>BNJU01001186.1_pt1 | contig 160603 bp, 258 predicted proteins | sample 8539281 | NCBI WGS metagenome assembly BNJU01 (sample SAMD00202456, study PRJDB9452) | human saliva metagenome | isolation source: human saliva | place: Japan | reverse complement strand
CTTTGGTCGCTACTCCAAGTACATCATTCAAGACCGGGCTTTTGCCAGATATTCGTGATGGACTCAGCCGGTTCAACGTCGTATTCTTTATTCGATGAATAAAGATGGCAATACTTTTGACAAGAGCTACCGTAAGTCGGCCAAGTCTGTCGGGAACATCATGGGTAATTTCACCCACACGGATGATATCTTCCATCTATGATGCCATGGTTCGTATGTCTCAGGACTGGAAAAACCGTGAGATTCTGGTCGAAATGCACGGTAATAACGGTTCTATGGATGGAGATCCGCCTGCAGGCTATGCGTTATACTGAGGCGCGTTTGTCTGAGATTGCAGGCTATCTTCTTCAGGATATCGAGAAAAAGACAGTTCCCTTTGCTTGGAACTTTGACGATACGAGAAAGAGCCGACTGTCTTGCCAGCAGCCTTTCCAAACCTCTTGGTCAATGGTTCAACTGGTATTTCAGCTGGTTATGCGACAGATATTCCACCGCATAATTTGGCTGAGGTCATCGATGCGACAGTTTACATGATTGATCATCCAACTGCTAAGGTTGATAAGCTGATGGAATTTCTTGCCTGGACCAGACTTTCCTACAGGAGCGATTATCCAAGGGTCGTGACGAAATCAAGAAGGCCTATGAAACTGGGGAAAGGGCGCGTGGTTGTTCGTTCCAAGACTGAAATCGAGAAACTAAAAGGTGGTAAAGGAACAAATCGTTATCACTGAGATTCCTTATGAAATTAATAAAGGCTAACTTAGTCAAGAAAGATCGATGAAGTTCGTGTCAATAATAAGGTGGCAGGTATCGCTGAGGTTCGTGATGAGTCTGACCGTGACGGTCTTCGCATCGCTATTGAACTCAAGAAAAGATGCGAATACCGAGCTTGTTCTCAACTACCTTTTCAAGTACACTGACTTGCAAATCAACTACAACTTTAACATGGTGACGATTGACAATTTCACGCCCTCGTCAGGTTGGAGATTGTGCAATCTTGTCTAGCTATATTGCCCACCGTCGTGAAGTGATCTTGGCACGTTCTCGCTTTGACAAGGAAAAAGGCTGAAAAACGTCTCCATATCGTGGAAGGTTTGATTCGTGTCATCTCAATCTTGGACTGAAGTCATTGCCCTTATCCGTGCTTCTGAGAATAAGGCTGATGCCAAGGAAAACCTCAAGGTCAGCTATGATTTTACTAGAAGAACAGGCTGAGGCCATCGTTACCTTGCAACTGTACCGTTTGACCAATACAGACGTGGTTGTCTTGCAGGAAGAAGAAGCAGAACTTCGTGAAAAAGATTGCCATGCTTGCGGCTATCATCGGTGATGAACGGACTATGTACAATCTCATGAAGAAAAGAGCTTCGTGAGGTCAGAAGAAATTTGCGACTCTCGTTTGAGTAGCTTTAGAAGATACAGCAAAAGTAATTGAGATTGATACAGCTAGTCTTATCGCTGAGGAAGATACCTATGTCAGCGTGACAAGGCAGGTTACATCAAGCGTACCAGCCCTCGTTCCTTTTGCAGCTTCAACGCTGAGAGAAATTGGTAAACGGGATGACGACCGATCTGCTATTTGTTCAATCTGTCAAGACAACTCAGCACCTCTTAATCTTTACAACGTCTGGGAAATGTCATCTATCGACCAGTCCATGAGTTGGCAGATATTCGTTGGAAGGATATCGGAGAGCATCTGAGGCAGTCTATTACAAACTTTGAAAACCAATGAAGAAGTGCTCTATGTAGAAGTTGTGGATCAGTTTGATGATGCGACAACTTATTTTTGCAGCTACTGACTTGGGTCAAATCAAAGCGTGTAGAACGCAAAGAATTCTCTCCATGGAGAACCTATCAGTTCTAAAGTCCGTCAAAGTATGCTAAGTTGAAAGACGAGACTGACCAGATTGTAGCAGTGGCTCCGATTAAACTAGATGATGTTTCTCTTGATTAGTCAAAATGGTTATGCCCTTCGCTTTAATATCGAAGAGGTTCCAGTTATCGGTGCCAAGGCTGCAGGGTGTCAAAAGCCATGAATCTGAAAGCAGATGATGTGCTCCAATCGGCCTTTATCTGCAATACTTCATCCTTTCTATCTTTTAACGCAACGTGGAAGCTTGAAACGTGTTTCAATCGAGGAAATTCCAGCAACCAGTCGTGCCAATCGTGGTCTTCAAGTTCTTAGAGAATTGAAGAGTAAACCACATCGCGTATTCTTGGCTGGAGCGGTCTCAGAACAAGGATTTGTTGGAGATCTCTTTTAGTACAGAAGTAGAAGATGGAGAACAAACATCTTGTGATTCAATCAAATAATGGAACGATTTACGAATCAATCCTACAAGATTTGAATCTATCAGAACGTACAAGCAATGGAAGCTTTATCTCAGATACTATTTCTGATGAAGAAGTTTTTGATGCTTATCTCAAAGAAATCTTTAAAGAAATCAAAAGAAAATTAAAAAAATCGGTCCTAGTGACTGATTTTTTTATAAAGTAAAATTTTTCAGAAAAATTACAAATAATACTTGAATTTTTAGGAGAATAGTGTAGAATAGAACACAAAGCTTGATTAGAATAAAGGAGATTGTCATGACAGTTACGATCGATTGGGAAAATCTCGGTTTTTCCTATATGAAACTACCTTATCGTTATATCGCTTATTTTAAAGATGGACAATGGACTCAAGGAGAATTAACAGAAGATGCAACCTTGCATATCTCAGAATCATCTCAAGCCTTCACTATGGACAACAAGCATTTGAAGGATTGAAAGCCTATCGTACAAAGGATGGCAGTATTCAACTCTTCCGTCCAGATGAAAATGCTAAACGTCTGCAACGTACCTGTGATCGTCTCTTGATGCCACAAGTTCCAACAGAAATGTTTGTAGAGGCTTGTAAAGCCGTTGTTCGTGCTAATGAGGAATACGTACCACCTTATGGAACTGGTGGAACCCTCTACCTTCGTCCACTCTTGATTGGTGTTGGAGATATCATTGGGGTAAAACCAGCTGAGGAGTATATTTTTACCATCTTTGCTATGCCAGTTGGAAATTACTTTAAGGGTGGATTGGTTCCAACAAACTTCTTGATTCAAGATGAGTATGACCGTGCTGCACCAAATGGAACAGGGGCTGCCAAGGTCGGTGGGAACTATGCAGCTAGTCTTTTGCCAGGAAAAATGGCTAAATCCCGTCATTTCTCAGATGTTATTTATCTTGACCCATCAACTCACACCAAGATTGAAGAAGTTGGTTCAGCAAACTTCTTTGGAATTACAGCTGATAATGAGTTTGTAACCCCATTGAGTCCATCAATCTTGCCATCAATTACCAAGTACTCATTGCTTTACTTGGCAGAGCATCGTTTGGGCTTGAAACCTGTTGAGGGGGATGTACCAATTGATAGTCTTGATCGATTTGTAGAAGCAGGTGCCTGCGGTACTGCGGCAGTTATCTCACCTATTGGGGGAATCCAACACGGTGATGACTTCCACGTTTTCTACAGTGAGACAGAGGTTGGTCCAGTGACTCGTAAACTATACGATGAATTGACAGGTATCCAATTTGGTGATATTGAAGCACCAGAAGGTTGGATTGTAAAAGTAGATTAAAAATTATTAAAGGGAGTTCTTTATGAAAACGAAAAAGTGGATGTTAACAGCAGGAGTGGTCCTGAGTACAGCAGTTCTTCTTGTAGCTTGTGGGAAAGCTGACAAGGAAGCAGATGCGCCTACAACTTTCTCTTATGTCTATGGAGTAGACCCATCATCTTTGGACTACAGTATCACAACTCGTACTTCAACAACGGATATCATCGGTAACGTCGTTGATGGTTTGTTGGAAAAACGATGAATATGGGAATTTGATTCCTTCCCTGCTGAGGATTGGAGTGTCTCACAAGACGGTTTGACTTATACTTATAAACTTCGTAAAAGGGGTTAAATGGTATACTTCAGAAGGTGAAGAATACGCTGAAGTAACTGCGCATGACTTTTGTTACAGGGGTTGAAAACACGTAGCAGATGGCAAATCAGACGGTGTCACTCTTATTCAAAAACTCAATCAAGGGCTTGAATGAATATATGACTGGTGAGACTAATGACTTTCTCAACAGTTGGGGTTAAGGCAGTGGATGACTATACTGTTGAGTACACTCTAAATGCACCTGAAACTTTCTGGAATTCAAAAGTAACTTCAGCAACTATGTTGCCGGTAAATGAAGAATTCCTCAAAGCATCAGGTAAGAATTACGGAACAGTCAGCCCAGCTGGTATTCTTTATAACGGTCCATATATCTTGAAGACATTGACTTCAAAAATCTTTAATCGAATATGAAAAGAATCCCAAATTATTGGGATAAAGAGAAGGTTAAAAATCGAGAAAGTTAAATTAACTTACTATGATGGTTCAGACCAAGAATCCTTTGATCCGTAGCTTCTCTTCAGGTGTTTACACAACAGCTCGTCTCTTCCCAAGTAGCTCAAACTTTGCTTCTACTTTGGAACAATACGGAGATAAAATTACTTACAGTCCCACAGGATTCAACTAGTTACTACTTTACCTTTAACGTAAACCGTCAATCTTTCAATAAGACAGCGAAAACAAGTGAAGAACAGAAAACTTCTACAAAAGAAGCAATGTTGAACAAGGACTTCCGTCAAGCAATCAACTTTGCCTTCAACCGTCATTCTTATGCTGCCCAGCTCAATGGTGAAGATGGTGCGGACAAGATTATTCGTAATAGCCTAGTACCAGACAATTTCGTTCAATCTGGTGGTAAAAACTTTGGTGATATCGCTCAAAAAGAATTGGTCAACTATGGAGACCAATGGAAAGGTGTTGAGCTCGTTGACGGAAAAGATACCATCTACAATCCTGACAAAGCCAAAGCTTCATTTGAAAAAGCTAAGAAAGAATTGGAAGCAAAAGGTGTAACCTTCCCAATTCACTTGGATGTTCCAGTTGAACAGACAGATACCATTGCCGTTCAACAAAGCAATTCCTTTAAACAATCAATCGAGTCAACTCTTGGTTCTGAAAATGTCGTGATCGATGTCCTTCAAATGACTGATAACGAGAAGGAAAGCATTACATCTCAAGCACGTGTTCCTGCTCAAAAAGACTATGACTTGAACAGTACTGGATGGGCTCCAAGCTACCAAGATCCAGCAAGTTATCTCAATATCATGGATCCTAAGACTGGTTCTGCTATGAAACACCTTGGTATTACTAAAGGGAAAAGATAAGGAAGTAGTAGCTCAACTAGGTTTGGACGAATATAAGAAACTCTTGGATGATGCAGTTTCTGAGACAAACGACTTGGATAAGAGATATGAAAAAAATATGCTAAAAAGCTCAAGCATGGCTCACTGATAGTTCTCTTGATGCCAACAGCTTCATCAGGTGGTTCACCAGTTGTCAGCAACATTGTTCCTTTCTCTAAACCATACTCACAAGTTGGTATTAAGGGTGATCCATACATCTTCAAGGGAATGAAATTGCAAAAAGAGATTGTATCTGCTAAAGAATATCAAGCAGCTCTTGAAAAAAATGGCAAAAAGAAAAAAATTGGAATCAAACAATAAATACCAAAAAGAATTAGAAAGTCATGTCAAATAAAAACAGACTAGTACTTTTTGGAATAAAGGGGCCTATATGGAATGGATTAAACTAATAGGGATAGTTATCATTGTGATTGGTTTTATCTATAAATTAGATACCATTGCAACGGTAGTCTTAGCTAGTTTAGTTACAGCTCTAGTTTCTGGAGTTTCTCTTGTTGAGTTCTTGGAAAATTTTGGGAAAAAGAATTTAGTAATCAACGAGTTCTGACGATTTTTATGGTAACCTTGCCACTGGTAGGTTTATCTGAAACTTTTGGCCTCAAGCAACGTTCGATTGACTTGATTCAAAAGATTAAAAGGACTAACAGTTGGAAGTTTTTTTATACAGTGTATTTCTTTTTCGGGAACTCGATGGTTTCTTTGCCATTCGTCTAGGAGGACATCCGCAGTTTGTAAGACCTTTGGTTCAACCCATGGGACAAGCAGCAGCAGAGTCACAATTAGGTAGAAAATTAACGGAGCAGGAGAGCGAAGCGCTAAAAGCGCGTGCAGCAGCAAATGATAATTTCGCAAATTTCTTTGCTCAAAAACACTTTCGTTGGTGCAGGTGGTGTCCTCTTGATAGGGGGCACACTGGACCAATTAGGTTACGAAAGTAATTATGCAGGGAATTGCTTCAGCTTCGCTTATAGTTGCAGGAATTGCCCTATTTATAGTTGGGATTTACAATTACCTGTTTGATAGAAAACTGCTAGCAAATAAGGTTAGTAAAGGAAAAGAAGAATGACCAATCTAGCAAGACAGTTATTAGAGTTGACCTATATTGTGATTGGTTGTCAATTCCTTCATACAGCTTATTGTAGCTATAAAGATAAAACAAACCCAGTTCGCTTTGGAACGGCTGGGTTTTGGGCTTTATTGGGCATCAGTTTTATCGGTGGTTCCTATCTACCTTCTGTCTGTATTGGAGTTATCGTAGTGCTATTAGCCCTGCTAACTCTCTTTAAACAGGTTCGTATCGGCACCTTACCGTCTCTGGATGAAGTCAAGGCAAATATTGAAGCTAAACGACTAAAGAATAAAATTTTTATTCCAGTCATGTTAATGGCTTTTGATTGCTTTGGTATTAGCAAAAATGATCCCTGAGTTTAGTAAGATTGCTATCAGTCTTGCTGCATTTTTCGCAACCATCTCTCTTTTATTGATTACTAAGAGTTCTCCTAGAAGTTTGTTAGCAGAAAACAATCGCATGGTGCAACAAGTTTCAACCAGTGGGATTGTGCCTCAACTTTTAGGGGCTTTAGGGGCAATTTTTACCGTAGCAGGAGTTGGAGATCTGATTTCGCATCTGATAAGCGGTCTAGTGCCTTCGGGTAGTCGTTTTATGGGTGTAGTGGCTTATGTCCTTGGGATGGTTCTATTTCTCCATGATAATGGGGAAATGCCTTTTGCTGCCTTTACTGTTATTACTGCTGGAATTGGTGTTCCCTTTGTATTTTGCCTTTGGGAGCTGATCCAATCGTGGCTGCAGCTCTAGCTAATGACGGCAGGTTGCTGTGGAACCTTATTGACCCAATGGCGGCTAACTTTAATGCTTTACCGGCAGCTCTCCTGGATATGAAAGATCCAAATGGGGTTATCAAAGCGCAAGTAGGGAGTAGCTGTTATCATGATTATCCTACATATATTTTTGATGTACTTTTTGGCATTTTAGCAAAGGAAATAAAATGAAAATATTAGTAACAGGTTTTTGATCCTTTTGGTGGTGAAAAGGTCAATCCAGCTCTGGAAGCTGTTAAATCATTACCATCTGAGATTCATGGAGCTGAAATTCATTGGGTAGAAATCCCAACAGTCTTTTTATCAATCAGCAGAGGTTTTAGAAGCAGAAATTGTCCGCTATCAGCCAGATGCGGTGCTTTGCATCGGACAAGCAGGAGGAAGAGCTAGTCTAACTCCTGAGCGAGTTGCCATCAATCAAGATGATGCTAGAATTCCAGATAACCAAGGGAAATCAGCCGATTGACACTCCTATACGCCTGGACGGTCAAGCAGCCTATTTTAGCACACTACCCTATTAAAGCAATGGTACAAGCGATTAAAAGAGGAAGGGCTACCAGCTACAGTGTCCAATACAGCAGGAACCTTTTGTTTGTAATCATTTGATGTATCAGGCTCTCTATTTAGCGGATAAAAAAAGTTTCCACATATGAGAGCAGGCTTTTATGCATATTCCCTATATGACAGAACAGGTGATCAATAAACCTAATACAGCATCTATGAATTTAACTGATATCGTCAGAGGTATCGAAGCTGCGATTGGTGCTATCGTAGATTATAAAGATAAGGACATAAAATTAGTGGGTGGGGACAACCCACTAACAATGAATCTTCCCTAGATTAAAAAAATTAGATTTTGTCACAAAAACTCTTTATCAAGATTAGCTTGATAAAGAGTTTTTTTCTTCCAGTTTTTTTAAATTTCTTGTACAATAGGAAGAGTGAAAAAGAGGTATCGTATGAGTAAAAAGATAAAAATTGAAATTCAATTAACAGACGCAACTGTTTTTAGTTGGTAAGGAAAAAGTATGAAGGGTATACTTTAACGATTGGTAAAAAGGTTATTGGTGAAATTGCTGAACTAGATAATCAATTTGCGATCATAAAGAATGGAAATGTCGATAGTTTTTATAAAAACTTGAAAAAAAGCTGTGGAAATTTTGATTGAAAAACTATAATTTAGCAAAAATAAAGCTTGTTTTTTTGTAAATTTTCATGATATAATAGTTTTTCGTTGAACATTGGAGAGATAGCGAAGAGGCTAAACGCGGCGGACTGTAAATCCGCTCCTTCGGGTTCGGGGGTTCGAATCCTCTCTCTCCATTTCACTTTTTGGGGTATAGCCAAGCGGTAAGGCAAGGGACTTTGACTCCCTCATGCGTTGGTTCGAATCCAGCTACCCCAGTTCTTAGGTAATAAATTCAAGGATAAAAAGAAAAATATCTTAGGGTATTTTATTTTTATAATTGAAGGACGTGAACGATATAACATGTCTTTGCGGGTGCTTAGGAAAAAATTATAAGTATGTCAAGTTTAAGAAAAACTTGATTGTTGGAGGATTTTTTAGATGAACGAATTTGAAGATTTGCTAAATAGCGTTAGCCAAGTTGAGCCAGGTGATGTTGTTAGTGCTGAAGTATTGACAGTTGATGCTACTCAAGCTAACGTTGCAATCTCTGGAACTGGTGTTGAAGGTGTCTTGACTCTTCGCGAATTGACAAACGATCGCGATGCAGATATCAATGACTTTGTAAAAGTAGGTGAAGTATTGGATGTTCTTGTACTTCGTCAAGTAGTTGGTAAAGATACTGATACAGTAACATACCTTGTATCTAAAAAACGCCTTGAAGCTCGCAAAGCATGGGACAAACTTGTAGGACGCGAAGAAGAAGTTGTTACAGTTAAAGGAACTCGCGCTGTTAAGGGTGGACTTTCAGTAGAATTTGAAGGTGTACGTGGATTTATCCCAGCTTCAATGTTGGATACTCGTTTTGTACGTAACACTGAGCGTTTTGTAGGTCAAGAGTTTGATGCTAAAATCAAAGAAGTTGATCCTAAAGAAAACCGCTTCATCCTTTCACGTCGTGAAGTTGTAGAAGCAGCAACTGCAGCAGCTCGTGCTGAAGTATTTGGTAAATTGGCTGTTGGTGATGTTGTAACTGGTAAAGTTGCACGTATCACAAGCTTCGGTGCTTTCATCGACCTTGGTGGTGTTGACGGATTGGTTCACTTGACTGAATTGTCACACGAACGTAACGTTTCACCAAAATCAGTTGTAACTGTTGGTGAAGAAGTTGAAGTGAAAATCCTTGATCTTAACGAAGAAGAAGGACGTGTATCACTTTCACTTAAAGCTACAACACCTGGACCATGGGATGGCGTTGAGCAAAAATTGGCTAAAGGTGATGTTGTAGAAGGTACAGTTAAACGTTTGACTGACTTCGGTGCATTTGTTGAAGTATTGCCAGGTATCGATGGACTTGTTCACGTATCACAAATTTCACACAAACGTATTGAAAATCCAAAAGAAGCTCTTAAAGTTGGTCAAGAAGTTACTGTTAAAGTTCTTGAAGTTAACGCTGATGCAGAACGTGTATCTCTTTCTATCAAAGCTCTTGAAGAACGTCCAGCTCAAGAAGAAGGACAAAAAGAAGAAAAACGCGCTCCACGTCCACGTCGTCCAAAACGTCAAGAAAAACGTGATTTTGAACTTCCTGAAACTCAAACAGGATTCTCAATGGCTGACTTGTTCGGAGACATCGAACTTTAATCCATTCGAATTTGAATAAAATCCTTTGTTTTTAAAACAAGGGATTTTTCTTTTTTCTACTAGCATTTTTTGATATAATGGTTTTATGTTATATTCAGAAAAAGAATCACTTTATCAAACAATAAATGAACAGCTCTCTTATCTTTTAGAAGGAGAGCCCAATGTGTTGGCTAATCTATCAAATGCTAGTGCTCTGCTAAAAACAAGCTTTCCCAATACTGTTTTTGCAGGTTTCTATCTATTTGATGGGAATGAACTGATCTTGGGACCCTTTCAAGGTGGAGTTTCATGTGTACGAATCGCTCTTGGAAAAGGTGTTTGTGGCGAATCGGCAGCTAGTCGTCAAACAGTTATTGTTGGTGATGTAAAAACCTATCCAAACTATATTTCTTGCGATAGTAGTGCTCGTAGTGAAATTGTTGTGCCGATGGTTAAAGAGGGACGTCTTTTGGGCGTTCTAGATTTAGATTCATCTCTTGTTGATGATTATGATGAGTTGGATCAGAAATATCTAGAAGAGTTTGTTTGCTATTTTGTTAGAGAAAACCGAATGGAATTTTTCAATGTTTGAGGAGAAAGCGTAATGTATCAGGCCCTTTATCGAAAATATAGAAGTCAAACATTTTCACAGTTAGTAGGCCAAGAAATTGTTGCAAAAACTCTGAAACAAGCTGTAGAGCAGGAAAAGATCAGCCATGCCTATCTTTTTTCAGGGCCTCGTGGAACTGGAAAAACCAGCGTAGCCAAAATTTTTGCCAAGGCTATGAACTGCCCTAATCAAGAGGGAGGAGAACCTTGCAATAACTGTTATATCTGTCAGGCGGTGACAGACGGTAGCTTGGAAGACGTTATCGAAATGGACGCGGCCTCTAACAATGGGGTGGATGAAATTCGTGATATCCGTGATAAATCAACCTATGCTCCAAGTATAGCTCAGTATAAGGTCTATATCATTGATGAGGTTCATATGCTTTCAACTGGAGCCTTCAATGCCCTTTTGAAAACTCTTGAAGAACCAACTCCTAATGTTGTTTTTATCCTAGCAACGACAGAGCTTCATAAGATTCCTGCAACCATTTTGTCTCGTGTTCAACGCTTCGAGTTCAAATCTATTAGAAACTCAGGATATTCGAGATCATATCTTCCATATTTTAGAGAAGGAAGGGATTGCTTATGAAACTGAAGCTGTTGAGATTATCGCTCGTAGAGCAGAAGGTGGTATGCGGGATGCTTTGTCCATTTTAGACCAAGCATTGAGCTTGACTCAAGATGCTAGATTAACAACAGCTGTTTCTGAGGAAATTACTGGGACTATTAGTCTAAGTGCTTTGGATAATTATGTGGCTGCCTTGGCACAAAAAGATGTGACTCGTGCTTTGGAAAATCTTAATTTGATTTTTGATAACGGAAAAAGCATGACACGATTTGTAACGGATTTGTTGCAGTATCTACGGGATATTTTGATTGTCCAAACTGGTGGGGAGAATACTCACCATAGTGATCTCTTTAAGGATAACCTAGGTCTTTCACAGGCTGTTTTGTTTGAAATGATTGGAATTGCGACAAGTAGTTTAGCTGATATCAAGGCTAGCTTACAGCCTAAGATTTATGCTGAAATGATGACCATTCGTTTGGCAGAGATAGATTCAAAACCAACATTATCAGATGATACAAGTGGAGAATTAGCCTCACTTAGAGAAGAAGTTGCGCGATTGAAACAGGCTCTGGCAAATGTTAACACGAGTCCCTAAGCAGACTACACCAACACCGAGTCGTCCCAGTTAACAGCAAGTCAATTTATCGCGTAGATCGCAATAAGGTTCAGTCTATTCTTCAAGAAGCTGTTGAAAATCCTGATTTAGCCCGTCAAAAATCTAATTCGTCTTCAAAAATGCTTGGGGAGAAGTTATTGAAAGCTTGTCAGGTCCTGATAAGGCACTTTTTAGTTGGTTCTCAACCTGTTGCGGCTAATGAGCATCATGCCATTCTTGCATTTGAATCTAACTTCAATGCTGGTCAGACCATGAAACGTGATAATCTCAACACCATGTTTGGCAATATACTCAGTCAAGCAGCGGGATTTTCACCAGAGATTCTTGCTATTTCCATGGAAGAGTGGAAAGAAGTCAGAGCTGATTTCTCAGCGAAGGCTAAATCGTCTCAAGGTCAACCGGTTAAGGAAGAAGTTGAAGAATCTGTCCTTCCTCAAGGATTTGAATTTCTAGCGGATAAAGTGACCATAGCAGAAGATTAAAAGGATTTTGTAACATAATACGATGAACAGACAACAATTTATAATTATGGCCTTATTTACTGCTGCTGAGACTTATTTTTTTAATGAATCCATCATGGAGCAACGGTATATCGTGGCCTTGCTTTGGGCTATTTTAATCCTAAGAAATTTTAGAGTCAGCTATATTATGGGTAAAATTGTCAACGCTATAGATGACCATTTTCGTGGAAAGAAGTAACCCTCAGCTTCTAGACAAAATTAAAGCCTTTTTAGGCTTTTTGTTATACTATTAAAGTATATTTATTGATATTTTTATCGTTTTTTTACTAGAAAACTAAGGACAATTTTCTAGCGAAAATGATAAAAACGGATTGAAAAGAAAGGAATTATCATGTCAGTATTAGAGATCAAAGATCTTCACGTTGAAATCGAAGGAAAAGAAATTTTTAAAAGGGGTTAACCTGACTCTTAAAACAGGAGAAATTGCAGCTATCATGGGACCCAAATGGTACCGGTAAGTCTACTCTTTCAGCTGCTATTATGGGAAACCCAAACTATGAAGTCACTAAAGGTGAAGTCTTGTTTGACGGTGTAAATATCCTTGAGTTGGAAGTGGATGAGCGTGCGCGTATGGGACTTTTTCCTTGCTATGCAATACCCATCAGAAATTCCTGGAATTACCAATGCATGAATTTCTTCGTGCAGCTATGAATGCTGGTAAAGAAGATGATGAGAAGATTTCAGTTCGTGAGTTTATCACTAAAGCTAGACGAAAAAAATGGAATTGCTCAACATGAAAGAAGAAATGGCAGAGCGTTACCTCAATGAAGGATTTCTCTGGTGGTGAGAAAAAAACGTAATGAAATTCTTCAACTCTTGATGTTGGAACCAACTTTTCGCACTTCTTGATGAGATTGACTCAGGTCTTGATATTGATGCTCTTAAAGTTGTCTCTAAAGGTGTCAATGCTATGCGTGGTGAAGGCTTTTGGTGCTATGATCATTACTCACTACCAACGTCTTTTGAACTATATCACGCCAGATGTGGTACACGTTATGATGGAAGGTCGTGTTGTTCTTTCTGGTGGTCCAGAATTGGCTGCACGTTTGGAACGTGAAGGATACGCAAAATTAGCTGAAGAACTTGGCTATGACTACAAGGAAGAATTGTAATTCCTCGTATCTTTTAGGAGAAGTAAATGACTAAAGAAACTATTAAACTTTTTTTCAGAAATGCACGCTGAACCAAGCTGGTTGGCTGACCTCCGTCAAAAAAAGCTTTTGATAAGATTGAGAGTTTAGAATTGCCAGTCATTGAGCGTGTCAAATTTCACCGTTGGAATCTTGGGTGATGGAACCATCACAGAAAGTGAACCATCAGCAAATGTTCCCTGACTTTCACTGCTTTAGATAATCACTTGAAAGTTGGTGCAGGTAGGAACTCAAACTGTTTTTGAACAAATTCCAGTTGAGTTGGCTGAACAAGGAGTGGTCTTTACAGACTTCCACTCAGCTTTAGAAGAAATTCCAGAACTCGTAGAAGAATTTCTTCATGTCATCAGTTAAGTACGACGATGACAAGTTGGCAGCTTACCACACAGCTTACTTTTAACAGTGGTGCTGTTCTCTACATTCCTGATAATGTTGAGATTGCTGAACCAATCGAAGGTATTTTTTATCAAGATAGCGATAGCGATGTGCCATTTAACAAACATATCCTCATCATCGCTGGTAAGAATAGTAAGATTAGCTACCTTGAACGTCTTGAGTCACGTGGTGAAGGGTAGTGCTAAAGGCAACTGCCAATATCACAGTTGAAGTCATTGCACGTTCAGGCGCGCAAGTGAAAGTTTGCAGCGATTGACCGTCTAGGGTGAGAAACGTCACTGCCTACATTAGCCGCCGTGGTAAAATTGGGCAACGATGCAAGTATTGACTGGGCTATCGGTGTCATGAACGAAGGAAACGTCGTTGCAGACTTTGATAGTGACTTGATTGGTAATGGTAGCCATGCAGACCTCAAGGTCGTAGCTCTTTCAAGTGGTCGTCAGGTGCAAGGGATTGATACTCGAGTAACTAACTATGGTTGCAACTCTATCGGTAATATCCTTCAACATGGGGTTATTCTTGAAAAAGCAACTTTGACCTTTAACGGTATCGGTCATATCATCAAGGGTGCTAAGGGAGCAGATGCCCAACAAGAAAGCCGTGTTCTCATGCTTTCAGACCAAGCGCGTTCAGATGCCAACCCAATTCTCTTTGATTGATGAAAATGATGTCACTGCAGGGTCACGCGGCTTCTATCGGGTCAAGTAGATCCAGAAGACATGTACTACCTCATGAGCCGTGGCTTGGACAAAGCAACTGCAGAACGTTTGGTTGTTCGTGGTTTCCTTGGATCCGTTATCGTTGAGATTCCAGTCAAGGAAGTTCGTGATGAAATGATTGCGACGATCGAAGAAAAATTGTCAAAACGCTAAGGGGAAGCCTATGTTAGATGCAGAAGTGATTCGCAAGGATTTTCCAATTTTAGACCAGATTGTCAATGACGAACCTCTGGTTTATTTGGATAATGCTGCGACGACACAAAAACCACTAGCTGTTCTGGAAGCCATTAACCGCTACTATGAGCAGGACAATGCCAATGTTCACCGAGGGGTTCATACCTTGGCAGAGCGTGCGACAGCATCTTATGAAGCTGCTCGTGAAACCATTCGTAAGTTCATCAACGCAGGTTCGACAAAGGAAGTCCTCTTCACTAGAGGAACCACAACCAGTCTCAACTGGGTGGCACGCTTTCGCTGAGGAAGTCTTGACTGAGGGAGATCAGGTCTTGATTTCAGTCATGGAACACCATTCCAATATCATTCCATGGCAGGAAGCTTGTCGAAAGACCGGAGCTGAGCTTGTTTATGTCTATCTCAAAGGATGGAGCTCTGGATATGGATGACCTTCGGGCTAAATTGACGGACAAGGTTAAGTTTGTCTCGTTAGCTCATGCTTCCAATGTTCTTGGAGTAGTAAATCCTATCAAAGAAATCACTCAAATGGCTCATGAAGTTGGAGCTATTATGGTGGTGGATGGTGCTCAGTCTACACCGCATATGAAGATTGATGTCCAGGACTTGGATGTGGACTTTCTTTTGCCTTTCTCAGGTCACAAGATGGCTGGTCCGACTGGGTATCGGTGTTCTTTATGGTAAAGAAAAAGTATCTGGAACAAATGTCACCAGTAGAGTTTGGTGGCGAGATGATTGATTTTCGTTTATGAACAATCTGCAAGCTGGAAGGAATTGCCTTGGAAATTTCGAGGCTGGAACTCCCAATATGGCAGGTGCGATTGGACTTGCTGCTGCAGTAGATTATCTTGAAAATCTTGGTATGGAAGCCATTGAAGCTCATGAACAGGAATTGATTGCATATGTTTTTCCAAAATTGCAGGAAATTGAAGGTTTAACCATTTACGGTTCGCAAGATTTGGCTCAACGTTCAGGTGTTATTGCCTTTAACCTAGGGTGATCTTCATCCCTCACGACCTCGCGACAGCTCTAGATTATGAAGGAGTAGCAGTTCGTGCCGGTCACCATTGCGCTCAACCATTGCTCCAGTATTTGGACGTTCCAGCAACAGCTCGTGCAAGTTTTTATATCTACAATACCAAGGCAGATTGCGACAAGTTAGTCGATGCTTTACAAAAGACAAAGGAGTTTTTCAATGGCACTTTCTAAACTAGATAGCCTTTATATGGCAGTGGTAGCGGACCATTCGAAAAATCCCCATCACCAAGGGAAGCTAGAAGATGCTGAACAAATCAGTCTTAACAATCCAACCTGTGGTGATGTGATTAATCTCTCTGTCAAGTTTGATGCAGATGATCGTTTGGAAGATATCGCTTTTCTAAACTCAGGTTGTACGATTTCAACTGCCTCTGCTAGTATGATGACAGATGCAGTCTTTAGGAAAGACCAAGCAAGAAATCCTAGAGCTTGCAACCATCTTTTCTGAAATGGTTCAAGGTCAAAAAGGATGAGCGTCAAGATCAACTTGGAGATGCAGCTTTCTTGTCAGGAGTTGCCAAATTCCCTCAACGAATCAAATGCGCAACCCTAGCTTGGAATGCCCTTAAGAAAAACAATTGAAAATCAAGATAATAAATAAGACAAGCTTTCTTTGTCTTATAAATCATAGAAATAAAGAATGAAAGAAAGGATATTATGGCTGAAGAAAGAGTAGAACCAAAAACCAATTGACCTTGGTGAATATAAATTTGGTTTTCCATGACGATGTAGAGCCTGTCCTATCGACAGGAAAAGGATTGAATGAAGATGTCATTCGTGAACTATCAGCTGCTAAGGGTGAACCTGAGTGGATGTTAGAATTCCGTTTGAAATCTTATGAAACCTTCAAAAAAATGCCCATGCAAACATGGGGAGCAGACTTGTCAGAGATTGATTTTGATGACTTGATTTACTACCAAAAACCATCTGATAAACCAGCCCGTTCTTGGGATGAAGTTCCTGAAAAAATCAAAGAAACCTTTGAACGTATCGGGATTCCAGAAGCTGAACGTGCTTATCTAGCTGGAGCTTCTGCCCAGTATGAGTCAGAAGTGGTTTACCATAACATGAAGGAAGAATTTGAGAAGTTAGGAATTATCTTTACAGATACAGATTCTGCCCTCAAGGAATACCCAGACTTGTTTAAACAATACTTTGCTAAGTTAGTACCGCCGACAGATAACAAGTTGGCTGCCCTCAACTCAGCAGTATGGTCAGGTGGAACCTTTTATCTACGTACCAAAAAGGTGTCAAGGTAGATATTCCACTTCAAACTTACTTCCGTATCAACAATGAAAATACAGGTCAGTTTGAACGTACCTTGATTATTGTTGATGAAGGAGCAAGCGTCCACTACGTAGAAGGATGTACAGCGCCAACTTATTCAAGCAACAGCTTGCATGCTGCTATTGTAGAAATCTTTGCTTTGGACGGAGCTTACATGCGTTATACAACCATCCAAAAACTGGTCTGATAACGTCTATAACTTGGTAACAAAACGTGCTAAAGGCTTTGAAAAGATGCGACTGTTGAGTGGATTGATGGAAACTTGGGTGCTAAAAACAACCATGAAATATCCATCTGTTTACCTAGATGGAGAAGGAGCGCGTGGTACCATGCTTTCTATCGCCTTTGCTAATGCTGGGCAACACCAAGATACTGGTGCTAAGATGATCCACAATGCTCCACATACAAGCTCATCTATCGTTTCTAAATCTATCGCTAAAAGGTGGAGGGTAAAGGTTGACTACCGTGGACAAGTGACCTTTTAACAAGAACTCTAAGAAATCTGTTTCTCACATCGAGTGTGATACCATTATCATGGATGACTTGTCAGCATCAGATACCATTCCGTTTAATGAAATTCACAACTCACAAGTAGCTTTGGAACACGAAGCCAAAGGTATCTAAGATTTCAGAAGAACAACTCTATTACCTCATGAGTCGTGGTTTGTCAGAATCTGAGGCAACTGAGATGATTGTCATGGGATTTGTAGAGCCCTTCACAAAAGAACTTCCAATGGAATACGCAGTTGAGCTTAAACCGCTTGATTAGCTACGAAATGGAAGGATCAGTCGGATAAACTTTATGAACAGAAACTGAGGCTGGGACAAAAAGTCCTAGCCTCTCAATTGTCTTTGGATTGTCGAGCAAGACGCAGTGGTTGAGTGGGCTCTACTACGCTGATTTCATCAGCTTTTTACAGCCCTACTCAACTGTGCGGAGGTGGGACGACGAAAATCGTATTCTAACGAATTACCGATTTCTGTCCCACTCTCAGTTTTTGATGAAAGATGCTAATAAATATTCACAAAAAAATCCTTATATATGATAAAAATAATACAATCTTATAAATTGGGAGATGAATGATGAATATTTTTAGAACCAAAGACGTTAGTCTAGGTAAAACAGAAATGCATCGCCATTTTAAAAACTATGGGACTTTAATTCTCTTGGGAATTGGTGCTATGGTGGGAACAGGTATTTTTACGATTACAGGAACTGCTGCAGCAACATTAGCAGGGACCTGCTCTTGTGGTATCGATTGTAATTTCTGCTATCTGCGTATCCTTATCTGCACTCTTTTTTTGCAGAATTTGCTTCTCGTGTTCCTGCAACGGGTGGAGCATATAGTTATTTATATGCAATTTTAGGGTGAATTTCCAGCCTGGATAGCTGGTTGGTTAACTATCATGGAATTTATGACAGCTGTTTCTGGTGTTGCTTCTGGTTGGGCGGCCTATTTTAAAGGGTTTGCTTAGCCATTATGGAATTTCCTTGCCACAAGCCTTAAATGGAACTTTTAATCCTGAACATGGTACTTATATTGATTTTTTACCAATTTTAGTAATTCTACTTGTTACAGGTGTTGTACTTTTAAATTCGAAAGCAGCTCTTCGTTTTAATTCTATTCTTGTTGTTTTAAAATTTTCTGCTCTTGCCTTATTTATCCTAGTTGGAATTTGGTACATTAAACCTGAAAATTGGTCAGATTTTGCACCATTTGGTTTTGGTCAAATTTATGGTGGAAGCACTGGAATTATGGCAGGTGCTTCACTCATGTTCTTTGGATTCTTAGGGTTTGAGTCCATTTCGATGGCAGTTGATGAAATTCAAAGTCCACAAAAGAATATTCCACGTGGGATTGTTTTATCCTTAACCATTGTAACCATTCTGTATGCCTTGGTTACCTTGATATTGACAGGTATCGTTCATTATAGCAAGCTCAATGTTGATGATGCAGTGGCTTTTGCTCTGAGAAGTATCGGTATTGGTTGGGCAGCTAATTATGTTTCACTCGTTGCAATTTTTACTTTGATTACGGTATGTATTTCCATGACTTACGCCTTGTCTCGAATGATTTATAGTTTGGCACGTGATGGGACTATGCCTCAAAGTTTCAAACAAGTGACCAAGACTAGTCGCGTCCCTAAGAATGCAACCATTTTAACAGGTCTTGTTTCAGCGATTGCAGCGGGAATTTTCCCACTGGCAAGTATCGCAGCCTTTCTCAATATCTGCACCTTAGCCTATCTTATTCTCCTAGCCTATGGGATTATCAAATTGAGAAAAGATAAGGGTATGCCCAAAGAGGGAGAATTTAAAACTCCCCTGGTTCCTTTTTTACCAATCTTGTCTATTCTGATTTGCCTTTCATTTATGCTTCAATACACCCTTGAAACATGGATGGCATTTGGAATTGCCTTTATTAATAGGAGTTATTATCTACTTTACTTTATGGCTATAAACATTCGACTGTAGCTGAAAAATGAATAAAGAAAAAAATCGCGAAATTCGCGATTTTTCGATTTTTTATAACTTCTCGTTAACAAAACGAACGAAGCGATTCCACCAAACTTTTAAGAAGAAGGCTTTTTCGACATTTTTTTCTGCGACCATCTCAAAACTAGGTTTTGTCAGTTGTAATGTATCCTTGACCAACTAGATCCTTGTCTTCATAAGTCAAATGTCCAACGACAGTTCCTGCCTCTAGTGGAGCAGTGTGTTCAGTCGTGTCCGCTGTGTAAGTAATAGTTGATTGTGTACGACTACCCAGACGTTGTACGATTTTGATATCTTCTTTTGGCGACAGCTGTAACTGTATCTTCCTTCCCATCTAATACAGGCGATTTACTATCTTCATAACTTTCTCCTTGTTTGACGATTGTCTGAAGAGCAAAAGTTTGATGAGATGTAATCTAAAAGAGAAGAAGTAGCTGTAAAAGCGTGCATATGGATTAGTATCTTGGTTGTCAGCGTTTAAAGACAACAGTGATGATACGCATTCCTTTTTTTCGACAGTCGTACCTACAAAGGATGCTCCAGCCTTTATCAGTCGTACCAGTTTTAAGTCCATCAACACCACCACGATAGGCAGGCATTCCCTCCAACATATAGTTGGTAGAATGAATGGTCATGCCCTGCAAAAGTAGAAGAAGGTTTCTTTGTGATTTCTAAGACTTGAGGATACTTGAGGATGAGATTACGAGCAACGACAGCAACATCATAAGCGCTCAATTTGTTTTCATCATCTTTCTTTAGAACCAGGATAGATATTAGTGCCAAGAGTTTCATTGTTGAGCCCTGTTGTGTTGACGAGTGTAGCATCTTGAATTCCCCATTCTTGTAGTTTGGCCTTCATCATATCTACAAAGTCCTTCTCAGAACCGGCAATTTTTTCAGCTAAAGCGATAGCAGCACTGTTAGCGCTAGATACCAAAGTCGCTTCTAGTAACTCTTCGACAGTGTAGTTACGAGCTTCCATAGGGAACATTACTCGCTTCAGAATTAGTTGTCAGCTGGTAGGGGATAATCAGAGATTTCTACAGGAGTAGAAAGAGTGATTTTCCCTTGTTCCAAAGGCTTCGTAAACGAGATAAACAGTGAGGATTTTACTGATAGAAGCTATTTCAACAGGTTGAGTAGCATCCTTTTTCGTATAAAATCTTTACCGCTATTAGCTTCAACAGCAATGGCATGTTTTGCAGCTACATCAAAATCCTGGGCAGAAAACAGTTGTAGCCGAACCGAATAAAAAAATAATGTGATTAAGGTTAAAAAAATAATTTCTTCATAGTAACTTTATTCTATCACAAAGACAAAAAAATATTCTTGATTTTTTTGATGAAGGTTATCAATCTTTTTTTGAAATATGGTAAAATAGGGAAAAAGAGGAGGTGGCTTATGTTTCGGAGAAATAAATTATTCTTCTGGACAACTGAAATCCTATTAATAACCCTTAATTTTTCTATCTTATGGAGAGAAATGGGTGCTATTATTACACCCTTTGTAAGTGTTGCAAATACAATCATGATTCCTTTTTTTATTGGGAGGATTTTTGTATTACCTAACCAACCCAATTGTTATCTTTTTTTAGAGAAGGAATGCAAAATCAATCGCATCATTGGGATTTTGTTAACCCTTTGTGCCTTAATTTGTGCAATCGTACTTAGTTTTTGTCTATCTGCTACCGATTTTGATTAATCAGTTGAGTAGCCTAATCTACTCGAGTCAAAAACATTTATGGTCGTCTTCAAGATTTAGTCATTGAGTTATCAAAAACATCCAGCCCTGCAAAAATCTAGATATTCAACAAACTATTCAGCAACTGAAATCTCTCATATGTTGATATTTTTGCAAAAATATCTTGAACAGTGTGACAAATAGTGTTGGAAGTGTTCTATCTGCACTCGTAAGCACTGTATTGATTATCATCATGACACCAGTTTTCTTGATTTACTTCCTACTTGATGGGCATAAATTTTTACCCATGCTAGAAAGAACTATATTAAAAACGAGATAAATTGAACATATCTGGTTTATTGACAAACCTAAATACAACTATTTCTCGTTACATTAGTGGAGTGTCTATAGATGCAGTTATTATTGGATGTTTAGCTTTTATCGGTTATAGTGTGATTGGTCTAAGATATGCCTTGGTCTTCGCCATTTTTTTCTGGATTGGCTAATTTGATTCCGTATGTGGGACCAAGCATTGGCTTGATTCCAATGATTATCTCAAATCTCTTCACCGATCCTCATAAAAATGATTATTGCTGTCATTTATATGTTGATTATTCAGCAAGTTGATGGAAATATTTTATATCCACGTATTGTGGGTGGGGTTATGAAGGTTCACCCGATTACTATTTTTAGTCTTGCTTTTATTATCAAGTAATATTTATGGTGTGATTGGGATGATTGTTGCTGTTCCAACCTATTCCATTTTAAAAGAGATTGCTAAATTCTTAGCGCGACTGTATGAAAAATCATAAGGAAGCACAAGAAGTTAAGAAAAGCATCTATCAGAATAAAGATGTCGGGATAAAAAAAGTCCCGACCTTTTTTGATCATTGTATCTTTGGCACTGTAGTTGATCAAACTTTTTTTATTGGTTTTAAAAACTTTCTAATCTCTTATGATGAAACTTTAATTTTTCTATACATAAACTTTTTACAAACAACTGAATGATTGAAGTCTTTCGGGGCTGGAAATAGGAAATTCAGACTTGGGTTATCGATTTATGGTCTATCGCCTTTTGCTAAAAATAAGCCTATTTATAGATATTTTAAATAAATTGGTAGAGGAAGTAGAGCGAGAATAAGAATAATTCACAAAAAAACTTTGTAAAACACTTGCAATTTAGCTGAAATTTGATAAAATAGTAAGGAAAGTTAGACTGTATTGCCTACTGTCTATCTATAAAAATATATTTTTATTGGAGGCTTTTACTCAAATGGCAAAAGAAAAAAATACGATCGTAGTAAACCACACGTTAACATTGGTACTATCGGACACGTTGACCACGGTAAAACTACCCTAACTGCAGCTATCACAACTGTTTTGGCACGTCGCTTGCCTTCAGCAGTTAACCAACCTAAAGACTATGCGTCTATCGATGCTGCTCCAGAAGAACGCGAACGCGGTATCACAATCAACACTGCGCACGTTGAGTACGAAACTGAAAAAAACGTCACTACGCTCACATCGACGCTCCAGGACACGCGGACTACGTTAAAAACATGATCACTGGTGCCGCTCAAATGGACGGAGCTATCCTTGTAGTAGCTTCAACTGACGGACCAATGCCACAAACTCGTGAGCACATCCTTCTTTCACGTCAGGTTGGTGTTAAACACCTTATCGTCTTCATGAACAAGATCGACTTGGTTGACGACGAAGAATTGCTTGAATTGGTTGAAATGGAAATCCGTGACCTTCTTTCAGAATACGACTTCCCAGGTGACGATCTTCCAGTTATCCAAGGTTCAGCTCTTAAAAGCTCTTGAAGGTGACTCTAAATACGAAGACATCATCATGGAATTGATGAACACTGTTGATGAGTACATTCCAGAACCAGAACGTGACACTGACAAACCATTGCTTCTTCCAGTCGAAGACGTATTCTCAATCACTGGACGTGGTACAGTTGCTTCAGGACGTATCGACCGTGGTACTGTTCGTGTCAACGACGAAATCGAAAATCGTTGGTATCAAAGAAGAAACTAAAAAAAGCAGTTGTTACTGGTGTTGAAATGTTCCGTAAACAACTTGACGAAGGTCTTGCAGGAGACAACGTAGGTGTCCTTCTTCGTGGTGTTCAACGTGACGAAATCGAACGTGGACAAGTTATCGCTAAACCAGGTTCAATCAACCCACACACTAAATTCAAAGGTGAAGTTTACATCCTTACTAAAGAAGAAGGTGGACGTCACACTCCATTCTTCAACAACTACCGTCCACAATTCTACTTCCGTACTACTGACGTTACAGGTTCAATCGAACTTCCAGCAGGTACTGAAATGGTAATGCCAGGTGATAACGTGACAATCGACGTTGAGTTGATCCACCCAATCGCCGTAGAACAAGGTACTACATTCTCTATCCGTGAGGGTGGACGTACTGTTGGTTCAGGTATGGTTACAGAAATCGAAGCTTAATTCGATTTAGTTCCCAGAAGAACAATTATTTAAGTCAGACACTAAAAGAATCTTGCTATGCAAGGTTCTTTTTTTGCGATCAAAAGTGAGAGAGTTCCTTTTTTACAATTTCATAAAATCATGGTAAAATGGTTAAATATTAAATTTGGAGAAAAATATGAAGTACAAGCGTATCGTATTTAAAGTGGGAACTTCATCCTTGACACATAAAGATGGAAGTTTATCTCGCAGTAAAGTAAAAGCTATCACACAACAGCTTGCAATGCTGCATGAAGCAGGTCATGAGCTGATTTTGGTGTCTTCTGGGGCTGTTGCAGCAGGTTTTGGAGCCTTAGGATTTAAAAAACGACCAACAAAGATTGCGGATAAGCAAGCTTCAGCAGCGGTTGGTCAAGGATTGCTTCTGGAAGAATATACAACCAAATTTGCTCTTAAGACAGATTGTTTCAGCGCAAATCTTGCTAACTCAGGATGATTTTGTCGATAAGCGACGTTATAAAAATGCCCATCAAGCTTTGTCAGTCCTGCTTAATCGTGGTGCGATTCCTATTATCAATGAAAATGACAGTGTCGTTATTGATGAGCTCAAGGTCGGGGATAATGATACGCTCAGTGCTCAGGTAGCTGCAATGGTGCAGGCAGATCTTTTGGTCCTCTTAACAGATGTAGACGGTCTTTATACTGGTAATCCTAACTCGGATCCAAGAGCTAAACGTCTGGAGAGAATTGAGACCATCAATCGAGAAATTATAGATATGGCTGGTGGTGCTGGATCTTCAAATGGAACAGGTGGTATGCTGACTAAGATAAAAGCAGCGACCATTGCAACTGAGTCAGGAGTACCGGTTTATATCTGTTCATCCTTGAAAGCTGATGCTATGATTGAGGCAGCTGAAGAAACTCATGATGGTTCTTTCTTTGTTGCACAAGAAAAGGGACTTCGTACCCAGAAACAATGGCTAGCCTTTTATGCCAAAAGTCAGGGAGCAATTTGGGTTGATAAAGGGGCGGCAGAAGCCCTCTCTCAAAATGGAAAGAGTCTCCTTTTATCAGGAGTTGTAGATGTTGAGAGCAATTTTTCTTATGGTGATATTGTAACGGTATTTGATAAGGAAACTGGAAAAATCACTTGGGAAAAAGGTAGAGTGCAACTAGGTGCATCGGGGCTGAAAGATGTCCTTCGTTCTCAAAAAGCCAAGGGAGTCCTGATTCATCGTGATGACTGGATTTCTATCACTCCTGAAATCCAACTACTCTTTACAGAATTTTAGAGGTAAACTATGGTAAGTACACAAGAACAATTTGAACAGGTACAGGCTGTTAAAAAATCGATTAACACAGCTAGTGAAGAGGTGAAAAACCAAGCCTTGCTAGCTATGGCTGATCACTTATTGGCAGCTACTGAGGAGATTTTAGCGGCTAATGCTCTCGATATGGAAGCGGCTAAGGGGAAAATCTCAGATGTTATGCTGGATCGTCTTTATTTGGATGCAGGGCGTATAGAAGCAATGGCAACTGGGATTCGTGAAGTGGTTGCTTTACCAGATCCAATCGGTGAAGTCCTAGAAAGAAGTCAGCTTGAAAATGGTTTGGTCATTACTAAGAAGCGTGTGGCTATGGGTGTTATTGGCATTATCTATGAAAGTCGTCCAAATGTGACTTCTGATGCAGCTGCCCTTGCTCTCAAGAGTGGAAATGCGGTTGTTCTTCGTAGCGGTAAGGATGCCTACCAAACAGCTCATGCTATTGTTACAGCCTTGAAGAAGGGCTTGGAGACTACCACCATTCATCCAGACGTCATTCAATTAGTAGAAGATACCAGTCGTGAAAGTAGTTATGCCATGATGAAGGCTAAGGGTTATCTAGATCTTCTTATTCCTCGCGGAGGGGCTGGTTTGATCAATGCTGTGGTTGAGAATGCTATTGTACCTGTTATCGAGACAGGGACTGGGATTGTCCATGTCTATGTTGACAAAGGATGCAGATGAAGACAAGGCACTGTCTATTATCAATAACGCTAAAACTAGTCGTCCTTCAGTCTGTAATGCCATGGAGGTGCTGCTTGTTCATGAAGACAAGGCGGCAAGCTTCCTTCCTCGTTTGGAGCAAGTTCTGGTTGCCGATCGAAAAAGAAGCTGGTCTGGAACCGATTCAATTGCGTCTAGATGAGAAAAGCTAGTCAGATTTATTTCTAGGGATCAAGCAGCTGAGGCTCAAGACTTTGACACTGAGTTTTTTTAGACTATGTCCTAGCTGTTAAAGTAGTTTCTAGTCTTGATGAAGCTGTAGAGCATATCGAAACCCACAGCACCCATCATTCGGATGCGATTGTGACTGAAAATGCTGATGCTATAGCTTACTTTACAGGTCAAGTGGACTCGGCAGCGGTTTATGTCAATGCTTCGACTCGTTTCACAGATGGTGGCCAATTTGGTCTTGGGTTGTGAAATGGGGATTTCTACTCAGAAACTACATGCGCGTGGTCCAATGGGCTTGAAGGAATTGACTAGCTACAAAGTATGTGGTTACTGGTGACGGACAGATAAGGGAGTAAGAGATGAAGATTGGATTTATCGGCTTGGGGAATATGGGTTCCAGTTTGGCTAAGGCTGTCTTGCAGGCAAAAACGAGTCATCAGATTCTCCTTGCTAATCGTAGTCAAGCCAAGGTGGAGGCTTTTATTGCCAATTATGGTGGTCTGGCTTCTAGTAATGACGAAATCTTTTGCAGAAGCAGATGTGATTTTTTTCTAGGAGTAAAGCCAGCTCAATTCTCAGAACTACTTTCTCAATATCAGTCAATCCTTGAGAAACGAGAAAGTCTTCTTTTGATTTCCATGGCTGCTGGTTTGACCTTGGAAAAACTCGCTAGTCTTCTTCCAAGTCACCATAGGATTATTCGCATCATGCCTAATACACCTGTTGCTATTGGGCAAGGAGTGATTAGTTATGCCTTGTCTGCAAATTGTCATCCAGAAGACAATGAACTATTTTTGTCAACTGTTAGCCAATGCAGGGCAGTTGGTTGAAATAAGTGATGGTTTAATAGATGCAGCAACAGGACTTGCAGGCTGTGGACCAGCCTTTGTCTATCTATTTATCGAAGCCTTTGGCAGATGCAGGAGTTCAGACAGGATTGCCACGAGAAACGGCATCTGAAAAATGGCGGCTCAAACAGTAGTTGGTGCAGGTCAAATGGTCCTAGAAAGTCAACAACATCCTGGAGTCTTGAAAGACCAAGTTTGCAGTCCAGGTGGTTCGACCATTGCTGGTGTAGCAAGTCTAGAAGAACATGCTTTTAGAGGAACCGTTATGGATGCTGTCAACCAAGCCTACAAAAAGAACTCAAGAATTAGGGCAAATAAGAGGGTGAGCATTAAAACTCACACTCTTTTTCTTACAAAGAAGGAAATGAAAAAAAGCTTTTCACAAATCCCCATTTTTTTGATAGAATAGAAGAGAAAAAAATAGAAATGAGTCAGACATGTCAAAAAGGATTTTTTTAGTCTCTCTTGAGGGACCAGAGGGAGCAGGAAAAACAAGCGTTCTTGAAGCCTTAATCCCTATATTAGAGGATAGGGGAGTAGAAGTTTTAACAACGCGTGAACCAGGTGGGGTCTTAATTGGAGAAAAAATTCGCGAAGTTATCCTAGATCCTAGTCATACTGAAATGGATCCTAAGACTGAGCTTCTCCTCTATATTGCTAGTCGTCGACAACACTTGGTGGAGAAAAGGTCTTACCAGCACTTGCAGCTGGGAAAAACTGGTTATCATGGATCGCTTTTATCGATAGTTCTGTTGCTTATCAGGGCTTTGGGCGTGGTTTAGATATCGATGCTATTGATTGGCTTAATGAGTTTGCGACTGATGGACTGAAACCTGATTTGACTCTTTATTTTGATATTGAGGTCGAAGAGGGGCTGGCACGTATTGCTGCCAATAGTGATCGGGAAGTCAATCGTTTGGACATGGAAGGTCTGGATCTACACCGAAAAGTTCGTCAAGGTTACCTTTCTCTTCTTGAAAGAGAAGGAAATCGCATCGAAAAAATCGATGCTAGCCTACCACTTGATCAAGTGATTGAGAAAATACGCAACAGCTACTTTTTGATAGGATGGGACTACGGAGATGAAACAAGAGCAATTAAGAGCTTGTCAACCTCTACAATTTGAACGGTTTTGTTCATATTTTGGAGCAAGGGCAGCTCAATCACGCCTATCTCTTTTCAGGTAATTTTGGAAGTTTAGAGATGGCCCTTTTCTTGTCTAAAAGTCTCTTTTGTAGTGAGAAAACTGGTATTTTTCCTTGTGAAAAATGTCGGAATTGTAAATTGATTGAGCAGGAAGAATTTCCTGATGTGACCATAATTAAACCTCTGAATCAAGTCATTAAGACGGAGCGTATTCGAGAATTAGTTGGTCAATTTTCCCAGTCTGGTATTGAAAATCAACGTCAGGTCTTTATTATCGAACAAGCAGAAAAAATGCATGTGAATGCTGCAAATTCACTCTTGAAGGTTATTGAAGAGCCACAAAGTGAGATTTATATTTTCTTTTTGACCGATGATGAGGAACAGATGTTACCAACGATTCGAAGTCGGACACAGATTTTCCAATTTAAGAAACAAGTCTCTACTTTAATGTCACAGCTTGAAGAGGCTGGTTTAGTAAAAAATAAAGCTAAGCTATTGGCTCAGTTTAGTCAATCACAGGCAGAGGCTGATAAGCTAGTCCATCAAGCAGGATTTTGGACACTAGTAGATGAAAGTGAACGCCTCTTTTCTTGGCTTTTAGCCCATAAAAAAGAATCCTATTTGCAGGTTGCAAAACTAACGAGTTTGGCTGATGATAAAGAAAAGCAAGATCAAGTGCTCAGAATTTTTAGAGGTATTAGCTGGTCAGGAGGTTCTCAATGTTTCTGCGCGGAACATCTTTGCAAAAATCTCGTCCAAACTCGAAAAAAATGTGGCGGGCCAATGTTAGCTTTCAAAACGCTTTGGAATACCTCGTTTTACAAAAAAATTTAAAGTAAAGATAGATTATAGAAAGGGCTGTAATGAATAAAAAAAGAATTATTTGATGCTTTAGATGACTTTTCACAGCAATTGTTGGTAACCTTGGCAGACGTCGAAGCTATCAAGAAAAAAATCTCAAGAGTTTGGTAGAGGAAAAATACAGCTCTTCGTTTAGAAAATGATAAACTGAGAGAACGTTTGGGAGAGGTTGAGGAGACAGCTCCAGCCAAAACGAAACATGTGAGGAAAATGTCCGTCGCATTTATGAGGATGGTTTTCATGTTTGCCGTGACTTTTATGGTCAACGTCGGGAGCAAGATGCAGAATGTATGTTCTGTGATGAACTGTTGTTTAGGGAGTAAGTATGCAGATTCAAAAGAGTTTTAAGGGACAAACTCCCTACGGCAAGCTTTATCTAGTCGCAACGCCAATTGGTAATCTAGATGATATGACTTTTCGCGCTATTCAGACCTTGAAAGAGGTCGACTGGATCGCGGCAGAAGATACTCGTAATACTGGGACTTTTGCTCAAGCATTTTGAAATTTCAACCAAGCAAATCAGTTTTCACGAACATAATGCCAAGGAAAAAATTCCTGATTTGATTGAGTTGTTGAAAGCAAGGTCAAAATCTTGCCCAAGTATCTGATGCAGGGATGCCTAGTATTTCTGACCCAGGTCATGATTTGGTCAAGGCTGCCATTGAAGAAGATATCGCAGTTGTCACAGTTCCAGGAGCTAGTGCAGGAATTTCTGCCTTGATTGCTAGTGGCTTTGCACCACAACCCTCACATCTTTTTATGGTTTTCTACCACGAAAATCAGGTCAGCAAAAAGCAATTTTTTTCGAAGCGAAAAAGCTTATCCAGAGACTCAGATTTTCTATGAATCTCCTCACCGTGTGGCAGATACACTGGAAAATATGCTAGAAGTCTACGGCGATCGCTCGGTAGCCTTGGTTAGAGAATTGACCAAAATTTATGAAGAATACCAACGTGGGAATATTACAGAGTTACTAGAAAGCATTTCTGAAACACCTCTTAAAGGGCGAATGTCTTCTCATTGTAGAAGGTGCTAGTCAAGAAGTAGAGGATAAGGATGAAGAGGACTTGTTCTCGAAATCCAAGACCCGCATCCAGCAAGGCATGAAGAAAAAAATCAAGCCATTAAGGAAGTTGCGAAAGATTTACCAGTGGAATAAAAGCCAGCTCTACGCTGCCTACCACGAATGGGAAGACAATCAAGAAAAACAACTAGACAGGGAAGTTTTGCCTTCTTCCCTTTTTGTTATACTAGAAGAAGAAAAAAATAGAAAGATTTGTGGGTGTCAAAAAGTCCGAGGGACTTTTTCAGCCTGAGCCAAAAAATTCGAAAGCGAAGCAAGTTCGTTGAACTTTTTTAACCCAATTCAGGAAATTCACACTCCCAAAGAGGTATTAGTGTCGTGTCTCAATCTTATATCAATGTTATCGGTGCGGGCTTGGCGGGTTCTGAAGCAGCCTACCAAATCGCAGAGCGTGGTATTCCAGTTAAACTTTATGAAATGCGTGGTGTCAAGTCAACACCGCAACACAAAACTGACAATTTTGCAGAATTAGTGTGTTCTAATTCCTTGCGTGGAGATGCTCTTACAAATGCTGTCGGTCTCCTCAAAGAAGAAATGCGTCGTCTAGGTTCTCTTATCTTGGAATCAGCAGAAGCAACGCGTGTTCCTGCTGGTGGTGCTCTCGCGGTTGACCGTGACGGTTTTTCTCAAATGGTTACTGAAAAGATTGCCAACCATCCCTTGATTGAGGTAGTTCGTGACGAAATTACAGAATTGCCAACAGATGCTATTACAGTTGTAGCGACTGGTCCTTTGACTAGTGATGCCCTTGCTGAGAAAATTCACGCTCTTAATGGCGGTGACGGTTTTTATTTCTACGATGCTGCAGCGCCTATTGTGGATGTCAATACAATCGATATGAACAAGGTTTATCTCAAATCTCGTTATGATAAGGGAGAAGCTGCCTATCTCAATGCTCCTATGACCAAACAAGAGTTTATGGATTTCCATGAAGCCTTTGGTTAATGCAGAAGAAGCTCCGTTAAATTCTTTTGAAAAAGAAAAATACTTTTGAAGGCTGTATGCCAATCGAAGTCATGGCTAAACGGGGTATCAAAACCATGCTCTATGGTCCTATGAAACCAGTTGGTTTGGAGTATCCAGACGATTACACAGGGTCCTCGTGATGGAGAATTTAAAACTCCTTATGCGGTCGTTCAGCTTCGTCAGGACAATGCTGCAGGTAGTCTTTATAACATCGTTGGTTTCCAAACTCACCTTAAATGGGGAGAGCAAAAGCGTGTCTTCCAAATGATTCCAGGTCTTGAAAACTGCGGAGTTTGTTCGCTATGGAGTTATGCACCGTAATTCTTATATGGATTCACCAAATCTTCTTGAGCAGACTTATCGTTCTAAGAAACAGCCAAATCTATTCTTTGCTGGTCAGATGACGGGTGTGGAAGGCTATGTTGAGTCAGCGGCATCAGGTCTAGTAGCTGGTATTAACGCAGCTCGTCTTTTCAAGGGACGAAAGTGAGGCTATTTTCCCAGAGACAACAGCAATTGGAAGTCTAGCTCATTACATCACCCATGCGGACAGCAAACATTTCCAACCAATGAATGTCAATTTTCGGAATTATCAAGGAATTGGAAGGCGACCGCATTCGTGATAAGAAGGCTCGTTATGAAAAAAATTGCAGAGCGTGCTCTTGGCTGATTTGGAAAAACTTTTTATCCGTTTAAAATTTTCAAAAGAATAACTCATGAGACTATAAAAATTCTCAAAAAAATGTGATAAAAATAGTTTGAATAAAATAAAGGAGCGAAGTCAGGTGGAACCCAAATATAAACGTATTTTTGATTAAGTTATCAGGTGAGGCCCTTGCTGGCGAACGTGGTGTCGGAATTGATATCAAAACAGTTCAAAGCAATGGCTCAAGAAATTCAAGAAGTACATAACTTAGGTATTGAGATTGCCCTCGTTATTGGTGGAGGAAATCTCTGGCGTGGAGAACCTGCAGCAGAAGCTGGAATGGATCGTGTTCAAGCAGACTATACAGGAATGCTTGGGAACCGTTATGAATGCTCTTGTGATGGCAGATTCATTGCAACAAGTTGGTGTGGATACACGTGTTCAAACAGCCATTGCTATGCAACAAGTAGCAGAACCTTACGTTCGTGGTCGTGCCCTTCGTCATCTTGAAAAAGGACGCATCGTTATCTTTGGTGCGGGAATTGGTTCACCATACTTCTCAACAGATACAACAGCAGCCCTTCGTGCAGCTGAAATTGAAGCGGACGCTATCTTGATGGCTAAAGAAATGGGGTTGACGGTGTCTACAATGCCGATCCTAAGAAAAGATAAGACAGCCGTTAAATTTGAAGAATTGACTCACCGTGACGTGATTAACAAAGGGTCTTCGTATCATGGACTCAACAGCTTCAACACTTTCAATGGACAATGATATTGACTTGGTAGTTTTTCAACATGAACCAACCAGGAAATATTAAACGTGTTGTATTTGGTGAAAATATCGGAACTACAGTTTCAAATAATATCGAAGAAAAGGAATAAGAAATCATTATGGCAAACGCAATCGTAGAAAAAGCAAAAGAGAGAATGACCCAATCTCACCACTCACTTGCTCGTGAGTTTGGAAGTATTCGTGCTGGCCGTGCTAATGCTAGCTTGCTTGACCGCATCCACGTTGAGTACTATGGTGTTGAAACACCACTTAACCAAATTGCTTCTATCACAATCCCAGAAGCGCGTGTCTTGTTGGTAACACCATTTGACAAATCATCTTTGAAAGATATCGAACGTGCTTTGAATGCTTCAGACCTAGGTATCACACCAGCTAACGATGGTTCTGTTATTCGCTTTGGTAATCCCAGCTCTTACAGAAGAAACTCGTCGCGACCTTGCTAAAGAAGTGAAAAAAAGTCGGGTGAAAATGCTAAAGTTGCTATCCGTAATATCCGTCGTGATGCTATGGACGAGGCTAAGAAACAAGAAAAAGCAAAAGAAATCACTGAAGACGAATTGAAGACTCTTGAAAAAGATATTCAAAAAGCAACAGACGATGCTGTTAAACACATCGACGAAATGACTGCCAACAAAGAAAAAAAGAAATCTTGGAAGTCTAAGAAATAAACAGAAAAAAACTCAGTTGGCATTGCTGGCTGAGTTTTATTCGAAAGAAGGAAATATGAATACAAATCTTGCAAGTTTTATCGTTGGACTCATCATCGATGAAAATGACCGTTTTTACTTTGTTCAAAAGGATGGTCAAACATATGCCCTAGCTAAAGAAGAAGGTCAGCATACAGTTGGTGATACGGTCAAAGGTTTTGCTTACACAGATATGAAGCAAAAATTGCGCTCTCACTACTCTAGAAGTGACTGCAACTCAGGAACAATTTGGTTGGGGAACAGTAACAGAGGTTCGTAAGGACCTTGGGGTGTTTTTGTTGATACAGGATTACCAGACAAGGAAATCGTTGTGTCACTAGATATTCTTCCCTGAACTTAAAGAACTCTAGCCAAAAGAAAGGTGATCGACTTTATATTCGTCTAGAAGTGGACAAGAAGGACCGTATCTGGGGAATCTTAGCTTATCAGGAAGATTTCCAACGATTGGCACGTCCTGCCTACAATAACATGCAGAATCAAAATTGGCCTGCCATTGTTTACCGTCTCAAATTATCAGGAACCTTCGTCTATTTACCAGAGAACAACATGCTTGGATTTATCCATCCAAGTGAGCGCTATGCAGAACCACGTTTGGGCCAAGTGCTAGATGCGCGTGTCATTGGTTTCCGTGAGGTTGACCGTACTCTTAATCTTTCTCTAAAACCACGTTCTTTTGAGATGTTGGAAAATGATGCTCAGATGATTTTGACCTACTTGGAAAGCAATGGTGGCTTCATGACCTTGAATGATAAGTCATCACCAGATGATATCAAGGCTACTTTCGGTATTTCAAAAGGTCAATTTAAAAAAGCACTCGGTGGTTTGATGAAGGATGGCAAAATCAAGCAAGATCAGTTTGGTACCGAATTAATTTAGGGAGGCTTATGAGAAAATCATTTTATACTTGGCTCATGACCGAGCGCAAACCTAAAAGCAATAGTCCCAAAGCAATTTTAGCGGATCTGGCTTTTTGAGGAGTCTGCCTTTCCGAAAACATACAGATGATTTCGATCAAGTCAGTCGTTTTTAGAGGAACATGCTAGCTTTTTCCTTTAATATGGGAGACTTCGATCGTATCTGGCAGGAATATTTAGAACATTAAGGCTACTAGATGAGGGTTTGGGGATAGTAATTTCTCAGCCTCTTTGCTATAATATAGTCATTCAGTTTATCTTTTATGAGGATTTTCCTTATTTTGACAAGTTTCGTTTACCATTACGAATTGTCAGAGTGATAGGATTTTTGAAAGTTATTTCATACTTAAAAGAAAACCAAAATGATAAAACGAAATAAGAGAATTAGAGAGGTTCTTTGTTTGAAGGAACATTCAATAGATATTCAACTGAGTCATCCAGATGACCTATTTCATCTTTTTGGGTCCAATGAGCGCCACCTTCGTTTGATGGAGGATGAGTTAGATGTCATCATCCATGCCCGTACAGAGATTGTACAAGTCTTGGGAGAGAGAATGCTTGTGAGGAAGCCCGCCAAGTTATTCAAGCCTTGATGGTCTTGGTCAATCGTGGAATGACTGTTGGAACTCCGGATGTGGTGACAGCCATTACCATGGTTAAGAATAATGAAATCGATAAGTTTGTCGCCCTCTATGAAGAAGAGATTATCAAGGATAATACAGGTAAGCCCATCCGTGTTAAAACTTTGGGTCAAAAGCTTTATGTGGATAGTGTCAAGCAACACGATGTGACCTTTGGGATTGGGCCGGCAGGAACAGGTAAGACCTTCTTAGCAGTGACTTTGGCCGTAACAGCTCTCAAGCGTGGACAAGTCAAGCGAATCATATTGACACGTCCAGCAGTGGAAGCAGGAGAGAGCTTAGGATTTCTTCCAGGTGATCTCAAGGAAAAGGTAGATCCTTATTTACGACCAGTTTATGATGCCTTGTACCAGATTCTTGGGAAAGATCAAACAACCCGTCTTATGGAACGTGAAATTATTGAAATTGCTCCTCTGGCCTATATGCGTGGGCGTACCTTGGATGATGCCTTTGTCATTTTGGATGAAGCGCAAAATACGACCATCATGCAGATGAAGATGTTCTTGACCCGTCTTGGATTTAACTCGAAAATGATTGTCAATGGGGATATTAGCCAGATTGACCTGCCTCGTAATGTCAAGTCAGGTTTGATTGATGCTCAAGAAAAACTCAAGAATATTCATCAAATTGACTTTGTTCATTTCTCAGCCAAGGATGTGGTTCGCCACCCAGTTGTAGCTCAAATTATCAGAGCCTATGAACCTCTACCTGTCAAAGCTGAAGAAAGTGAAGAAGAAACAGAATAAGGAAAAAGGACCTAGGTAAAAACTAGCTTCTAAATAAAACCACACAGTGACTTCAGTCTTGAATACAATCAAGCTGAAAGAAACACTGTGTGGTTTTTGAATAGGTGGACGTTTTAGATGCTAGATTCTTTGCCAATTTGGTGTGATTCATGCTCATGAAAGATGAATGCTATCTCTGTTGAGACGGCTTGTTTGCCTCTGACATGCACTCTGCGCACGTCGAAAACTACCAAAAACGGGTTCAACATCAATTTTCCGTTTGGCATAGATTTCGAGAGCCTTCTTCACTATGTAATGTTTGCTTAAGGAGTTCCTTAAAGCAATTCCAAGTTGGATTATAATGGATTTGTTTCTGATTTCCCACTATCTGTTTTAGCCAACTGTTCTAACTCAGGAGTGTCTTGAACTTTATCCGCCTCATAAATCTTGAAATCACGTTGAAAATCATACTTATCGGTTTGACTAGAGTAGTTCTTAAAGGAATAAACTAGGCCATCGGGCTTTATAAACTGGTCCGTGTCCTCAAGATATTCCCAGTTCATTGGGTTATCTGTGCTCGTTTAGTACTTTTTAGTCAATTCTGATTAGGTTGTTGGCATGTTTACTGGAGCGGAAGTTATTAATCGTTTTATAGCTAACATAGGTATCTTGGCTGAACCATTTCATGGGAATGACTTCTTCGTTCATTTGAACGATTTTACGTCCAGAGAACACTTGACGAGCATAAGTGAACACTATCATCTTCATGAGCATGGTTGGATGAAAGGCAGGGCGACTAGTGTGAGAGGTCTCTTCCAGTAACACTTGACTAGGAATACTGTCCACAAAGAGGCTAATCATTCTAGCTTCGTGACTTAGTGGAATATCGTAGGTAAGATTCACCTCCAAACTTAACTGAGTTTTTGGTGGTTTTAGTAGTGGTTCAACTTCATTCCTACTATTCTTGATGGTGTGAATGTGCTTATAATGTATTCCAGTTAACCACGAAAGCTTTTGGACTTTTATAAAATTAACACACGTTAAAAAAATAAATTAATGTGTGTTAATTTTTTTCTTGACTTAAATTTTTTTAATTGATATACTATTTTTTTCAGAGAGCTAACAATTATATATAAATGTACTACTCTATTTCCTAGATAATACTTAGTAAAACTTTTTTTATAACAAAGGCTAGCAAAGTTAAAGTTTTCTATCTATTGGAAGTTAAATAAATATGTAAGGAATTAAAAATGAAAAAAAGTACAGTATTGTCATTAACCACAGCTGCAGTTATTTTAGCAGCATATGTCCCTAATGAGGTAGTCTTAGCAGACACATCTAGCTCTGAAGATGCTGTAAACTATCTCTGATAAAGAAAAAAAGTAGTAGATAAAGGAAACAGAAAAATAAAGAGAAAACATGAAGATATTCATAATGCTATAGAAACTTCAAAGGATACTGAAGAGAAGAAAACAACAGTTATTGAGGAAAAAAAGAAGTTGTTAGTAAAAAAATCCTGAGATAGATAATAAAACTAGCAATGAAGAAGCAACAATCAAAGAAGATTCCAATCAATCCCAAGGAGATAAATGCGGACTCATCTGCAAGTAAAAGACCCAGAAAAGTCCCAAAAAAAGAGGATAAACTTGTCTATATTGCTGAATTTAAAGATAAAGAATCTGGAGAAAAAAAGCAATCAAGGAAACTATCCAATCTTAAGGATACAAAAGTTTTATATACTTATGATACGGTTTTTTTAATGGTAGTGCAATAGAAACAACTCCAGATAATCTGGACAAAATTAAACTAATAGAAGGTATCTCATCGGTTGAAACGATCACAAAAAGTCCAGCCAATGATGAATCATGCTAGAAAGGAAATTGGAGTTGAAGAGGCAATTGATTACCTAAAAGTCTATCAATGCTCCATTTGGGTAAAAAACTTTTGATGGTAGAGGTATGGTCATTTCAAATATCGATACCGGGGACAGATTATAGGCATAAGGCCATGAGAATTGATGATGATGCTAAAAGGCTCAATGAGATTCAAAAAAGAAGACTTAAAAAGGTACTGATAAAAAAATTTCTGGTTGAGTGATAAAATCCCTCATGCTTTCAATTATTATAATGGTGGTAAAATCACTGTAGAAAAAAAGCTGATGATGGAAGCGATTATTTTTGATCCACATGGGATGCATATTGCAGGGATTCTTGCGGGAAATGATACTGAAAAAAAGATATTAAAAACTTTAACGGAATAGATGGAATTGCTCCTAATGCACAGATCTTCTCTTATAAAAATGTACTCTGACGCAGGATCTGGGCTTTCGCAGGGAGATGAAACAATGTTTCATGCTATTGAAGATTCAATCAAACACAATGTCGATGTTGTTTCGGTATCATCTGGCTTTACAGGAACAGGTCTTGTAGGTGAGAAATATTGGCAAGCTATTAGAGCGTTAAGAAAAGCAGGCATTCCAATGGTTGTAGCTACGGGTAACTATGCGACTTCTGCTTCAAGTTCTTCATGGGATTTAGTGGCAAATAATAATCTGAAAATGACCGACACTGGAAATGTAACACGAACTGCAGCACATGAAGATGCGATAGCGGTCGCTTCTGCTAAAAATCAGACAGTTGAGTTTGATAAAGTTAACATAGGTGGAGAAAATTTTAAATACAGAAATATAGGGGCCTTTTTCGATAAGAATAAAATCACAACAAATGAAGATGGTTCAAAAGCTCCTAGTAAATTGAAATTTGTATATATAGGCAAGGGTCAAGACCAAGATTTGATAGGATTGGATCTTAAGGGCAAAAATTGCAGTAATGGATCGAATTTATACCAAGGATTTAAAAAGATGCTTTTAAAAAGAGCTACGGATAAGGGCGCACGCGCCATTATGGTTGTAAATACTGTCAATTACTACAATAGAGATAATTGGACAGAGCTTCCAGCTATGGGATATGAGGAGGATGAAGGAACTACTAGTCAAGTTTTTTCAATTTCAGGAGATGATGGTGTAAAGTTATGGAACATGATTAACCCTGATAAAAAAACTGAAGTCAAAAAGAAATAATAAGGAAGATTTTAAAAGATAAATTGGAGCAATACTATCCAATTGATATGGCAAAGCTATAATTCTAATAAACCGAATGTAGGTGACGAAAAAGAGATTGACTTTAAGTTTGCATCTGACACAGACAAAGAACTGTATAAAGAAGATATCATAGTTCCAGCAGGATCCACATCTTGGGGGCCAAGAATAGATTTACTTTTAAAACCTGATGTCTCAGCACCAGGTAAAAATATTAAATCTACTCTCAATGTCATTAATGGGTAAAATCAACTTATGGTTATATGTCAGGGACTAGTATGGCAACTCCAATCGTTGCAGCTTCTACTGTTTTGATTAGACCCAAGTTAAAGGAAATGCTTGAAAAGACCTGTGTTGAAAAAAATCTTAAGGGAGATGACAAAATAGATCTTACAAGTCTTACAAAAAAATTGCCCTACAAAAATACTGCACGACCCTATGATGGATGCGACTTCTTGGAAAGAAAAAAAGTCAATACTTTGCATCACCTAGACAACAGGGAGCAGGGTCTAATTAATGTTGCCAATGCTTTGAGAAATGAAGTTGTAGCGACTTTTCAAAAACACAGATTCTAAAGGTTTGGTAAACTCTTATGGTTCTATTTCTCTTAAAAGAAATAAAAAGGAGATAAAAAAATACTTTTACAATTAAGCTTCACAATACATCAAACAGACCTTTAACCTTTAAAGTTTCAGCATCAGCGGTAACTACAGATGCTCTAACTGATAGACTCAAACTGGATGAAACATACAAAGATGAAAAATCTCCAGATGGGAAGCAAATTGTTCCAGAAATTCACCCAGAGAAAAAGTCAAAAGATGCAAATATTACATTTGAGCATGACACTTTCACTATAAGCCCAAATTCTAGCTTTGATTTAAATGCGGTTATAAAATGTTGGAGAGGCTAAAAAAACAAAAAAATAAATTTGTAGAATCATTTATTCATTTTGAGTCTGTGGAAGAAATGGAAGCTCTAAACTCCAATGGGAAGAAAACAAATTTCCAACCTTCTTTATCGATGCCTCTAATGGGATTTGCTGGGAGATTGGAACAAGGAACCAATCCTTGATAAATGGGCCTGGGAAGAAGGATCAAAAATCAAAAAAACAATGGAAGGTTATGATGATGATGGTAAACCAAAAAAATTCCAGGAACCTTAAATAAAGGGAATTGGTGGAGAACATGGTATAGATAAATTTAATCCAGCAGGAGTTATACAAAAATAGAAAAAGATAAAAAAATACAACATCCCTAGATCAAAAATCCAGAATTATTTGCTTTCAATAACGAAGGGATCAACGCACCATCATCAAGTGGTTCTAATATTGCTAAAATTTATCCTTTAGATTCAAATGGAAATCCTCAAGATGCTCAACTTGAGAGAGGATTAACACCTTCTCCACTTGTATTAAGAAGTGCAGAAGAAGGATTGATTTCAATAGTAAATACAAATAAAGAGGGAGAAAATCAAATCGACTTAAAAGTCATTTCGAGAGAACACTTTATTAAAGGAATTTTAAACTCTAAAAGAAATGATGCAAAGGGAATCAAATCTTCTAAACTAAAAGTTTGGGGTGACTTGAAATGGGATGGACTCATCTATAATCCCTAGAGGGAAAGAAGAAAATGCACCAGAAAGCAAGGATACCAAAGATCCTGCTACTAGGATAAGAGGTCAATTTGAACCGATTGCAGAAGGTCAATATTTCTATAAATTTAAATATAGATTAACTAAAAGATTATCCCATGGCAGGTTTCCTATATTCCTGTAAAAATTGATAACACAGCTCCTAAGATTGTTTCAATTGATTTTTCAAATCCTGAAAAAATTAAGCTGATCACAAAGGATACTTATCACAAGGTAAAAGAGCAATACAAGAATGAAACCCTATTTGCGAGAGATCAAAAAGAACATCCTGAAAAATTTGACGAGATTGCCAACGAAGTTTGGTATGCAGGCGCCGCTCTGGTTAATGAAGATGGAGAGGTTGAGAAAAATCTTGAAGTAACTTATGCAGGTGAGGGTCAAGGAAGAAATAGAAAACTTGACAAAGACGGAAATACCATTTATGAAATTAATGGTGCAGGAGATTTAAGAGGAAAAATCATTGAAGTCATTGCATTAGATGGCTCTAGCAATTTCACAAAGATTCATAGAATTAAATTTGCTGATCATGCTGATGAAAAGGGGATGATTTCCTATTATCTAGTAGATCCTGATCAGGATTCATCTAAATACCAAAAAGCTTGGAGAGATTTGCCGAATCTAAATTTAAAAAAATTTAGAAAAATAGAAAAGAGGATAGTCTTAAAAAAAGATACAACTGAGAGTAGAAACATCATCAAGAAAATGAAGAGTCTATCGAAGAAAAAAATCTAGCTTTGACTATTCATAAAACTATTTCAACAATTAGAGATTTTTGAAAGCAAAGACTTAAAGAAACTCATTAAAAAGAAATTTAGAGAAGTTGATGACTTTACAAGTGAAACTGGTAAGAGGACAGAAGAATACGATTATAAATACGATGATAAGGGAAATATCATTGCTTATGACGATGGTAGTGCCTTAGAATATGAAACTGAAAAAAACTTGACGAAATCAAATCAAAAAAATTTATGGTGTTCTAAGCCCGTCTAAAGATGGACACTTTGAAATTCTTGGAAAGATAAGTAATGTTTCTAAAAAATGCCAAGGTATATTATGGAAATAACTATAAATCGATAGAAATCAAAAACGACCAAGTATGATTCCCACTCAAAAAAACGATGACATTTGATTTATACGCTAATATTAATGATATTGTGGATGGATTAGCTTTTTGCAGGAGATATGAGATTCTTTGTTAAAGATGATGATCAGATAAAAGCTGAAACTAAAAATTAGAATGCCTGAAAAAAATAAGGAAACTAAAACAGAATATCCCTATGCATCAAGTTATGGGAATGTAATAGAATTAGGAGAAGGAGATCTTTCAAAAGAACAAACCAAACAATTTAACGGAAATGGAATCTGGTAAAATCTATTCTGATTCAGAAAAAAACAACAATATCTATTAAAGGATAACATCATTCTAAGAAAAGGCTATGCACTAAAAGTGACTACCTATAATCCTGGAAAAACGGATATGTTAGAAGGAAATGGAGTCTATAGCAAGGAAGATATAGCAAAAATCCAAAAGGCCAATCCTAATCTAAGAGTCTTATCAGAAAAAATAATTTATGCTGATAGTAGAAATGTTGAAGATGGAAGAAGTACTCAATCCGTATTAATGTCGGCTTTGGACGGCTTTTAACATTGTAAAAGTATCAAGTGTTTACCTTTAAAAATGAATGATAAAGGGAAGCAATCGATAAAGATGGAAATCTTGTGACAGATTCTTCTAAACTGGTATTATTTGGTAAGGATGGTAAAGAGTACACTGGAGAGGATAAGTCCAATGTAGAAGCTATAAAAGAAGATGGCTCTACGTTATTTATTGATGCAAAACCAGTAAATCTTTCAATGGACAAGAACTACTTTAATCCATCTAAATCTAATAAAAATTTATGTACGAAATCCAGAATTTTATTTAAGAGGTAAGATTTCTGATAAGGGTGGTTTTAACTGGGAGTTGAGAGTTAATGAATCTGTTGTAGATAATTATTTAATCTACGGAGATTTACACATTGATAACACTAGAGATTTTTAACATTAAGCTTAATGTTAAAGACGGTGACATCATGGACTGGGGAATGAAAGACTATAAAAGCAAACGGATTCCCAGATAAGGTAACAGATATGGATGGAAATGTTTATCTTCAAAACTGGCTATAGCGATTTGAATGCGAAAGCGGTTGGAGTACACTATCAATTTTTATATGATAATGTTAAAACCAGAAGTAAACATTGATCCTAAGGGAAATACTAGTATCGAATATGCTGACGGAAAAATCTGTAGTCTTTAATATCAATGATAAAAAGAAATAATGGATTCGATGGTGAGATTCAAGACAAAACATATTTATGTAAATGGAAAAAGAATACAAATCATTTGATGATATTAAACAACTAACAGATAAGACACTAAACATTAAGATTGTTGCAAAAAGATTTTGCAAGAAATACAACTGTAAAAGAATTCATTTTAAACAAAGATACGGGAGAGGTAAGCGAATTAAAAACCTCATACGGTGACTGTGACCATTCAAAATGGAAAAGAAATGAGTTCAACGATAGTGTCGGAAGAAGATTTTCATTTTACCTGTCTATGAGGGTGAATTAGAAAAAGGATATCAATTTGATGGCTGGGAAATTTCTGGTTTCGAAGGGAAAAAGACGCTGGCTATGTTATTAATGTATCAAAAAGATACCCTTATAAAACCTGTATTCAAGAAAATAGAGGAGAAAAAGGAGGAGGAAAATAAACCTACTTTTGATGTATCCAAAAAGAAAGATAACCCACAGGCAAAATCATAGTCAATTAGATCGAAAAGTCACAGAAAAGAGGATTTGCAAAGAGAAAAATCATTCACAAAAAATCTGATTCAACTAATGATGTCAGCAGTATTGTTCCTGATGAAAATGATAAAAAAACTTTGAAAATAAGAAGGAAGTTTATCTTAATGAACAAGACAGCATAGCTAATAAACATACCAATATCGATAGTAAATCAACTACTAACAATTCTGATAAGTTGCCAAAAACCGGAACAGTTAGCGAAAGTCTTCACATTATTAGTTGCTGGAATAATGTTTACCGTAGGTGCATTTCTTGGATTGAAGAAAAAAAGATCAAGATTAAGACAAAAGCTATAGATGAAAAAAATGGTTTATGTACTGAGATTAGATAGTGTGATGATGAAACAGTTTTTGTGAAAAATAGCCATTTATAACTCAATTATTTAGTTTACTTTGCTATTGATACTCTTTTTGGATTTATTAATGGACTTAGTTTAGATAACTAATGAATTGATTGAAAGGGTTAGTATTGACAAATAGTGATCACGTTGATTAGAAAATAGAGTCTACCAAAATTTAAATTATAAACCATGACATGAGAAAACGAGCATCTCCAAGAACGGAAATGCTCGTTTTTTTGAGATTTAGAAGCTAGTTTTTACGTAGCATTCTATTTTTGTAGTTTAAATTTATAAATCATTTTAGACAAGTTCACTGATTGAAGTGAAGTCACGATCCAAGCCTTCTGCAACTGGTTGGCTAGTGAGGATACCTTGATAAGTTGTAACTCCTTCACGTAAACCAGCATCATCAGAAATAGCTTTCTTAAATCCTTTTCCTGCCAAGGCTTCGATATATGGAAGAGTCACATTTGTAAGGGCAATCGTAGATGTGCGAGCAACTGCTCCAGGAATGTTAGCAACGGCATAGTGAAGAACACCGTGTTTTTCATAGACTGGTTCATCGTGAGTTGTCACTCGGTCAGCTGTCGCTATAACACCACCTTGGTCTACAGCAACGTCAACGATGACAGAACCAGGACGCATTTGTTGTACCATTTCATCTGTTACCAATTTTGGTGCTTTGGCACCAGGAATCAATACTGCACCGATCACAACGTCTGCTTCACGTACACTTGCTTCGATATTAAATGGGATTAGACATGAGGGTTTGGATTTGGTGACCAAAGACATCTTCTAGGACAGAGAGGCGTTTAGCACTGATGTCAAGAATGGTTACTTGAGCTCCCAAACCAAGAGCGATGCGAGCTGCATGTGTACCAACGACACCACCACCGATGATGGTTACTTTTCCTTTAGGAACACCAGGGACACCACCGAGTAGAACTCCTGAACCACCAGCTTGTTTCGTCAAGAAGTGGGCTCCGATTTGGACTGCCATACGACCAGCAACTTCACTCATTGGAACTAATAAAGGGAGTTGTCCTTGAGTATCACGGACTGTCTCATAAGCAACACCAGTTGTTTTAGCTGCAAGCATAGCATCAGCCAATTCTGGAGCAGCTGCCATGTGTAAGTAGGTGAAAAGAAGTAAATCCTCACGCAAGAACTGGTACTCACTAGCAAGGGGTTCTTTTACTTTAACAACTAATTCTGCAGCCCAGGCTTCAGCAGCAGTTGCGACAATTTCAGCTCCTTGCTTTTCATAGTCAGCATCAGTAAAACCAGATCCAAGTCCAGCATTTGTTTCGATGAGGACACGGTGACCACGACCAACGAGACTTTGTACACCAGCAGGTGTCAAAGCAACACGATTTTCATTATTTTTAATTTCCTTTGGAATTCCAATTAACATAGGATAACTCACTTTCTATTAAGCTGTTTCAATTTATGTATCACATCATTCGTCAGAGTTTTTGTGATGACTTTATTGTATATGAAACCGCTTTAAATTGCAAGAAAAACTTGTAAACCTATTTCTTTTATGTTATTCTTTTAGCAACCTATTTTGGGAGGTGCAATCATGGAATCACTATTTATCAAACTAGCGAAGCATCAAATTATCGAAACAGAACGCTTAGTACTTAGACCAGTAACACTTGATGATGCAGAAGCCATGTTTGAATATGCTTCAAACCAGGAAAATACGCGCTACACTTTCCCGACCAATCAAAGTCTGGAGGAAACCAAGAATAATATTGCCCAGTTTTATCTAGCCAATCCCTTGGGACGATGGGGAATTGAACTAAAAAGTACTGGAGAGTTTATCGGAACTATTGACCTGCACAAGATGGATACTGTTCTTAAGAAGGCAGCCATTGGTTACATTATCAATCAAAAATATTGGAATCAAGGTTTGACAACTGAAGCCAATCGTGCCGTGATTGAACTAGCTTTTGAAAAGATTGGAATGAATAAGTTGACGGCTTTTCATGATAAGGATAATCCTGCATCAGGAAAGGTCATGGAGAAATCAGGCATGCGCTTCTCTCACGAAGAACCTTATGCTAGAATGGATAAAAAAGAACCAGGTCGAATCGTAACAAGAGTTCACTATGTCTTAACCAAGGAAGATTATTTTGCAAATAAGTAAGCAGTTGAAAAAGATTTTTTTCAGCTGTTTTTCTTTCTCTTACGAATAAGCTAAGAGAGGAGAAAAATATGGAAGAACTTATTGAGAAAAATCAAAAAGAATATAAAAATCATTGTCATCTGTGTTAGTTTGGGTTTGGTCTTGGGTGGATTTTTTTCCTCCTAAAACCAGTCGCTCAAACACCTGCTAAAGGAAAAGTAATTTGCAGACTGAAGTTTACAGCTGTTTCCAAAGGATTCGACGGATGAAAAGGAAGATGGAAATCAGAAGGAAGAAGTGGTGGAGCAAGATCTGATTACTGTCGATGTCAAAGGGGCTGTTAAATCGCCAGGAATTTATGATTTGCCAGTTGGAAGTCGTATCAATGATGCTGTTCAAAAAAAGCTGGTGGCTTGACAGATAATGCAGACAGTAAGTCTATCAATCTTGCTCAGAGAAATTAGTGACGAAGCACTTGTCTATGTTCCAACTAAGGAAGAAGCTACCAGTCAAGAAACGCAATCAAATGCTTCCAACACCAAAGAAAAATAAGAAAGTCAATCTTAATAAAGCCAGTTTAGAGGAACTGAAACAAGTCAAAGGCTTAGGTGCTAAACGTGCTCAAGATATTATCGACCATCGTGAGTCCAACGGTAAGTTTAAGTCAGTTGATGAGCTCAAAAAGGTTTCTGGTATTGGTGCAAAAAAACGATAGAAAAAGTTAAAAGAGTATGTTACAGTGGATTAGTCGCTTTTCCATTCCCAAAAAATCTATCTCAGTTTTCTTTTTGCTATGGCTCTACTATGCTATCTTTTCAGCAAGTGTCTTAGCACTTTTTGGGCTTTTGTCTTTTTACTAGTCTGCCTCTTTTTCCAATTTCCATGGAAAACTGTGACTAAAGTTCTCTTGATTTGTGGACTTTTTGGGAGTTGGTTTTTATTTCAAAAATGGCAGCAAGAAGAAGCCAGTCGGAATCTTGTAGACACGGTTGATACAGTGCGAATATTACCGGATACCATCAAGGTAAATGGTGATAGCTTATCTTTTTCGTGGCAAGGCTGAGGGCAGACTCTTTCAGGTCTATTATAAACTCCAGTCAGAAGCTGAAAAGGAAAAATTTCAAGAGTTGTCTGAACTACATGAAATGGTTGTGAAAGGCAAGTTAGCTAGTCCTCAAGGAGCCAGTAATTTTGCGGGTTTTGATTATCGAAACTATCTCAAAACGCAAGGAATTTATCAGACCTTAACCATATCCGAAATTGTGGAATTAAAGCAAATTTCCAGTTGGGATATTGGAGAAAATCTATCAAGTTTGCGGAGAAAAGCAGTTGTCTGGATAAAAAGGAATTTTCCCGATCCCATGCGCAATTATATGACAGGTCTTTTATTGGGGACATTTAGATACAGACTTTGAGGAAATGAACGAACTTTATTCCAGCCTAGGGATTATTCATCTTTTTGCTTTGTCTGGAATGCAGGTCGGATTTTTCATGAATGCTTTTAAAAAGTCACTCTTGCGATTGGGCTTGACGCAAGAGAAGTTCAAATGGCTAGCTTATCCCTTTTCCTTAGTTTTATGCAGGCTTGACAGGATTTTCAGCATCTGTGATTAGTAGTCTTCTACAAAAGCTATTGGCTCAGCATGGCTTTAAGTCACTGGATAATTTTGCTTTGACGATTCTTATTCTATTTCTTATCATGCCGAACTTTTTCTTAACTGCTGGGGGAGTTCTTTCCTGTGCTTATGCCTTTATCCTGACAATGACTGGTGAGGAAGTAGCAGGGATAAAAGGTCTGGTTAGAGAGAGTTGCATTATTTCCTTGGGAATTCTGCCAATTTTATCTTTTCTACTTTTTCTGAATTTCAACCGTGGTCCATTCTCCTGACATTTTGCCTTTTCTTTCTTGTTTGACATGGTCTTATTGCCACTTTTATCGATTCTCTTCTGTCTGTCATTTATATATCCCATCACCCAGTTCAACTTTCTCTTTGAATGGCTAGAAAATATCATACGCTATATTTCTCAGCTATCTACAAGGCCTCTTGTTTTTGGTCAGCCGAGTCTTTGGATTTTAATCCTTCTTTTGATTACTTTAGCTCTCATCTATGACTATCGAAAGAATTTGAAAAAAATATCTATGCTTGTCATAGTTGCCATCTCATTCTTTTTAGTAACCAAGCATCCACTAGAAAATGAAATCACAGTCCTAGATATGGAACAGGGACGAAGTATTTTCCTAAGAGACATGACAGGAAAGACCATACTACTGGATGTCGGAGAAAAATCTGAACGTGACAAGAAAGAAGTCTGGCAGGAGAAAGTTATTACCAGTAATGCCAAACGTAGTTTAATTCCTTATCTGAAAAGTCGAGGAGTGGGCAAGATTGATCAGTTGGTTCTGACGAAAAGTGAACCTAAGCAACTAGATCATGTGTTGGAAATCAGTAAAGCCTTCGTGCTTGGAGAGATTCTAGTAACTGAAGAAACTTTATCTGAGAGAGAATTTATAGATAAGCTGAAGGAGAGCAAAAGTCAAGGTACGTGCAATCAAAAACAGGACAGCAGCTTATTTGTTTTTGGGAGTAGTTTGGAAGTAATCGAAACTCAAAATAAGGATAAAAATGATTCAATTACAATGTATGGAAAGTTACTAAATCAAACCTTTCTAGTTACTGGAAATATAGAGGAGAAGTTCTTAACAAGTCTTATCCAAAAATCCAAGCAGATGTAGTGCTAACTCATCAGCAAGCATCGAAGAAAAAAAGACAGATGATCGAGATCTTCAAAAACTGTACACCCTAAAAATCACGGTCATTTTCAGTAGACAAGAAAAAAATCATTTAAACTTAAAAATGGGAGAATAACCAAGAAGATAAAGAACTTGAGAATTTGGTATTAAAAAACTGACAAAAAGGGTGCTATTCGTTTTCAAAGGGATGGACTACTTGGAATGTTGAAACTGTTCAATAACGTTTTCAGAGAAAACTAAACATTAAAATTGTCTAAACAATCATTCAAAGGCTTGATTTTTGAATCCCTGTTTACTATAAAAATAGTTAAGATTGGTGTCAAACTTTTTATATTGCAAATAGGAGAAAAAAATGACAAAAAAACTTTGAAACGTCCTGAGGTTCTATCACCTGCAGGAACTCTTGAAAAACTAAAAGTAGCTGTTCAATACGGAGCAGATGCTGTCTTTATCGGTGGTCAGGCCTATGGTCTACGTAGCCGTGCAGGAAACTTCACTTTCGAACAAATGGAAGAAGGAGTTCAGTTTGCGGCTAAGTATGGAGCTAAGGTTTATGTGGCTGCCAATATGGTTATGCACGAAGGAAATGAAGAAGGTGCTGGAGAATGGTTCCGTAAAGTTGCGTGATATTGGTATTGCAGCGGTTATCGTTTCTGACCCTGCCTTAATCATGATTGCAGCAACAGAAGCACCAGGACTTGAAATCCACCTTTCAACACAAGCTAGTGCGACCAACTATGAAACTCTTGAATTCTGGAAAGAACTTGGATTGACGCGTGTCGTTTTGGCGCGTGAGGTTTCTATGGAAGAGTTAGCAGAAATTCGCAAACGTACAGATGTAGAAATTGAAGCCTTCGTACATGGAGCTATGTGTATTTCCTACTCTGGTCGTTGTACCCTTTCTAACCATATGAGTATGCGTGATGCCAACCGTGGTGGATGTTCACAATCTTGCCGTTGGAAATATGACCTTTACGATATGCCATTTGGTAAAGAGCGTAAGAGTCTCAAGGGAGAAATTCCTGAAGAGTTCTCCATGTCAGCTGTTGATATGTCTATGATTGACCATATTCCAGATATGATTGAAAATGGTGTGGATAGTTTGAAGATTGAAGGTCGTATGAAGTCTATCCACTATGTTTCAACAGTGACAAACTGCTACAAGGCTGCCGTTGATGCTTATCTTGAAAGTCCCTGAAAAGTTTGAAGCTATCAAGCAAGACTTGATTGATGAAATGTGGAAGGTGGCTCAACGTGAATTGGCTACAGGTTTCTACTATGGAACACCATCTGAAAATGAACAACTGTTTGGTGCTCGTCGTAAGATTCCAGAATACAAGTTTGTTGCTGAAGTAGTAGCTTATGATGATGCGACACAAACAGCAACTATTCGTCAACGTAACGTTATCAACGAAGGTGACCAAGTTGAGTTTTACGGTCCAGGTTTCCGCCATTTTGAAACTTATATCGAAGACCTTCATGATGCAAAAGGAAATAAAATCGACCGTGCACCAAATCCAATGGAACTCTTGACCATCAAGGTTCCACAACCAGTACAAGCAGGTGATATGGTCCGTGCTTTGAAAGAAGGCTTGATCAATCTTTACAAAGAAGATGGAACAAGCGTCACAGTTCGTGCCTAGATAAGGAAAGTCAATGGTTCAAGCTCATGGATTACTAGTAGATAATGAAAGCAGATGTGTTCATTACCATAGTGATAAAGATATCGTAGCGCTCCAGTGTTATGAGTGTCAGAAATACTATGCCTGTTATCAGTGTCACAATGAACTAGAGTCGCACACATTTTCTCCTTATCCTTTAAATCTAAAACAGGATAAACCTATCTTATGTGGTTCCTGTAAGAAAACCCTAACTTATGAGGAGTATAGAGAAAAGGGGAACTGTCCTTATTGTGCAGCACTCTTTAATCCAGCTTGTCAGAGTCACCATTCCTATTATTTTAAATAAGAAACGATAAATCCAGGTTGTAAAACTTGGATTTTTGTTTTCAGAAAAATAGGAAAGATAAGGAAAATGACCTGAAAAGACATTAAAATTTTTCTATATAATTGTCTTGAAAAATCATAAAAAAATAGAAATAAATGATTAGAAACGCTTTCAATGCTAGTAAAAAGTTGACAAAAGCAAATTTTAGGACTAAACTAGGGAAGTAAATTTAATTTAAAAAAGGAGAATTCGTCATGAATTTAACATTTTTCGGTCTATGTCTTGCCTGTATGGGTGTATCTCTTGCAGAAGGATTTTTGATGAACGGTTTGTTCAAATCTGCAGCACGCCAACCAGATATCATCCCTCAATTGCGTAGTTTGATGATCATGGGGATTGCCTTTATCGAAGGAACATTCTTTGTAACTCTCGTATTTTCATTTATCATCAAATAAAGAGAAGTATAAAATGGAAAAGGGAGGATTCTAGATGGAAGAAAGTATCAATCCAACCATCAATATTGGTCCTGTTACCTTTGATTTAACCTTGACAGCATTGACTTTGTTGTCTGTGGCACTTATTTTTGGCTTTATCTATTGGGCAAGTCGTAATATGACTGTAAAACCCAAAGGAAAGCAAAATGTACTCGAGTATCTCTATGACTTTGTAGTCGGATTTTACAGAACCTAACGTAGGTTCACGGTACATGAAAGATTACTCACTCTTTTACTTGTGTTTATTTCTTTTTATGGTTATCGCAAACAATCTTGGTTTGATGGCGAAACTTCAAACTACAGATGGGACAAACCTTTGGACATCGCCAACAGCAAATCTCCAGTTTGACTTGGCCTTGTCATTCGGAATTATCCTGATGACCCATATTGAAGGAATTCGTCGTCGCGGTGTTAAAAAAATATCTAAAAGGTTTTGTAACCCCAGGTTTCATGACACCGATGAATCTCCTTGAAGAAGTCACGAATTTCCTATCACTTGCCTTTGCGGGTGTTCGGGAATATCTTTGCCGGAGAAGTGATGGCAAGCTTGCTGATTACTCTCTCTCATCAGGCACTTTATTGGTATCCAGTCGCATTTGTTACCAATCTTGTCTGGACGGCATTTTCTGTGTTTATTTCCTGTGTTCAGGCCTATGTATTCACAGTCTTGTCTTCTATGTATCTAGGAAATAAAATTAATGATGAAGAGTAGAAAGGAGTAAATGATGCACGTAACAGTAGGTGAATTGATTGGTAACTTTATTTTAATTGCTGGCTCTTTTATCCTTTTGATCGTCTTAGTCAAAAAATACGCATGGTCAAACTTGACAAGTGTCTTCGAAGAACGCGCTGAAAAGATTGCTGCTGATATTGATGGTGCTGAACAAGCTCGTCAAAAAGCAGAAACTCTTGCGCAAAAGCGTGAAGATGAATTAGCAGGTAGCCGAAGCGAAGCTAAAACTATCATCGAAAATGCTAAGGAGACAGCTGAAAAGAGCAAATCAGATATTCTGGCTGAAGCTAAGCTAGAAGCTGGCCGCTTGAAAGAAAAAGCTAACCAAGAAATTGCACAAAACAAAGCTGAGGCTTTACAAAGTGTTAAAGCTGAGGTAGCAGATTTGACAGTTAGTCTAGCTGGAAAAATTATCTCACAAAACCTTGACGGTCATGCCCATAAAGAACTCATTGATCAGTATATCGATCAGCTAGGAGAAGCTTAATGGACAAAAAGACAGTAAAGGTAATTGAAAAATACAGCATGCCTTTTGTCCAATTGGTGATTGAAAAAGGAGAAGAAGATTCTATCTTCTCAGACTTGACCCAGATTAAAGCAAGTCGCTGAAGAAACAGACTTGCCTTCTTTTTTTGGCTCAGGTAGATGTTGATGAGTCTGACAAGGAAAAAAACAGTCAGTTATTTCCAAGATTCTGCATCACCATTATTACAAAACTTCATTCAAGTTCTGTTGTACAATCATCGTTCAAATCTTTTTATGATGTGATTGTAGATTGTTTAAACCGTCTTGAGAGAGAAACGAATCGTTTTGAAGTAACGATTATGTCTGCTCATCCTCTAACGGATGAACAGAAAAGAACGTTTGCTTCCAATTATAGAGAAAAAGATGTCTTTAAAAGTGCGTAGCATTAAAGAAGAAATCGACGATAGTTTAATCGGTGGTTTTGTTATTATCGCCAATCACAAGACAATTGATGTTAGTATTAAACAACAACTTAAAGTTGTTAAGGAAAAATTTGAAATAGAAAGTGGTGTTCTTTTTGGCAATTAACGCACAAGAAATCAGCGCTTTAATTAAAGCAACAAATTGAAAAATTTCAAACCCAATTTTGATGTGACTGAAACTGGTGTTGTAACCTACATCGGTGACGGAATTGCGCGTGCTCATGGCCTTGAAAATGCCATGAGTGGAGAGTTGTTGATTTTTGAAAACGGCTCTTATGGTATGGCGCAAAACTTAGAATCAACAGATGTTGGTATCATCATCCTTGGAGACTTTACAGATATCCGCGAAGGCGACACCATTCGTCGTACAGGAAAAATCATGGAAGTTCCAGTTGGTGATAGCTTGATTGGACGTGTCGTGGATCCACTTGGTCGTCCAGTAGATGGGCTTGGTCCAATCGACACAAACAAAACTCGTCCAGTTGAAGCGCCAGCTCCTGGGGTTATGCAACGTAAATCAGTATCAGAACCATTGCAAACTGGTTTGAAAGCTATTGATGCCCTTGTTCCAATCGGTCGTGGACAACGTGAGTTGATTATCGGTGACCGTCAAACAGGGAAAACTACCATTGCTATCGATGCAATCTTGAACCAAAAAGGTCAAGATATGATTTGTATCTATGTAGCGATTGGTCAAAAAGAATCAACAGTTCGTACACAAGTAGAAACACTTCGTCAGTATGGAGCCTTGGATTACACAATCGTCGTGACAGCGTCAGCTTCACAACCTTCACCATTGCTCTTCCTTGCACCTTATGCAGGGGTTGCTATGGCCGAAGAATTTATGTACCAAGGTAAGCATGTCTTGATCGTTTATGATGACTTATCTAAACAAGCGGTAGCTTATCGTGAACTTTCTCTCTTGCTCCGTCGTCCACCAGGTCGTGAAGCCTTCCCAGGGGATGTCTTCTACCTTCATAGCCGTCTACTTGAACGTTCAGCTAAAGTTTCGGATGAATTGGGTGGAGGATCTATCACAGCCCTTCCGTTTATCGAGACACAAGCCGGAGATATCTCAGCCTATATCGCTACAAACGTAATCTCTATTACGGATGGACAAATCTTCCTAAGTGATAGTCTCTTTAATGCAGGTATCCGTCCAGCTATTGATGCGGGTTCTTCCGTATCTCGTGTTGGTGGTTCTGCACAGATAAAGGCCATGAAGAAAGTTGCTGGTACACTCCGTATCGACCTTGCTTCATACCGTGAGTTGGAAGCCTTCACTAAATTTGGTTCTGACTTGGATGCAGCTACTCAGGCTAAATTGAACCGTGGTCGTCGTACTGTTGAAGTATTGAAACAACCTGTTCACAAACCATTACCTGTTGAGAAACAAGTTACTATTCTCTATGCTTTGACACATGGTTTCTTGGATACAATTCCTGTAGACGATATCGTTCGTTTCGAAGAAGAGTTCCATATGTTCTTTGATGCTCAACATCCTGAAATTTTTGGAAACCATTCGTGAAACAAAAAGACTTGCCAGATGAAGCAGTCTTGGATGCTGCGATTACTGAGTTTCTCAATCAATCAAGCTTCCAATAAGAATAGAGGTGTCAGATGGCAGTATCTCTAAATGATATTAAAACAAAAAAATCGCCTCAACAAAAAAATACTAGTCAAATCACTAACGCGATGCAGATGGTTTCTGCAGCTAAGTTAGGTCGTTCTGAAGAAGCAGCTCGTAACTTCCAAAGTGTATGCACAAAAAAAGTACGTAAACTAGTTACAGATATCCTTCATGGAGATGGCGCTGGCGGATCAACTAATCCTATGTTGATCAGTCGCCCTGTCAAAAAAACAGGCTATATCGTCATTACATCTGACCGTGGTCTTGTTGGAGGATATAATTCTTCAATCTTAAAAAGCTGTCATGGAAATCAGCAAAGAATACCATCCTTCAGGTGATGATTTTGAAGTCATCTGTATTGGTGGTATGGGAGCCGATTTCTTCAAATCACGTGGTATTCAACCAATCTATGAATTGCGTGGACTTGCAAGTCAACCAAGTTTTGATGAAGTTCGTAAGATTATCACAAAAACGATTGAAATGTATCAAAACGAACTTTTCGATGAGCTCTACGTTTGCTACAACCACCACGTGAATACATTGACAAGTCAAATGCGTGTAGAACAGATGCTTCCAATCGTGGACTTGGATCCAAATGAAGCAGATGATAACTATAGCTTGACCTTTGACCTTGAAACAAGTCGTGAAGAAATCTTGGATCAACTATTACCACAGTTTGCAGAAAGTATGATTTATGGTGCTATTATTGATGCCAAGACAGCTGAAAATGCTGCTGGTATGACAGCTATGCAAACAGCGACTGATAATGCTAAAAAAGTTATTAATGATTTGACAATCCAGTATAACCGTGCCAGACAGGCGGCGATTACACAAGAAATCACAGAAATTGTGGCAGGAGCTAGTGCTTTAGAATAAAGCCATCCTGCTCAAATGAATGAACTTAGGACCTAGCAAATACTAGGAACCGACAGTATCTTATATAGAATAGGAGAAGGAGATGAGTTCAGGTAAAATTGCTCAGGTTATCGGACCCGTTGTAGACGTTTATGTTTGCAGCAGGTGAAAAAAACTACCTGAGATTAACAATGCACTTGTCGTCTACAAAAAAATGACGAAAAAGAAAACAAAAATCGTCCTTGAAGTAGCCTTAGAGTTGGGGGATGGTATGATTCGTACCATCGCCATGGAATCAACAGATGGTTTGACTCGTGGAATGGAAGTGTTGGACACAGGTCGTCCAATCTCTGTACCAGTAGGTAAAGAAACCTTGGGACGTGTCTTCAACGTTTTGGGAGATACCATTGACTTGGAAGCTCCTTTTGGAGAAGACGCAGAACGCCAGCCAATTCATAAAAAAGCACCTACTTTTGATGAGTTGTCTACCTCTTCAGAAATCCTCGAAACAGGGATTAAGGTTATCGACCTTCTTGCCCCTTATCTTAAAGGTGGTAAAGTCGGACTCTTCGGTGGTGCCGGAGTCGGTAAAACTGTCTTGATCCAAGAATTGATTCACAATATTGCCCAAGAACACGGTGGTATCTCAGTATTTACAGGTGTTGGGGAACGTACTCGTGAAGGGAAATGACCTCTACTGGGAAATGAAAGAATCAGGCGTTATCGAGAAAACAGCCATGGTATTTGGTCAGATGAATGAACCACCAGGAGCACGTATGCGTGTTGCCCTTACTGGTTTGACAATCGCTGAATACTTCCGTGATGTAGAAGGCCAAGACGTTCTTCTCTTCATTGACAATATCTTCCGTTTCACACAAGCTGGTTCAGAAGTATCTGCCCTTTTGGGTCGTATGCCTTCAGCCGTTGGTTACCAGCCAACACTCGCAACAGAAATGGGTCAATTGCAAGAACGTATCACTTCAACCAAGAAAGGTTCTGTAACCTCTATCCAGGCTATCTACGTGCCAGCGGATGACTATACTGACCCAGCGCCAGCAACAGCCTTCGCTCACTTGGATTCAACTACCAACTTGGAACGTAAATTGGTTCAATTGGGTATCTACCCAGCCGTTGACCCACTTGCTTCAAGTTCACGTGCCTTGGCACCTGAAATCGTTGGAGAAGAGCACTACGCAGTTGCTGCTGAGGTTAAACGTGTCCTTCAACGTTACCATGAGTTGCAAGATATCATTGCAATCCTTGGTATGGATGAACTTTCTGATGAAGAAAAAGACTTTTGGTTGCTCGTGCCCGTCGTATTCAGTTCTTCCTTTCACAAAACTTCAACGTTGCGGAACAATTTACTGGTCAACCAGGTTCTTATGTTCCAGTAGCGGAAACAGTTCGTGGATTTAAGGAAATTCTTGACGGTAAAACACGATCATCTCCCAGAAGATGCCTTCCGTGGAGTAGGTTCAATCGAAGATGTTATCGCTAAGGCTGAAAAAATGGGATTTTAAGAGGTGATCTATGGCTCAGTTAACTGTCCAGATCGTGACACCAGATGGCCTCGTCTATGATCACCATGCCAGCTTTGTATCGGTTCGAACTCTGGATGGTGAGATGGGGATCTTGCCACGACATCAAAATATGATTGCGGTATTAGCAGTTGATGAAGTTAAAGTCAAACGTCTTGATGATGATTCTCATGTCAACTGGATAGCAGTAAACGGAGGAATCATTGAGATTGCTAATGATGTCATTACCATTATTGCAGACTCAGCTGAGCGTGCTCGTGATATCGATATTAGCCGTGCAGAACGTGCCAAACTTCGTGCAGAACGTGAAATCGAAGAAGCACAAGACAAACACTTGATTGACCAAGAGCGTCGTGCTAAGATTGCATTACAACGTGCTATTAACCGAATCAATGTCGGAAATAAACTATAAAAAAATGAACTTGATTTGAGAATCAAGTTCATTTTTTTATGTTTAAAATGTGACGCAAACCGCTTCGGGAACGTGGAAATCATTGGAAAGTTCTGCAAGACGACCAGTTTCTGGATTACGTTTAAAGACAGTTGCATTATCAGAATCCTGATGAACAGCGATGAGAAATTCTTGGTCTGGTGAGAGAATAAAAGTCTCGAGGAGTTTTTCCCGTTTGTAGGAACGAATTCTAACAACTCTAAACTACCATCAGCTAGAATAGTGTAAACTACAATAGAATCGTGACCACGGTTTGATGCATACAGATATTTTCCATCTTGTGAGAGACGAATAGCAGCAGTTCCATTAAAGTCATTAAATCCTTCAGGAAGAGTAGAAATAACTTGCATTTTTTCAAATGCACCAACACCATCATAAATCAATACTTCAATTGTACTATTGAGTTCACAGATGAGATAAGCAATCTTGTAGTGGTTGTGAAAAACAAGGTGACGTGCACCAGCACCAGGACTACAATTGTAGGTAGTTAGCTTATTTAGTTTTCCTTCTGGATTGACATCATAAGTAGTAACCTCATCAGTACCTAAGTCGCAAGTGACTAAATACTGATCTGGTGTTAAATCTGTAAAGTGTACATGTGGAGAAGCTTGATTTTCATGAGGACCATGACCGCTATGCTGAACTGTATCAGCCAATTCTAGACTACCATCTTCTTTACGTTTATAGACCAAAACTTGTCCCTTGTGATAGTTAGCACCATATACTAGGCTACGTTTCTCATCAACTGCAACATAACAGTGAGGAGCGCCTTCTGTCACAACATGGTTTAGCAAAGTACCATCAGTTTGATAGGCAGCAATTCCACCTTGACCATCTTTGCTACCGACAGTGTAGAGGTGATTTTCTTGATCAAATGCAAGATAGGTAGGACTTGGCTCAGCTGCAAATAGTTTAAGATTGGATAGTTGCCCAGTTTCTGTATCAAAATCAGCTTGATAAATCCCTTGGGATAAACGACGTGTGTAAGTTCCGAAATAAATTGTTTCAATCATAGCTATACCTCTAAATAAAGATGTTTCTATTATATCATAAATTAGGAGACCTGAAGAAAATAGTGAAAAAAGTATGAAACATCTAAGTATAAAATTAGTAAAAAGCAAGGTCGCTTTGTTAAAGTTCTCAATCGTCACCTCAACACTTTAAAAACAGTTTATTCCCTATAAAAATGGTATAATGAAAGGACAAAGGAAAGGAAGTAGATATGGAACAAAAAGAGAAACATTTTAATTTATCTTGGTTTTTTTAAATGGTTTTTAGATAATAAGGCTGTTACAGTTTTTTTTTGGTAGCCTTGTTACTAGGTCTGAATATTTTTTTATTTTAAGTAAGATTAGTTTTTTATTTATCCCTGTCGTTGATTTTTTATCAGTGGTCATGTTGCCTGTTATTTTATCAGGATTGCTTTTTTATCTCTTAAACCCACTGGTGGATTTGATGGAGAAGTACAAGATAAATCGTGTCTTAGCCATTAGTATTATCTTTGTCATTATTGCCATACTTCTGATTATTGGTCTGGCTGTCGCGATTCCAAATCTTCAACGTCAAGTAGTTATTTTTTTGCGCAAAATGTACCAAATTATCTCGAAGATGCTGATAGAGTTATTGATGATCTTGTAACTAAGCGGTTGCCAGATGACTTTAGACCTCAACTGGAACAGGTTCTGGCTCAGTTTTTCAACACAAGCAACTGCTTGGGCAAGTAATATATCTTCTAAGGCTGTGAACTGGGTGAGTGCTCTTATCAGTGGAACGTCTCAAGTCATTGTCGCTCTAATTATCATGCCGTTTATGCTCTTTTTATCTCCTTAGAGATGGAAAAAGGTTTGAGAGATCATATCACTCAATTCTTACCAAATAAATTGAGAGAACCAGTAGGTAAGGTTCTAACGGATGTGAACCAACAACTTTCTAACTATGTTAGAGGACAAATTACTGTTGCTATTATCGTGGCAATTATGTTTATCATCTTCTTTAAAATTATTGGTTTGAGATATGCGGTGACTCTTGGTATTACTGCTGGGGTCTTAAATCTTATCCCTTATCTTGGAAGTTTCCTTGCTATGATACCAGCTCTGGTCTTAGGGTTAATTGCTGGACCAGTTATGCTCTTGAAAGTTATTATCGTTTTTATCGTAGAGCAGACAATTGAAGGTCGTTTTGTATCTCCATTGATTTTAGGTAGTCAATTAAACATCCATCCAATCACTATTCTATTTGTTTTTGTTGACGTCTGGTTCTATGTTTGGTGTTTGGGGAGTCCTATTAGAATTCCTGTTTATGCTTCAGCCAAAGTTGTTATTTCAGCTATTTTTGAATGGTATAAAAAAGTTAGTGGTCTGTATGAGTTAGAAGAGGAGGTTGAAGGTGAGCAATAGTCAAGAAATGCTTGAAGCTTTGGATCAGCAAGATTTAACAAGAGCTGATTACTATTTTCAAAAAGCATTGGTAGAAGACTCTGATGATCTTCTTCTGGAACTGGCTTATTATCTAGAAAGTATTGGTTTTTATCCACAAGCTCGTCAAATCTATGAAAAACTAGCTCCAATATTTCCAGAAGTAAATCTCAATCTAGCTAGTATCGCAAGTGAAGACGGACAAATTGAAGAAGCATTTGCCTATCTAGAAGAAATTCAACCCAATAGCGATTCTTATGTATCTGCTCTTGTTTTAAAGGCTGATTTCTATCAAATGGAAGGATTGACGGATGTAGCTCGCGACAAGCTATTAGAAGCTCTTAATTACTCTGATGATCCTTTATTGATTTTTGGGCTAGCAGAGTTAGATAGTGAACTTGGAAATGATTTAGAAGCGATTAAGGGCTATGCTCAACTGGATAATCGTGAAATATATGAGCAGACAGGGATTTCGACCTATCAACGAATTGGAACTGCCTATGCTCGACTTGGAAAGTTTGAATCAGCCATAGAGTTTTTAGAAAAAGCTTTAGAGTTAGATTATGAAGATCAGACTGCATTTGAATTAGCAAGTCTTTACTTTGATCAAGAGGAATATCACAAGGCAGTTTTATATTTTAAACAGCTGGATACTATTTCTCCAGATTTTGAAGGGTATGAGTATGGTTATAGTCAGGCTCTACATAAGGAACACCAGACTGAGCAAGCCTTACTGATAGCTCAACAAGGTTTGGAAAAAAATCCATTCGAAACACGTTTACTACTCCTTGCTTCACAATTATCTTACGAATTGCATCAACCCTGAGCAGGCGGAAGCTTATCTTCTTCAAGCTCAAGAAGATGCGGAAGACCAAGAAGAAATCCTCTTGCGACTAGCAACCATGTATCAGGAGCAAGAACGGTATGAGGATATTCTAGCCTTAGAAGTATATGAGCCAGAAAATCTCTTGACTAAGTGGATGATTGCACGGAGTTACCAAGAAACTGAAGATTTGGATGTTGCCTATGAATCTTATCAGGCATTGGTTTCCAGAACTCAAGGAAAATCCTGAGTTTTTTTAGAGCAATACATTCATCTATTACGCGAACTTGGGAAGGTTTGAAGAAGCAAAAGAACAGATTCAACACTATCTCAAGTTGGTTCCTGATGACATACAGATGCAAGATTTGTATGAACGTTTATGATGAAATGAACAGTAGTCGTCTTAGCAGGCGACTATTTTTATAAAAATAAAAGATTTAAAAAAATCTATAAATTCCATCATAAAAATGAATAAATACAGTATGAATTTTTTTAGCATTTTTTTGATATAATTGTTATAGTTAAATTGAAAAAAACTCACTCAAAAAAAGTGAAACATAGAAAGATTTGAATTATGACACAAGTAAAAAAATCGTAACAGATTCTTCTGTTACCATTGAACCAGAAGTGGTCAAAAGAATTAAATATTACCGTCGTTCCGCTCTCTGTAATGATTGATAGTGTTCTTTATTCGGATGCTGATCTTGAAGAAGGGGAATTTCTTCGCTTGATGAAAGAGAGTAAAAATCTGCCTAAAACAAGTCAACCTCCAGTTGGGCTCTTTGCTGAGATTTTTGATGAGTTAAGTAAAGACGGTAGTCAAATTTTAGCCATTCATATGTCTCATGCCTTATCAGGAACTGTCGAAGCAGCTCGTCAGGGTGCAAGTTTGTCAACAGCTAATGTGACCGTATTGGATAGTTCCTTTACAGATCAAGCCCTAAAAATTTCAAGTGGTTGAAGCAGCTAAGTTAGCTCAAGAAGGACAAAGACATTGAGACAATTGTGGCTCATGTTGAAGAAGTAAAGAAGAACACAGAGCTCTATATTGGTGTTTCTACCTTGGAAAAACCTTGTTAAAGGTGGTCGTATTGGTCGAGTGACAGGTCTTTTAAGCTCTCTATTAAATATCCGCGTAGTCATGCAGATGAAAGATGATGAATTGCAACCAATCGTTAAAGGACGTGGAGCTAAAAACCTTTAAGAAATGGTTGGATGAACTAGTTTCAAAAACTGTCAGAGCGTTCTGTTTGCAGAAATTGGTATTTCCTATTCTGGAACTCGGGACTGGGCAGAAGAGATGAAAGAAATCCTACAACCATTCGTTGAAAAAAACCAATCTCTGTACTTGAAACAGGTTCGATTATTCAGACCCATACAGGTGAAAATGCTTGGGCTATTTTTGGTCAGATATGAGTCCTAAAAAAATAAAAGAAAAATAGCAAGAAATAGCGTTTTTTTGACTTGACCTACAAGAGAATTTAGGATATGATTGTAATTGTTAATTAGAAAAATATTTGGAGGAATTATTAACATGGCAAACAAACAAGATTTGATCGCTAAAAGTAGCAGAAGCTACAGAATTGACAAAAGAAAGACTCAGCAGCAGCAGTTGATGCTGTATTTGCAGCAGTAGCTGATTACCTTGCAGCTGGTGAAAAAGTTCAATTGATTGGTTTTGGTAATTTCGAAGTTCGTGAGCGTGCAGCACGTAAAGGTCGCAACCCACAAACTGGTAAAGAAATCACTATCGCAGCTTCAAAAGTTCCAGCATTCAAAGCTGGTAAAGCTCTTAAAGACGCTGTTAAATAATGAATTTAGAAAAAAAGCTCTATTGTATCAAGCTTTTCTAGCTTGGTCGATGAGGCTTTTTTTGTAGTTTTAGGGCAAAAAAAGGGCAGGAGAGAACAGTATCTTTCTATACCAGTCATAGATTTTAAGCTCTACTATCGGCAAGAATAGTGAGGCTGAGAAGCCTATCTTAAGTTAGGCTTGCAAAGAAAAGATTTAGACCACCATCCATACAATTGGCACTAAATGGATAGCAAACAAGGATGGTGAGAAGAGTTTTCTTTCAAGCACTGAGCCCTTTATAGAATTTCTTGACAGAGTTAGTGAAAGGGTTTACAATTATATAAAAGAAGTTAGGAGGAAAGGAAGATGATTATTTCAACTACGGGAATTGAAGGCAAGAAAATCCTAGCCTACAAAGGAATCGTCTTTGGTGAAGTGGTTGCTGGCGTTAATATGTTCAAAGATATGGCTGCTGGCTTCCGTAATGTTTTTGGAGGACGAGCTAGTAGTTATGAAGGAGAATTGACTCAAGCAAGAGAAGAAGCTCTAGCAGAAATGATGGAGCGTGCAAGTGAACGTGGAGCAAATGCTATTATAGGTATAAAAATGGACTATGAAACTTTAGGTGCTGAAAATGGTATGCTGATGGTCACTTGTAGTGGAACAGCAGTTGTCGTTGACTCCTAATTTGAAGAAACAAAAAAAGAACAGTCGGAACTGTTCTTTTTATGATTATTTGAGACCGTATTTTTTGTTGAAACGATCCACGCGTCCATCTGCTTGAGTGAACTTTTGACGTCCAGTGTAGAATGGGTGTGAGTCTGATGAAATTTCCACACGGATCAATGGGTAAGTTTCACCTTCGAACTCAACAGTTTCGTTAGAGCGTTTTGTTGAACCGCTAAGGAATTGGTAACCAGTAGTTGTGTCCATGAAGACAACTGGGCGATATTCTGGATGGATATCTTTTTTCATTTTGCAATATTTCCTTTCTGCCATGGTCTCTTTGCGAGCCATAGATTGTTACCATACTAGTCTATCAGATTCTGATAAGTTTGGCAAGCTTTTTATCTATTTTTTCAGTAAGTTTTTTAATTTTTGATAGATGACTTCATTTTCCTCTAGGCTATAGGAGTTAGCACCACTTGCAAGTGGGTGACCTCCACCATCATGTTCTTTTGCAACACCATTGATTGGAACGAATTTACTGCGAAGTCGAACGCGATAGTGGCCATCTGCTTGTTCCACAAATATTCCCCAAAGATTAACTGTATCGATACGGCCTGGAGCTCCAACAATGGCTGCTGTTTCTGCATCTGTTACTTGATATGTTTTTAGAATTTCTTGAGTCAGTATGACACGTGCGACACCATTTTCATCAACTTCTAGGTGATCATAGACATAACCTTGAAGTTTAGCAATTTTAAAGCTCATAGTGTCCATTTTACGTGTTAATTCAGCATAGTCAAAGTTATGTTCTCTTAGTTTACTAGCAATTCGAAGGGTACGAGCAGAAGTAGACGGATAAAGGAAACGGCCGGTATCGCCAATAATTCCAGCACAGAGCATTTTAGCAGCGTAGTCGGATAATTCTAGGTTAGTTGCTTCAGCAAAGAGAGCAATCATCTCACTGGCACTGCTAGAGTTGGTATCTACCCAAACAAGATCTCCATAGACTTCGTCATTTGGATGGTGATCAATTTTAATAATGGTTTCAGCATTAGTATAACGTTTATCATCGATACGAGCGGTATTTGCTGTATCACAGATGATAGCAAGCGCACCTTGATAATCCTTGTCTTCTACCTGATCCATCTTTGTAAGCCATGTTAGGGTTGGCTCATCATAACCGACTACCTTGATATTTTTTTCTGGGAAATGGTGTTCCAGAAGTGCTTTGAGTCCAACCTGACTTCCTAAGGCATCAGGATCTGGTTTCATGTGACGGTGAATGATAATGGTATCGTATGCTTTAATTTTTTCTAAAATTTGATGGCAAATTTCCATAAGTGACCTCAATTCTTTCTTATTTCATTGTAGCACAAGAGTTTTTATTTTTAAAATGAAAAAGATGTGATATAATGGAGAAAGATAAATTGAGGAGGACGATATGGCATTAGCAAAAATTGTATTTGCCAGTATGACCGGTAATACCGAAGAAATTGCAGATATTGTAGCAGATAAATTGCGTGAGTTGGGCTTAGAGGTGGATGTTGATGAGTGTACAACTGTTGACGCATCTGACTTTCTTGAAGCAGATATCGCAATCGTTGCAACCTACACTTACGGTGATGGAGAGTTACCAGATGAGATGATGGACTTCTACGAAGACCTAGCAGATCTTAACTTGAGTGGCAAAATCTACGGTGTGGTAGGATCAGGCGATACTTTCTACGATGAGTTCTGTAAAGCTGTTGATGACTTTGATCGTGTATTTGTAGCAACAGGAGCTGAAAAGGGATCAGAGTGCGTCAAAGTGGATCTCTCTGCAGAAGAAGAAGATATCGAACGCTTGGAACAATTTGCAGAAGAATTGGCTGCTAAAGTAGGATAAGCATGAAGTTGCACTGATGAAAGTTGTCAGTGCAGTTTTTTTGTTAGTTGTCCCTAAGAATGTACTAGCCCATTTAGAAGCTTTTTGATACAATCATTCAAATAATGAAGGAGACTCTATGGATTTAGATATTATTAGACAAGAAATCGATCAAATTGATGATCAAATCGTAAAACTCTTAGAAGAAAGAATGCATCTAGTTGAAGGCGTAGTTGCTTATAAAAAAAGCTTCAGGAAAAGCTGATTTCTGGACACTAAAAGAGAAGAAGCTATCTTTGAAAAAGGTCAGAAGTCATGTCAGCAATAAAAAAATACGAAGAGACAATCGTTGAGACTTTTTTTCAGATATTCTCAAACGTTCACGCGATTATCAGGATAAAAAAACATCAAATGAAAAAAAGAACAATTTTACCCATTAGGAATCTTTTCTAGCTGCCATGCTAGGGAGGACTTGTCCGATATCAGATTTCGAGATGGTTGCCAGCTAGTCCCAGATTTTCCATGGGGACTCTCTCTTGCTAACTATCTAGGGAATTTTTGCTTAGTCTATCTTGTAAAAGGTTATCTAGTTTATAAGGGTAGCAGTAAAGGTGTCATTTTAGCGATTGGAACTGGCTTCTGTGGAGGTTTAACGACTTTTTCAAGCCTCATGTTAGATGCCGTGAAATTGCTGGATACAGGTTCTTATCCAAGTCTGAGTAATCTATCTAGTTCTGAGCATTGGTGGAGGGACTTTTTATTGGCTTATTGTTTAGGGAGGAAGAAATGGTAATCATGTATTTAGCACTTGCTTGTGGCGTTGGAGCGCTTGTTCGTTATTTCCTTTCTACCCTCAATCAAGAGAGAGTTTTACCATTAGGAACACTTCTAGCAAATCTTTTAGGTTGTTTTTTAATTGGTTTATTTTACAATTATGTAGAAGATAAAAGAGCTCTATGCTTATCCTTGCTACAGGCTTCTGTGGAGGTCTAACCACTTTTTTTCAACCTTGAATGATGAACTCCAAAAAAACTCTTAACTGATAAGAAGATCTTTTACAGATATTTTCTCTTAACCTACTTAGGGTGGTTTAGTAGCAATTTTTTTAGGAATTTTACTGTAAATTTCTTTTACTTTTTTTTTAGAAATTTGGTAAACTGTATCTTGTGTGTAATGGACGCACAAAAATACAGTTTATCCGCTGAGAAACTTCCTCAAGATTGACAAAGATAGGAGAATAAAATGAATCCATTAATCCAAAAGCTTGACTGAAGGTCAACTTCGTACTGATATCCCATCATTCCGTCCTGGTGACACTGTTCGTGTACACGCGAAAGTTGTCGAAGGTAACCGTGAACGTGTTCAGATCTTTGAAGGTGTTGTTATTGCACGTAAAGGTGCTGGCATCTCAGAAAACTACACAGTTCGTAAAATCTCTAACGGTGTAGGTGTTGAACGTATCTTCCCAATCCACACTCCACGTGTTGAAAAAGATCGAAGTTGTTCGTTACGGTAAAAGTACGTCGTGCGAAATTGTACTACTTGCGTGCTCTTCAAGGTAAAAGCAGCTCGTATCAAAGAAATCCGTCGTTAATTCGACCAAAAAACTCTGCTCATTCGGCAGAGTTTTTCTCTAGCTCCCTTAGTTCAATGGATATAACAACTCCCTCCTAAGGAGTAGTTGCAGGTTCGATTCCTGCAGGGGGCATTTTTAGAAGTGTAAAGAAAGACAAAGAAAAATTCAAAATGTTTATTTGAAAGGCAATTATCACAAGTTCATTTTTTTAAAAATAATTTAGTATTTTTGTCTTTTTGACCAAATCATGACTAAATTTTGACCAAAAAAATTATATTTTTGGTCAATGATTATAGAATAAAAGTGGATCATGAAAAATGTCTTTGATTTATAGTAGTGTTAAAAAGGACTTCCTTTATTGGAATGTCCTTTATTTTTTATTATTGATGGGGTTAATCTCGAAAATCAAATTTCAAAACCACGTCGCTACGTCTCAAGACGCTTCCTAGTTCTATGAATTTTCATTGAGTAAAAGATTCAAGTCAAACAAAAGCTTATAAAAGTCAGCTTTCAAAAAAAGATTTTGGTATGGATATTTTCTGGACTAAGGTATGTGACAAAGGTGAATTGATCGTTATGGAACAGAGAGCGTTTAAAAAAATGGGAAGAATCGTTACTATTCCACTGAATTAAAAACAAGAAAATAATCAACAAAAAGCCTATATAATGACAAATGTATTAAAAAAATAAAAAAAGATTTAGTTCAGTGTAATGCAGAACCAAATCTTATAGATAAATTATTTGTCTAATTTTTTTAGGAATTACATCTCTAAACGATATCATTTAACAATTAAATTGTTAAATCTAGCTTAAATCTCTGGTTTAATTTATTTATTGTATCACTGTCATTATATTCCTTAAATATTTCTCATAGCTTTTAGAACATTCTTTTTTTACCTAACTCTACTTTGATTCGTTTTTATAAGATAAATACCTCTTTAGAAAGAGTAAGTAATTCTTTTTCAAAAATAATATCCCTGTCTAGTAAGTAAATTTTTCTAAATCATCTATAAAAAAATTGAGCGCTACCTAACAAATTATTTTTCTAATAACATTTCTAGGTTAAATAAATATAGAGGAATTACTTTATGTGTTCCGGTATCAGTTTTTTTAAAAAAATGTCGTGTTTTTCTTGATTACTATTCTATATAGTAAGCTTATGGTCTTTGTATTCAAATAAAAACACCGAATTATAGAAAAATCTTTAGTTCATACTCCATCCAAGTATCTACAGAAAGCAGATATTTTATTAATTCATTGCATTTAGATGAATTATAAGGAAGGTTTGCAAGACGAGTTGATCTGTTGTTCAGCAATCAATTTTATGTGATAATTGCATATACTTTTTTTCATGCTTTTCTTTTTAACTCTATTTTCTCCACTAATTCTTGAAGTAAAAAAATATCTGAAGACTCTACAGCATGTTCTAATTCATCAAAAAGACATTCTTTTTTTAGAATAATAACAATGAACCAATTCTTCAAATTCTGAAAATGATATTCCAAGACGATTTAACAGAATATAAAAAAATGATTAATAGATAATTTTGTAATGCCATTTTCGAAACGAGAAATAGTTGATTCACTAATTTCATTACATGATAAATCTTTAAGACGAAAGGTTTTTTTGAAATACGAATATCCTTTTAAAACTGCTCCAAAATTTTCCATATTCATCCTCTTCCATTTTTGCAAAAAAATAAAACACTTTTTCATTTTTGATATTATTATACAAAAATAAAAAAGAAAGGACAATAAATTTATGAAAAAAATTTTATTGTCAACAGTTGCTTTACTAAAGCTTTAGCAGCCTCCTTGCCAGCAAATAATCCAGTTTCTGCTCAAGAATCCTCCTCTCAAACGACTTTATAGTAAAGTCAAGTGGAAGTTGGATAAAAATCTGATAGCCGTTGGTGGTATAAAGCATTCTGATGGTTCATATACTACAAATGGATGGGAAAAAAATAGGTGGCACCTGGTACTATTTTTTTGATAGTGAAGGTTGGATGAAGACAGGCTGGATTAATGAATCTGAAACTGGTATTATCTAGATGATAGTGGTGCTATGAAAAACTGGATGGTGTTGGGTTTCTGGTAGCTGGTATTATTTAAATACTAGTGGTGTCATGCAAACAGGGATTACAGACTATCGATGGAAAACAATACTATTTATCTAGCAGTGGTGATATGCAAGTTGGTTGGCACAATATCGGAGATGATACCTATTTCTTTGCTAATAGTGGAGGAAAAATCAAAATATCAATCGTCGGGCTTTAGTTCTTGGTGAAACATCAACGATAGCAGTACCTATCGAAGATGTTAATGCTATGGAAAAAGGTATTTAGTAACCAAAACTTTAGTGAAAGTTGTTCGTTTCCCAGATAGAAACTAAAGTCCGAGATTATTGCAAAAATGGAAGAGCTTTTCAAATCTTCTAGCGAAAGCGATGTGAACTATCTTTACCTTACTTGTCATGGAGGAAGAGACGGAAGAATCTATCTTGGTAGCGATGGTCAGACATTTTCAGGCTGGGAATTAGCATCTATACTGAAACAATATAAAGGTAAGTTTGTGGTTATGCTAGATTGTTGCTATTCAGGAAACAATTATAGATGTAGATGAATCAGATGAAAAAGGTTACCTCCAAGTCTGAAAGAAAAAGATTTGATGAACAAGCATTTTTGTAGCAGGATTTCTCAACAGGAGATCTAGCAAGCAAGAATGGTGAAATGCTTGATTCTAAATTCCTCGTACTATGTGCCTCTTGGAAAGGTGAAAAATCGTATAGTGCAGTCGGAGTAGGTAGTCTTGCCACCAGATACTGGGCAATGGGTACAGGTTGGGATTCACTTCAAAATAGAATGATTTCGCCTATGGCAGACACCAATACTAACGGAAAAATCACTTTAGAGGAACTGTATCAATACTCTTATCCTCTAGTCCTTGAGCTGCATCACAGCAGTAATAAGAGCAACATGTATCAGTTTATCCAGAAAACAGTCAATTTGTTTTATTCAAAAAAATAAGGAGTTAAGAAAATGAAAAGTATCACAAAAATCACACTATTTAGTTTGTCTTTAGCTAGGTTTAGCTATACTAGCTCTCCCTCAATCTGGCAAAAGGCTTTTTGAACTGGAAGAAGAGTGGGTTATTAAGGGTGATGTTTCAGTATCAAGATGGCAAAAATTCTCCGATTTAATAATGGCAATGAAATAGATATCAAAGTCTTGGATTTGCCAACAACTGAGAAAAATCGAGTGGAAAGTTACTTTAAATGGTCAAGATCAGACTGTCAATTTTCTAGCTCAAGAAAAGGACAAGATCTATGATTGGGTGAAGAAGGGACGTTACCTTAATTTCTATGTTCCATATGGCTATAGAGGAGATATCAAAGTAGAAGCCAAGAGTGGAAATGAAAGTAAAGACCTGGTCCACTAAAGTAGTTGATGATGTATATAATGACGGTGGAAAGAGTGGTTACTTCCGTATTGACGAATCAAATGATCAACACACCTACCTTGATGCAAAATGGGACTATCAAACTAAGACCTACACTGCTACCTTACCAGAGACTGTCAATGGTCAAAAAGTCTATGCTTGGGCAGACGACTATGAAGAATTGAAACTTCAAAAACCAGGAGTTATCAGTCATTCCTACAGGGGGGCAGGAGCCTTCAAAATACTTTATCCGATTGTAAAAGCAGAAAGCTGGCTAAAAAAGAATTACAGTGAAAAGTGGTACTATCAAAAACAAGGACAACTAGTTAAAGATGCTTGGATCAATGATCAGGGAACATGGTACTTTATGGATGATGAAGGGGTTATGTTTAATCAAACATGGCTATACCAAGGTGGTAGCTGGTATGCCTTTAAATCATCAGGAGCTATGATTTCAGCTGATTGGTTATATGATAATGGCTCTTGGTATTACCTAAAAGACTCAGGTTCAATGGCAACAGGTTGGCTTAAAAGATGGTGGCTCTTGGTATTACCTAAACACTCAGGTTCAATGGCAACAGGTTGGGTCAAAAGATAACGAACTTGGTATTACCTAAAAGATTCAGGGTTCAATGGCGACAGGCTGGGTAAAAGATAGTGGCTCTTGGTATTATCTAAAGAACTCAGGTTCAATGGCAACAGGTTGGGTCAAAAGATAGTGGTAAGTGGTACTATCTCGCTTCATCTGGTAATATGCTTAGCAATACACGCACACCAGATGGCTACTATGTAGATGCCAGTGGTGCTTGGAAATAATCATGAAACAGAGAAAATCTACTGAGAAGGTAGGTTTTCTTTTTGATTAATGAATATAGAATAAAGTAGATCAGAAATTTGGCAGTTTTTCTCTATTGCTAATGATTTGCTTACAAAAACTAAAGCTCATTGTGAATCTCACCAGTAAGTAAAAGGCTAGGCAAAAAGTCTTAAAAAATCAGAAAAAAACGCATAGTTTCAGGTGTTGAAAAACTTGAAATTATGCGTTTTTCTTCAGGAAGATTTACTCCATTTTCTTCAGGGAATTGAGATTTGCCCAGCTTCAAAAGTTCCAATCAATCTCAATAACTCAGAAAAAAAGAAGACTGACAAAAATATGACTACTTTAAGACGAAACTAAAAATTTGCTATCAAACTCGAGCATGTGGAGGAAGAAATCAAAAATTCTATGATGTAATGGAATATAAAGTTATAAGACTTGGAACTTTATTTCAGAGATTTAATCACTCTTATCCTTCTTAAATTTATAGAGCTCTTCCAAGTAAAAATGAATTTTTTTCTTTAATATATTTTAATGATCTATTATTAGTTATGTCTATAACACCAAACACACTATAGTGGTTTCGATAAAGCTCATCATAATCAATCTGACTGCCTATGATGATAACTTTTGCCTTGTTTGAACGAAATTGGATAGATTTTTAAATAGAGTTTCATTGTTTTAGATGTGAGAGACTTTGATTTTATGATAAAAATAAGTAGAAGATTTATATTTGTAGTTAATCTTATGTCCTTGTAAAATTTTGTATTTTTGAATGTTTTTAAAGAAATAATATTTTAAATACAGAGATAAAATATAGTCAAATAAAGAATAGTGTAAAAATTTGAATTGTCTTCATAGCTTTCCTTTCATTTGATATTAGTTTTATCAAATGAAGAAAGATTAGTTATTGAGATACTAAAAAGTATTTATTTTATCATGAAATATCTAAATTAAGAAAAATTTCTACCATTTAAGATAGTATAGAAACCATTTAAGATTTTTATAATTTAATTTCCATAATTCTGATAAGATTAAACTTATAGAAGGAGGCTAAATATGAAAGAATATATTTTATATCAAGGAAGAGCCGTAGTGAAAGTACCACTTTCTAAAATTTATTATGTCACAACGCATCCAACAAAAGCTCATACTGTTCTTTTTGTAACAGCTGAAGGGAATTTTGAAAGCTTCAACCTCACTATCTAAAATTGAAGAGGAAAGTTCAGAAGAGCTTATTAGATGCCATAGAAAATTTCTTGTGAATAAAGATAAAAATAGCAGGATTTAATCATGAAACAAGAACGATTATGTTTTTGGATGATAGAGTATCAGACATCTCTTGTTCTAGAAGACACTTTACAATATTAAAAAAATCAGTGGAAAAAAATATAGGAGTGAAGTAGTGAATATTTTTATACTAGAAGATAATTTTACAACAGACTAGAATTGAAAGTATTGTCAAAAAAATTTTTGGTGGATAATAAGATTGAGTATAGGCATTTTGAGGTTTATGGAAAATCTCAACAGCTTTTAGAGGACATTTCAGAGAGAGAAATCACCAATTATTTTTACTTGATATTGAAATAAAAAGATGATGACAAAAGAGGATTAGACGTTGCTAGAGAAATTAGAAAACTTGATTCTCAAGCAGTGATTGCTTTTGTAACATCACATTCTGAGTTTATGCCCGTATCTTTTGAATATTTAGTATCAGCTATTGATTTCATTGATAAAGAATTACCTGAACCATTATTTATCAAACGAATTGAAAATGTTATTTTCAAGTGTTAGTGATAAACAAGGAAGAACAGTATCTGAGGATTCTTTTGTATTTACAGGGATCCAAAGCTCAAATTCAAGTCCCTTTTTAAAGATTTATTATATATTGAGACATCAACAATCGCTCATAAGTTGACGCTCTATTCCAAACGTGACATAGTTGAATTCTATGGACAATTGTCAGATATTCTTAAACAGGAACCACGCTTATTTCAATGTCATAGATCGTTTATCGTAAATCCTTATAATATATCTTCAATTGATAAAGAAAAATCAGTTAGTTCATTTTCAGAACGGATCCTCTTGTATTGTCTCTAGATTAAAAAATTCGTCCACTTATGAAAGCTGTTGAAAGGTTACATGACTAAGGAGATTTAGATGACAATTTTGCTAGATATTATAAGTGTTTTTCTATTGTTATGTATCCATGCTAAGGTTGTAGGTGAAAGATTAAATCTAAAAACTAGTAGTACCCATTATTCTGTACTATCTTCAATATTACTATTTATTGTTGTATTTTGAATCAACTGAATTTTTATTTTTCTTGGGTCATTATTGGGTTATCCTACTTTTTATCCTATATACTTTGTCTATTAGGTGAATTGAAAGTAAAGGTCTCTTTTATTACTTTTTACTCATTATTTCCACTTGGATTTTGGGATGTCATCAAAAAATTTTTTTAGGTTACTTTGTAATTTATAAGATTCCAATATTGAATAGACTATATAGAAACTAATCTAGGAATAATGATTTTTCTCTTTATTAGCTGAAGTTATTGTGTTTTTCTCATTAGCCTCTTTCAATATAATTTTAGTCATTTTAAAAATAAAGAACTTGGATAGAAAGACAAAATTTATCTTAATTACTGCGGACATCTTAATGCTAGCTTATTTTATCTTACCACCTTATTTTAACTACATTGATAAAAGTAGCTGGGATAAAATGTTAGATTATAAAGAATTATTGACAGCAGTTTACTTTTTATTGTTTATTTGTTTTGTTAATCTATTGGATGAAAAATTACTTCAAAGAATTACAGGAGAAAGTCGTTTTACAAAAAGAAATTCAACTGCAAAATCTTAGCAATTATAGTCAACAAGTTGAAGGGTTGTATCAAGAAATTAGAGGCTTTAGACATGATTATGCTAATATTTTGTCTAGCTTAAAAATAAAAGTATAGATCAAAAAGATATTAAACTGGTTTCTCAAGTTTATGATAGTGTTTTGAAAAATTCTGGTGAAAAAATTAAAAAGGTAAGCGTTTTGATGTGGCACAACTAAGAAATATCAATGATTTGGCACTGAAGAGTTTATTGTTATCTAAGTTATCAGGCCCTAAAACTTATCTGTTCCAGTTTCCCTGGAGTTAGTGAACAGTTCTCTATAAAAATATGGAACAAATTGACTTCTTAACAATTACTTCTATCCTGTTAGATAATGCTATAGAGTCCGCAGCAGAAGGAGGAATAGCAGTTTGTTTCCTTGAAGATACAGAATGGAATAAATTAGTCATGATTGTTAAAAATTTTTACTTTAGAAGAGAGATAGAACTGAGAGATATATTCAAGCGTGACAATTCTTCAAAAGGAGAAGGTCAGGGGGTATAGGATTGGCCAATGTTCGGAGAATTTTTAAAATCTTATCCAAATGTATGTTTGAAAACTACAAGTAAAAAAATCATGTCTTTTACTCAGATTTTGGAAATAGAACTTTAAATGAGCGACCACTCTTAGGATATTCTATTGAATATTTTTAAAGGGAGGTCTTTTACTATGATTTTATATACATCTAAACAAAAAAATAGTTATAGGTTAGAAATTGGATTTTTAAATATGTTTACCATACAAATCTCATACTATAAGAATACAAAGATCTTTCTGTATAAAAATTTATAAGCTGTGTTAACTATATAATCTTTATGAATTCTCATTACCTCTAATTTTTGTAAATCATGACATGAGAAAACGAGCATCCCCTAACTATGGAAATGCTTGTTTTTGATAGTTAAATTTTTGCCTAGCTTCTCTTTAGAGATTCCACAGTTCTCACGCTAGGTGTTTACTGATAAAAAACAACTACAGTTGATAATTATACAATAATGTACAATATTTTTATTTTTGTCTATTATAAAAAGCTTTTGACTAGCTAGAAATCAAGTGACTCTGTGGCTGATATGAAAAAGTCTTCAATTTTCTTCCAAATGTTTCCTCCATTAATCTTTAACATGTCTTCAGAACTTATTGTTGGAAATTTTTAGAGATATTTGTTTTTGTCCATTTCTTAGACCTCCTTCGTTTATATACTAATTATAAAATAATATATTTAAAAAAATTTTTTTGAAAATCCCAAAAGGTACATATATAATCATAAAAGTGTTATCTATAAGTGATTGAGGATTTTTATCTTTATAGTAATCAAAAGTAAGTTTTTAGCAATGATACTCGTTACTTGGCCTTGTAAACCATATTGTATGATGTTACTGTCTTTATCTGGTAGTTGAGCTAGTGCAGTCACTTTAAAAAGATTTCCTTGTTCAGTTTTGTTGCTGTTCTATCAATAGAATGGATTTTCCCAATTATTGTGATACTTTGATTTTCCGATTTTTCTAATTTAAGACGTGCGACCTGTTCTTCTTTAAGTAAAGGGACATCTCAGAGTGACATAGTAAGTAATAAAGTACCTCTTTAGTTTCTTGAATATTGGGGTAAATTTGGGCGATTTCACTACCGTTTGGAATTAGAGTTTTTCCATCAAATTCACTATTTAAATGAGATGATTCCTGTACCTGGGGCTTTAATAGTGTTGTGTTCAAAGTTAACATTTGCTTGCCCAAGTTGAGCTGTCAGCTCTGTGATTTGTGTTTCAACAGTTGTCAGCTGTTGAGATGCCGATTGTAGAAATTGGGTTCGTAGAACTTCTACTTTGGTTCCTAAACTACTATCGTAGTAGCAACACTTCCTGTACCTGCTCGTTGAATATTAAGACTAGCGATAGAGGATTTTAGACTTGAGATACTCTGATTAATTTGAGAAAGATATTGATCAGCTAATCCTTGCTGAGATTGTTGCTGGGATTGGACTAAGTAGGTATTTAAGGTAGCTTTGTGTGGATTGCTAGCCGATAAACTCGAACTTTTATTAGTGATAGCTTGACTAAGTTCCTCGTACTCAGCTATTTGTTTGTAGATATTATTGATTTGTTTCTCTATAGCAGTGGCGGTATTTCCTGCTAAAGCTAGTTGATTATTAACCTCTGCATTGGTTTTAGAGATACCTAACTCTATATCTTGAGATTGTGTGATAAAGTTGTTAAAGGTATTAATATACCCGAACTCATCTTCACCTGTAAAGAGGTTAGTTCCTTGTGAGAGGCTTGCTTTGAGAGTCTCGATTCAGTTTTTTTGACGATTTAGGGTAGCTAGCTGTGTTTCAAGAGCTTGTTTTTGGGATTTCTCCATAGTTTTCAGTGTATTTGATAACGACGTCATCTTTTTGACCAATTGGTTATTGGACAGATTATTAGTTGTTATGGTATTATTGCTAGTTGATTGGATTGAAGCGATGACTTGAGTTGGTGTAATCTCTCCTCTCGATGTGACGGTAACTTCTTTTTGGGCAAAAAGAGAGAAGATAAGCAGGAAACTTAGTAATAGGACTAAAGGGACAATTAAGAGTGTCGCAAAATTATGGTAGCGACGCTGATAAAATTCTGCACTTTTAAATAGCTTGGGGTTCATGATAAGTCTCCTTATTTGCTAAATAGATGATGATAGAAACCTTGTTTGGTCATCAATTCTTGATGAGAACCAGTCTCAATAACTTTCCCTTGGTTAAGGACAATGACTTGATTAGTTCGTTCAGATATACTAAGACGATGAGCAACAAAGATGATGGTCTTGTCAGTTAGGGCCATCAAATTTTCAATAACCTTTTTTTCAGTTAAAACATCAAGTCCGCTGGTTGCTTCATCAAGAATAAGAACAGGAGCTTTAGTCAGTAAGGCTCTAGCCAAAAGCAATCCGTTGTTTTTGACCACCTGATAATCCAGCTCCATCTGATAGTTCTGTTTGGTATCCATAGGCATTTGTTCGATGTCTTGGCGAATTTCTGCTATCTCACAAGCTTTGATAATATCTTCTTGACTAATCATTTGATTAGCTCCCAAGGTCAGGTTTTCTAAGATTGATCCACTAAAAATATAAAGCTTGTTGAGGGAGGTAGTTGATGTGTTGTCGAAAGAACCTTTTTCAATCATTTTGAGATCATTTTTGTTAATAGTGATTCGTCCCTTGTAAGGTTCAAAGAAGTTGACAATCATTTTAGCCAAGGTCGTTTTCCCTGATCCGCTAATTCCCACTATGCTGACTTTATCACCTTGTTTGATAGTAAGATTTATGTTATTTAGGGTGTCGCGTCCAAAACCATATTTATATGAAATATCTTCAAAAACTAATATCACCAGCCAGGAACTCCGAATCAGTTAAGGTCTGAGTGTTTTTGAACTCAGATTTGACTAAGTAAACTTCATTAAGACGATTATTGGCTACCTTTTGCAGACTGAAGTTTTGTTTGGAGGTTGATGATATTTTCCAAAAGGATTAGTAAAGTAAGATAAGAGTGTGTTAAACGTAATCAATTGTCCAACGGAAATTTTACCTGTCATAACTATCTGAGCACCAAACCACAAGATAACAATATTCAGGATGAGTTGAGCTCCCTGTTTAAGGTTGCTTTGTAGGATAGAATATTTACTAAGTTTAAAAGATTTGTCCAAATAATCCACAAACTCGCTATCAATCTTCTGGTATCGAGTTTCTTCACTGGTTAGGGATTTGATAGTTTCTATACCATTGATATCTTCAATAATAGCAGAGCTTACCATGGAATTGCTCTGCATTACATCGTTATTCATCTTTTTCAAAGGGCTTTATAAAAGCAAAAATAATGATGATGTAAATAGGAACTGATATCAGTGAGAGAAGAAAGAGGTTGGTGTTTTGTACCAGAAGTACTACCAATAATGAACAATATAGAGACATCAAGGAAGAGTGACAAAAATCGTCGAAGCGAGAGCGTCAATAATTGAATTGGCATCTGTAAACGAGAGATGACCTCACCAGTTCATACGTGTCGCAAAGAAGGACATAGGAAGTTCAAAGATGTGGCGAATATAGGAGAGAATCACATCAATACTTAATCTCTGACTAAGTACGGTCAAGAGGTAATCTCGTGAGAAACTCATCATCTGTTGAAGGATATAGGTGATAATCAGTCCAATGGAGATAATGCCAAGAGTTGATTTCATCTGATTAGGAATATATTCATCTAAAAATTCCTTGAAGGTAGTAAGAGCCACCAATATTGATAAGGGTTACCAAAGAGACTAGCTAAGACGATATAAATAATAAGTGAGCGTTGCCTGAAAATTAAGGGGAGAAAGCTCATCAATCCATTCTTTTTATCCTATGAGGTTTATAACTAGGTTCTGGAGCTAGAAAGATAGCCACACCTGTCCATTCAGAAGCAAATCTCTCCTTGGTTATCTTTTGTTATTTTGACAGTAGGATCAGGGTCACCAATGATAAGATGCTTTTTAATATTTCGATAGACAACGTAGTAATGTTGTAGTTTGCCCTCTTTATTAACATGAACGATGAAGGGATAAGGTATATCTTCCATTTCAAAGAGGCTCATATCAGCTTGGATGGCTCTTGTTTCAAAGCACATTTCTTTGACTGCTTTGACGATACCAAGAGCGGTCGTTCCTTCTTTATTTGTTTTAGCTAGTTCTCGCAAATGAGGCTAAGGAATATTCAGAACCATAAAACTTTGCAATAGACGCTAAAGCGGCGACTCCACAGTCCTAGCGTCTATTTGAGGGACAAAAGGTTCGTTTGTAAGATGTCATTTGTCAAATCCTTTCTTGTTGATTACTATACTATTATGACAAAAATAGATAGAAAAAATGATCAGATCTTAAAATGGTACCCTATAATATCTTGAATGGTTTTTGTGCTTTGAAAATTAATTAACACCATTTTTAATGGTATGTTTTTAAACTTGAATGATTACAAATCATGAAAAATACGTTTCGTGATGAAAATCGTACATTTAAAAGACTTTTGTAGTAAAACTAGTGTTTGTTCTGGTATACTAAACATGTCAAGATTGCAATCCGACAAAAATAATAAATATTAATATGGAGGTATTCCTCATGGAAACAAAAACAACGACTCAATTTGATGTTTTGGATACCGAAATGCTGGCTAGCATTGAGGGAGGAACTGATTGAGGGAACAGTAGGAAAAGGAGCTGTCTATGGAGCAGGTATCAGGTTACTATGTGTGCAGTAGGAGGACTCTTACTGGTGGTTCCACATGGGCTATGACTGCTGGCTGTGCTTGGGCTGGAGCTAAACTTGGTGGTGCTTTTACTGCAATTGCTGATAATATTTGGCCATAGAAGGAGTAGAAATTATGTTTAATTACAAAAATAGTAGATAATCAAGAATTAAGTAATATTTCTGGAGGTGGATTGGGAGGAGATGTAGTTGTAGGAGCCTTGTCAGGGTGCATTTCAGGCAGGACAATCCTGTATTGCTGGAGGCCCTCAATCTTACTTGATTTGTGCAACAGGGGAGCTATCGTAGGTGGCTTTTTAGCTTATGGATTGAGACCCCCAAAATAGTTTAAAAAGGAATGGGATGTTAATATGTTAAACGAAACTATGATTCAACTTATACTCATTGCAATTTGTTGTGTGTACATTATTTTTTTAACACTAAGGCAGATAAAAAAATCCAAAGAGAGGATATCGTACAGCTTTGTACCTTTTTCATTATGGCTGGTATTATATCCTATATTATGAAATATCTAAATTGGTTAGATTTTTTTCTTACTGATAACTCCAATAATGGGTCTATTTAAATTTGAAGATAAGTGGAGTTAGTAACATTTGACACTTCATTAGGTCATTAGCTCTTTTAATATTAATGTATTTCTAAAAAGTTTTTGAGCATGTTACATAAGAGGCTAGGACACCCCACTTCTAACTATCAAAAATACGATTATTCCCTAGTTGAAGATACTCGTTTTTCTTTTGTCATAGTTTATAATTAAAAATAAAATGAATGGTTACAAATCATGAAAAAAATACGTTTCGTGATGAAAAATCGTACATTTAAAGACTTTTGCAGTAAAAATCTCTGTTGTTCTGCTATACGGAACTTGTCAGGGTTACAATCTAACAAAAAATATTTATTATAGTGGAGATATTCATTATGAATACAAAAAAACAATGAGACAATTTAAATCACTTAATTCTAGTGTCCTATGCTAATATTGAAGGTGGTATTCCATATGGATGGTATGCACCATTTGGATATTATACAGATAATATTATTTGTAGAAATGGCTATAGATACACGCAATCAAATTGGAACTCTGGTAATTGTCAAATTAACGTAGAATCTGTAGTAAATGGTGTTGTATCTGAAATGGCTATGCAATAGCAGGAGCTAGTCGTTACAGACCTAGGTAATAATGAGAGGGTATAGATATGAATCAACAGTTTAGAAATCAATGTTTAGATGCAATTGTAAACTTTGAAACTAGCTTTAAAGAAATGAACTTACCTCAACAACAATATTTCCATGCTTATAGTCTAGTTAGTAAAATAGTATCTGAAATGAAATTAGACGGTGTTGCATTTGCTCAATCTTTCAGATATTTTTTATGAATTTTTTTAGTCGCGAATTATTTCCAGGGGAATTGTTTTATCTGAACAAGCTCATAAAAGATTTTAGTAGAATATCAGACCTAGCAAATTCTACGGAGTTATTAAGAACAATTCATAGCCCTATTAAAATATTTTGGTAATTACAAAATTATATTAATTTCTTCAAGATTAATTATCTATTTTGTGTAGCCTAAAAATTTTGTGATTTTACTAAAGCTTCATCAAATTGTAAAACAATAAAAAGTACTTAATAGTTTACTGAACTGCTTTTGACTAGTATTAGTTGATTCAAAAAAATTTTTCAATTATTATATTCAAGGGATTTAATTCTGTATATAACTGAATTAAATCCTTTTTTAATATCATTACTTTCAGTCTGTCTCGCTCCGTTAGGGGAGACAAAACAAACCCACCGTTTGACGGAGATTCATGATTGTGGGGATCTTCACTTTATTTTCTCTTGAAACTGAGTTTTATACAGACTTATGAATTAAGTACGACTAACAGGTTGTGGATCTCATTTTAGATGTAAGTCATCCGTGTGACCCACTACCGGTGACCCCAATATAAATTCCCAATTCTGACTATAGTGAAGTAGCAAGGAGGAAGAAATAGTAAAATCGTGGCTTAAAGAATGGGAATGTTATAGTAAAGCCATGTTTAGGGGATTAAGTAAATCTTCCAACAATAAAACAGAATGGCATAGATTTTTCAACACCTGATATTTTTGAATTTTTCTCAGATTCTTATTTTTAACCTTGGATGGTTTAAAATTTATGAAAAAAACATTTCATGATGAAAATCGCACATTTGAAGATCTTGTGGTAATAATTTTTTGTGTTATGCTATACTGAAGCTGTCAAAGTTGCAACTCGACAAAACAAAAAATATTTATCCTTGAACTAGCTTCTCAAGAGTAGACAGAAAAATATAACTTTGAGGGCAGTACACAAAGGAGGTGTTTACCATGGATACAAAAGCAACAGAACATTTTAATACAATTAACTCTAATTCCCTTGCTACTATTAAAGGTGGAGGAAAAGGCGTTTGTAAATTCGTTATGGAAGGAGCAAATGGTTATTCTTGCCGATATCCAAATGGAGAATGGGGATATATTGTAACTAAGAGTAATTTTGAGGCGACGAAAGATGTAATAGTTAATGGTTGGATATCATCATTAGGGAGGCAGTTATTTTTCTTCCAGGCTATAGAGGATGATTCATGAATAAAAACAGAAGAAATTCTCAATAAGGTTTATAATTTGATTTTTAGATCCAGAGGTTCGTCAAAACGAGACGAGGATATTTTATTACATTATAAAACTCGATTAGAGAATACAAAAATGAGCAGAGAGTTGTCATGAGTTGGCAGAAGCTCTTCGCCAACAAGCTGTTAGTAGTATTCATAGTCATAAATCATTGAGTCCAAAGACTGCAACATTTTATAAAGAAATTGCGGCATATGGACAATTGAGTAAAAATCTAGCTCAAGGATTAATTTCTTTTTGGGATAACGATATAAGGAAAAATGAGTATAATAAACTCATCGAGCTTTTAGCAAGGTAAAACAATTCATAATAAAAGTAAGGAGGTATTCATGATGAATACAATGGTGAAACAATTTGAAGTAATGGATGAAGTAATGCTATCCAATATTGAAGGTGGAGTTTCATGCTTTGAAGGTATAGTTGGTATGGGAGGTCTTGGTGCTGCAGCAGGACCTTGGGGAGCACTTGGAGGAGTGTTAGTAGGATATGCAAGTTTTTGCATGTAATAATTTTTAGCTAAAACAAAATTTTAGGAATTATAATTATGACATTTGATATTTTAGAAAAATTTGATACAGTTGATACGAGCGAACTAACTATCATTAATGGTGGTTTTAGATGCTGCACGATGTATTATTGGTACACTGGGTTCTACTATTTTGGGTGGTGCTGGTTTTGGACCTGGTGGAGCTTTTGTAGGATTTATTGGGGAACTGGGAGCTTTTTGTTACGATACAGTTAGTTGAGGGCATAAATGAAGCGTTATTTTATATTTGCAATTAGTTTTATAATGACGACTATAGTCCTAAACATTTTTATTCGGATCAAATACTATTATTCATAAATTTATTGCTGTATTAGGTCTTATGATGTATTACAGGAGGTGTTTTTAGAGATATAAAAGATATTAGAAATCATTTCAAATTAGTTAAATTTCATAATCTTAATTTAACTAATTTGTACAATATAATAATCAAAGAGGCTGGGAAAAGTCTTTAAAATCAGAATAACGCATATTATCAGGCATTGAACAACCTTGATATTATGCGTTTTTATTATAGTGAGATTCACATTATTTTTCCTAAAAATGAGTTTTTGATCTAGCCTAATTATTTGGGTACGACGAGGCAGATCAAGTATCTCATCTGAGGTATAAGTTCTCCGTGAGCACCCGCTACTGGTGAGCTAAATAGTTACTCGTAAAGCAGGATAATCATGAGGGTAGTAGGAAGAGGAAGGGATAGTAAGTCGTGTATAGTAGATGAGGATTTCAGAACTCTAAAGTTCAAATAGGGTATATGTAAATCACGAGAGTAATGAGGAAATATGTACAACTTATATATTGAGGTGAGGTTCTGATGATAGCTGAAAGCATAGTAACGACGAAAACATGAGAAGTCAGTCAATCCTATAGTAGTCAGGATGATTCTATAATGGAAGTGGAGCGAAAGGGTACACAATTGAAAGTAGGGGATTGTCTGTTTTTATTATTTGTTTGGTAGGATGGTAGTATGAAAAATATAAATGGCGGCTATTACTCATAAAAATATAGGGAACACGAATAGGGAACAGCTTATGTAGCCTGAGAGAGGAGGTAGTTAAGAAATCTTTGTAAAAATAAATATGATTGTGTTAATCATTGTTTTGAAAGCAAATGATGTTTCTATTCTGCAGAGCGAAAAATATCATAATCGGTATTTTTACAATTAAATATATTCCAGATTAAAGATAATTATAATTTTTGATAAATGAATATTATATAGTAAAATACCATTTCAGTATAATATAGCTACCTTTTTAGGATTTGCTTGAAAATTTAATTTAAAAATGTGTAAAAATAAAATTATCAATAAAAAAAGGAGCCACATTATGAAGAAATATTTATTACAATCATTATTAGTTAGTACTGCAGTATTAGTCACCATTAGTCCGAATCTTGTTTTTAGCTGAAAGTGCTGAAACAAAATTTTCTGATACAGTACCATCAACTTTAAATTTAGCACCAGCTGTAATAGAAACTAGTAGCGAATCTTTAACTGAACAAAAATCTACCGATAGTGAAAATGTTCAGCAATCGACGAAGGAAATTACTAAGAAAGAAACTGATGACGTGAACTCAGTAACATCTGAAGAATACGCTTCAAATGTATCTGATTTTAATAAAAATTAGTATTGCTGAAGTTCGTCAGATATTCACTTCAGAAGATTCGGAACATACTTTTATATTTTGGAAGAGGGACATGTTATCATTGTCGTGAATTTTCTGGAGTATTGAAAAGAGTTTAATATGCTGATTGATAAAAAGTTAGAATATTACGATATAGATGGTGAGGATTTTGATGATTCTGCTAAAGAGTTCATTTTTAAAACAATCGGTATTCCTGGAACGCTAACAATTATTTATTTTAAAAATGGTAAAAAACTATTTCTGAGTTGGGTTGGTGGAGGAATAACTGCACAACAACTTTACGATTATCTCTATTTTGGAAAAAAACTGATGAGAAGCCGAAAGAGAATTTGAAAAATGATAATAAAAATATTATAAATCAGAAAATTCAATGCAAACTATGGATATTAAAGAGGATACAGTCAAAATTAAAACAATTGCAAATCAAATCCCTAAAAGATATTCCACTCTCTGACGAAAATTTACAGAAAAAGATTTTGAGTTAAATCACAAGATACTTTTTGGAAAGACTATTGAAAATATGAGAGAATTCTAAAAGATAGTGTAGTTGGTGTTAAAAATCAGGAGAATCTGAACTACTTTACAGTAAATTTAATGAATATAAATCAGATTTTATAGCATCAACTAATTTTTAAAAAAATAGAATCAGAAGTAAAAAATTTACCCCAAACAGGAGAAGAACAATCGATTAACTTTGTTCGTTTAGGAATCCCTATATTTATTACTGGAATTTTTATAATAAGTAGTCTTTTAAATACTAAAAATGAAGTATAAAATCATGAAAGAGTATAGTAACCTACTGGAAATAGATCACATTAGATATTTATGAGAAAACAATGTAGATAATCTTTTACCAAATTTTCAAAAATAAAAATAAGTAAATAAATTGAGAAATTTACCTAAGTAGGAAATAGATTTCTCAATTTATTTTTATTGTGTGAGACTTGATTCGCTTTTTACAGTAATTAAGTTCATTTATCAATCTCTTTTTATTATATTTAAGAATATTTGAAGACAGTATTTTAGAAAACAATTATGGAGTTTTAATACGGAATATAGTATAAATGCTGATTCAAAGTGAGGTTTTATATGTTTGTTGCTTTTGTTGAGTATAAGATTTATTAACTAAAGTCGAACTACAAAAATTAATTTTAGATGAACTGAACTGTAGACTTTGGAAAGTTCTCTTATTCGATTTTTAGAATGAATTGCTGATACAGGATTAAAAAGAACTAAGTATTTCTTTTTGTTTTTGGAATGAGATACGTGAGTATAGATTTGTGACTGATATGAGAACTGTGTCCAAGAATTTGTTGAATGTATCGGATATCTACATCATTATCCAGAAGCATTGTTGCAAAACTATGTCTAAACATATGTGGTGTAATAGTTCTAGATAAGTTATTTTGTTCAACGATTCTCTTTAAAATTAAACGTACACTCTGCTCTGACAATGGTTTTTGGCAATGTTTCCCTGGAAATAGAAAATCATTGGATTCCTTCCCTATTTTATTTATATATGTTTCTAATAAACTGAAGGTTGTTTGATCTCTAAAAATAGGATACGCTCTTTCTTACCCTTTCCCTATAATATGGAGTGTCTTATTGGAAAGATTAATATCTTTGAGATGAATGTGACAAAGTTCAGAAATTCTGATACCTGTTGAAAGTAAAAGGGAAATAATTAGTAGATTTCTTTCAGCTTTTTGTTTTTGATAGTCAGTTTTTAGATATAACTACTCTCTGCTCTAAATATGAAAAATATTTTTTCAGAATATCATACGGAATCGTTTTTAGGCAATATTTTTCAGTTCTAAATTGAGCGTAATTGATTGAAGGGATTCTCTTCAATTATGTGCTGGTATTTTAGATAGTTATAAAACACCTTCATACAAACAATTTTTCTTCTTAATGTATTCGTTTTATGTTAGATTGTGTCAACTGTTCTATATGAGTTCGACATTATCATAGTTTGAGTTATAAAATTGCATAAGATCATTCTTATAAGCGCGAATCGTATGTGAACTCAAACGCTTATGAGTTTTGCAATAATCTAAGTAAGTAGAAATAAGTTTATAATCCATAAAAATCTCCTTTATCAATAATCATGCTATTATAAACTTATTTGGGTGCTTTGTATAGTGATAATAAATAGTTATCAGTAGGAGAGGATGTGAGAGAATTTCAATATTTCACTAAGTTATTCAAGAGATATTTACTACAATTTGTAAATAATCTGAATAATACGTTAAATGAAATAGGATTAAAAACCTGGATTGACAAATTTGAAATTAACATTGGAGATGAAATAATTGATAATCTATATACTGTACTCGATAAAAGTGCTGATTATTATGGAATTATTTTTTTATATTCGATGAAACATTCTTTAACAAAAGCATGGTGTATAAAAGAGCTAGATTATGCGATGAAGAAAAGGATTCCTTTTTCCAATATTGTATAAAATAAAAAGAAGATATTCCTAATGAATATACTTTCTTAAAAATTATAATTTATTAACGGTATCATCGTTAAAAGAAGACTGATTATATCGTAGATCGCTTTATATTGCTGCATTTGAACAATATTATTTGCAGAAATATTTCTAATTTTTCAATTGACAGTTATGTTGGTAATTTTTATTAGAACAAATTCGACATACTACTGTAAATAGTATTGATGCTATTTTTATCCTAGATAACTTCTCTCAATATTTGAGAAAACAAAAAAACGAGTTGAGAATTTTTAAACTAACACATGAAATCTTGTTTTGTATCGCAATAACTAGACTATTAAAAGAACGTTTATTTAGGAAAGATTTCCAAGGGGAGTACCATTTTAAAATATTGAAATCATCCAAGAAATATATATTAAGACGTTTCTATAAATGTTCAAAAATATCCTTAGAGAACATTAAACATATAAAACTAAAAACAGAGATTCACTGAATTGAAATTAAATGGTGAGTCTTCTGTTTTTATTAAAATAAAAAGCCTTTATATACTGATTTATTATTAAAGTTTATCCATGATGTAAGCATCTCTGATGTGCTTAATGCAATCAATAATAGTTTGAGATAAAATTTCAGGATCTTTTCTATCAGTAGCTTATCTAGAAAAGGAGTGAGGTGAAAAATTTATCAATTTCAGATAAAAGTGTTTGGTATACTTCAAAGAGCTCCAACCAGTTGAACCTCACAGAATAATAAATCTATTTTTGCTTTACAGCCCTGTCAAAATCTTCTAGTACTCCTTGGAGTTAGATAAAGTTCCGTCATAGTATTGATTTCCAAAGACAAATATAACTATACCTGCTTCTGATATCATATTATCTTGGAATCTTTTTCTTTTGCCGAACTATCAATATGTTTATCCTACCTTTTAATTAATGGGAGAGTTTTAATTTTTAGATATTTCGAAAATATCAAGATTTTTATCATTAATAGCGGTCATTACGCCATTAATCACCTGTGGTCCTACACCTTCTATATTACCGTTACCTACTATAATTTCATTAGTAATTAATTTATATCCTAAAAGATATAGGAACTCAGTAGCACTATCTTCGTCCCATTCTCCATAATTTCTACAACTTCCAGCAATAAATACACTATTAGTTAAACATAACATAAGATTGATTAAATGGTTCATCAATCTCATTATAATCTTCAATCAGAATAGTATGAATACCATATCTCTTTAAATCATTTTATTTCGTGCTCTTGTTTTTATCTTTCCGTATTCTAATTCACTTTCAGGGTCTTGGGAATTTTCAAACATATCAATGGTCAAATTTTTCCTAAAACAATAGTGCATCCTAATATTTTCTCCGATTAATAATCTAATTTTGCTTAGAATTTTGCTGAATATCTGGATCATTTAAACTATATCCTACAAATACAAATGTTTTTACTAATCAGATCTCCGATGAGTGTTTGAATAAAAAGTTTGTGACTCTTATCAAAACTCTCGTAATCATCACGAGTCAATATTGCCTCATAGGGTCTAGAAATATCTCCATGAAATTTATAGACAGTCGCATCAATATTTGGAGGGTAATTGACAAATCATTATTATCAATCTTGATGTCTACACGTTTTTCCAGCTTTCTTCAAATTATCTTCAATTAAGTGGTCATAATTAGTTGTCCAAAAAGTTTCAATAGGCATGCTCGTTAACAGTGTTAGCAAATTATTATCTTTAGAGTCTTTGTAAATTCTTGTATTAATTTTTGTGAAATCTGATTTTTGATTGTGCAGAATTTTTGTAATATTGTGCAACTGAAATTAAGTCATACTCTTTTATCAATATTTAGTCCAATCGAATCAGAAAATTGCCGTAATAATTCTTTCCAGTTTACATAACCTGAGGGAACAGAAAGTCCTGCACCAGCAAAAAATTGCGGCATTATTTTCTAACATTTGCTACACTAAAATCAGAAATAAATTGTTTTTAGTTTTTCATCTCTCTCTACCGATAACTATTTATTATCACTAGTATACCATAAATTCATTTTTAGTAGTTTGATTTGTATGATGATTATTTTTAGTTAAAAATTAAATGGCAAACTATGATATTTGTCAACAATAACTTAAAACGCTGTTTTGAAATTATATCTCATACTTTTTAGTCAATTACAAACTTACAACAACGTGATATTTGTATAGTTTGAAGAAAACAAGTACAAATTTATTAGAAAAGCAACATTTTATAGAATTATCACGAAAAATTTCTAATTTTAATTTTATAATTATACGTTCTATTGATTCAGAACCTGTTTTTATTTCTAAATGTTATAATAGTATTATCGAGTAAAAAGAAGCATGCCACGATTGGAAACAATATAAAAATTCATACGAAAGATACATGACCTGACACGTCCAGAATTTGTACGAATTGTAGGCATTTCACCCAATAGCCTTAGCCGTATAAAAAAAGGAAACAAGTACAATTTCAAAAGAATTAATAGACACTCTCTACCAAAATTTAATGTATCGTATATGAATATTGTTGGGAAGAAAGATTAAATCCAGTGGAAGATTATAAACTGACTTTAAAAATGGAGATTGTTAAGAAACGTAGAACAACTCTCTTAACTCGTCTCTATTGTTATCAATCTAGCCAGAACCTTTTTCTTTAATTATGTGAGCAATCACTGGATTGTAATGAGTGATACCTTTTCTGATTTGGTGAATACCAACATTTATCTAGTGACTACTTTTGAAGAGCTTTGAGCGTTACAGGTGCTACTTGGATGGTATTGACTGCATGCTAAAAACATCAGAAATGTGAATGGTAGCTTAATGAGTTTATATGATTATAGTGAGGATGAGTTTTCCTGTGCCTTAGGGTCGAAATATTTTGCACACTGGCGAAAGGAAAGTGAATGAGCCAAAATCAATAGCTATCTTCTTCTATAGACAAAGCGAACTAGAAAGACAATTATCCATTGTATCAAGCTCAAAGAGTTTCTTTTTGGTGAGTGGAGTAAGGTAAGAAGTAAATGTTGAGATTAGGGGAAAAAATAAATTGAGAAAAAATTTTTAATTAGTCATGCTCTATGTTATATCAAATAGCAAGAGGGGGAACAATATGAAATTAAGAGATATATTAGACAAAAGAATTTGAAGAGATTGTTACAGAGTTTCAAAATAGAGGAATAATATTTGAAGATCAATTTAAAGTAATGACTTAATGTTTTTGTAAGCAATATTCACATGAGCTACTCCAATTATTGGAAGAGGAAACAGGATTAAACGTGTGGTATGGTTATGGTTATCAGGCTCCTTATTTTTTTCTATTACGATAGTGAAAGATACGATTATCAACTGGCTTCTTTTTGTTGCAGAAAAGTATCAAATTAGAAAAGGAAATATGTAATAATTTTTCGTATAGGAGCTATAAAACTGCAAATATTTATTATGAGGGAACTATTTATATAGGGGATTGTTATGAGACAATACAATGAGTTTTACATAAAACTACAAAAGAGTTTAAATCAGCTCATAATATGGTCATAGAGACTATGCCAGAGAAATTTTCTAACAAGGACTATGTTGATAAATTTACTTATATGTTTCTGACAAAATTTCTAAGCTGGAAAAGGAAAAGAAATTATTGGTATGGTAAACGTATTATTAAAAAGAATTTAGTTAAAATTCGGCGTAAAAGAAAGTCTTTAGAGATTTATGATTTTATTCTTGAGACATCTAAACATATAAGGAAACGAACAAGGAAAAAAATTTTTAAGCAATGAGGAAAGAAAAGAATCAAGTAGATGAAATTCGCAAAAAAATCTTTAGCGAAATTAAAGTTACAATCTATAAAAAAGAAAAAGTATTAGATTATATCCAAGAAATAGATCCATCGTATCTCAATCATTATCGTAAAAGATTTTTCAGAACACATGATTTACATGAAGATTAGAGATTATTAGAGAGCTTTTCAAAGTATGATTCGAAGAAAGTCCATAATTTTTCTATGCGATAAATGGTCATATAAGAAATCAATCGCTAAAAAGAAGTTCAGTCATACTTTCAAAGTTTATCTCTACCGTTTAGATTGAGTAGGAAAAAGAAAGGAAAAAAACAAATTTTATTGATAATGAAATAGTAACAAATAGGAAAGGACCAGAAGAATTGAGGAAAAAGGTTATACATTGATGACTTAGAAAAGATAAAAATTTGATGTTTTTCTTTCACATAACTCTCAAGATGAAGATAAAATCATAGCATTTTATAAAAACTAAATAAAAGAAGATCAAGTCGTATATATTGATTGGGTTAATGACAAATATGACTTAAAAACGAAGAATGGTGTAATTCTTCAACAGTTGATATTCTTAAGGAGCGTATAAAGCAATCGGATGTATTTGTTTTGTACTTTTCAAGTAAAAACACTTAATTCTCAGTGGTGTTCTTGGGAATTAGGATATGCAGATGCTATTGGAAAGAAAAATATGTATCTATTTTTTTCAGAAAAAATTGATAGAACAATTATTCCAAAAGTTCTACTTTAGTTATCCAAAATTACATTTTTCTGAAAATATTATTGTTAAAAGTCAGGGACAGTCAGATATTCTATTTACTGAATGGAAAAAGGATAAAAACATTAGAAGGATTTAAGATGAAGAAAGAGCGATTTATTAAAAATTTACGAAGGCTGTTCAAGAAGGAAATGCAGCAGTGTTTGCTGGTGCAGGAACATCAGTAGATGCCGGATTTGTTGACTGGAAAAAACTGTAGAGCCTTTTTGCTAATGAGATTGATTTAGATATTAAAAAGGAAACTGATTTAATCAGGGTTAACTCAATTCTATATTAATAGGGAAATAGAGGAACTGTGAATCAAGAAATAATTGATCAGTTTTCTAGTCCAGATGCAGAAACAGATGTTATGAATCTGTTAACACGTATTCCCATTTCTACGTATTGGACAACTAATTATGACAAAAGTAATTGAAAATGGTCTAGTAAAGAATAATCGCAAGGGAGATATAAAAGAGAAAATACAGATAATTTAGCAATCAGTGTTCCCGATAGTGATGCGGTTGTTTATAAAATGCATGGTGATGTAGATATACCCGGTGAAGTCGTTATTTCAAAAGATGATTATGAAAGATACAATGAGAAAAGATCTTTGTTTGTCACGGCATTACGTAGGGGATTTGGTATCAAAAACATTCCTATTTGTAGGTTTTAGCTTTGAGGATCCAAACCTAGAGTCCATTTTGGGAAAGGTAAATGTTTTTATTAGGAGATAACAAACGAGAACATTATTGTATCCAAAGATATGTATCCAAAAGATGATTATAAAAGTGAAGAAGAATATATTTATGCAAAAATAAAAGCAAGATTTAAAAAATAAAAGATTTATTAAGATATGGTATTGAGACTATTCTAGTAAATGACTATAATGAAAATTCCTAAATTACTTCTAGAAATTGAAAGAGAATATTTAAAAATACAATTTTTGTTTCAGGTAGTATATCAGACTTTTAAATGAGTATTGGAGTGAAGAAAAAGTAAATCAATACTGCTATGAATTATCGAGTTTTCTGGTTTCAAAAAGATTATAAAATAATATCAGGGGTTTGGACTTGGGATAGAGCAGTAGTATTATTAATGGTGCACTAGATCAAATTTATAAAAACTAAATATAGGCATGTAGATGAGCACCTTGGTTTGTTTCCTTTCCCACAAAAATGACAATGGAAAGAAATCGTTAAAAGAGCGTTGGACAGAGAACCGTGAACAAAATGATTAGTGAGTCAGGTGTGTATATTTTTATTTGGTAACAAGCTAGTTGATGGTAAGGTAGAGCTTGCTTCAGGGTATGATGGAGGGAATTTCAAATAGCTAAAGAAAAGGAAAAATAATCATTCCGATTGCCTCTACTGGATTTGCTGCAAAGAAATTTTTGATGAGATGAAACAATCAGAGAATATAGTTATTTAGATAATTACTGGGAAACTTTGGAGACTGAAGAGGATTTCGCTAAAGTATTTTTCACGATTGATAAAAATTATCAATGAGGTACGATAATGGCGACCAAAGTATTTATTTCGTTCTCGTTTTAGTGATGGAAAAAGATTAAAGATGAATTAGTTGATTTGTTGATGGTTCTACCGAGGTAATAAATAGATCTGAAGATAAAGATAGAAGTCAAATGAGCGAAGAAACAATTCAGGATTATTTATACGATAAATTGAAAGATACCTCTGTTACAATTGTATTATTGACACCAGAAGCAATTTCTTACAAAAAGATTTGCTAGGAAACTACGATGATTGGCTTTTATGATGAACTTTAGGTATTCTTTAGAGAATAGGGAAAATAATAGAACAAATGGTGTGATAGCTATCTATACTGATGAAGCTAAAGATAAGGTACTAGACGATAGTACTCATTATTGTCAACATTGTCAGCAAACTAAGTCGTGTAGGTCTTTGAAATATTTTGATAATTTAGCTAGAGAGAACATGTTAAATATTAAGTCGGCTTTATAAGAAAAATTCATGTAATGATCTTTATGATAATGAACACGATTCTTATATTTCTTTTAGTGAGTTTGAACGATTTCAAAGAAGATTATAGTCGATATATTCAGAATGCAAAAGACAAAAAGAGAACGATTAGATGAGTTCAATATAGCTAAGAGGATGTAATAAACACTCCTTGTAGATTGAGATAAGTTCAACTTTTTGAGAGCCGAAAGGCTCTTTTTCATCCTCTCATTCTCCTGTGATAACTTTTCCAAATTCCTCTGATATACTTTTTCAACTTTGAAAAATCCAACTAAGATTTTGCTCTAGTGGTTTGGGGACATGCAATCAGATTTTTATATTGTTTGTTTTCTGAACTATGAGGGTTTTTGGGAGGAAAGGCGATATGATTTTAGAATTATTATAGTGGATTGAAATAAGATATGAACAAAAGAGATTAGGAAAGTCAAATTAATTTCTAAAAACGTTTCAGAATCCTTAGCGTACTATTCTAGAGTTCAATCTACTATATACTCCTGAGTTATAAGGAAATTTGTCCTGCTAATATTTCTGAAGCTCTAAATAAACGACTGAAAAAGTATGCTAAAACAGTTCATGATTTAATTGGATTTGAGGTATATTTAAGGACGGTTTCATTGTCGATACCAATGATAAAATTTATTTCATTGAAACCAATAGCATACCTGGTATGATGCCGACTAGTTTGCTACCTAGGAGGCTGAAGTAGATGGGATAGATTTTAGTAATTTATGTAGGAAAGTAATCGAGACTGAGCATAGAAAATATCAGTAGTGAGAGGAATATTTTTCGTTAAAAAATAACACTATCATCAGATAATGTTATGTTATCATTGTAAAATTGTCTAGCTATTTCTTTAACTATAGTTTTCATATTTTTGCTGGAATTTCTGCGTTTGAAATATAGTTTTGATAATTAAAAACTTTTCATCAATTGGGTATTCACTATTTACTAGACTCATAAAATCAAGATTCTTCTTTTTCAGTATCAGATTCAATATGATTTTTAAAAGTCTCGATCTGAGATAAAGAGTTGTTACAATCATCATTAATGAGATGGTGTTTTTCGTGAAGAAGGATATTTATTTTTCAATATCTGTTGTATCGGAACTAAGGAAAATAAAGTGTTTGTATTTGCAGGTACATATCTCCCTTACAGGATAAGTTGTCAAGAATGACAACTTGGCAGTTTCAATTGCTCAATCTCTTTTATAACTTTATTTAAATTCATACTTATTTTTATTTGCAAGTAATCTTTCAGATAATTTTTGATGATTTCTCGGTCGTCATCTGTGATAGGCGTACCATCAGAAAAGCGACTGAATTATCAATAGCAGTATCTAAATCAATATCCGAATCAGGTTCAGGAAAATCAGTTTTTCCTAAAAGGTAGTCAGTTGAAACGTTGAAAATCTGCAAGTTTTTGAAGATTTTCTGCTGATGGTTTTCTTAGCCCTTTCTCCCACTGGGCATAACTTTGAGGTGAAGTTTGGAAGTGGTTTGCGACCTCTTTTTTGAGTGAGTTTATTGTTCAGTCTAACTGCTTTTTAATCTATCTCTAAATTCCATAATAAGTACCGTAATAAGAAATAATAAAATAATTTTATAAAAAGTCTTGACAAAGTAATCATTTGATTATATAATAGTCGATGTAATCAGATGATTACATTTTTCTGTGATGATTGACCTTTGAAAATTTAATACGTGTCGAGGCAATGATTTACCTGACCAAACACGAATAATTGATGTTGCAACTTTATTATAAGTGATTTATGGTTAAAAGTCAAGTCTGTTAGTAGTTCTAGTTTTTATATCTACTAAGCTTTTATTAAAGATCACGTTGGGTATTTCGTCCTTTCGCCTTAGTAGATAAGTAAAGGGAACTGACGGCTGAAAAGCAGTCAATGATACTTCGTGAGAAGGTAGCTAGAGAGAGATAGTGAAGTCTATATGTCGTATGGATCGGTATGTGAGAGTTGAGTAATTAACTTTTTGCTAATGCCTTTAGGTAAGAAAGAGAGGTATTGAGTTTATTCTCAAATTCGTGACTTTGGCGAAGGTGAGTAGGCTTAGAAGCTGAAAATATGCGAAGATATGAGCATATAAATAACTAGGAATCAGTAAAGACTTTGGATAAAAAGTCTTTACTGATTAGAAAAGTAATAATAAAGCTTTATTGTTAGTTTTCACAAGAGAATATAGTTGTATTCTTTTATGTGAATTAACAATAGAAAACGAGGGTGATAAAGAGTTATTCAAAATTTATGTGCAAGATAATATAGTTTTGAAGAATCAATGAATAGATATTTCAAAAAGATAGAATACAAAAATGAATTATTATTTTTAAAGTCAGTTGGGGAACTGGCTTTTTTTGTTATGAAAAAGGAGAAAAAATGATTGTAGTAAATAAAGCGATCTCGTTCCCCTTCTTGAAAGTAACGAGGATTATAAAAAATATCAATAAAAGAATTAATAATAAATGTTGAAAAATCAAGAATTTAAGGCTTATGGCTCTATTCGTAAGATGAAATCTGGTGGTGCTTATGGAGTTATCCTTGCACTTGCAATGTTGAGAATAGCTTTCTCTTCAACTGTAACTGCATGATGAGGTAAATGCTAATACCCTGTAGCTGTGGAAAAGAAAGCAGAATTTGAAGTTACGATTTCTCATGAGTCGCTTGATAAAGCTATGACTGAAGCTAAAGAAGCTGGGGTAAATGTTGAAATTGATAATGAACAGGATAAAGGAGTTGCGACAAGTGAAACAGTCGTGAAGTAAGCAAAAAGAAATTGAAGCTGACTACTGCAAAACAAGAAGCAGAAGTCAAACAAAAACGGACGAATGAAAGCTAAAACAAACAACGAAGCTGAACGTCAAGCAATTTTAGACGAAAACGAGCGTATCGAACGTGATAATGCTGAGAAAGACAATGACTACAAAGAAAGCCTGAGAGCTCAAGAGATTATAATAAGAATGTTGAAAAAGGAAAATGCTGAACTAAAAGAACAGTATGACAAGAATCTAGAAAACTACAACAAGGAGCTGGCTTTCTACAATAAGCAAAAAGAAGAACTTGCTAAAAAGGATTGAAGGCTGAAAACGATCATATTAGAGTTTATGGTGATTATGATGAAAGTAAACGTGGAAGTGTGGGCTATTACAGCAACCTAACTAGCTTCGTTTGAAGGAGTAGAAGGTTTAACGGCTGTTAAAAGATTATATCGGACTTCATTCAGACACAACTATTAGTGGAAGTCGTGCAGACTTGCTCGCAAAAATGATGATAGTTTTTGCTGAAATTGTGAATCCAAAAGCAGGGTGATTCATTCACACTCCATAACGTTGCTGAAAGCAAAGAAGGTCAGAAAATCTCTCTCGATTTACTTTCAATAGTGCTGAAGCTGAGTGGGTTAAAGATGGAAAACCATTAAGTGCTACAAAAATCTTTATTAGAAAAGACAATGGAAGTGGTTCAATCAATTTCCTTTATGGAAATCTAGTTCAATTTGACACAAAAATTGACTTTTTGGATGAAAAGACAGGGAAAGAAGTTGTGATGGCTATCGCTTCTACTTTTAATGATATTGATTATGGGCAAGAATTACGCTTCACATATCAAGATGGTTCTGAAGGAGTTGTTTTGAATCTGATGGTTCAGAAGTTAAGAAAATAAGTCGTGATGGCAAAGAATATTACAAAGGCGAATACAAAACACCTTGGAAAACTGATGTTCCTGAATTGGGTGTAAAAGCAGGCGATCTTGGATATGCTAACGTAGGGGATGAATCAGATATTCCACTTGGCTCACTTCTTTCTGTAGGATATGGTTCTAAGTTAAATTTTGCTTACCACAATGGAGTAGGTGTGCATAGAGAAGATGAAAGTGAATCAAAACGAGCAGAAGTTAAAAAGACAGATTGAGCGGGAAGTAATCTGAAAGATGAAGATATTTTTCTATCAAGATGGGTGGGCTGTTGGTATCTTTGGTAAAGCAAGTTCAACAGTTCCTGTGACTATTCTTTTCTAAACCACCAGTTAAACCTGAGTTGAAGAAAAAGGATACTAAAAGAAATAAAGCTTGTTTTGAGAAAACCAAAAGATTTACCGAATAAACCTGATGCCCCAACTGTAAAAATTAAATATAGACCTTGCGTGTAAACCCTTCAACTCAAAACCTGTGAAGGGCATTATTGATAACTTTGGAAACAATATTGATGGCGCAAATACATTTGATAAAAATGTGAAATTCAGTTTGACAACGGATTACAAAACCATATTCAACATTTACTGCTGATTCTAAAACTCATGGTAAGACTTGGGCAATGGTAGATGATGTACAAGATGGTGCACATGGTAGATGATAACAAAAATCACAATGAAGGATTCTACTGGTAAAGATGTTAAGGATCTTTTTAATATGTATCATGTTCTTTCAGAAAAAGAACGTACACAGGAAATTCAAAATATTTTGAATGAAGCAGGCTTGAATCCCAAAGGTGAGTTCTATATGTTTGTAGCGAAAGATTCGGCTTCATTCTATACGAATTATGTAAGACAGGCTAAGATATCACGATTGATCTACCTGCTCATTTGTTGGTAGAAAAAGGTCAAATTGTGAAGAACGATTTCCTCAAATTGACTTTGGAAATGGCTTTGTTTCTAACTGTAGTAACTGTTCAAGTTCCTAACTTGAAACCTGAAAAACACGCTTTGGATCAAAAAGATAATTCTAAAGTTCGTGATGGTCAGGAAATCCAAATTGGGGAATATCTACGCTATCTTTTGGACGGTGTAACTGTTCCAGCGAAGCATGATACTCTTTATCAGTATGATGGCATTGATATGTTAGATGTTAGACATGATCGTTATACTGGCAATTGGTCAGGTATCATTCGTGGTACAGAATATGTTGCTCGAAAAAGACTTGGTTCTTCCTTATGATGTGGTCTTGGCTGACGGTAAAGTGGTTAAGGCAGGAGATAAGATTGTAAAAGATTCTGCTTATGCTTTCAAATTTGAGTTCGACCAAAGTACAAACTCTGACTTTATCAAGAAGATTGTTAAAGTAACATGGAATGAACAAGACGGTAAGTGGGCTTACACTATTGACAAAGAGTTCCTAAACTCTCAGGAGTACAAGGTACGTTTGATGCTGATTTCTATATCGAAGTTGAGCGTATCGCAAGTGGGAAAGTTGAAAATACATTTGTCAATATTGTCAATGGTCAAGAGATGGAAGCTAGTAGTGACTCATACACCAGAAGTTCTAATTCTCTGAATTACCGAAAACTACCTAAGCCAGTTAAACCGACTGGAGCCATCTAAAACCAGTTGAACCATCCAAGTCAGTTGAATCTGTTAAAACAAGAACAATCTGTAGAATTTAAAGAGTTGCCAAAATACAGGTACCGATGCAAGTTCTCTTGGATTGATAGGTACTGCTATTTTATCTGTTCTTGGTTTAGCTGGTCTTAAACGTAAAAATACCAGTGAATATTGTGTTGTTGGGCGATAATAGAACAGGATTATCGTCCTTTTATTTTGTTTAAAAATGTAAATAGAAAAGGAAAAATAGAAATGAAAATTGAAAAACTTTAAATTCAATCCTGAAGCGATTGGGAAGGCTAACTATGTGCGCTCTGAAAAAGCGCCAGCAATTATTGAAGGTAAGCCTTTTGAGGGGACACGACATATTGTGATGAATGGGAAACATGGTATGTTCTCGATTATCACTCCAAAAGATATGGCCACATATCAAGTAAATGAGGAAGATTGAACCTATTGATCCAATTTTCCTGAGAAGATTATGTTGAAGGACCGAATTTCTCTGCTTCAACAAATGTATTTGCTAAAGGACTTAAACGTGTAGGAGGTAATAAATAATGGCTAAAAACGGACTAGAACTTGGAAATCGTGTAGAAATTTTTCATATCGTATTTTGAATGACTTGTTGTTAAATCCAAAGGAAGTTTTAGGGAATTGTAAGTTTATTAAGAATGAAGGGGCACAGTTTGTAAATATTGATCTTGAAAACAGGAGAAGGTGATTATGATGGTGTTGAAGTTCTAGTATATTCTGAAGGACAAGAAGACACTGTATTCTTGAAAGTAACTGAACAATCAGCAGAAGAAATTGATGCTTTAAATCTGGGATATCAAGAAACTATTGATTTTGATACGTTGTTGATCGCATATCATGGTATGCGTAAGGCTGACCGAAAATCAAGTTGAGCCTAATAAACACCGATTCGTATTTGTAGTTGATAAGCTAAAAACTGCTGCCAAACCCAAACAGGATCAAAAAGCAAGAACAGAAACAAGAACATAAAGGATAATTGCTAAAAGGAGAAAAGATATGAGTTTATTTCCTGCATATAGGGGAATTAAGATTAAAGCCTTACATGGTGAATCTTAGATACTTTATCTTTTCTTTTTCTTTTTGATATTTAGTCCTGTACTTGGATACTATGTGTATCAAAATTTTGAAAAATCAAGAGTTTGGATATATCATCAATTGTTAACTCTGTGATCCTATTGATTGTATTTGTTGTTTTAAGTATCTATTTAACATGGTTTTTCGCAAGAAAAGAATATTTCTATTTCAAAAGTTGGAAAGACTATCTAAACTGGCTTTCTTTTTGAAAAGAAAATGGATATTCTTATACAAAAAGGTGAAAAAGAGATTCAGGTACAATTGATAAGGTTGTATTTCCTGCTGTTTATTTAAAAACAGAATCGTTATGATCTTGATGTAGCTTCAAAATGGCTGGAAATAAGTTTCAGGAAAAGTTTAAAAAGATTGCTAGTGAACTTGAAACAACCTTTTTTCATGGACTTTATGAAGTTCAAGATGATGTTAAGTTTAAGACTTATAAACTTGCCTATTCTGCGTTTTTGAATAGAATCAAGGTGACCGATGTTAACTATTCAGATAGAGGTATTCAACTGATGAAGAATCTTTATTGGAATCCTGTTGATGATCCTCATTTATTGGTTGTTGGTGGTACTGGTGGTGGTAAAACAGTATTATTGAGAACATTGATTCGTGCAATGGCTAAAGTTGGTGTAGTGGATATAGGTGATCCCAAACAAGCTGACTTTGTGACTATGGCAGAACAAAGAGCTTTTGAAGGTCGTATCTCTTATGAAGCAGAAGATATAGTTTCTATGGTAGAAAGAGCAGTAGAATTATGTTTGCACGTTATTCTTATATGCGTAAGGAACGTGCGAAAGCATAGTGATAAGGATTTGAAGAAGTTCTATGAGTATGGTTTAGAGCCATATTTTTAGTTTGTGATGAATATAATGCCTTGTGTGCTATGCTTGATTTTCAAACAAGACAGCGTTTGAGACAATGCTATGGGGCAATTCTTACTTTTAGGAAGGCAAGCTGGTTGTTTTGGTGTAATAGCTATGCAGAAACCTTCGAGAGAAGATTTAGGCTCTAAACTTCAAAGCGAACATTAACTTTCGTATTTCTGTTGGTCGATTGGACGAGGGTAGGTTACGACCTAGCCTTTGGGGAAATCAATAGGAACAAAGAATTTAAGTATGTGAAATATCTTGCTGGTAAGCGTGTTTATGGTCGTGGTTATGCTTGTGTTTATGGAGAAGTAGCGAGGAATTTTATTCACCGTTACTTGAAAAGAAAAATTATCATTTTATGATGAATATGAAAAGATAAATAGACGAGAAAAATCCTTTCAATCCTTTAGAGAATCCTAGTGCTGGATTATCTGAAGAAGAAAAACAAGTATTACAGGAAGAAATGCAAGCTAAAGAAGAATTGCAAAAGGGCAGGTTAAAAGCTAATTCTGAAATGGTGCAAGAGTTGATGGCTAGTAAGAAAGAAATAAAGAAAGATGAAAAAGGATCTTGCTAAAAGCAAGTGATGTATCTATGGATATTGGAGTTAGTTTCTCCTCTGTTCAAAATTTACTGAAGAAGCTAGAAGAACTAGAAAAATTACGATTATGAGGGAAGCTGGAATAATTGTGATGAATCAGGCTCAGGTTCTTTTGGTTAGAGATTTGTTTGAGTTGAAAAAGACAAGAACTCAAAAATGGTCTGATATTTTTGGAAGATTTTTCCATTTGATGAATACGAACTATGAGAAGAGGGAGATCCCCTTTTCTTTGTTTATATGTAGTTGGTGTAGTCCAGCTCTCTAGTAGCTAGTAGCAGAAGCGAGGAAGCGAAGCAGCGAGCGCCTGCGCTCACTAGCAACTCACTAGAGGGCTGGACTATACTAATTAACCCACCTATTCTAATAGGGTGGGTAACAAAAGATTACAAAATGCACTTTACGCTTACGGCGATAAGGGATAAAGGTGTGTCCCTTTAGTGATTTTTTTGTGTCCCTTTTGGTAAAAATGGAGTTTTTGAAGGAGAAATGGAAGGAAAAAAACTTAAAAATTTAGAAAAAGAACTAAATATGACAAGAAAAGAGTTGTCATTAAAGACTGAGTATCCCTGTTTCTACCCTAAAAAGCCTATGAAAATGGGTATAGAACATTGAAAAGGAAGATTTCATAGAAATAAAAATCAGATCAGTTTAAAAAAACAGTGACACTAATCTAACAAGATACATGATTGACTATTTTCAGATTTACGCTTCACAATGAAACAGATGTATACTTTGTGGCAAAAAGAATTTTTCGGATTGGATGTTATAGCTTCGACCTGAAACAACTTCATTTATGAAATATGAACTGTTGTATCGTTATGGTGATATTTGGTTTTTCGGCTTTAATTCCTGCTTTAGTGAAAAATGGAGGATAAAAATAGGATTACGGTTCAATTAAGTGGTCAAGGCTGTCGTCAATTAGAAATGTATCTTGAAAAATAGTAACCTAACGTGGACTGACTTTATAAAAAGGTTTCAGAAGTGTTATGGAGGTGATTTTAGTGTAACTCGAATAGATATTGCAGTTGATGAAATGGCAATGGAGGATACGAAGGAGAATTTTGATTTGTCAACACTAGTGACTAGATACTATCAACAAGAGATTGTATCACCCTTATTTGAAGAGCTTTTCATTTGTCGGTGGTGGAGGATTTGATTTTGAAAATCCATTTGAATCGAGAAAAATAGGCAAGGCTTATCAATCTATCTTGGTAGTCGTCAATCTGAAAATGTATTTTAACTTTTATGAAAAGAGATACGATGATAGCAAAGAAAGAAGGAATTAGCGTATCAGCTAGTGTCAGACTGTTTAGGATATGGAATCGCTACGAAGTTCGTTTTTCACAAGGAAAAAGCTAGGGCATTTGTTTCAGAAGTCTTAGCTGGTAGTGAGATTGCAGAATTAACGAGGTCAATTTTTCAGGAGCGATACAAATCTATGATGGTACTGATGAACATGGTTTTAGAAAGTATGATAGCAAGTGGCAACAACTTTTCGGAAATCATGAAGCAGTCAGACTAACAGTTAGCCCTGAACCTTATTCAGTGGAAAGGACGATTAGATGGTTGGTAGAAAAGGGTTTCTAATTCATTATTATTTGTGTCTGAGATTGATCGAATGTTCATGCAAGAGAATATGAAAAGATAATGGATTCAGGAGAACTTACACCTAGACAGCGAAAAGAATTAGAGTTTCTTCAAAAATCAGTTAGGGAGGAAAGAATGATTGAATATAAAGACATTGAAAAATTGTATATTTGATTCCTGCAAGAAATTTTTATGATGGTTTGACAGATAGTAAATTAGCAAGAGATTATCAAGCCTATATTGAGTTTCAATCTCAAACTTATAAGGTGACAAAGAAGGAAGTGATTGGGTTAAGTTGAAACGATTGATTATAGATTATGAATCATATTTAGCAGGACAAGTAGATGTTAAGAGAAAGTTACTTTGGTTTGGATTGTTAAGAAGGAGTAAAAGAAGAAATGGAAATGGAGTGTTTAAAAATTGATTGAACGATTTCATTTAGAGGAGTGGATGTGAATATGAAAGTTAAGAAACGTTCTCCAGCCTGTCTAATTAGAAAATGTAAAAGATAAAAAATGAAAAGAAAGAGGTATAAAAATGGCTTTAGCTGCAAAAAGATAAACAAATTATTGATTTGTCGAATGAACTTGCAAAAACTAAAGGATCAAGAATTTAAGCAAGCATGGACTATGGCTGGTGAATTGAGTGCTCTTCTTAAAAATGAAGAAGAATTGCAACTACCGTATCAAGTTATTGAATGTATCAAGAAAGACCTGTCTCAGTTATTATAGCGATGAATAAGGAACTTAATAAAGTTACAAATAGAGCATTTGCGATTGGTTGTAGTTTTGAGCGTTCAGCTTCAATTTAATAAAAAAATTGTGAAGGAGGTCAATTATGGCTTCCTTTTTATTTTTTTAGAAGGAGAGTTAAATGAGTGTTAAAGTAGTTTACGATAATTTTTCTGATGTATGTAAACATTATACTTTTGGGAAAAAGTTGCTTGATGAACCTGAGAAGATTATTGATCGCTTAGATGAACACTTTGACGGTGTAGAGTTTGGACAATTTGATGGGTGCAATCCTGACAATGTATATGTCAATTCGTTTACAGAAGTTGATACGAAGGAAGCATTGATTGATTTTTGCTGGTATTTTGGACTCATGGAGAATATGAGCAGTTAGTGAATGAAGATCGTTTGTCTGCTTATGTAGAAGAACATGAAGAAGAAATTGCTAGTCGTTTAGGAGATTCCTATGTGTTTCTCGGTCATGAAGGCGATAGTTGGTTTTTGTTGCAGTAGAAAGTAAAGGAGGGAAATAAAAATGGATTTAATGGCTTTTAGTTATTTATAAAGGAATCGCAAGACGAGTTTTGCTTCCATGCTCTAGTGAAGAAGTAGCTGAACGCTTTGGTTATGAAGGTCAAGAAATTGAGGTTATTATTGATTCGATTGAAGGTTTTCCTACTTTTGAATTGTGAAGATTTAACTTTAGATTTAGCGAATAGTATTGCTGAAAAATGTTGGAAGATGTAGATGAAGATATTGTTTTATCAGTTATTGAAACAGAATCTTCTGATCCATCATACTTATATAGTTATGATTTTGATGATTGTATTTTTATATCCTGAAATTGCAACTGATAGAGATCTAGGTGAATATCTAGTTGAGGAAACTTGTGTAGAGCTTTCTAAGGAAAAATTGCTTATTTATGTTGACTATGAAAAATTTGGTCGTGATGTTCGCTTAGAAGAAGGTGGTAGCTTTGTAGATAAAGGTTACTTTGTATCAAGATGATAGCGAATATAAGGGTTTTAAGGGAAGGAAATTTTTGAATTTCTCTGTGAACTAGATATTATGAAGTACAGTCAAGAACAAGTCCTTGAAAGAATAAATGAAAGAGGAATTGACAAAGATAAGTTTTTATCTGTGGTATTATGATTGGGAAGTTGACAAAAATCATGTCGCTGGACGAGGTTTATTTGCTGAAGAAAGCAGTGTTGGAATTATATGATGGTGATGAATACATTGTCAAATTTCAATTGCAGCGTTATATTTCTGTGACAAAAATTGCAACTACTTATTATAGATTTTGTTCTAAAAGATGAAGTTGATACAATATTTGAATTGACGAAAGAGTTAGATTATAAATCAGTTGTTGATTATTTTTTTAAGTGTGGGAATTGGGTGACAGTATTTCAAGGATTCATAGAGCAGGGAGAAATCTTAAATACTCCTATTGGTTTCTACAAGAAAGTTAATTTGTAAATATAGAAAGGAAAAAAATGAGAAATTTATATTTAAAAGAAGCCAAGAAAAGAAAAGCAGTAAAAATGAAACAGATAAGTCAGAAAAAATCGAATCGTATTTTTTTAGCAGGCTTATCTGTTTTTGTTCTTTTCTGTGGTTTAACAATGTTTGTTTCTTTTAAGGACAAGTTCAAAAAAATGTTGGATAGATTGTCAAACTCACCAGTTGTCGAATCAAAAAGAAACGGATCGTAAATTGGAACAATTCTTAGATGGATTTGTGAGTAGATATTTTACTTATAATTCACAAAATGGCTCTAGTGAAGATGATGTAGCGAAGTTAAATGAATACTATGGAAGTATTCCTGAAGTTAAGAATCAAGGTCAATCTAAGCAGGAAATGTCGGTAGTTAGCGCTCGGATGTTACTTACTAAAGATGGTATAGCTGTATATCGTATTGTTTATGATACAAAAAGATGACAAGAATCAGCGTGTAGGGATAGAATTTTTCGATTCCATACGGAGAAAAAGATGGTAAATACTATGTAGCTGGTCTACCTTGGTTCTCTCCTGTAAGTGATTTTAAGGCTGATGGTGTGGAAAAAGAAACTCATTTAGCATTACTTGATAATGATGAAATTGAGGAAGGCAAAAGAAAGAAATTAGTTTCATTCTTAGAATTGTTCTTTAAAAAAATTACACAACTAGTCAAGCGAATTTAGATTTGATTTCTAAAGATATTAAGTCGATTGGTGGTGCAACATTTAAGAGTTTAGATTATACCTACTTTAAAGAAAAAAAGACGGTAAAAATCTTGGCTTATGCTCAGATTACTTTTAGAAGTAGCTGGCTCAACTCATAGCGAGAATTTTAGCTTTGAGTTAAGAGAAGATAAAGATAGTTATTTTGTAGAAAAATGGAACATACAATTCCATTAGACTACAACAAGAAAGAAGAAAAAAGGAGAATAAGATAGATGGCATTATTTAGTTTTTTGGTTTCTAAGTTTGGTATTCCAGCAGTAGCATTTTTTGCAGGAATGAAAGCATTGAAAGCATGGAAGGAGCAACAGTTAGGAAAACTAGTTATCATTGTTTTGGTAGCTGGATTCATTGTTTTTCTTTTTTAGAAAATCCTGAAAACAGTATTAAATGCAACTAAACCTATTTGGTCAAAAATTGATTGAAGCAGTTAAGTAGGAATGAAGAATGGAAAGAAAAGACAAGAAGATGTATGTCTATACAACAGCATTTAGACAGCCTGTTTGGGTGCATAAATTAAATGAAGAATTTAGTTTACCATTTGCAATTAAAATGTCTGCGATTGTCTATTGCCTAGTAATTTTAGTGTTAGCCTGGTTTTTACTAGGCTTTATTCTTACCTAGATTGGGGTTGGCGCTTTATGGCTTCTGCATTTGCTGGTTGGAAACTTGGGAATCTGTTAGCTGATTATAAGTTAGATGGAAAGACACTATTTAGATTTATTTATGAGTATTTGATTTTTGGAAGGAATACGATAGTCAGCGAAAGAAAATATATATTTGTAAAGGAATAAAAATATGAGAAAGTGAGAAGTATAAAACGTGGAATTATCAAATAATATTTGGTCGGTTGCTGATGGTTTTGATTCTATTAAAAAGATGGAACAGTTTTATCCGTATTTGAAATTGAATCGCAAATTGTCAATACGATTGAAGAAACGAAAAAGGAAACTAGTAAGGATATTGTTTATAATTGTTTAGCTAGTTTGGCAGAGTACAATGATTTAGTATTCATAGCTTACATATTGATTTAGAAATTGGCTAAGAAAAATTGCTTTGTTATCACAAGATATTGAGCAAGGTCAAGGGACAAGTCCTTTAGGAAATTATATTGTATCTACAATGAAGTCACGATTGGAAGAAGAAGTAAGCTATCTCTTTGAGTATAAGCATTATCTTGTAGTCCCATTGAAAGTCAGTTAATGTAACCTCGGACTTTAAACTAACTGTTGAACAGACGATAGAAACTTATCGTAAAAATGTGATGAAAATGGTTGGTTTTGAAGAATTACCAAAAGTCGATTGGTGGAAAGCTTTGGCAAAAATCAGAAAGATGTGATTCAAACTAAAATTCATGCTTTGAATGTGACAGAAGTTTCAAAAGCTGATTTAGAATTATTGAATCGGCTTCATTTTCTTGGTGGTCAAACCTATGATAAAGAAAGTGAGCTGATTGCACTTGAAAATTCGATTGAGAATGTAGATGAAACAATTATTGAGTTGTTGATGGGAACGCTTTGAAATTGACCAATGGTCAGGAAATAAGTTATGTAGCGACAATTCCTGTTGTTTCTTATCCTAAAAATGTATCTTATCTTCATCTACAAGAAGAACTCCAAAAATCTTGAATTTCCTGTTGATAGTATGTATAAAATCCGTTTTTCAACTCAAAAAGGTTTTTTCTCACTCTTATCCAGGGCAAGAAACAAACGTAAGAATCTAGGAATACGGTAAATGAAACAGCAGAAAATGATGATGTCCAAAAGATTGAAGTTTTGGAAAAGCCATGAGTTGTTAGAAGATTTTCAGGAGAAACATGACAATAAAGAATTGATGATTACCTATCTTCATACCTTAACAATTACAGCAGACAGTTTGGAAGAATTGAATCTTAAATTTGATATTCTGTTTGCACGATTGAAAGAATTGGAAGTAGAAGTTGTCAAGGCTGTTGCAGATCGAATCTATCTATTTTATAAGAGTCGATTGACAGAAATTTTGATAATAAAAGGGAATCATTCCTTCAATATGGAAGTCTACGTGGACTTTGTGAGAATCTAATGTTTACAACTAAGAAGGTTGGAACAGAAATTGGTTTTCCCTATTGGTCGTGTTGATAATGAGATTTCTTCATGGTATGGGGATTTTCAAACAGGCACTTGATTCAAGTACAAAACATTGTGTTTTCAAATTTATTACAAGCGAATAAAGTTGGAGTAAAGGGCAAGGAAACATGCAATCCTCATACAGCTATAACTGGTTCAACTGGGAATGGTAAGTCATTCTTAACTGTTATTATTTACCTATCATTCCTTATTGAAAACAAAAAGTATTGTATATTGATCCAAAAGCAGAAATGAAAGGTCAATATTTAACTGTGTTATCTGAATTGGAAGAAAATGATGAATTTTATGAACTTCAAGAATATATCAGTCAATCAATTTTTGTGACATTGAATATGAAAGATAAGGATAATAGAGGTGTTCTTGATCCATTCTCATTCTTACAAGATGAAGCTGAACTGACAGAGTTAGCAACTCAGCTTTGTAGGCTCTGTCTTGATAAAGATACTTTATATCAAGGTTCAACCACACTTGCTGGATTCGATTGACAAAGTGATTGAACGAAGAAAAGCTGGTAAGAAAGTCGGTATGTTACAAGTCTTTTGATGAATTGGAGAAAAAATTCAAAAGAAGATGTTGCGACTGCTGGATATTTCTTAAAAGAGAATTTCAAGAAATTCTTTATTGTCACTTTGTTTTTCTGATGGAAGCCAAAATGTTTTGAATGTTGATAATAAAATTACAATCGTTGAAAATTACTGGTTTGGATATGCCAAAAGGTACAGATAAAGATGAAAATGACTGAAAGTCAATTAAGAAGTTTGACTGTCATGTATTCTTTAACCTATTTTTGTGCGATTTTTGGTGAACGTGAAAAGGACAAGGAAACAATGTTATTCCTTGACGAAGCATGGCAGATTATGTCAACTCCTGCTGGACGACAAGTAGTGAATCGAATTAAGCGTACTGGACGATCATTCAATCAATTTCTTAGTGCTGGTAACTCAATCGGTAATAGATTTGAAAACAAGTGAAGATGGAACTGGGTTTGGTACAGTATTTGCTTTTCCTGAAAATTCAGAAACAGAAGCTATTTTGAAACATTTGCTGTAGAAGATAACGATTCTTCTCCGTTCTTGGCTTGAAAATCAAAACAATGGGTCAATGTATCTATTATGATACGTTTGAAAGAAAAGAGCGTATTACAGTAGATGGTACACTTTATCCTATTTTAATGAAATTATTTGAAACAGTAGAAACAGAATTGGTTGCTGCATAGGGGAGGAATATGAGAAAAATATTTTACTAGTGTTTATTTGTTCTTTCTTTTTTTCTTCCTGCTTTTTGTAAAAGCTGATTCTGTTTCAGATATTCTTCCAAAAATAACTTTGATATTATTGAATTTGATAGGAACACGAATAAGCCTAAACTGGTTGATCCTTCTGATAATGCTAAAAATATTAGACACGGTTAAGAAAGAAGCTGAAGAAAAAGAGAATCAAAAGAAAAAGGAAGCAGAAAATAGCAAACTGACTTATGAAAATTATAAGTCTAAGATGTCTGATTTAACAAGTAAAGTTTTACTTTGATAAAAAGTTTTTGATTTGATTCCAATGTCAATTATTTCTTTAATTTCAGTTCAGTCTGTATTTTGGTTTGGGAAACTTGTGTTCTATGTAGTTGCAGAAGTTTATATTGCTATTGAAGGAATGAGTGATGTTAGTGGATTGTTGAATGAAATGGTAAGAAATTCTAGTAAAGTATTTTCTTCTTTGTTTAGTCAAGAAATTATTTATATGGTTGGTGCAAGCATGGCAGTTTATTTGCTGTATTTATTTTAGGACTGAAAAAGGTAGTTTCTTCAAAACATTAATAAAGATGTTATTGATTTATACTTGTATTGGAGTTTATTTTCATTCAACTTTCTGTAAATGATCAAAATAAGTATTTGATAACTCATGTCTATGATAGCTTTAGAACAACAACTATTACTTTAAATGGTGAAATTACAAAAAACTTTAACTGGCGAAAGTAAAAATGGAATAGAAACATATTTTTCTGAAACTTTGTTGAAGGGATATAAGTATATGAACTCCTAAAAAGAAGATGGTTCATTTCTGCTTTCTGAAAAAGAATTTGAAGATTTAGCTGGTTATAAGCAGGGTGATGGAGACTCATTTAGTTGGCGATAAAAAAGTCAAAGATCTTGCAAAAGATAAAGATCCTGAAAAACAAGATGTTGAAAAATGAGTGGGGCTTAAAATTTATGTATGCCTTTGCTTCTGATGTCGATATTATTGTGATGGGAACGATTTATTTATTGTTAGGTTATCACGATTTTTCTTTTTAATCGTTTTTATCTTTTTGATCGTATTGTTACCATTTATCCTTCTCCTAAGTCTGTTTCCTAAGATGGAACATTTATTGATTGGATTTAATAAAAAAGGAATTTCAATGTTTGTGTTATCATCAATTATGCTTTTTAGCAACTAGTATATTTTCCTTCTTTATAATACTTTTAACTGGATTTATCTCTACTGCTGTAGGTGGTGATTTACTAGTTACAGCCTTTTTAAAAGGTGTCTTGTTGTTCTTGATGTGAAGTATAGACATTCACTTTTATCAGCATTTTCAAGAGTAACCAATAATCCTGTTGGTAAGATTGGTCGAGAAATAAGTAATTCTCAGTCTGTTCAAAAATTGAAAGAAAGATTGTCAAAATCAGCGAAGTTTGGTCTACAATCAGGGAAGGATTCTTTTAAAGTCGGTGGTCAATTTGTTCGGGGAGTTTAAAAATGGGTAAAAACACTTTGCAAACTCTGTTTAAAAGATCTTCGGAAGGAATCGAAAGAACAAAGCCACTCACTATCCCCCTCATAGTTTATATATGAAAGAGTTATCTAATGCTGGAATTAGTCGAACTATTGATAGTGTGAGATAATTTTTCAATTATAAGGACTGGTACAATGGGCACTGTTTCAGCAGCAAAAGAAAAAGTAATCGCTCCATAGCTTTTGTATAAAAATTCGTGCAAGCTCATTCAAAAGATAAAGAATCTACAGAGTTTAAAAAAATTAAAAGAAAAAGAAAAACTTTTATCAATAAGGCAAATAATCAACAAATTAGACAAAAAGCTTATCGTCAGGAAGTAAAAAGATTAATGGAAAGACGATTGGGTAGCAAAATGGTAGATTCTAAGCCTAGTTCTAATCAAAGAGAAAGCCAACTCAATCATTGAAAAATTTGTAGAAGAGAAAGACGAAGAAAGCTTTGAAAAAGAAAAATATAGAGAGAGGAAAGGAGTGAAAAATGTTAAAGAGATTGAGAAACAAAAATTGAACAAAAATAAAAGCTTTAAAAGAGGTAATAAGTGATGAAGAAAAACTGTTAAAAATATTGGTTTATTAACAGCTACACTTCTTTCATTATTTGTAACTATATTATTGATTTCAAGCGTTATTGGAGTTGTTTCTGCTGGTGGTTCATCTGATAGTACGACTGGCAAGAGAACACGTTTAACAGCACAAGAAGTAGCGCAAAAAAACGAATATTTCAGTAGAACGTGCAGAAGATGTCATTAAGATTCTTAACTGGCAACTTTCTAAAGAGAAATTTACTTTAGAAGGTGCTAGTGGTTCACTTGCAAATGCTGAAAGAGAAAGTGGATTTGATCCTAAGCTAACGAATCCTCTGGTGGAGTTGCTGGATATTTTCAATGGTCAGGTTGGGATAATACTATCAATGGCGATAGATGGAGAAATGCAAGTTCGTACTTTGATAGTACAGTAGAGCTAGAACTAATGAGCTATGAATTAAATCATGGCTATAAAAAGTCAAAGATTATATGCAAAAAGGCGACTGATCCTTTTTGAAAGTGCCAAGTATTGGTCTGAACATTATGAAGGTGTATTGTTATCAGACGGTCAAACAAAACTAGAGAAGCTGGAAAAAGGACAGTAAGAAGTGGTATGAAGTCTTTAAAGGTACTGATTGAATCAGATGGCTCATCAAGTAGCAGTGCAATAGCAGGTAGCGTAGATGTTCCATTTGGTCAGGTTTCGACTGAATTACCTAGTGGATTTTCGATTGATAAGGAAATAAATCGTTGGCTATATCACTCAATCTTATCCTTATGGTCAATGTACTTGTATGTTTTCAATCGTGCAAAAGAATTTGGAATAAACTTTGATCCGTATATGGGAAATGGTCAGGATTGGGGCACACAAGGATGGATATGAGGTGACAAATACACTCGACTAAACATTCTGCTGTTTCTGTTTCAAGGAGGACAAGCAGGTAGTCATGCAACCTATGGTCATGTTGCCTTTGTCGAGGATATTAAAGATGATGGTTCGATATTGATTTCTGAATGTAATGTGATTCAACCGATGCAAGGAACAGGAATTACTGATTATCGTGTCTTTACTGCTGACCAAGCAAAAACTTTTTATATGTAATTGGTAAATAAGAAAAGAGGAAAAATATGAATAAAAATTTGTAACATTGTTGTCAGTGGCTGTATTGAGTTCAGTCGCAAATGGAATTTTAGTAGATGAAATTAATTTGGGTGGAAATAGTTCAACTCCAAAATGATAATTCAGGTTTAGTAGTTTCAGAAAAACCTGCAGAAGCTCCTAAGGAGTCTACAGCGCCAACAGTAAATGAAAATCTGGATTTGGGTGGAAGTGTGGAGAAAAAGAGGACAAGGATAGTACAGGAGAAGTTGTAGAGCAGATAATGCCAACAGAACAACCAAAAAGAAGATAAAACCATCTGAAGAACTTGGAAAAGATACTAATAAGAACTCAGGAACACGATCATACAGGAGAAGCTGTGGAGCCAACAAGTCCTTCTACCAATAAATCTAAAGAAGAAAAGCCTGTTGAAAATGTGGGTGATGATAAACAAGGAGATCAAAAATCTTCTGATTCAACTTCGGATAAATCAAAAGAGGAGAAGAAAATACGAAACCAAATAAAGAAGATACTCCAGAAGTGAAGGAACAAAAACAAAAGGGCAGAGGATAATGTTGGAGTAAAAAGAAAAAGAAGAACCTAAAACCCTTTGAATGTGACTAAAGAAGAAATTAAGGAAAAACCTATCGAAACAAATACAGGATATAAGATTGTAGGCACTAATAAAGGCAAAGTAGTTGTAGAAGAAAGTGAAGGCAATTATGTAGAAAAAGAGCCTTATGAAGTGAGAGCAGTCAAACAAAAAGATGGAACAATCGCTTTGAAAGATAAGGAAGGGAACTAAAAAGTTCTTCCAAATACTGGAACAGCTAGCACAATTTTTGCAACTATTTGGGGATTTGTTGGTTTGATTGCAACATTTTTGGGAAAAAGAAAAGTAAAGTAGCACAAAATTAGCCAAGGCAGGGTAAAGCTTGCCTTGTTTTTTTGTTGGTTTAAGGAGTTAAAATGGATCAAGTAGAATTATTAAAAATCTATGCTGTGAAGTTAGCTAGTAGGTTAGGGTGAAAAATCAAGAATCTATAGAGTTTATTGCTGACTCTGTAACTGATCATGGTATTGAAACTATGATAGTTGAAGTTATAAAAAAATGCGAAGTTTGTTAAAGTTGTTTATGATTATGAAGGGAGTCATGCTAATAAAAAATTACCAAGAAGAAATTATGCTAGTGTATCTGTATCAATCGAGGAAGGCTACTCTTTTTGATTTTAGTAGAGGAGTAGCTTATACTTATTTTCCTGATATAGAGAAGTTGTTAGAACAATTATAAAATAATTGAAAAATGTGATATAATAAAAAGAAAGTGAAAGGAGAAGGAATCATGATTAAAGAATTTGGTGTTACAAATCTAGAAGTCACAAAAGAAGATATTTTTAAAAATCCTAATAACCCTATCTTACGTATGTATGATGATGAAGAATTGATTGAACTTTTAATATTCTTACAGGTGAAGTCTTAGAGGACTTGGACTTGGCTGATTATGATATTCGGTTTGCTCAAAAACAAATTGAATTGAATCGTGATAACTACCTTTGAAACGTGGAAGGACTACGTGGGGTTGTTACATGCCTAAGTATTCTTTTTTGAAGTATGGTATTGAGATTCGTCCGAATGAGCATAATCATAAAGGTCAGAAGGCACATATTCATATCTATATCCATGGTGAGGAAGTAGGTTCAATGTTTTTGACTGGAGAGCTTCGAGATGGTAGATTGAAATCAAAAAGATATGAAGATTGTAAGGCAGTATGTTTTTAGAAAATGCAGATGATCTTCAAGCTTTTATGGGATGAATATCAAAAAGTGCGTATTAAGAAAATAAATTCAAGCCAGAAATGGCTTGTTTTTTTTTTGCTGTTATTTAAGGAGTAGTAAATGAAAGAGTCGAAACAAGTATTTAATATTGAAGTTCCAATTCCTTCTAATATGGTTTTGATCAGTCGTTCCGAGTATCTAGATTTAATCCAGAAAGAAGAAATTGGTCAATGGTGGACTATTGATAAGGTTGAGGAATTATTGTCTATTAGTAAAAACAAAATTGGTCAATGATATTTTATTGAACCCAATAATCAAAAATGAATTAGATATTGAGCAAAATAAAGAAGGATTTGTCTTATATCCGAAAAAGTAAGGGGTCACCTTATAGATTTTTAGCAAGAAAACAAGGGAATATTTTGATAAAAATTATCAAAAAAATATTATTAATGTTATAATAGAATGGTGATAGTTGCCATTCGGAAAGGGGTTAATGTGGTGTTACAGACAGCGTGGAAAAACAAACTTTGGGATTATCGAATATTTGATAAGAAAGGAAAAGTTCTAGCAACAAATTCAGGTTTTAAGACAAAACGTGAGGCTATGAATGAAGCGCAGGAAAAAGAGAGGAAATTATTTCAATCAAACTATACAATAAGATTTGATAGTAAGTCTACACTGTATGAGTTGTGGCAGGACTGGTATAATTTAGTGATTCTTCCATCAGAAAAGGCAAGTTCCACGATAGATACGTACTATGCAAGAGGTCAAGCAATAGAAAAATATTCTCAGATATACCAGCAATGAGTATAAATCATCAAGAATATCAGTCACGATTAAATGAATTTGGAAAAAGGTGACTGCTGATCACTTGAGAAGAATAAATGCAGATATAAGATCAACAATAAAATTTAGTAAACGAGGTGGCTTGCAGATAACCGATATTACAGAAGATGTGAAAATACTTTGGTTTAGAGTCTGAGATGTAGATGATAAATATATTCATAGTATTTCAGAATATAGGAAATTGTTGTCTCATTTGAAAGGGAAATTCAATTATAGAGAATCAGTAATACCATATCTATTATACTTCTTATTTAAAACAGGATTTAGGGTTGAGAAGGTATGGCTGTCTGCTGGTCTGATATAGATTTTGAAAATAAATCAATTCGAACATATAGGCGATTTGTAGGGGATCGGCAAGAATTTGTACCTCCTAAAACAAAAACATCTATAGAGAAATTCCTATTGATGATGATTTGTTTCTTGTTTTGAAAAACATTACAAATTGAACAAGCAAAGATTTTATTTGATCGTGAAGAATTGAAGAAACATGATTTAGTATTCTATGATAGAAGGTATAAAATACCGACAAATTCAGGATTGAATAAAAGTTTGAGAGCTTGTTTATCAGAACTTGGAATTGGGAATCAGGAAATGACAGCGACAGCAGGACGACATACCTACGGTTCTTACCTTCTAGCTAAGGGAATTGATATTTGGGTTGTTGCAAGATTATTAGGACATAAGGATATTCAACAGATTATTAAAACGTATGGTCATGTATTGCAAGAAGTAATTGATAAGGAGCATGAATTGATTAGAAAAATTTATGCTGATAATGAATAAAAAGAAAAGCAAAAATTTTGACCAAAAATTGACCAAGTTTATCCTAAATCCTATTAGAATAGGCTTACTAGCATATTTTATATTCCTGCAGGGGAGTGATCAGACATCAAAAACCGCTCAGCAGAGCGGTTTTTTTGTCTATTCTTTCTACAACACCCAAGTTCGAATGGCATGAGCAACGCCAGATTCATCATTAGATTTAGTGATGTATTTGGCGATTTTTGAGTTCTGGGATTTCCGTTTTTCCATAACAACTGGGGTTACCTACGACTTCAAGCATAGCACGGTCATTTTCTTCGTCTCCGATAGCCATGGTTTCATCTTTGGTCAATCCTAGTTTCTCAGCCAAGTGAGTAATAGCTGAACCCTTGTCTACATTCTTTTTAAGGAGCTCAAGGTAGAAAGGAGCAGATTTGTTGATGGAGTAGCGCTCATAAAATTCTGCAGGAATCTTTTCAATAGCGGCATCCAGAATTTCAGGCTCATCGATAAACATACATTTGACGATTTCCTTGTCAGCCATTTCTTCAGGTGTACGATAGAAGATTGGCATGCTGACAAGGGTTGATTCGTGAACGGTATATTTTCCGATATTGCGATTGGCAGTATAGATGCCGTCCTTGGTAATAGCGTGCATATGGACACCGAGCTTGCGACTGAGAAATTCCATATCTAGATAATCTTCATAAGTCAAGGATTCGCTGATAATTTCATGTCCTGTAGCAGTTTCTTGAACAAGGGCACCGTTGAAGGTCACTACATAGTCACCTTCATCTCTTAATTTCAAGTCATCTAGAAGTTTGGCAACTCCGGCGATAGGACGTCCAGTTGCAATCATAACTTTGACACCAGCTTGTTTGGCATCTTGGATAGCGGCAAATACTTCAGGAGTGATCTCCTTTTTACTGTTGACAAGGGTTCCGTCGATATCGACAGCGATTAGTTTAATACTCATAAATTTCCTCTTTTAGTTTTTATTTGGGGTAAAATGATCGTTTTCAATCAAGTGTAGAAAATTGCTGGGTAATGCTTGCGAAGATGCTGTTTTGGTCTAACATTTCTTTCGGAAAATAGAAACGATTATCTCCGTGGCGACTACCAGCAAGGGATTGAACGATAGGAGACAGGCTAGAGAGTTCTGCTAGTTCTCCATTTTTTTGTATAATCTCAATCTGTGTCCGTGGGATTTTCAGATTCAGGGACGATAGATATCATAAGGAAGGTCAAAGTTCTTATGAATAGCTGTGTAATAGTCAGGATCAAAGCCGATATCTTCTACCAATTTTCTCATAGATGCAAGCTGTTCTTGATCTTCTTGAGAAAAGGTGATTGATTTAAAGACCTTGCGATTGACAAAGCGTTGAGATAAGTCTGCGAGAATCTTGTCAGGACTAGTCATCCAGAGCTGGAAGTAGGTATTCATCACACCATCATCCAGAGCTAGATAGTCAGCTAAGCTAACATTTTTTTCGAAAAATGGCAGTAGATGCGGGGATGTAAGAGTAAAGAAGTCTTTGTTATCTGGATAAAGTTCTTTAGCACGTTTCAAAAGATTCTGCAGAAGGACTTCCATAGCACGTGTTGCAGGATGGAAATAAACCTGCATATACATTTGATAGCGACTTAGAACATAGTCTTCGATGGCATGCATGCCATTTCGTTGAAAGGCAATTCCGTTCTCGATAGGGCGAATAACTCGTAAGATACGTGTTAGGTCAAATTCCCCATAAGAAGCTCCTGTAAAATAGGAGTCACGTAAGAGATAGTCCATGCGATCTGCATCAATCTGACTGGAAATGAGTTGTACCACCTGCTTGTTAGGATAAGTATGGTCTATAACACTAGCTACCTTTTTGGGGAAATCTGGGGCTACCTGTAAGAGAACCTGATGAATTTCTGTCTCAGGGCTTTGGATAATTTCCTGCGTAATCGCCTCATGATCGGTATCAAAGAGATTTTCAAAAGTATGCGAATAGGCACCATGTCCTAGGTCATGAAGGAGGGCTGCAGTCATGGTTGGGAGGGACTCCGAAGGATCCCATTCTTTAGGATACTTTTCCTCAAAAATCTCGGTGATGCGTCGTGCAATCTCGTAAACACCCAGACAGTGAGAGAAACGACTATGTTCTCCACCATGAAAGGTATAACTGGATGTTCCGAGCTGCTTGATACGACGAAGCCGTTGAAATTCTTTGGTATTGATTAAGTCATAGATAATCTGATTATCAACATGGATATAATTGTGAACAGGGTCACGAAATACTTTTTCATTCATAAAACCATTATAGCAAAAAGCTACAGTTTTTGGTAAAATAGTAGGATAAGAGTGAAGAAAGAGGACTTGAAGTGAAGATTCGAATGAGAAATACCATCCAGTTTGATGAACAATTGGAAGTGATCGACCAACTTTATGACGTTGAGTTACGTGAGAAAGGTGATTTTTCCTATCTCCTTTTTTACAATGAGGAGAAGGAAAAAGTGGTACTCAAGTTTAATGATACAGAGTTGGTGATGTCTCGATTTTTCCAATCCCTAAGACCATCATGCGTTTTTCTGAAGGAAGCTGATAGTTTGGGCTTATATTCCAACACCTATGGGGATGCAGGAGTTTATCATCCAAACAAGCCATTATCAAGTTGAACAACAAAAAGATTGAACTAGCCTATCAACTACAAAACAAAGAAGGAACTCCATTTGCAAACTATCGCTTAGAAATTACCTGGGGATAAAAAAGTGGAGGAGAAATCAGTAGATAAAGTTTCGATTTCGAAGTTCCAAATCAACTAGCAGGTCAAAGTTTTTTTGCTAATAAAAAATGAGGTTGGGATTTTTGTCCCAGCCTCTATTTGATATAGAGTTCTTGATTTTTCAAGACAATTTCACGTACACTTGCAAATTTCTTCAGCTTTTTGATTTCTTCGGGATGTGTTACAAGCGTGATTACATAGCCCTCTTTGCCCATACGTCCTGTACGTCCAGCACGGTGAGTGTAGGTTTCCATATCTCTAGGAACGTCAAAGTTAACCACGCATTCCAAGCTATCAATGTCGATACCACGAGCTAGAAGGTCTGTCGCAAGAAGTAGTGTTAGCTGCTTGTCTTTGAATTTTTCGAGAATAACTTTTCTGAACTTAACATTGACATCGCTAGCTAAGGAAACGGCTAAAACATCACGATATTGCAATTTTTCCTCGGCGCTTCCAAGGTCTGACAAGCTATTAAAGAAGACGAGACCGCGGAAATCCTCAACATGAGCTAATTTACGGAGCAAATCAACTCGATGACGATGATCTACCTGCATGTAGAAGTGTTGGATGTTGTCCAACTTTTGATCAGAGAGGTCGATGGTGCGAGTGTTAGGTGCAATCTTATCTTGGTCAAATTTGGTAGTGGCACTCATGTAAATGAGTTGATGGTCACGAGGTGCGTAGTGGGTAATCTTTTCTACAAAGTGGATTTGAGAATCATCTAGCAACTGGTCAAACTCATCAAGTATAATAGTCTCCACATTCATCATCTTGATTTTTTTCAATTTGATCAGTTCAAAGATACGCCCAGGAGTTCCAATCAGAATTTCTGGGCCTTTTTTCAGTCGTTCGATTTGACGTTTCTGACTCGAACCTGACAGGAAGAGCTGAGCAGTCAAGCCAATAGCTTCACCCCAAGTTTTAGTTACCTCAAAAATCTGACCAGCCAGTTCAGTATTTGGTGCTAAAATCAATAGTTGCTGCGCTTTTTTCTTTTGGAGACGAAGAAGACTTGGTAGGAGATAAGCTAAAGTCTTACCTGTACCAGTTGGACTGACTCCAAGAAGGGTTTGACCGTCTAAAATTGGATCAAAAAGCTGAGTTTGAATGGGTGTGAATTCTTGAAAGCCGAGTTTTTCGGTTAGCTCTAGCCATTCTGTAGGTAGTTTGGTTTTCATTTTTCTGCCTCAAATCTAATGCCAGCAGTCTGGCGCATAGTGTAAATTAGGTTATGGACGTGTACGCATCCTCTAACCAAGCTTGGTAAAGTTCTAGGTTTGGCTGCTTTGATCATAGTTAGCAAAAGCAGCGACCTCCTCAGTCATGGTATGAGGTGCTTGCTGAATAGGTAGATGTGTTTCATTACCTTGATGATCAGTGAAAATAGCTGATCGAACGTGTTCGATAGTGTTGAGCGTCAGTGTTCCATCTGTTGTATATATTTCGCAAGGCAGATTAGAAGTAATGTTTTTACCAGCCTTGATATGGACTTGATAACCGGGATAAGATAAGATACCATCTCCGTTTAGATCAATAGTGTTGTCAAGTTGTTGAGCTTGATAGGTCGCATCGAGTGCTTTTCCAAATAAGCGAACCGCAGCATAGATTGGGTAAATACCTAAGTCCATGAGAGCCCCACCAGCAAAACGGTCTGAGAAAACATTTGGAGTGTTTCCAGAAAGAAGGTCTGGCATCTTAGAAGAATACTTGGCAAAGTTGAGGTCTGCACCTAAAACCTCCTTATCTACTAAAAAGTTTTTAATAGTTGTGAAGGATTCCTCATGATAGTTACGGGCTGCTTCAAAGATAAAACGATGATTCTCCTGAGCTATTTGAATTAACTCTTGCCATTCTTGGGGTTGAGTCACAGCCGGTTTTTCAAGGATAACATGTTTACCAGCAGATAAGGCCTTTTTAGACTGACTATAATGCAGAGAATTGGGACTTGCGATGTAGACAACATCAAATTCAGACTGGAAGAAATCCTCTAAATTATCAAATAGACTAACATTTGTATAGGAACTAGCAAATTGCTGGGCAGTCGTAAGCTTTCTTGAATAAACAGCGACCAACTGGAATTCCTGACTAGCATGAGCAGCTTCTATAAAGTGGTGACTGATTGCACCAGTACCGATAATACCAAGTTTAAGCATGAAATCTCCTTTTCTACAAGTAATGACTGCTTTCATTATATCACAGATAGACTAAACTAGCCAAAGGGAGACAATTCTTTTATTTGACACTTCGAATTTTCCTCAAAAAATGGTACAATAGATTCAGAAAAAATAGGAGTGTAGTATGAGATTATTACCTATGAGAAAAATTTCTCGTCATTCAAAAAGATTGGCGCTTTTTTTGACTTTTTGTGCGGGTTATGTAGATGCCTATACCTTTATCATACGTGGGAATACTCTAGTTGCAGGTCAAACGGGGAATGTCGTTTTCCTTTCCGTTGGTCTCATTCAAGACAATGTTTCAGATGCCAGTGCCAAGGTAATGACCTTGATTTCCTTTATGGTAGGTGTTTTCCTCTTGACAGTCTATAAAGAAAAGTTACGGTTTGTAAGAAAACCAATTCTATCCCTTATTCCACTAGCAATTTTATCTTTGATTATAGGATTTGTTCCCTTGACGGTTGATAATATATACATAGTACCACCATTAGCCTTTTGTATGGGACTTGTAACAACAGCATTTGGAGAAGTTTCAGGGAATCGCATATAACAATGCTTTTTATGACTGGTAATATCAAACGAACCATGTTAGCATTTGGGGAATATGTTCGCACAAAACATACACCTTTTTTAAGAGAAGGTCTTATCTTTGTTAGCTTGCTGTCGAGTTTTGTTATTGGAGTTGTTGTATCAGCTTATCTGAGTATTTTTATGAAGAAAAACAATTTTAGGGATTCCAATCATGATGAGTATTTTTTTATCTAAGTATGCTTTTTGCATCTTGGAGGATAAGAGAAAAAAAGTTTAAATTCGATAATAAATACTTGTCAAAAACTAGGAATCTATGCTATACTTGAAGAGTTGACTATGCACAGTCCCTGTGCAACCGCACGAATATCGTTGCTCGTCGTATATCAATTTAAACTTCGTCATTATCGCCTTGCCTAACATAAGTTATGTCTTTGGCTCAATTCCCTAGTTTATTCTTTTGTTATACTTAGAGCTCTTCTTTTAAGTGGTTCGTCCCACGATGCTAGGCGAGTCTTCACAAAAATATGGGGAAACCCCAAAAAATCATAGGAGGTGCATAATGAGCACATACGCAATTATCAAAACTGGCGGAAAACAAGTTAAAGTTGAAGTTGGTCAAGCAATCTACGTTGAAAAATTGAACGTTGAAGCTGGTCAAGAAGTTACTTTTAACGAAGTTGTTCTTGTTGGTGGTGAAAACACTGTTGTCGGAACTCCACTTGTTGCTGGAGCTACTGTAGTTGGAACTGTTGAAAAACAAGGAAAACAAAAGAAAGTTGTTACTTACAAGTACAAACCTAAAAAAGGTAGCCACCGTAAACAAGGTCACCGTCAACCATATACAAAAGTTGTCATCAACGCAATCAACGCTTAATTTTAAGGAGAACACATGATACAAGCAGTCTTTGAGAGAGCCGAAGATGGCGAGCTGAGGAGTGCGGAAATTACTGGACACGCCGAGAGTGGCGAATACGGCTTTGATGTCGTGTGTGCATCGGTTTCTACGCTTGCCATTAACTTTATCAATTCGATTGAGAAATTTGCAGGCTATGAACCAATCTTAGAATTAAACGAAGATGAAGGTGGCTATCTGATGGTTGAAATTCCCTAGAGACCTTCCTTCACACCAGAGAGAAATGACGCAGTTATTTTTTGAATCATTTTTCTTAGGTATGGCAACCTTATCGGAGGACTCTTCTGAGTTCGTCCAAACCAGAGTTATCACAGAAAACTAACACGGAGGAAAACATTATGTTAAAAATGACTCTTAACAACTTGCAACTTTTCGCCCACAAAAAAGGTGGAGGTTCTACATCAAACGGACGCGATTCACAAGCAAAACGTCTTGGAGCTAAAGCAGCTGACGGACAAACTGTAACAGGTGGATCAATCCTTTACCGTCAACGTGGTACACACATCTATCCAGGTGTAAACGTTGGACGTGGTGGAGACGATACTTTGTTCGCTAAAGTTGAAGGCGTAGTACGCTTTGAACGTAAAGGTCGCGATAAAAAACAAGTTTCTGTTTACCCAATCGCAAAATAAAAAGGTCCAGTGAACCTTTTTATCCCGAGCCTTGAAATAAAAAGGCGAGGATGCTGAAAGTAGCATTAAATAAGGCTTTCCGAGTTTTCGGAGAGCCTGTATTTTTATCCAAAAAGAATATAAGAAATTCAAACCCTGTTCATTCGTATTTTATATATAAAAACAAAGTATGAAAAGCGCATCTCAATTTTAAGACTTTTGGTAAAATTAAGAGTATAATCAAAGTGTGTTACCTTTTATAAGATAACAAGCTAATATAATAAAGTTTAGCTTGCATATTTTTAAAATTTTATTTCAAGGAGGAATAATGGAAAAAGTATTTTGGTGAAAAACAGCAGCGTTTTTTTCATTTAGAAAATTATCAGTAGGACTTGTATCTGCAACGATTTCAAGTTTATTTTTATGTCTGTATTAGCTAGCTCATCTGTAGAGGCTCAAGAGACTAAAAGGTGTTCACTATAAATATGTGACAGAGTCAGAGCTATCATCAGAAGAAAAAGAAGCATCTTGTCTATGACATTCCGACATACATGGAGAATGATGATGAGACTTATTATCTTGTTTATAAATTAAATTCCCAAAATCAACTGGGAGACTTACCAAATACTGGAAGTAAGAATGATATGCAAACCCTAGTTGCTGGTGCTAGCTTAGCGGCTCTGGGGATTTTAATTTTTGCCGTTTCTAAGAAAAAGTTAAGAATAAAACAGTATTACATTTAGTATTGGTTGCAGGGATAGGAAATGGTGTCTTAGTTTCAGCTCATGCTTTAGAAAAATAATCTTTGCTAAATTACAATACTGACTATGAATTAACCTCAGAGAAAAAAATTACCTCTTCCTAAAGACATTTCTGGTTACACATATATCGGATATATCAAAGAGGAAAACATAACTTCTGAGTCTATAGTAAATAATCAAGAAAAATCAGCAGCCACTCCTACAAAACAACAAAAGGTGGATTATAATGTTACACCGAATTTTGTAGAGAATCCATCAACAGTACAAGCTATTCAGGAACAAACACCTGTTTCTTCAACTAAGCTGACAGAAGTTCAAGTAGTTGAAAAACCTCTTCTCTACAGAATTAACCAATCCAACAAAAAGAGAAACAATCTTCAGATTCTCAAGAACAATTAGCCAAACATAAGGATGTACAAGCTGGAACTCTGGTAACCGACAAGGGGGAGCCAGCGATCCAGCCAGAGTTACCAGAAGCAGTTGTATCTGATAAAGGGAGGCTGCAGTCCAACCCGCCTTGCCAGAAGCTGTGGTAAGTGATAAAGGCGTACCGGAAGTTCAACCTGCGTTACCAGAAGCAGTTGTAAGTGACAAAGGCGAATCTGAAGTTCAACCAACGTTACCAGAAGCAGTAGTAACTGATCAGGGCGAACCAGCGATCCAGCCAGAATTACCCGAAAGCAGTTGTAAGCGACAAAGGCGAATCTGAAGTTCAACCAACGTTACCAGAAGCAGTAGTAAGTGACAAGGGTGAGCCTGCAGTCCAACCTGCCTTTGCCAGAGGCTGTTGTAGCGATAAAGGTGAGCCTGCAAGTTCAACCTGCGTTACCCGAAGCGGTTGTAACCGACAAAGGTGGCTGAAGTTCAACCCGCCTTGCCAGAAGCAGTTGTTACTGATAAAGGAGAACCGGAAGTTCAACCTGAATTGCCAGAAGCAGTTGTAACCGATAAAGACAAACCGGAAGTTCAACCTGAATTGCCGAAGCAGTTGTAAGCGATAAAGGAGAACTAGCAGTCCAACCCGCCTTACCAGAAGCAGTTGTGACTGACAAAAGGTGAGCCGAAGTTCAACCTGCGTTACCAGAAGCAGTCGTGACTGATAAGGGTGAGCCTGCATCCAGCCAGAGTTACCAGAAGCTTTAGTGAGTGACAAAGGCGAACCAGAAGTTCAACCTGAATTACCCGAAGCAGCTAGAGTGACAAAGGCGATCCAGCGATCCAGCCAGAGTTACCAGAAGCAGTTGTAAGCGATAAAGGAGAACCGAAGTTCAACCTGAATTGCCAGAAGCAGTTGTTACTGATAAAGGTGAACCTGAAGTTCAGCCTGAATTACCAGAAGCTGTTGTCACTGATAAAGGCGAACCTGCAGTCCAATCAGCGTTGCCAGAAGCTGTTGTGACGTGGCAAAGGGGAGCCTGAACAGGTAGCCCCACTTCCAGAATACACTGGTGATATTGATCAAGTAAAGCCGGATATTCCGACTGAAAAAACGAAAGAACAGGATCCAGAAAAAACACTCGAATTAAGAAATGTTTCGGATATTGAGTTGTACAGCCAGACGAATGGGACTTATAAACAACATATCTCATTGGATGGAATTCCAAGAATACGGATAATTACTTTGTCAAGGTAAAATCTTCGGCATTTAAAGATATCTATCTACCAGTCTCCTCAATAACTGAAGAGGAAAGAAATGGTCAGTCAGTTTATAAAATTACAGCTAAGGCTGAGAAACTCCAGCAAGAGCAGAACAATAAATATGTCGACAATTTCAGCTTCTATCTTTCCAAGAAGGCTACAGAGGAAAAGACAAACTTTACTTCCTTTAGTAATCTGGTCAAAGCTATAAACCAAAAATCTCTCTGGAACCTATCATTTAGCAGCTAGCCTGAATGCTAACGAAGTGGAGCTTAGTCCTGATGATAAATCCTATATCAAGGGAACCTTTACTGGTCAGTTGATTGGAGAAAAAGATGGTAAGAAGTATGGTATTTATAACTTGAAAAAACCTCTGTTTGAAAACTTGAGTGGTGCTACAGTAGAAAAACTGAGTCTAAAAATGTTACTATTTCAGGGAAAAGATGATATCGGTTCACTGGCAAATGAAGCTCAGAATAACACAAAAATTAAGCAAGTTCATGTCGATGGTGTTCTGGCTGGAGAACGTGGTATCGGTGGTTTGTTGGCTAAGGCAGACCAATCAAGCATCACAGAGAGTAGTCAAGGGAAGAATTGTCAATACCTATGAAACAACTGATGCTTCACAATATTGGCGGTCTGGTCGGTCATTTAACAGGAAAAAATGCGTCTATTGCTAAATCCAAAAGCGACAGTAGCCATTTCATCCAACACCAATAGTTCAGATCAGACTGTTGGTGGGCTTGCAGGTCTAGTAGATCAAGATGCGCATATACAGGATAGCTATGCTGAAGGTGATATCAACAATGTCAAGCACTTTGGTAGAGTTGCGGGTGTGGCTGGATATTTGTGGGATAGAACATCGGGTGAGGAACGGCATGCTGGAAGCTTGACCAATGTTCTCAGTGATGTTAATGTAACCAACGGGAATGCCATTACCGGTTACCACTACAATGGAATGAAGGTGAAGGACACATTCAGCAGCAAAGCGAACAGAGTATACAATGTCACCTTGGTTAGGGATGAAGTCGTCAGCAAAGAATCCTTTGAAGAAAGAGGAACAATGCTAGATGCTCTCAAATTGCAAGCAAAAAGCAGAAATCAATCTTCTCACTCAACCAACAGTGGAACCCCTCTCAACAAGCGGCAAGAAAGACAGTGATTTTTCTAAGGTAGCCCATTATCAAGCTAACCGTGCTTTGGTTTATAAGAACATTGAAAAATTGTTACCTTTCTATAACAAGGCGACCATCGTGAAATACGGAAACCTGGTTAAGGAGAACAGTCTCTTATATCAAAAAGAACTCTTGTCTGCAGTTATGATGAAGGATGACCAAGTAATCACAGATATTGTTTCCAACAAACAGACTGCAAACAAACTCTTGCTTCACTATCAGGACCATTCATCTGAAAAGTTTGATCTCAGATACCAGACTGATTTTGCTAAGCTAGTAGAATATAGCTTTAGGGATACAGGACTCCTCTACACTCCAAAATCAATTCTTGTATGACCAAGACTCTATCATTAAGCAAGTCGTACCTGACTTACAAAAAGGTTGACTATAAGTCGGATACTATCAGAAAGACACTCGAATTTCTCCAGAGGTCAAGCAAACTGAGCTCTATCTGGAAAGACCAGTTCGCCAAAACAAAACAAGATTTGGCAAGCAGTTTGAAAAACTCTTGTCAGCAGATGCTGGACTTGCTGGTGACAACTCAGTTATCAGAGGCTATCTTGTAGATAAAATCAAGAACAATAAGGAAGCCTTTACTACTCGGTTTAACTTATTTAGAACGTTGGTATAACTTTAGCTATGGTCAAGTGAATGTCAAAGACCCTAGTTATGTATCATCCGGACTTCTTTGGTAAAGGAAATACTTCACCACTAGATACTCTGATTGAGTTAGGTAAATCTGGCTTTAACAATCTTCTTGCTAAAAACAATGTCGATACTTATGCTATCAGTCTTGCCAGCCATCATGGAACGACAGATTTGTTTAGCACGCTAGAAAATTACCGAAAAGTCTTTTTACCAAACACTAGCAATAATGACTGGTTTAAAAAACAGACCAAAGCTTTCATTGTCGAAGAAAAATCCACTATTGCAGAGGTCAAAGCCAAGCAAGAGCAAGCAGGGACTAAGTATTCTATCGGTGTTTATGACAGAATTACTAGTAGTACTTGGAAATACCGCAATATGGTCTTGCCTCTCCTTACCTTGCCAGAAAGATCTGTATTTGTCATCTCAACCTTGTCTAGCCTAGGATTTGGCGCTTACGATCGCTACCGCAACAGCGATTATAAGGCTGGAGATGAACTCAATAAGTTTGTTGAAGATAATGCGTGAAACAGCCAAACGTCAGCGAGATCACTATGATTATTGGTATCGTATTTTAGATAAAGAAGGACGTGAAAAAGCTCTATCGTACAATTTACTTTATGATGCCTATAAGTTTGGAGATGATACAACATCTGAAAAGCTACAGTTGAGGCTCAGTTTGATAGTACCAATCCGGCGATGAAGAATTTCTTTGGTCCAGTGGGGAATAAAGTAGTTCACAATCACCATGGTGCTTATGCAACTGGAGATGAGCGTTTACTATATGTCCTATCGTATGTTAGATAAGGATGGAGCTATCACCTATACCCATGAGATGACACATGATTCAGATCAGATATTTACCTTTGGTGGCTATGGTCGAAGAAGTGGCTTAGGACCGGAGTTCTTCGCAAAAGGCTTATTGCAAGCTCCCTGATCAACCAAGTGATGCAACCATTACCATCAACTCTATCTTGAAACATAAAAACATCAGATAGTACAGAAGGCCAGCGATTGCAAGTACTTGATCCAACTACAAGATTTAATGACGCAGCAGATCTTCAGAACTACGTCCACAATATGTTTGATGTCGTTTACATGTTGGAATATCTCGAAGGGCAATCTATTGTAGAAACAGTTAGATGCTTATCAGAAAATGACGGCTCTGAGAAAAATCGAGAATAAATACGTGAAAGATCCCGCAGATGGAAATGAGGTTTACGCTACTAACGTTGTACAAAAATCTGACAGAAGAAGATGCCAAAAATTGACTACCTTTTGATAGTTTAATTAAAAATAATATCTTGTCAGCTCGTGAATATAAGTCTGGGGAATATGAAAGAAACGGTTACTATATCGATTAAGCTCTTTCGCCCCAATCTATTCGGCTCTGAGCAGTAAGGAACCCGGGTGATTTGATGGGACGTAGGATAGCTTATGAACTTTGGCTGCCAAAGGTTTTAAGGATGGAATGGTACCTTATATCTCAAACCAATACGAGGAAGTTGCTAAACAACAAGGGAAAAACTATCAATCTTATGGTAAAGAACGAGGATTGGTGACAGATGATCTTGTTTTTGGAAAAAGGTATTTGAAGGTAAGTATAAAACTTGGGCAGAATTTAAGACAGCTATGTACCAAGAACGGGTGGGTCAGTTTGGAAACTTGAAAAAGGTGACCTTCAACGATCCAACCAAATCTTGGGCAAGTTTTTGCAAGAAAAGACGATCCATAGTGTAGAAGAACTGCAGCGATTAATGGACGAAGCTGTCCGTAAGGATGCAGATGAGAATCGTTATTCTTGGGACAACTATAATCCAGAATATGATAGTGCAGTTCATAAGTTAAAGAGAGCAGTGTTTAAGGCCTATCTAAATCAAACTGATGATTTTTAGAAGTTCAATTTTTGAAAAATAAAAATAGTGTTTACTATTAGGAAATAAAATTAAAGAAGGTGATTACGCTTGTCATTATTTAAAAAAGAACGGTTTTCAATCCGAAAAATCTGTGGGATTGTTGGTTCATTTTTACTCGGAAGTATCTTGGTTGCACCGTCAGTCATTCATGCTTCTACCTATCATTACATTGAAAAAAGCGCTCTTACAAAGGAAGAACAAAGAAAGATTCAAGCAGGAATTCCTACTGATAATGAGGTAACTTATGCTCTTATTTATCAGCAGGAAGCTCTTCCTGCAACAGGTTCATCGACTTCTGTGCTTACAGCTTTAGGACTATTAGCTGTTGGTAGTTTAGTCCTTTTGGTTCATAAAAAGAAAAAAGTTAGTAGTTTGTTCTTAGTTACTACTATCGGACTGATTAGTCTTTCTAGTATGCAAGCTCTCGATATAAGCAATCCTTTGAAAGCTCCAAGTAATGAAGGAGTAGTTCAAATTGCTGGATATCGTTATATTGGATACTTACCTCTTGATGATGATGCAATCTCAGAAATTCAACATAAAGCTGAGGGGACAAAAAATGTTCCAGTATCTGAAATTCAAAGTATCCCTAATGAAGCGCCTAAAGCAGAAAAACCAGAACATACAGCACCAGTTGGTGGTAATCTGGTTGAGCCCGAAGTTCATGAAAAACCAGGATACACTCAACCTGTGGGGATGGTTCCTGACGAAGCACCCTAAAAGCAGACAAACCAGAATATACTAAACCAGTTGGCACAGTGCCTGACGAAGCACCTAAAGCTGAGAAACCAGAATACACTAAACCAGTGGGTACAGTGCCTGACGAAGCACCTAAATCAGAGAAACCAGAGTACACTGCACCAGTAGGCACAGTCCCAGACGATGCTCCCTAGAGCATGAGAAAGCCTGACTATACGCAACCAATAGGGTACAAACTCTTGTAGAACCTGAAGTTCAAACCCAGCGTTAGCCGGAAGTTATTGTGACTGATAAAGCGAGCTGAAAGTTCAACCGGCAGTACCCGAAGCTGTTGTAGACTGACAAAGGCGAACCGGAAGTTCAAACCAGCGTTACCCTGAAGCTGTTGTGATTGACAAAGGCGAACCGGAAAGTTCAACCGGCATACCCGAAGCTGTTGTAACTGATAGTGAACCGGAAGTTCAACCAGCGTTACCCGAAGCTGTTGTAACTGATAAAGGTGAACCGGAAGTTCAACCAGCGTTACCCGAAGCTGTTGTAACTGATAAAGGGGAACCGGAAGTTCAACCGGCATTACCCGAAGCTGTTGTGACTGACAAAGGCGAACCGGAAGTTCAACCAGCATTACCAGAAGCTGTTGTAACTGACAAAGGCGAACCGGAAGTTCAACCAGCCTTACCAGAAGCTGTTGTAACTGACAAAGGCGAACCGGAAGTTCAACCAGCATTACCAGAAGCTGTTGTGACTGATAAAGGAAAACCAGAAGTTCAACCGGCATTACCCGAAGCTGTTGTGACTGACAAAGGCGAACCGGAAGTTCAACCGGCATTACCTGAAGCTGTTGTGACTGATAAAGGTGAGCCAGAAGTTCATGAAAACCAGCATACACTGAACCGGTAGGCACAGTTCCAGAAGAAGCACCCAAGTCCGAGAAGTCAGAATACACGGAATCTGTAGGTACAACAGGAGTAGATGAAACAGGAAACTTAATTGATCCGCCGGTTATTGAAATCTCAGAGTATACCGATCCACTAGCTACAGTTCCTGACGTTGCTCCAGAGAGAGAAGAGCTTCCTGCTTTTACATACTGATATTCGTACAGAGACTATTCCTAAAACTATCACAGAAGAATCTGATTCTAGCAAATTTATAGGTGATGATTCTATTAAAACAAGTTGGTGAGGATGGCGAACGTCAAATTGTTACTAGCTATGAAGAGTTACATGGCAAAAATCAGTGACCCAGTTGAAAACAGTAACTATTTTGAAAGAAATGAAGCCTGAAAATTCTTGTAAAAAGGTACCCAAAGAAAAGCTCAAAGAAAAAACGGCTCCTGTTTTGACTCTGACCACTGTATCTAAGGATGTTTTAGCTAAGTCTGCTACAATTAACTACAATCTAGAAAATCAAGACAATGCTACAATTACACGCATTGTAGCGACTATCAAAGAAGGTGAAAAATTGTAAAAACGCTTGATTTAAAACCGATAACTTATCTCAAGTATTAGATAACTTAGACTATTACAAAAGATTATACGATTTCAACCACTATGACTTATGATGGTAGGTAAGGGTGCAGAAGTATCGACTTTGGAAGATAAACCTTTACGCTTAGATTTAAAGAAAGTTGAGTTGAAAGATATTGCAAATACCAGTCTCGTACAAGTAAACGAAAGCGGTGTCGAAAGCGATAGTAATCATTTAACCTCTCTTCCAAGTAATGTTAACAACTATTACTTAAAAGTAACCTCCAGAGAAAAACAAAGTGACCTCGTTTAGCAATTGATAAGATTGAAGAGGTCATTGAGGAAGGTAAGCAGCTTTACAAGGTAACGGCAAAAGCACCTGACTTAGTTCAACGTGATAAAGACGGTAAGTTAAAAGATACGTACACTTATTATCTTGAAAAACCAAGAGCTACCGAGGATAAGGTTTATTACAACTTCCATGATTTAGCAAAAGATATGCAAGCAAATCCTACCGGTGACTTTAAACTTGGTGCAGATTTGAATGCAGTTAACGTTAAACCAGCAGGTAAAGCTTATGTTATGGCTAAGTTTAGAGGTACTCTATCAAGTGTAGAGAATCATCAGTACACGATTCATAACTTAGAAAGACCTTTGTTTAATGAGGCTGAGGGTGCTACACTCAAAAAAACTTTAACTTGGGTAATGTAAATAAACATGCCTTGGGCTGATAAAGTTGCCCCTATTGGTAATATGTTTAAGAAATCTACACTTGAGAATATCAAAGTAGTAGGTTCAGTAACAGGAAATAACGATGTAACTGGTGCAGTTAATAAGTTAGATGAAGCTACTATGCGCAATGTAGCATTTATTGGTAAGATTAACAGTCTTGGAGATAAAGGCTGGTGGTCTGGTGGACTTGTCAGCGAAAGTTGGATAAGTAACGTTGATAAAGCTTACGTTGATGCTAAGATTAGTGCCAATAAATCTAAATATGGTGGTTTAATTGGTAAACTAGATCATGGTATTGACTCGACGACGTAGGTAAAAAGGATTTCTCCGAAATGCTGTAATAAAAAGGTACTATGAATTTGATTCAGCATGGCGAAAGTGGAGGTGTAATTCATAATAACTTTAACTGGGGTGTTATTGAAGACGTCGTAACAATGCTTAAAGTAAAATAATGGTGAAATTGTCTATGGTTCACCAGCCTTGAAATGATAATGACCAATATTTTTGGATTAGATAATATCAAACGTAAATTATGTAAATGGTGTTGCAAGTGGTTTATCTTCCCTACAAACATTCAAATCGTATTACTGGTATCTCTCAAGCAGAAGCAGATGCTAAAATCGCTAAGATGAATATCACAGCCAACACCTTTACTATTCAAGATCCTATCGTAAACAAGTTAAATCGTATCGTTGATAGAGATTCTGAATATAAAAGCGATTCAGGACTACCAAGAAACAAGAAACCTAGCTTATCGAAACTTGGAAAAACTGCAAACCATTTTATAACAAAGAGTGGATTGTAAACCAAGGGAATAAGTTAACAGATGAGTCCAATCTTGTTAAGAAAACTGTTCTGTCTGTAACAGGTATGAAAGCAGGGCAATTTGTCACTGATTTATCGGATATTGATAAGATTATGGTTCACTATGCTGATGGTACAAAGAGAAGAGTTAACTGTGACCGCTAAAACGGACTCTAAAGTAGTTCAAGTAAAAGAGTATGATGTAGTAGGTCAAAACATTGTCTATACTCCAAATATGGTTATGAAGAATCGTAACCAGTTAGCAAGCGGTATTAAAGAGAAGTTAGCTAGTGTTACCTTACTTTCAGATGAAGTTCGTAGTTTGATGGATCAGCGTGATAAACCTTGGAAGAACACACAAGATAAGAAAACTGAGTATATTAAGGGCTTGTATTTAGAAGAAAGTTTTGAAGAAGTAAAAGGAAACTTAGAAAAACTTGTTAGTCAGATTTTAGAAAATGAAGATCATCAGTTAAACGGTGGGGAAGTAGTCGAGCGTGCTTTACTTAAGAAAGTTGAAGATAACAAAGCTAAAATCATAATGGGACTGACTTATCTCAATCGTTACTACGATATCAAATATGGTGATTTAAGTATCAAGGATATCATGACGTTCAAACCGGACTTCTATGGTAAGACACCAAGTGTACTAGACCGTTTGATTCAAATTGGTTCAAGGGAGCATTTCTTAAAAGGTGACCGTACGCAAGATGCCTACAAAGAAGTGATTGCTGGTGCAACTGGTAAAGGTGATTTACGTAGCTTCTTAGACTATAACATGCGTTTGTTTACAGAAGATAAAGACTTTTGAATGACTGGTTTATTCATTCTGCGAAAAAACGTTTATGTAGTAGAACCTGAAACAAGTACAGAAGCCTTTTAAAGATAAGCGTCACCGTGTATTTGATGGTTTAAACAATGATATTCACGGTCGCATGATTTTACCATTACTCAACTTAAAGAAAGCTCATATCTTTTATGATTTCAACCTATAACACTTTAGCTTATAGTTCATTTGAGAGATATGGGTAAAAATACAGAGGAAGCGAGAGAGTCTTTAAAACCTAAGATTATTTCAGTAGCAAAAAGCACAACAAAGATACCTAGACTTTTTGGTCCTCGTTTAGCTCTTCCAAGTGTACGTGATAAGCTCCTCAAGAGTCAAAAATATGGTACCGACTCTGTGTGGGACAGTCAGTGGTATGACGGTATTCCTGACGCAAATCGTCAGGGTTATGGACGAGGTGGTCAGTGGTATCTCCTATTCGTGAGCTATCTGGCCCGACTGATCGTTGGCATCAAGTAAATGGAGCTAGAGGGAGCGATGGCTAAGATTTATGGCGACCCGCATAAAGATGATCAGTGTATTTTCATGGTTACGAAAATGTTAGACGACTTTGGTATTTCAGCCTTCACCCATGAAACAACTCACGTCAACGATAGAATGGTTTACTACGGAGGTTACAGACACCGTGAGGGTACTGATTTAGAAGCCTTTGCTCAAGGTATGTTACAAAACCCCTGATAAATCTACTCCGAATAGTGAGTATAAAGCTCTGGGTATCAACATGGCTTATGAGCGAAAAATGATGGTGAGCAGTACTACAATTATGACCCAGCTAAGTTAGACAGTCGAGACAAGATTGATAGTTATATGAAAAACTACACGAGTCTATGATGATGTTGATTACTTTAGAAGCTTCGCTGTTATTCATCAGAATTTATCAGACAACTCTAAGTGGTTCAAGAAGATGGATAAGAGTGGCGCACCAATGCGGATAGAAACCGTTTAATTGAGAACCACACCAGTGGGACAAATTACGTGATTTGACGAAGAAGAGAAGAAATACCAATTGATAGCATTGACAAGTTGGTAGATAATAACTTTGTAACTCTTCATGGTATGCCAAATAACGGTCGCTTCCTGTACGGAAGGTTTTTGATAGTGCTTATCAAACGGTCAATATGATGGCAGGTATCTTTGGCGGGAATACGAGTCGAAGCACCGTAGGTTCTATTTCCTTTAAACACAATACTTTCCGTATGTGGGGTTACTATGGTTATGAGAATGGCTTTATCCCTTTATGTTTCTAACAAGTTAAAAGGTGATGTAACAGAGAAAAATAAAGGCTTTTAGGTGATGATTTCATTATCAAGAAAGTTTCTAATAATCAATTCCAAAAAACCTCGAAGAGTGGAAGAAACATTGTATCATGAAGTGTATGCGAAAGCACAGAAAGGCTTTTGTTGAGATTGAAGCAGACGGTTCTAAGATTTCAACTTACGCTCAACTTCAAAAACTTATTTAACACTGTTGTTGAGAAAGACTTGAAAAGAAGGTGGTTTTCAAGCATACCGAAGGCCTCAAGTGGAAAGTTTATAAGAAATTATTACAAACACAGATGGTTTCTTAAATCCATTGTTTAAAAATATAAAAAGGGACAAGTTTTTGCTCCCTCTGAAAAAGTGGCTCTTTTCTACCATTTGTCAAGTATATCAAGGGCCTTAAGTAAAAAGAGATAAGACAGTAGCTATTCTGAGGTTACTGTCTTATTTTTACCACTTATTGATCCATAAAGGAAGCACGCTAAAAACACCCTCATCTGGTATTTTTGTCAACTGTAGTGGGTTGAAGAAAAAGTTAATCTCGAGAAAGGACAAATTTTGTCCTTTTCTGATGTTCAGAGCGATAAAAATGCGTTTTTTGAAGTTTTCAAAGTTCTGAAAACCAAAGGCATTGCGTTTAATAAGTTTGATTAGATTATTAGTGGCTTCCAGTTTGGCGTTAGAATAGGGTAGTTGAAGAGCGTTGACAATTTTCTCTTTGTCCTTTAGAAATGTTTTCAAGACAGTCTGAAAAAGAGGATGAACCAGCTTTAGATTGTCCTCAATGAGTCCAAAGAATTTCTTCGGCTCCTTATTCTGAAAGTGGAAAAAGCAGAGTTGATAGAGATGATAGTGAGTGTTTCAAGTCTTCGAATAGCTCAAAAGCTTGTTTAGGATTTCCTTATTGGTTAAAATGCATACGAAAAAGTAGGGCGATGAAAAATGTTTATCACTCAGTTTACGACTATCCTGATTGATTCATAATTTGTACACGCACACGACTCATAGCACGGCTTAGATGTTGTACAATGTGAAAGCGATCCAGAACGATTTTAGCGTTTGGGAGTGAAACAGTCTCGTAGACTGTTTCAGCCTGAGCCTAGAAATTGAAAGCGAAGTTGTCTCAGTCAAGTCATAATAAGGGCTAAACATATCCATAGTAATGATTTTGACGCGACTTCAGACAGAACTCTCATATTTAAGAAAAATGATTTCGGATGATAGATTGTGTTCTACCTTCCAGAACTGTGATGATATTGAGATTGTCAAAATCTTGAGGGTAATTTCTCAAAGTAACTTCCACTTTCCTGACCAAAGTGGAAATTAGTCTAAAACGGATTTTTATGGTGGAATTAAGTGTGAGACGTTTGTTAATTATTTTATAGGATTGGCTATTAGTAAGAAATATGGTATAATATAGGGTGAGACCTTCTAATAAATAGTGAAAGAGTATAAAAATGAAAAATTGTCATTAACGGTGGGAGACCATTGAAAGGTGAAATTACGATTAGTGGCGCTAAAAATAGTGTCGTTGCCTTGATTCCTGCCATTATTTTATCAGATGATGTTGTGATTTTGGATTGTGTTCCAGACATCTCTGATGTAGCTAGTCTTATTGAGATTATGGAAATCATGGGAGCTAGTGTCAAGCGTTATGACGATGTTCTTGAGATTGATCCTCGTGGTGTTCAAAATAAACCAATGCCTTATGGTAAAATTAATAGCTTGCGTGCGTCTTATTATTTCTACGGTAGTCTTTTAGGACGTTTTGGTGAAGCAACTGTAGGTTTGCCTGGAGGGTGTGACCTAGGACCACGTCCGATTGATTTGCACTTAAAAGCATTTGAAGCTATGGGAGCTAAGACAACCTACGAGGGAGATAATATGAATCTCTCAACCCAGGGATCAAGTCTACATGGTGCGCATATCTATATGGATACTGTTAGTGTTGGTGCAACTATCAATACGATGCTAGCAGCAGTAAAAGCTAAAGGTCGAACAGTTATTGAAAATGCTGCTCGCGAACCTGAAATCATTGATGTGGCTACATTATTAAACAATATGGGAGCTCACATTCGTGGAGCAGGTACAGATATGATTACAATTGATGGTGTGGATAGCTTGCACGGGACACGCCACCAAGTCATCCCTGACCGTATCGAAGCAGGTACATATATTTCGATGGCAGCTGCAGTAGGTCATGGGATTCGAATTAATAATGTACTTTATGAGCATTTAGAAGGATTTATTGCTAAACTTGAAGAAATGGGTGTTCACATGACTGTTTCTGAAGACAGTATTTTCGTCGAAGAGCAAACAAATCTAAAGGCTGTTAATATCAAGACAGCTCCTTATCCAGGTTTCGCAACAGATCTTCAACAGCCTATTACTCCTTTGCTATTAAAAGCAGAAGGTCGTGGCACATTGATTGATACAATCTATGAAAAACGTGTCAACCATGTTTTTGAATTAGCCAAAATGAATGCAGATATTTCAACAACAAACGACCACATACTTTATAAGGGTGGAAATCCTTTGCAGGGTGCAAAAGTTAAGGCAACAGATCTACGTGCTGGAGCTGCCTTGAGTTATTGCTGGCTTGATGGCTGAAGGAAAAACAGAGATTACCAATGTTGAATTCATCCTTCGAGGCTACTCGAATATTATCGAAAAATTGCGTAATCTTGGAGCAGATATTGAGCTAATCGAAGATTAGCAATTTGAGGATTGCAATGAATATCTGGACTAAATTAGCAAAATTTTCTTTCTATGAGACGGAACGTTTATATTTCCGTCCCTTCTTTTTTACAGATGTAGATGATTTTCATCAACTTGCATCAGATCCTGAAAATCTTCAATTTATCTTTCCTGCACAAGCAAGTATTGAAGAAAGTCAGTATGCTCTTGCCAATTATTTTATGAAATCACCTTTGGGGATTTGGGCTATTTGTGATAAAAAAGAGCAAAGAATGATTGGAGCTATCAAGTTTGAAAAACTTGATGAAATTAAGAAAGAAGCTGAAATTGGCTATTTTTTAAAGAAAGACTATTGGTCTCAGGGTTATATGACTGAAGCAGTTACCAAATTACGAGATTTATCCATGAACGAGTTTGCCTTGAAGCAACTTTCGATTGTGACACATCTAGAAAAATGTTGCTAGTCAGAAAAGTAGCAGAAAAAAATCAGATTTTGTTCTTTATCGTCGTTTTAAAGGTAGCGATCGTTATACCCGAAAGATGCGGGATTATCTAGAATTCCGTTATACAAAAGGAAATCTAAATGAGTAAACACCAAGAAATATTAGCCTACTTGGAAGAATTACCAGTTGGGAAGCGTGTCAGTGTTCGTAGTATTTCAAATCGGCTGGGAGTAAGTGATGGTACGGCATATCGGGCTATCAAAAGAAGCTGAAAAATAGGGGACTTGTTGAAACACGTCCTCGAAGTGGAACAGTGCGTGTAAAGTCAAAAAAAGTAGCTATTGAGAAATTAACGTTCGCAGAAATTGCAGAAGTTACAGGCTCGGAAGTTTTAGCTGGTCAAGCTGGATTGGATAGAGAATTTAGTAAATTCTCCATTGGAGCGATGACTGAAAAAAGAATATTCTTTCTTATCTTCATGATGGCGGCTTACTTATCGTAGGAGATCGAACACGTATTCAGTTATTAGCACTTGAAAATGAAAATGCTGTCTTGGTAACAGGTGGATTTGAAGTTCATGAAGATGTTTTGAACCATGCTAATAAAAAAAATATTCCAGTATTACGCAGTAAACATGATACATTTACAATTGCGACTATGATCAACAGAGCTTTGTCTAATGTTCAGATTAAGACAGATATTTTAACGGTTGAAAAAATCTATCGTACCAGTCATGAATATGGTTTTCTACAGGAAACGGATACTGTCAAAGATTATCTAGACTTGGTTCGTAAGAATAGAACGAGCCGTTTCCCTGTCATCAATCAGCATCAGGTTGTTGTTGGTGTAGTTACTATGCGTGATGCTGGAGATAAATCACCTGGTACAACGATAGATAAGGTCATGACAAGGACAGTCTATATGACTGGTTTAGCGACGAATATCGCTAACGTTAGCCAGAGAATGATTGCTGAAGACTTTGAAATGGTACCTGTTGTGAGAAGCAATCAAACCTTTACTTGGTGTCATTACTAGACGGGATGTCATGGAAAAAGATGAGTCGTCTCAGGTCTCAGCTTTACCAACATTTTCAGAACAGGTTGGTCAGAAGTTATCTTACCACCATGATGAAGTTGTCATTACGGTTGAACCATTTATGTTGGAAAAAATGGAGTCCTTGCAAATGGAGTTCTTTCAGAAATTTTTGACCCATATGACGCAAGATCTGGTCGTGAATAGCGGGACGTAACCTCATCATTGAACAGATGTTGATTTACTTTCTTTACAGGCTGTTCAGATTGATGATATCTTGCGAATTCAGGCTAGAATTATTCATCATACGAGAAGGTCAGCTATTATTGACTATGACATTTATATCAATCATCAAATCGTATCAAAAGCAAATGTTACTGTAAAAATTAATTAAAACTAGGAGAAAACATGATTACATTAAAATCAGCTAGAGAAATCGAAGCAATGGATAAGGCTGGCGATTTTCTTGCCAGTATTCACATCGGTTTGCGTGACATCATCAAACCAGGTGTAGATATGTGGGAAGTAGAAGAATATGTGCGTCGTCGTTGTAAAGAAGAAAATTTCCTTCCACTACAAATTGGTGTTGATGGGGCAATGATGGATTATCCATACGCAACTTGTTGTTCGCTTAATGACGAAGTAGCCCATGCTTTTCCACGCCACTATATTTTGAAGGAAGGCGATTTGCTGAAGGTAGATATGGTTCTTGGTGGGCCAATCGCTAAGTCTGACCTCAATGTTTCTAAACTCAATTTTAACAACGTTGAGCAGATGAAAAAATATACTCAAAACTTTACGGGCGGCTTGGCAGATTCTTGTTGGGCTTACGCTGTTGGAAAACCGTCAGAAGAAGTTAAAAACTTGATGGACGTGACCAAGGAAGCTATGTATAAGGGAATTGAGCAGGCTGTTGTAGGAAATCGTATTGGAGATATTGGAGCTGCTATTCAGGAATATGCTGAAAGTCGTGGTTACGGAGTTGTTCGTGATCTTGTAGGACACGGTGTTGGTCCAACTATGCATGAAGAACCAATGGTGCCTAACTATGGTATCGCAGGTCGTGGTCTCCGCCTTCGTGAAGGTATGGTTTTGACAATCGAACCTATGATCAATACAGGTGATTGGGAAATCGATACAGATATGAAAACAGGTTGGGCTCATAAAACTATCGACGGTGGTCTATCATGTCAGTATGAACACCAGTTTGTTATTACCAAAAGATGGACCTGTAATCTTGACAAGTCAAGGTGAAGAGGAACTTATTAATCAAAAAGGAGCTGAGCTCCTTTTTGATTCTTTCAAGTTGAAAATAAATTTGCGTAGCGGATATCTTACAAACGTTTTCTTTTATAGTAAAATAAAAAGATGACTATATGAAAGAAGGTTCTTAATTGGAAAGTATTTTTATTTTTTTATTTCTGTCTTTATAGCTGGGGTCTTGTCATTCTTTTTCTCCCTGTATCTTTCCCTTGTTACCAGTCTACGCAGGTGTTCTGCTAGATGATCAAGAGAGTCAAAGACATTTTCGTTTTTGGGTAAAGATGTTGCCTGGTCAGGATTGATTCGTACACTCTGTTTTATTGCGGGTATCTCTCATTTTCTTTATTCTTGGATTTGGAGCAGGATTCCTTGGGAATTTACTTTATGCTGACTGGTTTCGTTATGTCATGGGAATCATGATTATCATACTGGGTTTGCATCAGATGGAAATTCTTCATCTACAAAAAATTAGAGGTACAAAAACAGTAACATTTAAGCAAAAAACAGTCTAGTAAATATCTGTCGGCCTTTTTACTGGGTATCAGCTTTCAGCTTTGGCTGGACTCCATGTATAGGTCCAGTTTTAAGTTCTGTTTTAGCACTGGCTGCCTCAGGAGGAAATGGAGCTCTTCAGGGGCCTTATTAACCTCATTTACACTCTGGAATGGCACTTCCATTTTTAGTTCTGGCCTTGGCATCAGGTCTTGATCATGCCTTATTTTTAGTAGAATCAAATCTCACATACTTTTATTGAAGAAAGAATTGGTGGTTTATTGATCGTTCTCATGGGAATTTTATTAATGTTGGGACAGTTAAATGTCTTATCTGGAATATTAGGATAAAAGGAGTTATCTATGAAAAATTATCTATTTTTGGACTTAGTTTCTTGTCTCTTTCTTCTGATTGCTTGTGGCAAGGAAGAGAAAAAAATCAAGTCAACAAAATCAATCAAAGTCAGACACAACAAGCAACTGTGAAGCAAAGTAGCTGTAGGAGCAGAAGCACCTGATTTTCACCCTCCAATCGATGGATGGAAAAGAAGTGAAATTATCTGATTATAAAGGTAAAAAGTTTATCTTAAATTTTGGGCATCTTGGTGTGGGACCATGTAAGAAGAGTATGCCAGAATTGATGGAGCTTGCTGCTAAGGAAGATCGTGATTTTCGAAATTTTATCTGTCATTGCGCCAGGCCTTCAAGGTGAAAAACGATAGACCAATTTCCAAAAGTGGTTTGAGGAACAAGGTTATAAAGACATCCCTGTTTTATATGATACAAAAGGAGCTGTTTTTCAAGCTATCAAATTCGAAGCATCCCTACAGAATATCTAATTGATTCAAAGGGTAAAATTGCTAAGATTCAATTAGGTGCGATTAGTAATGCAGATGCAGAAGCAGCTTTTGCTCAAATGAAATAAAGTAATGAAATATAAAAATGTCTAGACAAATCGTCTAGACATTTTTTTCTAACTTTAAATTAGTTTTTGAAGCAGCTTGGAATTCAGGGTTTTTCCATAGCTTCGTCAATAATTCTTGCAATTCTTTAGCAGAAAGCTTGCATTTTTTGAGTTTCAGCGTCGTTCAATGGGATGTTAACTGGGACGAACGATACCGTGCGCACCAACGATAGCTGGTTGACCGATGAAAGACATTTTTCAACTCCGTATTGACCTTCTTGGAAGACTGAAAGTGGAAGAACCGCATTTTCATCATCAAGGATAGCTTTTAGTGATACGAGCAAGAGCAACTGCGATACCGTAGTATGTAGCACCTTTCTTGTTGATGATTGAGTAAGCAGCGTCACGAACTGAGATCGAACAATTCGATCAAGTCAGCTTCATTCACGTCACGGTTGGCTTTAAGCCATTGTTCAAGTTTAACACCGGCAACGTTAGCGTGTGACCAAACGGCAAATTCTGAGTCACCGTGCTCACCCATGATGTGAGCGTGAACTGAACGAGCATCTACACCAATAGTTTTCAGCAAGTGCTTGACGGAAACAGAGCTGAGTCAAGTGAAGTACCTGAACCGATAACACGTTCTTTAGGGAATCCTGAGAATTTCCATGTTGAGTAAGTCAAAAACGTCAACTGGGTTAGCAGCTACAAGGAAGATACCGTCAAAATCCAGATGCAACAACTTGTTCAACGATTGATTTGTTGATAGCAAGGTTTTTACCAACAAGGTCAAGACGAGTTTCACCTGGTTTTGTGGAGCACCAGCAGTAATAACATACAAGGTCAGCATCCGCACAGTCTTCATACTTAGCTGCATAAATCTTCTTAGGTGAAGTAAAAGCAAGGGCGTGGCTAAGGTCTTCAGCATCACCAACTGCTTTTTCAAACAATTGAGGAATTTCAATGATACCAAGTTCTTGGGCAATACCTTGGTTAACAAGAGCGAAAAGCGTAAGATGAACCTACGGCACCGTCACCAACGAGGATAACTTTTTTTGTGTTGTTTAGTTGCTGTCATTTAGTCTAAACATCTCCTTTGTTTTTATTCAGGGTAATACCCCATTTGAGTTTCATTCTATCACTTTTTAAATAGCTTTGTCACGGATATAACATCCACTTAGCTATGTAAACGTTTTTAGTCGTACTGTAGACTGTAAAATAGTCCAAACTATGGTATAATATATCTAGTTACTAATAGTGAAATGAGGCATTTGTTTAATGCAAGATAAAAATTTAGTGAATGTCAATCTGACAAAGGAGATGAAGACTAGCTTTTATCGACTACGCCATGAGTGTATATCGTATCGCGTGCTCTTCCTGATGTTCGAGATGGGTTTGAAACCAGTTCATCGTCGTATTTTATACGGAATGAATGAATTAGGAGTTACGCCTGATAAACCTCATAAGAAATCTGCCCGTATTACAGGGGACGTCATGGGTAAATACCACCCACACGGTGACTTATCTATCTATGAAGCTATGGTTCGTATGGCGCAATGGTGGAGTTACCGTTACATGCTTGTAGATGGGCATGGGAACTTTTGGTTCTATGGATGGTGATGGTGCCGCAGCACGTTATACTGAAGCACGTATGAGTAAGATTGCTCTTGAGATGCTTCGTGACATCAATAAAAATACCGTTGATTTTGTTGATAACTATGATGCCAATGAACGTGAACCTTTAGTTTTACCAGCTCGTTTCCCAAATCTTTTGGTCAATGGAGCTACAGGTATCGCTGTTGGTATGGCGACCAATATTCCACCACATAACTTTGGGTGAAACCATTGATGCAGTGAAGTCGTCATGGATAATCCAGAAGTTACAACTAAGGAATTTGATGGAAGTTTTCCTGGTCCAGATTTCCCAACTGGTGCCCTAGTATGGGGAAATCAGGTATTCATAAGGCGTACGAGACTGGTAAAGGGATCGATTAGTTCTTCGTTCTCGTACTGAAATCGAAGAAACTAAAGACTGGTCGCGAACGTATCGTTGTTACAGAATTTCCATACATGGTCAACAAGACCAAAGTCCATGAACATATTGTGCGTTTGGTTCAGGAAAAACGTATCGAAGGGAATTACAGCTGTTCGTGATGAATCTAACCGTGAAGGTGTTCGCTTTTGTTATTGAAGTGAGACGTGATGCATCAGCTAATGTTATTTTGAACAACTTGTTCAAGATGACTCAGATGCAAACTAGCTTTGGATTTTTAACATGCTGGCCATCCAGAAATGGTGTATCAAAAGATTCTTTTCTCTCGTCAAATCTTGGATGCTTATATTGAGCACCAAAAAGAAGTGGTGACTCGTCGTACTCAATTTGACAAAGAGAAAAGCTGAAGCGCGCGCACATATCTTGGAAGGTTTGTTGATTGCTCTGGACCACATCGACGAAGTTATTCGTATCATCCGTGCCAGTGAAACGGATGCCGAAGCTCAAGCTGAATTGATGAGCAAGTTCAAGTTATCTGAACGTCAAAGTCAAGCAATTCTCGATATGCGTCTCGTCGTTTGACAGGTTTGGAACGTGACAAGATTCAGTCAGAATATGATGAGCTTATTGCTTTTGATTGCTGACTTGGCAGACATTCTTGCAAAACCAGAACGCGTAGCGCAAATTATCAAAGAAGAACTGGATGAGGTCAAAGCGTAAGTTTGGCGATCCACGTCGTACTGAGTTGATGGTTGGTGAAGTCTTGACTCTTGAAGATGAAGACTTGATTGAAGAGTCTGATGTTCTCATCACTCTATCAAATAAAGGGTTATATCAAACGTTTGGACCAAGACGAATTTACAGCTCAAAAACGTGGTGGACGTGGCGTTCAAGGGAACTGGAGTTAAGGACGATGACTTTGTGCGTGAATTGGTTTCAACCAGCACTCACGATCATTTGCTATTCTTTACCAATAAAGGACGTGTTTATCGTCTTAAAGGGGTTATGAAATTCCAGAATACGGTCGTACAGCCAAGGGTTGCTAGTTGTCAATCTTTTGAAACTGGATGAGGGAGAAAGTATCCAAACCATTATCAATGTTGAATCAGAACGTAGTGATGATGCTTACCTCTTCTTTACAACTCGTGCTGGTATTGTTAAGAGAACCAGCGTTAAAGAATTTGCAAACATTCGTCAAAAATGGTCTCAAAAGCCTTAAATCTGAAAGATGAGGATGAGTTGATTAATGTCTTACTAACTGAAAAAAAGACACAGATATCATCATCGGAACCAGATTAGGGTTATGCAGTTCGTTTCAATCAGTCTTCAGTTCGTAGTATGAGTCGTATCGCCACTGGTGTTAAAGGTAAACTTCGTGAAGGTGATGCTGTAGTTGGAGCGAGAGTGATTACTGATCAAGATGAAGTCCTTATCATTACTGAAAAAGGATACGGTAAGCGCACAGTTGCGACTGAATATCCAACAAAAGGGCGTGCCGGTAAGGGAATGAAAACAGCCAATGTTACTGAAAAAATGGTCCTCTGGCTGGTCTCTTAACAGTAAAAGGGGACGAAGATCTGATGATTATCACTGATACAGGTGTCATGATTCGAACAAATGTTGCCAATATTTCACAAACGGGACGTTCAACTATGGGAGTAAAAAGTGATGCGTCTAGATCAAGATGCTAAGATTGTGACTTTTACAAGTGTTGCAGCAGCAGAAAAAGAAGAAGTTGGGGCAGAACAGGAAACAGAAAGTGAAGCATAATGTCTCAAAAAAGAATCAAAGTAAAAATAAACGTAAGAATCTACTGATTAACATACTGGCAGGATTCCTAATCTTGCTATCCATCGCTTTAATCTTCAATGCTAATATTCGTGATATGTTCATGATTTGGAACACTAATAAGTATCAGGTCAGTCAAGTAACTCAAGGAAGAGATTGAAGAGAATAAAGAAACAGAAGGAAATTTCGATTTTGACTCTGTAAAAATCACTTTCCTCAGAGCAGTCCCTATCAGCTCAGTGGAATTCTCAGCAACTTCCGGTAATTGGAGGGATTGCCATTCCCAGAGCTTGAAATGAATCTACCAATATTTAAGGGACCTCGATAATGTTAACCTTTTTTATGGTGCTGGGACAATGAAAGCCAATCAGGTAATGGGGGAAGGAAATTATTCTCTAGCAAGTCACCGTATATTTGCAGGTGAAAATGCAGACAAGAAATTATTTTCTCCTCTTGCTCGTGCTGAGAAAGGGATGAAAAATTTATCTCACTGATAAAGAAAAAGTCTATACATACGAGATTGAAGAAGTTAAAATTGTAACTCCTGATCGCGTAGATGTAATTGACGAACGTGATGGGATTAAAGAGATTACCTTGGTAACCTGTGAAGATGCTAATGCAGTTGAGAGAATTATCGTTAAAGGGAATTTGACAGAGATAAAATCTTATGCAGAGACTCCATCAGATATCTTAGAAGCCTTTAATAAACCCTATAAACAATTTTATGAATAGTAGAAGAGGTTGGGACAAAAGAGCCCGACCTCATTTTTATTAGCAATCAAACTTTGACGTAGAAGTGATTGAACTTTTTGTTCGTCTTTTAGACTCCAAAAAGCTCCTAATCATCCTCGCGGGGCTGGGACTACGAAATCGAGACTTTGTCTATCGATTTCTGTCCCACCGCCTTTTCTTGTCAATTTCAGAAAATAGATAGGAAAAAGACTTTTCAATTTTTGGTAAAAAGTAGTATAATGTTTCTATTATAGAAATTTTAGAAAATTCCGAAAGAGGTTTGTTATGGGATACACAGTTGCTGTTGTCGGCGCTACAGGTGCCGTTGGTGCTCAAATGATCAAAAATGTTGGAAGAATCAACTCTTCCTATCGATAAGATTCGTTACCTTGCGTCTGCACGTTCTGCAGGAAAGGTCTTTGCAATTCAAAGGTCAAGATGTGACCATCGAAGAAACAACAGAAGACGCTTTTTGAAGGGGTTGATATTGCTCTTTTCTCAGCTGGTGGATCAACTTCTGCAAAATACGCACCTTATGCTGTTAAGGCAGGCGCAGTCGTCGTAGATAACACTTCTTACTTTCCGTCAAAAATCCAGATGTACCATTGGTTGTTCCTGAAGTGAATGCCCACGCCCTTGATGCTCACAACGGAATCATCTCTTGTCCTAACTGTTCAACAATTCAAATGATGGTGGCTCTTGAGCCCGTTCGTCAGAAAAATGGGAGTTGGACCGTATTATCGTATCAACTTATCAAGCAGTTTCAGGTGCTGGTATGGGAGCAATTCTTGAAACCCAACGTGAGCTTCGTGAAGTCTTGAATGATGGCGTGAAATCCACGTGATGTGCATGCTGAAAATCTTGCCTTCAGGTGGCGATAAGAAACACCATCCAATTGCCTTCAACGCTCTTCCGCAAATTGATGTCTTCACTGATAATGACTACACTTACGAAGAGATGAAGATGACCAATGAAACCAAGAAAATCATGGAAGACGATAGCATTGCCGTATCAGCAACATGTGTACGTATTCCAGTTTTGTCAGCTCACTCTGAGTCAGTCTATATTGAAACAAAAGAAGTAGCACCAATCGAAGAAGTGAAAGCAGCTATTGCTGCCTTCCCAGGTGCGGTTCTTGAAGATGATGTTGCTCACCAAATCTATCCTCAAGCAGTAAATGCTGTCGGTTCACGTGATACTTTCGTTGGACGTATCCGTAAAGATTTGGATGCAGAAAAAGGTATTCATATGTGGGTGGTTTCTGATAACCTTCTTAAAGGTGCAGCTTGGAACTCAGTTCAAATCGCAGAAACACTTCACGAACGTGGTCTAGTACGCCCAACAGCTGAATTAAAATTTGAATTGAAATAATGTGTAGGAGTTCATTTGAACTCCTTCTTTAAAATAGAAAGGTGTTTTTGTATGTCTTATCAAGATTTAAAAAGATTGTAAAATTATCACAGCCTTTATTACTCCTTTTTCATGAAGATGGGCTCTATCAATTTCGATGCCATTCCAAAGTTGATTGAACATTTATTGGCTCATCATACAGATGGAATTCTCTAGCAGGAACAACTGCTGAGAGTCCGACTCTAACTCACGATGAGGAGTTGCAGTTGTTTGCAGCTGTTCAAAAAGGTTGTCAACGGACGAGTTCCTTTAATCGCTGGTGTTGGTACCAATGATACACGTGACTCTATTGAGTTTCGTCAAAGAGGTAGCAGAGTTTGTGGTTTTGCGGCTGGTCTTGCGATTGTTCCTTACTATAACAAACCATCCCAAGAAGGTATGTATCAACACTTTAAAGCTATTGCAGATGCCTCTGATTTGCCAATTATTATCTATAACATTCCAGGTCGTGTAGTTGTAGAAATGACTCCAGATACCTTACTTCGTTTGGCAGAACATCCAAATATTATTGGTGTCAAAGGAATGTACCAGTCTTGCTAATATGGCTTTACTTGATTGAGCATAAACCAGAAGAATTTTTGGTTTACACTGGTGAAGATGGAGATGCTTTCCATGCTATGAACCTTGGTGCAGACGGAGTTATATCTGTTGCTTCCCACACAAATGGGGATGAGATGCATGAAATGTTCACTGCAATCGAAGAAAGTGATATGAAGAAAGCGGCAGCTATTCAACGTAAATTTATTCCTAAAGTCAATGCTCTTTTCTCACCCAAGTCCGGCACCTGTTAAGGCGGTACTCAACTATATGGGATTTCGAAGCTGGGCCAACTCTGTCTACCTTTTGGTTCCTACGCCTGAAGAGGATGCTAAACGCATTATCAAGGTTGTTATTGATGGGGATTACGAAGCAACCAAGGCAACTGTCACTGGAGTCCTTCGTCCTGATTACTAAGATAACTAATATAAAAAACTTTCTAAACAAGTAAAATTGTTGGGAAGTTTTTTTCTTTTTCTACGAATAAATAGATAGAGAGAAAAACAAGGAGTCTATCATGAAGATTAAGATTGATAATTTTGAGATTTATAAGTTGAAAACAAGCAGGTTTAAGTAATCAACAGGTTTTAAAGGTACTTCAATATGGAGAAATCTATGATCAAGAATTAAGCTTAGAAACGATAGCAGAAGCATCTGAGTGTAGAAACCCAGTGGTTTTATGGAACGTTACCATAAACTCACCTTTGAAAAGTATGGAGCGATTAAGAAGTGACTTTGAAAAATTTCCCTCATTTTTCCATCCCTAGACGATGTCTATCCCTTTGCTCTCAGTGAAATCTATGATGCTCCAGTATTGTTATTTTATAAGGGCGATTTAAATCTCTTAAAAGTTACCTAAGATTGCGGTTGTAGGCAGTCGCTCTTGTAGTCAAACAGGACAAAAATCAGTCCGTAAGGTTATTGAAGAACTGGAGAATGAGCTAGTGATTGTCAGTGGGCTTGCTAGAGGGATTGATACTGCAGCGCATATGTCAATTCTTCAAGGTGGTGGAAAAACTATTGCAGTCATTGGGACTGGCTTGGATGTCTATTATCCACGTTCTAATAAACGACTGCAGGACTACATCGGTGAATATCATTTGCTACTGAGTGAATATGGACCCTGGGTGAAGAACCTTTGAAATATCACTTTTCCAGCACGAAATCGGATTATTGCTGGTCTATGTATGGGTGTCATCGTTGCTGAGGCAAAGATGAGATCTGGTAGTTTGATTACTTGTGAGCGAGCTATGGAAGAAGGAAGAGATGTCTTTGCTATTCCAGGTAGCATTTTAGATGGTCGTTCAGATGGTTGTCATCACTTGGTTCAGGAAGGTGCAAAACTTGTTTCAAGTGGTCAGGATGTGCTAGCAGAATTTGAATTTTAAGAACTAGCAAGGTTTTATCGGTTAAACTTTTCTTCTATATATAGGAGTTAAGTCTTGACAGGTTTTTAAAAATGGTTTACACTTTATAAAGTTTATTACTTTGAAAAGGTGTGATACTGTGGCTACGGCAACAAAGAAGAAAAAATCAACAGTTAAAAAAAATCTAGTAATCGTGGAGTCGCCTGCAAAGGCTAAAACGATTGAAAAATACCTGGGTAGAAATTATAAGGTTTTAGCCAGTGTTGGTCATATTCGTGATTTGAAAAAATCCAGTATGTCAGTCGATGTAGAAAATAATTATGAACCCCAATATATCAATATTCGTGGAAAGGTCCTCTGATCAATGACTTGAAAAAGAAGCTAAAAAGCCAATAAAGTCTTTCTCGCAAGTGACCCGGACCGCGAAGGAGAAGCAATTTCTAGCATTTAGCTCATATTCTCAAATCTAGATGAAAAATGAGCTAACCGTGTATGTTTTCAACGAGATTACCAAGGATGCGGTAAAAATGCCTTTTAAAGAACCTCGTAAGATTGATATGGATTTGGTGGATGCCCAACAAGCCCGTCGTGTCTTGGACCGCTTGGTAGGTTATTCTATTTCACCAATTTTATGGAAAAAGGTCAAAAAGGGCTTGTCAGCTGGCCGTGTTCAGTCTGTTGCTCTCAAGTTAATCATTGACCGTGAAAATGAGATCAATGCTTTTCAACCAGAAGAATATTGGACTATTGATGGAGTCTTTCAAAAAGGGGACTAAAGCAATTCCAAGCATCCTTCTATGGAATGAATGGCAAGAAGATGAAATTGACAAGCAATGAAGAGGTCAAAGAAGTCTTGTCTCATCTATCCAGCAAAGACTTTACAGTTGATCAGGTAGATAAAAAAGAACGCAAGCGTAACGCTCCACTCCCTTATACTACCTCAACTATGCAGATGGATGCAGCTAATAAAATCAATTTCCGTACTCGAAAGACCATGATGGTTGCCCAGCAACTCTATGAAGGGATTAATATTGGTACGGGCGTCCAGGTTTGATCACCTATATGCGTACAGACTCGACTCGTATCAGTCCAGTTGCTCAAAAATGAAGCTGCAAACTACATTAACGAACGTTTTGGCAGTAAGTATTCTAAACATGGCGAAGGTAAAGAATGCTACTGGTGCTCAGGATGCCCATGAGGCTATCCGCCCATCAAGTGTCTTTAACACACCTGAAAAAGATTACAAATACTTAGACAAAGACCAACTTAGCTTTTATACACTTATCTGGAATCGCTTTGTAGCGAGTCAGATGACTGGTGCTATCTTTCGATACCATGGCTGTGAAGCTCTCAAAAATGGAGTTCAGTTTGCAGCGAATGGTAGTCAGGTCAAATTTGATGGTTACTGGCCATTTACAATGACTCAGATAAGAATAAGATGTTGCCAGATATGGCAGTTGGTGATGTCGTCAAACAGGTCAATAGTAAACCTGAGCAGCACTTCACTCAACCACCAGCCCGATATTCGGAAGCAACACTGATTAAAACCTTTGGAAGAAAACGGAGTCGACGTCCCATCAACTTATGCACCTACCATTGAAACCATTCAAAAGCGCTATTATGTGCGTTTGACGCCAAGCGTTTTGAACCGACAGAATTGGGAGAAATTGTCACAAGCTCATTGTTGAATACTTTCCCAGATATCGTCAATGTAACCTTTACAGCTGAAATGGAAGGTAAACTGATGATGTCGAAGTTGGAAAAGAACAGTGGCAACGAGTCATTGATGAATTTTACAAACCCTTCTCTAAAGAGGTTGCCAAAGCCGAAGAGGAAATGGAAAAATCCAAATCAAGGATGAGCCAGCAGGATTTGATTGTGAAGAGTGTGCAGTCCGATGGTCATTAAACTTGGTCGTTTTTGGTAAGTTCTATGCTTGTAGCAATTTCCCCAGATTGCCGTCATACGCAAGCAATCGTGAAAGAGATTGTGTGAGTGTCCGCTGTCATCAAGGTACAAATTATTGAACGAAAAACCAAGCGTAATCGTATCTTTCTATGGTTGCAATCGCTATCCAGAGTGTGAATTCACTTCTTGGGACAAGCCTGTTGGACGAGATTGTCCAAAATGTGGAAACTTCCTCATGGAGAGTCCGTGGTGGCGGTAAGCAGATCGTTTGTAGCAATGGTGATTACGAAGAAGAAAAATCAAATAAAATGAGTCCTGAAAACTAAATTTCAGGCTCTTTTTAGTAATGCTTGACAAAATTCATTACATTTGTGGGAAACTAGTAGATGATTATTCTATAACTACAGGAGAAGATATGCGTATTGATTTGATCTGAGTATGGTATCTATCTGCTCTGAGCTAGCTCTGGTATGGTAGTTGTCTTCCCTTTTTGCCAACGACCTTTTCTCTGTTGTCCATTGCTTTGTTTTTCGAGAAGTTCCAAGCGTTTTGAAGATTGGCTTTATCATACCAAACTTTATCAGACTTACGTGCGGACTTTCATGAGACCAAGTCTATTGCGCGTGAACGTAAGAAAAAATTATTGTATCGATTTATATCTTGATGGGAATTTCCATTTATTTTGCCCTCTTTACCAGTCAAAAATCGGTTTGGGATGTTTAACCATCTTTATTACCTACTATCTTTTTCAAGGTGATTCCTGATGAAAGAATAGCTTTAATAAGTAACGATTTTCCTGATAAAAACAAAAACATATCTCGAAATAATATGATATAATAAATTTAAAGTAATCTTCAAGGAGAATCAAATGATTTACGAATTTTCGTGCTGAAAATGTAACTTGTTTGAAAAAGCTGATGCAGGCAGGAGCTCGTCGTATCGAGCTTTGTGACAATCTAGCAGTTGGTGGAACAACCCAAGCTACGGAGTAACCAAGGCAGCTGTGAACTGGCTACTGACTACGATACGACCATTATGACTATGATTCGTCCACGTGTGGTGACTTTTGTTTACAATGATCTCGAAATTGCATTATGCTTGAGGATATTGCTCTAACTGCTCAAGCAGGAAGCCGAGGTGTCGTCTTTGGTGCCTTAACAGCTGATAAGAAGTTGGACAAGGCCAATCTTGAAAAATTGATTGCTGCATCTAAAGGTATGGAAATTGTTTTCCATATGGCATTTGATGAATTGAGCGAACAAGATCAGTTGGAAGCTATTGATTGGCTCAGCCAAGCTGGAGTGACACGCATCCTGACTCGTGCTGGTCTATCTGGCGATTCTCTAGAGAAACGTTTTTGCGCACTATCGCAGAATTCTAGAACACGCTGCAGGAAAAATTGAAATTTTTACCTAGGGTGGAGGGATTGACATGGACAACCGTCAAACCTTTATCGACCAACTGGTGTGACACAATTACATGGAACAAAGGTTGTCTTTTAAAAATAGAAAGGAACTGCTAGCTTTTTGGTAGCAGTTTTTCGCTTATGTTTGAAAATTTTTAAAGCCTATCAGTTTAATAGTAAAAAGGCCAAAGAGTATGGATTTATAGAAAATCAAGGTGTATGGACCTTTAGCTCGACCATTTTACAGGGTGACTTTTTCATGATAGTTACTGTTGAGGATGGAGTCTTAGGTTTTCAAGTTTATGACCAAGAAACTGGTGATCTCTATCCTCAAGTTCACATGGAAAGTATGAGAGGGACATTTTGTTGGAAGCGTTCGAGAAGCCTTTGTTTAGAAGTTCTTTATGAAATTCGAAAAGTCTTGTTTTGAGGTGCAGGATTTTATCTGTCCTCAGACCAAGAGAATCATGGCAGTCGTTCAAGAAAAGTATGAAAATCAATTAGAATACTTATGGGAGAAATCCCCTGATACAGCTGTTTTACGCCATGAGGGCAATCAAAAGTGGTATGCTGTTTTGATGAAAATCTCTTGGGATAAGCTTGAAAAGGGCAGAGAAGGACTAGTGGAGCAGTCAATCTCAAACATGATCAAGTATCTGATTTGTTGGTAAAAAGGGATTTATCCAGCTTTTCATATGAACAAGCGCTACTGGATAAGTGTGCCACTTGATGACAGTTTATCAGATGAAGAGGTGCTTGAATTGATCGAAAAAGTTGAACTTGACCTTGAAAGAAAAAGTAATTAGATTTACTTGATTTTTCAAATACTTTCAATTAGCAAAAATATTCTTTACTGAAGAAATTTTCAGAAAATATTGGATTTTTCTTGACATGTGTTTTTCCTATGCTAAAATACTCAAACAAGATATCAAACGAAGGAGAAAGTCAAACATGAAAACAGCTAAGTTTAATCAATTTGCTTTTGTTGTTGAGGTACTGGACTAGTGCAAAAGCATTAGTCCTGTTTGGCTTACCGCGGGAGTAAATCAACATCTCGCTTGAACCTCGAGCGAGATGTTTTTAAAACCGAATTTAGAAGGGAAATCTATGAGAACAGTTGAATTTCTAGATACTAGCCTTCGAGATGGTGAGCAGACACCAGGTGTAATTTTTCAATCAAGGAAAAGATTGCCATTGCAAGACAGCTGGAAAAATGGGGAATTTCGGCAATTGAAGCTGGTTTTTCCAGCAGCTAGTCCAGACTCATTTACTGCAGTTCAGGAAATCGCAAAAGTCTTGAAGAAAAACAGCGGTAACTGGTTTAGCTCTGCTCTGTTAAATCAGATATTGACGCTTGTTATGAAGCACTTTAAGGATGCTAAGCATCCACAAATCCATGTTTTTATCGCTACTAGTCCTATTCATCGTGAATTTAAGTTGAATAAAGAGCAAAGAGGAAATTTGGAAGCTTTAAAGAGCATGTTTCCTATGCACGTTGTAAATTTGAAGTGGTAGAATTCTTCCAGAGGATGCGACAAGAACTGAGCTCGATTTTCTCCTACAAGTCGTTCAAACAGCGGTAGACGCAGGTGCAACCTATATCAATATTCCTGACACGGTTGGTTTTACAACACCAGAGGAATATGGAAGTATCTTCACGTATCTGATTGACAATGTTAAAGACCGATCGTCAGATTATCTATTCGCCCTCACTGTCACGATGACCTTGGAATGGCAGCAAATAGCCTTGCTGCTGTTAAGAATGGTGCGGGCGTGTTGAAGGAACCATTAACGGTATTGGAGAACGAGCTGGGAATGCTGCTTTAGAAGAAATACGGTGCCCTCAATATTCGCCAAGATTATTACTCAAGCAGAGACAAGTATTGTCCTAAATGAAACGATTAATACGTCTGAAATGCTCTCTCGCTTCTCAGGGATTCCAGTTCCAAAAAATAAGGCAGTTGTCGGTGGAAATGCCTTCTCTCATGAATCAGGTATTCACCAAGATGGTGTTCTTAAAAATCCTCTCACTTATGAAAATCATTACACCTGAATTGGTAGTGTTAAGAGTAATAGTCTTCCACTTGGTAAATTGTCTGGTCGCTCATGCCTTTTGTCTGAAAAACTGAGAACTGGCCTAGACTTTACAGACGAAGATATCAAGCCACTCTTTGCTAAGTTCAAGCCTTGGCAGATAAGAAAAGCAAGAAATCACAGATGCTAGATATTCGAGCTCTGGTAGCTGGCACCATGGTTGAAAATCCAGAAGGCTTCCACTTTGATGATCTTGCAACTTCAAACCCATTCTGAAAATGATATTGAAGCGACTAGTTAGACTAGCTAATTTTGGATGGTGAGAAAGTTGAATTTAATGCGACAGGTCAAGGTTCTGTTGAAAGCTATCTTTCAACGCTATTGATAAATTCTTTAATCAATCTGTTCGCTTGGTATCCCATGCCGATTGATGCGGTAACTGATGGGATTGATGCTCAGGCATCGTGTATTGGTCACTGTTGAAAACAGAGATACATGAGACTATCTTTAACGCAGCAGGGACTTGATTTCGATGTGTTGAAAGGCTTCGCTATTGCTCATATCAATGCCAATACCTTTGTTCAAAAAGAGAATGCTGGTGAGATGGTACAGATGCTTTCCTATCGCGACATGCCTACTGTATAAAGGAGAAATGCTATGACAAGAAAAATAGTAGCCCTTGCAGGTGATGGTATCAGGCCCAGAAATCATGGGAAGCTGGTTTAGAAGTTCTTGAGGCTAGCCGAAAAACAGGGTTTTGACTATGAGATTGACAGACGACCTTTGGAGGTGCAGGTATGATGCTACGAGGACATCCTTTGCCAGACGAAACGCTCAAGGTCTGCTAGAGAAGCGGATGCTATTCTACTCGCTGCAATCGGTAGTCCTCAGTATGATGATGCTCCTAGTTCGACCTGAACAAGGGCTTCTGAGCCTCCGCAAAGGAACTCAAATCTCTATGCCAATATTCGTCCAGTAAAAATCTTGAGAGTCTCAAGCACTGTCACTCTCAAAGCCAGAAACGAATAATGCTGTGTCGACTTTTGTAGTAGTGCGTGAGTTGACAGGTGGTATTTACTTTGGAGATCATATCCTTTGAAGAGAAATCAGCGCTGATATCAACGACTATAGCTATGAGGAAGTGGAGCGGATTATTCGCAAGGTCTTTTGAAATCGCAAGAAGTCGGAGAAAAAGTCGTTACCAGTATCGATAAAGCAAAAATGTTCTAGCGACATCAAAACTCTGGAGGAAAGTAGCAAGAAGTCGCAAAAGATTTTCCTGATGTGAACTTGGAGCACCAGCTAGTAGACTCAGCGCCATGCTCATGATTACAAATCCAGCCAAGTTTGATGTTATCGTGACAGAGAATCTTTTTGGAGATATCTTATCTCGATGAATCAAGTGTTCTATCTGGTACACTTGGAGTTATGCCATCGGCCAGTCACTCTGAAAATGACCGAGCCTTTTATGAAACTGATTCATGGTTCAGCACCCGATATAGCTGGTCAAGGCATTGCCAATCCCTATTTCCATGATTTTATCAGTTGCGATGATGTCATGAGATAGTTTTGGACGTTATGAGGATGCGAGCATATCGAGCGTGCTGTTGAGGAAAGTCTAGCTGCAGGTATTTTAACGAGAGATATAGGAGGACAGGTTGACCAAGAAATGACGGAAGCTCATCATTGAAAAGATTATGAAGATAAATCAAGGAATTACTTTTGCCCATCTTTGATTTGGAATCTTTTATTTTCGTGATTATGGTACTGACAAATCAAAGCCAAAAAGAGGTGCTTATGAATCCAGAAAAATATTTATTACATTTGCATTCTTTTGCTGGTTTTGGAGCCTGGTTGGCAGGGAATTACTTTTCACCACAAGACCAGAAAATGGTACTTTTAAAACAGTTTGGTTTCCTAGGATAGTAACTACACTAGTAGCTTTGTATTTTGTATGGAGGTAATGAATGGCAGGAAAATCGATTTTTGATAAATTATGGGACCTCCATGTAATCACAGGAGAAGAGGGACAACCACAACTCATGTATGTGGATCAACACTACATCCATGAAGTGACCAGTCCTCAAGCTTTTCAAGGATTACGAGATGCAGGGAGAAGATTGAGAAGACCAGATTTAACATTTGGGCACCTTTGACCACAATGTTCGACGGTTAATATTTACGATATTCGAGATGTGATATCCAAGGCTCAAATTGATAAGTTGGCAGAAAATGTTGAGGAATTCGGGATTGAACATGCGACCTACGGTTCTGAAAAAAACAGGGCATCGTTCATACGGTTGGTCCAGAAACAGGACGAACACAACCAGGAAAATTTATCGTCTGTGGAGATAGCCATACAGCAACCCATGGAGCTTTTGGAGCGATTGCATTCGGAATTGGGACCAGTGAGGTCGAGCACGTCTTTGCTACTCAAACCATTTGGCAGGTTAAGCCAAAGAAAATGTTGGTGGAATTCACAGGAGTTCCTCAAAAAGGAGTCTATTCCAAGGACTTCATCTTAGCCTTGATTGCCAAATACGGTGTTGCTTGTGGTGTTAGTTACGTGGTGGAGTATCGAGGTCAAGCGATTGATGCACTTAGCATGGAAGAGCGAATGACCATCTGCAATATGTCCATTGAGTTTGGGCTCTAAGATGGGAATTATGAATCCAGACCAGACCACCTATGACTATCTTGAGGGACGGAGTGTGTCCCAAGGATTTTGATGCAGCAGTTGCTGATTGGAAAAGACTGGTTAGTGATGACGATGCCGTTTATGACAAGGTTATCCGAATGGATGTCTCTGAATTGGCTCCTATGGTGACTTGGGGAACCAATCCAGCTATGGGTGTTGATTTTGATAGTAGCTTCCCAGAAATAAAGGATATGAATGATGAACGTGCTTATCATTACATGGATTTACAGCCAGGTCAGAAACCAGCAGATATCGAACTTGGCTATGTTTTTATCGGTTCTTGTACCAATGCTCAGACTAAGCGATTTGCAACTGGCAGCTCGATTTGTTGAAGGGAAGAAGATTGCCCCAACTTTGACAGCTATCGTGGTACCTGGTTCTCGACCAGTCAAGCGAGCTCGCTGAAAAGTTGGGCTTGGATAAGGTTTTCCAAGATGCTGGCTTTGAGTGGAGAGATCCCAGGTTGCTCCGTGCTCTAGGGATGAATCCTGACAAGGTACCAGATGGTGTTCACATGCGCCTCAACTAGCAATCGTAACTTTGAAGATCGCCAGGGATTTGGTGCTAAAGACTCATCTTTGCAGTCCAGCAATGGCCGCAGCAGCTATCGCAGGACGTTTCGTAGACGTTCGAAAATGCCAGAAGCCCAGTAAGGAGAGGGATATGAAAAATTTACAGTTTATACAGGAACAACGGTTCCTCTTATGAATGATAATATGATACCGACCAAATCCTCACCCAAGCAGTTTCTAGCTGATTGATAAGAAAGGTTTTTGAAAGTACCTCATGTATGCTTGGCGTTATCTGGATGACCAGTATACTGAGAATCCCAGACTTTGTCTTTTAACCGACCTGAATATCGCAAAGCTAGTATTCTCATCACAGGAGATAACTTTGCTGGATCTTCTAGAGAGCACGCAGCTTTGGGCACTAGCAGACTACGGCTTTTAAGGTCGTGATTGCAGGTCTTTTGGAGATATTCATTACAATAATGAACTCAATAATGGCATGTTGCCTATTGTTCAGCCTAGGGAGGTTAGAGAAAAAGCTAGCCCAACTCAAACCAACCGACCAGGTAACTGTGGACTTGAACAACAAACAATCATCTCACCAGTTGGAGAATTCACTTTGAAATTGATAGCGAGTGGAAACACAAGCTCTTAAATGGTTTGGATGATATCGGTATTACTTTGCAGTATGAAGACTTGATTGTCGCTTTATGAAAAACAACGACCAGCCTACTGGGCAGGATTAGAAAAATAGAAAAGGAACTATAGAACTATGACAAAACACATTCAATGGAACGGAAACACTTTCACAAGAAGGCTATGACATTTTAAAAGGTGAGGGCGGATGTATCGTTTGTCCCTACTAAAGTTGGTTACATTATCATGACTAGCGATAAGGCAGGACTTGAACGCAAATTTGAAGCTAAAGAACGTAACTGTAACAAACCAGGATGTTGTCTCTGTGGTAGCATGGACGAGCTTGCGCTTTAGCACAACTCAACCCAGAAATTGAAGCCTTCTACCAAAAACATTGGGACGAAGATATTCTCCTCGGTTGTATCCTTCCATGGAAACCGAAGCTTTTGAAAACTCAAAGCATACGGTGATGGTCGTGAAGAACTCATGACCGATGTGCGTGAACGAGCTGTTTTGTTATCAAGCTTTGGGAAAGCTGGTGAACAATTAGCTCCAACCTTTGGGAAGAAGGCAAAATGGTCTACGCTTCATCAGCAAACCCATCAGGAAAAAGGAAAATCGTGGTAAGGTTGAAGGAATCGGTCGAAAGCGTATCGAAGGAGCAGTGGACCTTGTCATCGAAGCAGACGACTATGTTGCATCAATCCAGCCAGACAAAACAGTTGAAACACGCTATGAGCAAGTGTGATGGTCTCTATGGTCGATAAAGACGGTAAACTCTATTCCAGAACAAGGTGGAGCACGTTCAACTTCTCCAGCACCAGTTATGATCCGTAAAGGTCTTGATATTGATAAAATCATGATGCACTTTATCAGATACCTTTAACTCATGGGATTATCACGATGGCAGAGTATTATATCACAGAAAAGAAGTCTCAGTGTTAAAGAGCAGTTCCAGAGCTCCTAACGCTGGGCTTTTCTTAGAAATGCTTTCTTTCTTTAATGGATGTGTTAGTCTAGATTTGAAATATAAGGTTAATAGAGGTGTAATATTCAAACATTATCAGTAAAAGGAGTCTAATTGATGAATGATAGAAGAGTTAGTTTAGAAGATTTTTATGATTGGTGTCAAGAAATAGAAATTAATTAAGAGAATCAAAACAATACAGGTTTGAAAATGAAGACATGAGAGAAGGAATTTCTTGAGGAGTGGCAATACTTGACAGAATTCTAACCATGTCATCGATGAATATGACTCATTGGAAAGGTGCTGACAAGCATTTCTTCTGCTATGTTCTTGAGACAGGAAGAGCACTCATCTCATTATTTATGGGAATTGCGGAGGAGGTCTCACGCAATTTGGTATTTATTGGAATGAGGGATACGTAGCCATAAGAACCAAGCAGCAAATCATTCAGAGTCAGAGGCTAGAAGACCGATTTAACAGATTACAAATCGGATTTGTACAGAGATCATCTCAAGCTGGTAGAAAGTTAGATTTCAATAATCCTATCTTTGACATGAAAGTCAAAGAACGAATTTATTGGGCGTTCTGCAGTTTGATCACAAAGCTACTTTTATGTATCCTATCTTGGAAGGCTATCCTTTCCTAGCAAATCTTAACCGTCAAAAGAAATTCAGAACAAGCTACTTCCTCACTGGCGCTCTTATGCTCTTCAGAATCATGAGAGTTTGTCAACTCGTATTGCATATCCTGAGGCTGAGATACCACTACATGTTGAAGCAGCTATTGAATATTCAACACAATTTTTGAGACGAAACAGAAAGAAAGAAGACGCTAGAATATAAGGTTTATCATCCATTGGGTCAAACTCTACTACATCCAAAAACCTCTATCCTCCGTGGTGCTCCTGGTACAGAGTAAAACCTATCTTGCTAAAGAGTGCCAAAGAATTAACAGGGTGACAACGAAGACCAAATCGGATGTGCAGTTTCACCCATCCTATGATTTATACGGATTTTGTGGAAGGTTTAAGACCAGCATCAAATGGGGATGGAGCTATTGAGTTCAGCTACAGGATGGTATTTTTAAAGATTTTTCGTCAGAGCAAAAGAAGCCCAGTCAGTTGGAGGACGAGATAATTTTGATGGAGGCTTTGGGACTCTACCCATGAATATCCTACGTGTTGCTAGAGACTACATAACAAAACATCTTACCTATCTGTTAATAGTAGACCAAAGTTTGTCAGTAAATGATGACATAGTGGTGTTCCAGGACGACATCACCTCGCAAAGTATCTTCTACGAGTTGCATATAAGATAAAACGATAGTAAGCAAGAATACTACGAAAGTGGTGAAGAACCGTCTTAGAAACATTGAGAAGAGGACTGGGTCTGAAAGACTACCTTTTCTCCAACAGATGATACAGACCAAAATTTGTCTTCATCATCGATGGTAATCAATCGTGGAGAAATATCTACGATTTTTGGAGAGCTCTTTTTCATTGACCAGCTATCGTGGTGGTGCGAAGTGTTTCTACTCAATACGCCAATCTACACGAAACTGATGACAGTTTTCTATCCCAGAAAATGCTATATCATCGGAACCATGAATGATATTGACGCGTTCGGTGGATACACTTGATTTTGCCATACGTCAGCTCGTTTCCGTTTTGCTGAAAGTACTGCTGAAAGTCAACTTTATATCCTAGATGAGAAACAGGGGAATATGCTGAGAGAAGCTCAAAAACTCGACTAAGGAACTTGAATGCTGAGTGACTTCAGGAGCTAAATAGTCATTATCATAATGGTCCGATTCTTTCCTTAAACCAGAAATAGCGTAGACTTTGACTGGTAGAGTTACTCTGGTCCGATTATCTAAACCACCTCTGGAAGATTATTATACGAGGTTCTTACGAGGAAGTTGGAAAACTATAGCAAATTTGAAAAAGGCCTCTTGACAAGACAAGCACGAGCAGTCAGGCAGTTACTGACAAGCAATGAAGGCGATGGAAAGCTGAAAGTGGATCACCTGATAATCAGCATAAAGATTATCAGAAGACTTTATTGCAGAATATCCCAAAAATAAAGTCAGCCTCTTTAGATAGAACATTTAGAAAACTTTTCTCAAGAAGATAATATCTTTATTTTTCCAGTGACCTCGAATATTCTCCGGACTCAGATAAGGATCAAAAATCTAGAAAGCCTGTCCAGCGAAATAAAGACAGGAAATGTCATTGATTTCCTGGCACTGGTCAGGAGAGAGTTAACCATTTCTTCTCGTTTGTTTCAAAACGAAAGTAATGACTACATACATTATCTCTTTGCAAAAGTCTCTCTCATATCAATCTGACTAGTTTAGATGTTGCTTTATCGCGTGAAGATAAACTCTATCATTTGATTATCTTTTCCCAAGTATTTGCAAGCTGCTCTCCGAAAGGTCTCTATAAGGAATATCAAGATTTTCTCATAACGTCATCATGTAAAGGGAGTTGATGTGAATCATATCAAGAAAAATCTTCCTTTCACGGAATGTTGCCTACACAACGAGGTTCAC
>BNJU01002472.1_pt1 | contig 160605 bp, 224 predicted proteins | sample 8539281 | NCBI WGS metagenome assembly BNJU01 (sample SAMD00202456, study PRJDB9452) | human saliva metagenome | isolation source: human saliva | place: Japan | reverse complement strand
AGAAAATAATGCAAGTTTTTCTAAATAAAAAAATTAATCCTAGACTCCGTTTAAAAAAATAAAAGTTATATTTTCCTATTATTTACTAATAAAAAGTTTTGACCTCTTGCAAAGAAATTTATAACCAGTCTGCTTTTTTTAAATAAAAAAATAGCATAAAAATTTTTGATCTACTTTTTCTAAAAGAATAAAAAGAAACTCTTAAATTTAAAGCAGTTTCTTTTTTTATTAACTATTATTTTTTTCAAAAGTTTCCATTTCTTCACCAATAATCAATTCCACAACATCTGGACTGCAACCATAAATTTTAGCCTTTTTCCCTGACCTTTTTTTATTATTTTCTCAACTCTATCAGCTGCTTTTTACATCTGTTTTTTTGACTTTTTAAAATATGCTGCCTGTCTTTACATAATCTGAACGCTCTGCAATTAATTTTATAATTTTATCATCTATACTATCGATATTTTCTCTCACTTCTTCCAAACTATTGCATTTCATAATATTATCTCCAAAATTTTAAAAATTTAAAAACGCCCAATTTCCTTTTTCTAAATACAGGAATTTTTCGTTCCATCTTCCAAAAATTCCGTCAATATCCATTTCAGCATCACCAATCATAAAAATCAACATGTGAAATTGATTGATTAATATGAGCTTTTATTAATTCTTCTTCTGTCATTTTTTTGTTCCATTTTTTTACATTAGTCGGGTATGCAGCACCCTAATGCTAAGTGGTTTGAGGCATTTTCGTCAAATAATGTTTGATAATAAAGAAGTCCTGAATTTGAAATAGGCGAATCATTTGGCACAAGAGCAACTTCTCCTATTCTTTTCGAACCTTCATCAGTGTCAAGCAACTGTTTCAAAATGTCATAACCTTCTTCTGCTTCAAAATCTACAACTTTTCCATCTTTAAAAGTCAATTTGAATTTGTCAATAATATTTCCTTGATACGAAAGTGGTTTTTTATTAGAAACATAACCATCTACACGATCTCTGTCTCCAGCTGTAAACACTTCCTCTGTCGGCATATTAGGCAAGAAATCAGCTCCTTTCGCATTAACACTTCCAGCTGCCACCCAAATATGATTTTTAGGAAGTCCAACTGTCAAATCAGTTCCTTTTGAAGTATAATGAAGTGCCACAAAATTTTTGCTATTCAAAAATTCAGCTTTTTCATTCAAATTCTTTCTATGTTCTTCCCAAGCCTTAACTGGATCATCTTTATCAACTCTTACAGTTTTCAATATTGCATCAAGCAATTTTTCCTGTGCAACATCAGTATCTGTTTCATCTGGAAACACAAGTTTTGCCCAGTCTGCTGAAGGATAACTTGCAATCGTCCATGAATTTACATCTGTCATAATACATGTTCTGTAATGTTTATAAGCTTCTCCCGCATTTTTTGCCAATGTTCCTAATTTTTCTGGATCAATTCCTGCAAATAAATTTGGAGAACTACTTAAAATGTGGATAAACACTACATTATTATCAAGATAATCATTTCTCTCGTCAATCGCCCATTGAGGAATGTGAGAATAATCTTCTTTCGACTGGTATTCAGCATGAAGTCTCGACAATTTATCATCTGTCAATTTAACATGAACATCACTCGCTCCCACTCTATAAGCCAATTCCGTAACTTTGTAAACCAATGGCAACGCATCAGTCGTACAGTTTACCCAAACTTTCTGACCTTTTTGCACATTTGCTCCAATTTTTACAATTACTTCTGCATATTTATTTAATTTTTTTCTTCAAAAGTTGTTCATTTTTATTTGTTCCTTTCAAATTAAAAATTTTTTTAATCTTTATAATTAGGTTGATATCCAAATTCTAATGAAACTACACTATCTGAAAAATTTATCATTATATCTTTTTAGTAGAACTAGAATATTGCCTTTTTAAGTCTTGGTGTTACAATACCATTTTATTCCAAATGAAAATCTGTTTTTTTGAACTCCGATACCAATGGCTCCATATCCATTTAACGGCATAGCTTTTATTTTCCCGCTACCACCATTTTTATCAGTCCATTTTACACTCCCATTTGCAACTGAAAAACCAAATGAGAATTTAGTATAGATTCCATTATCTGTTCCTGTTCCTACCGTAAGATAAATTGGAATTGAAATTAAACTTCCTGAATTACTGTTTATATCTTTCCCTTTAACTTTTAGAGAATTGTACATCAACCCCATTCCAAGCCCCATTACAACATCACTATCGACTCCGCTTTTTCCTTCAAGTGAAATTTTAATTCCGCTTCCTGTAACATCTTTAACAGGAGCATTTTTATCATTATTGTTTTTTTGCTTACCATAAATAGGACTTACAATAATTTCATTTCTTTCTCCATATGCCATTGCAAACGGCGTTAATAACATAAACATTAAAAATAATTTTTTTCATAAAATACTCCTTTAATAAACTTTTTATACAATATATTTTTAACTAAAGTTGAAATTCTTTATTTTATATTACACTAAACCCTATAAAAGTCAAATTATAAGCTCTAAACCCAAATAATATCAACCAAGTGTATTATTTTTAATCCTTAAATCCATTTGGATTTTTCTTTTGCCAATTCCAAGAATCACGGCACATATCTTCAATTGTATATTTTGCTTCCCAATTCAATAATTTTTTAGCTTTTGAAGCATCTGCATAACAAACTGCAATATCTCCAGCTCTTCTTCCATCAATTACATAAGGAATTTCTTTTCCAACAGCTTTTTCAAAATTACTTAAAATTTCAAGAACGCTGTAACCTTTTTCGCTTCCTAAATTTATCGCATCAAAACCAAGATTTTCATTATTAAATAAATAATTTAATGCTGCTGAATGTCCTGCCGCTAAATCATTTACATGAATGAAATCTCTTATGCAAGTTCCATCTGGAGTGTCATAATCATTTCCAAAAATATGTAATTTTTCCAATTTTCCAACTGCAACTTGAGTTATATAAGGTGAAAGATTGTTTGGAATTCCATTTGGATCTTCTCCAATTCTTCCGCTTTCATGAGCACCTAATGGATTGAAATATCTAAGAGCAATTATATTCCAAGTATTGTCAGATTTTGCCAAATCCATTAAAATATGTTCGATTATTACTTTTGTACGTCCATAAGGATTTGTAACTTCTCCCATCGGATCAGTTTCCACAAAAGGAACTTTTTCAGAAACACCGTAAACAGTAGCTGACGAACTAAATACGATATTTTTTACATTGAATTCTTTCATTACTTCAAGTAAAGTAATCATTCCAAATAAATTATTTTCATAATACATAAGCGGTTTTTTTCTACAGATTCTCCCACTGCCTTAAATCCTGCAAAATTAATAACAGCATCGATTTTATTTTTCTCTAAAAAAATTTTTTTGCAAACCTTCTTTATTTTTTTCACATCCAATTCATAAAAAAATTTATTTTTTTCTCCAGAAAAGCTCTTCTAAAAATTGTAATAACTTTTTTTGCTAGAATTACTAAAATCATCCACTATAATAGGATTAAATCCTTTTTTTAATCAAGTCTAAAACTGTATGAGAACCGATATATCCTGCTCCTCCCTGGCACTAAAGATAGTTTTCATAAAAATATCCCTTCCTTCTAAAAAATTTTTTATTTCCATATACAAAAAAATTTAAAATACTACATTAATACTAAACTCTGTTTAAAAAAATAGAAATTATATTTTATATTATTTTGCTAACAAGGGGTCTTGACCCCTTGCAAAAGAAATTTATAACTATTCTGCTGTTTAAATGCAAAAATAGTATAAATTTTTATAAAAAAATAATATCTTAATTAGTGACAAATAATTTCCCTTGTTAAAAATAAAAAAACGAGTTCAAAAATTAACTATGTAAATTAATTTTTTCCATAATTTCATCAAAAGTCTGAAAACCATTCAAAGTTTCCACAATTTGTCCATCTTTAAAAAGTAAAAGCAAAGGCAGTCCTCTTATTTTAAACTTCGCTCCAAATTCTGGATAATCATCAACATCAACTTTGACAATTTTACATTCTGAAGCATTAGCCACTTCCGCTAGAACCTTTTTCCAACATTTGGCAAGGTCCGCACCAGATAGCAAAAAAATCAACAAGTGTAAGCCCATTTTGCAAAATTATTTCATTATCAAAATCTTCTCCAGCATAATTTATGATTTTACTCATAATTTCACTCCCTCTATAATTTATATTTTTCTTTTTATTTTATATCTTTTTGAAATATTCAAATTGTTTTGTTAAATTTTAAATTCAAATAGCTTTTTGAATATGTCTATTATACTAAATTTCTAATCAATTTATGCAATTTTTATCTTCCAAAAATTTTTTTCTGTAATTTTTTTCATATCTCTTTTCAATATCTTTTTCTTTTCAGCGATTCCCTTTTTATCATGCATTTTCTTCCCTTTTTGCAAGTCCTATTTCCATTTTTACAAGTCTTTGCTTTTGTATAAATTGAAATTGGAACAATAGTATACCCTTGCTCTTTAATCTTTTCACTCCACTTTTTTATTTCACGTCTATTCAAAAGCAATTTTCTCACACGAGATTCTGCCACATTGTTAATATTCCCAAATTCATAAGGTGTAATATGCATATTCATCACAAAAATTTCATCCCGTATAATTCTTATAAAACTTTCTTTTATGCTGACTTTTCCAGCCTTTACTGACTTCACTTCCGTTCCCTCAAGCTCAATCCCCGCTTCCAGCTTATCTTCTATAAAGTAATCATGAAAAGCCTTTTTGTATTTCTAGCTAATACTGGCATTTTCCCTCCTTCCAATGTTTTCTTTTATTCTTCTTCCATTTCCTCAATCTTTACTTTTTCTTCCACATAAGGTATGACCTCAATTTCCATTTTAGCATAACTTGCACTTACAATGCTCACTTTCATTGTACTTCCCATAGTGTAGGACTCATTATTTCTTTTATCCACAATTTTAAAGTTTTCCTCATCGTAAATGAAGTTATCACGTGCTGTTGTAACATTGTAGACCACTTCTACGTGATTTTCCAGCTCCATAAATATTTTATTCTTATTCATTCCGCTAAGTCTGGCAACATAAACCTGTCCAATTTTATCCTGCATATACTCAATTAACTTGATTTTTACGCTATCTTCTTCCAGTTTGTCCGCCACTCTCTCAGTTCTTGAAATACTTGACGCAATCGCTTCAAAATTAGCACCATATTTTGCCTTTTCCTTTTCGCTCATAAATTTTTCAATTGAACGTCCCAACATTCTGTGAACGATTAAATCAGAATATCTCCGAATTGGTGATGTAAAAGTGCAAATAATATTTTGAAGCCAGTCCAAAATGTCCTAGATTTTTGTTGGCATATCTTGCACGCTGCATTGCCCGTAAAATTAATTTATGGATTAAGTAGCCTTCAGGCAGTCCTGTCGTTCTTTCAATAATATTCTGGAATTTTCCAGGATGAATTTCCTCCAGCCCTTTTAGAGAATATCCAAATTTTATCAAAGTTTCATTTAATGCCTGAACTTTCGCCTTGTCAGGATCTTCGTGAACCCTGTAAATCGCAGGAATTTCCTCCCAGAAAAGTTTTTCCGCCACAGTTTCGTTTGCAATAACCATAAAGTCTTCAATGATTCTTTCTGCTTCCCCTCTAGAACGTAATACGATGTCCTTCACGGCTTTATTTTCATCCAAGACTACCTTTTATCTCAGGCAATTCAAAATCAATGCTCCCACGTCTTTTTTTATTGCTTCTGATGATTTTAGAAAGTTCCAGCATATTTTTTAACATTTCATCAATTTTTCTGTATTTATCGTAAAGATTTCTGTATTCTTCTGATTCTTCATCTTTTTTTCCAGAAATTGTATTTACATTTTCGTAAGTCATTCTGTATTTTGATTTTATAACTGATTTATAAAAATCATTTTTTATAACTTTACCCCTTTTATCCAAATCCATTTCCACAGTAAAAGTCAGCTTATCTTCATTTGGATTAAGCGAACAAAGATTGTTTGACAATTTTCGTGGAAGCATAGGAATTACCCTGTCTACAAGATAAATTGAATTTCCACGTTTTAATGCTTCTGTATCAAGTTCAGTATTTTCCTTTACATAATAGGAAACATCGGCAATGCTTACAAAAAGTTTATATCCATCTTCCGTTTTTTCCACATAAACTGCATCATCTAAATCCTTTGCATCAGAGCCATCAATTGTGATAATGTCAAGATGCCGTAAATCCTTACGATTTTCAAGTTCATCTGAAAAATCCTCATCTATTTTATCCAATTCCTGCAAAACTTCATTTGGAAATTTCTCCTCAATTCCCTCATTTAAAAGCAACGATGAAATAAGTGCTTCTGTATCTTTAGGACTTCCTAAAATACTCACAATTCCGCCTTCAGGCTTTCTTTCCTCATCTCCCCAGAAATCCACTTTTACAGCCACTAAATCTCCAGTTTTAGCACCCTCTTTATTAATTTTTTTTGGAATATAGATATCCTTTGGAGAATTTCTTGGACGTACAAATCCAAAAACTCAAGTTATGTTCAAAAAAACTCCGACAATGACATCCCGATTTCTTTTTATAACTTTATAAACTTCACCTTCCCGCTTTTTATTATCTGAACTTTCCTTTAAAATACGAACTAAAACAGTATCTCCATTCATAGCCGTATTTAAATAAGCTCCAGGAATAAATACACTAGCCTGCCCATTAATATCAAGAAATCCAAAATTCCCGCTGGAAATGGAAATTTCACCCTTTTACAAAATCCTTCCTTTTTCAGGCAAAAGTATATTTCCCATTTCTTTTCAAATAAATTTCTCCACTTTCTTCCCAAGCATTTAAAAGCTGCTTATACATTTTCCGTTTTTTCTGGCTCCATTCCAAAAGCTGCAATATTTCCTGAAAAGTAAATTCATATTCTGACAGAACTTGCTTTAAATATTTCAATTCCCGTTCTTCTTTAAGTTCCATTTTGGGGAGTTTTCTGATTTTTCCTTTTTTTAGCATTATAATTTTTTTGCCAAATCTTTTTTTCCTTATGAAAAATCTTTTATCACTATTTTCAATATTTCTATGTCTTTCTTTCTTTTTTTATTTCCCATATTTTACCTCTATTTTTTTATTCTAAATTTTATTAGCTATTATCGAATTTCTAAATTTTATAACATTTGGATGAATGATAGAATCCTTCGCAAGCAAATATTTTAATTTTTCCTCAATTTCAAATTTTATTGCCTCATCTAAATCTGTTTTTGCCAATTCTCTAGCCTTTTCCACACCTTCCCAGCTTCTCTTTTCCTCTATCGCATCAGCAAGATAAATAATTTTCGCAAGTGTACTCATATTTTCACACCCAATAGTATGATATTTAATCCCATCCAGAATTTCCTCATCATCAACTCCAAACAAGTCATAATTTTGCCGTACAAATTCAGCCCCTGCAAATCCATGCAGCACAGCCGTAGATTGTGACATCTTATCCGCCACTTCAGGATATTTTCCCCTTGTCAAGTCAATCATAACAGACAAGTTAAAAAATTTTGCCACATCGTGAAGCCAAGCTGAAGCTTCCACTTTTTCCACAGGAACTCCATAAATTTTTGCCAGTTCCACAGCACATTTTGCCACTCTTTTCACGTGTTCATATCTTTTTTCATCTAAAAAATTTCTTACATTTGCTTTAATTACTTCCATATTCATTTTTAATTTCCCCTTTACATAAATAATATTTTTCAAAAATTATACTCAAATTCAAAAATTATTCAATTTTTCCAATTCGATTCAAATATATTATATTTTTATATTTCATTTATATGTTACCACAAAAAAATAAAAACCCAGACAACTTATTTTTTATCTAAGTTTGCCCGAGTTCTTAAAAATTATTGAATTTGTAATGGCTGTACTGGCTGTATTTCCACATATCCTTCCAGCTGTTTAAATTTACTTGTATTAGTAAATTTTTTTCTGTATTCTCTCATAATCTGCATCTGTCAACTTTTTTTAGCCTTTTTCTCCACTTGAATATGAACTTTTCATAAATATTGCCACTTCAACCATTCCAAAAAGCCTCTTTATCAGCATCATAATTATCTTCCAATGCCTTTTTTTAGAAACCTTCGCATTTTCAATATCATTTATATAATCATCCACAAGCCGTACCTTATCCCTGTTTCAAGATATTTCTCCGCCTTTTTTTCATAAAATTATCCAAAAACTTTTGCATATTCTTCACTATTCAATTCTTTTTGAACTGCTCTTTGAATTTTTTTGATGTAACAGCTGGTCTTTTTACATTTTTAAATTTTCCGCTTTTTACCTGACACTTTCGCATTTCCAATGCAGCCTATACTCATTACAAAGCAAAACTGCCATAACTATCTTTTTTTACTTTTTTTCCATTTATTATTTTCTCCTTTTTTTCTTTTAATAATTATTATAACTAGCAATCTTAAGTTATTGACTTGAATAGTCTTTTTAGTTGGCTTACACCGAAATATTTTTCTTTAAAATTTTTCTTGAAATCATAAATCAAAAAAATGATAATATATACAAAATATTTTATATACAAACTAAAAAAATTTAAAAATAACAGAAGGTAAAAAAATGAAAATAGAAGATCTGTCACTTTTTTTGACAAAAGTTTCACTGTTTAAAGGATTAAACCCTGATAAAATCGTAAAAATGTCTAACAGAAGCTGACTTTAAAAATAAAAGAATATAAAAAAATGAAATTGTATTTTTTTCGTGGAGATATTTTAAAAAAATTATTATTATTGTAAAAGGCACAGCACGTGGAGAAATGCAGAAATTTAACGGAGATACAATTGTTATAAATCAAATGAAGGCTGGTGAAGTGCTGGCTTCTGCATTTTTATTTGGAAAAAAATAATGTTTTTCCCTGTTGATTTGATAGCTTTGGAAAATTCTGAGTTTCTTTTTTTGGATAAGGAAAAAAATATCTGGATCTAATCCAGTCAGATAAAAAGGCTTTTACTTAACTTTATAAGGAAATTTCAAATAAAAAGCCAATATTTGTCAAAACGTATCTGGTTTAATTTTACACATAAGACAATTGAAGAAAAAGGTTCTTAGCTATATAAAAGGAAAAATGCTCAAGATGATAAAAATAAAGTTTTTGCCCAGTATTTCAGCTCTAGCAAAAAAATTTGAAGTAACAAGGCCCGCCTTTATCAAGGGAAATTTCAAGTTTATGCAAAAGAAAAATTTTAAAAAAATAGAAAATAACGTTTATATTATAAATTTTTTTCCAACTTTTTTTCAAAAAGAATGTTTGACATTTTTTTCGTATAACAGTTATAATATTGAAGAAGTGAAAAAGCAATAAATATTTTTGCTTAAATAGAAAATTCAAATATGTATAATATTTCTGGTCTATACGCCACTAACACCGAATTTTTTTGGGCTTTACTCTTTTTTTAATGGGGTTATCCCTTTTATAAATTGTCTCAGGAAAATCACGACTACTTTAAGTTTTGTACGGATTCTGTACAATTTATAAATATGACTACCACCTGTAACATTTTGCAGGCAACCAAAAATTAAGTTAGAACGGTAGATCGGATTTTTTTATTTAAAAATATTAAAAGTTGATTTGCGAGCAAAAATATCGAGTTATTCCTTCTGCTCTTTCAAATTATTTCATAAAAATCTCTTTATTCCATATAAAATTTTTAAAAAAAAATTGCAAGGTTTTTATCCCCTGCAGTTTTTTTATTTTATATTGACTTTGGCTTTATCCAATCACTTTCCTTCCCCATCGCATAATTTTTCAGCACTTCTTCCTTATATTCCTTAAATCTTCCATCAATAATCGCCTCACGTGCATTATCCATAAGTTTTAGCAAAAAATGCAAATTATGATATGTTGCAAGCCTTTGCCCCAAAATTTCTCCAGCCTTGAATAAATGCCTAATATATGCCCTCGTATAATTTCTGCAGGCATAACAGTCGCAATCTTCATCTAGAGGTCTGTCATCTCTTGAGTAAACAGCATTTTTTTAATGACAAGTCTTCCATATTTTTGTAAAAAAACAGTCCCGTGTCTTCCAATTCTTGTAGGCTGAACGCAATCCATCATGTCAATTCCATGTTCCACAGCCTCAAGCATATCCGCCGGCTCTCCAACTCCCATTAAATATCGTGGTTTATTCTCAGGCAATTTGGGCGTAATGTATTTTAAAATTCTATACATATCCTCACGTGGCTCTCCAACTGCAAGCCCTCCTAAAGCATATCCCGCAAATCCATAGTCAGCCTCATACAATTCTTCAAGGCTTTTATCCCGCAAATCCTCATAAATTCCACCTTGCACAATTGCAAAAAGACCCTGTCTGTCCTTATTCCTATTTGCTTCAATACAACGTTTTGCCCATCTTGAGGTTCTTTCAATAGATGGAATCAAATATTCACGTGTTGATAATCCTGGCGGGCATTCATCCAGCACCATCATAATGTCGCTTCCCAAATTATTTTGAATTGAAATAGATTTTTCAGGCGATAAAAAGTGCTTTGATCCCATCCAGATGCGAACGAAAATAAACACCTTCTTCCTTTATTTTTCTCAAATCTCCCAGACTAAATACCTGAAATCCGCCACTATCAGTTAATATCGGTCTATCCCATCTCATAAATCCGTGAAGCCCGCCAAAATCATTTACTAATTCATCTCCTGGACGTAAATACAAATGATACGTATTCCCAAGAATAATTTGAAATTAATTTCTTCCAGTTCCTCCTTAGTCATAGCCTTTCACAGTTGCCTGTGTCCCCACTGGCATAAATACTGGAGTTTTTTTATTTCTCCATGTGGAGTTGTTATAACTCCCGCACGTGCATTTCCATCACTTTTTTCCAATTTATATTTTATTGGATTGTTAAAATCCTGATTTTCCTTTTCTATGCTCATTATTTGTTTTTTCTCCTAAATTTATTTTTTTATTATAGTCATTTGTAAAAAGTCTAAAAAAACAATAAACACAGTATTTTTATGCTTGATTTTTTTCTTGTTTTTCTCCGCTTCCTGACAAGGGGTCTTGACCCTTTGCGATTCAAATCCGCTGTTGTTCAATATTTATCGCTTTTTACTTTTACAATTGCCTATTATTTTTTTATATAACTTTTTAAAAAAATTTATTATAATCCTATAATTTCCCAATTATTATGACTTTTTCCCTTCTATTATGCCATTTTTTTCACATTTTTTTATATAATCAATCATCATATTTTGAATAGTTCCATCAATTTCCCCAATTGCTTCCTTAGATGCCCATAACACTGGAATTTTCCTGCCCATCAAAAAATTCCGCCTTTTTCTTGCCAACTGCTCAAATCTGTAAGCATTCATTCCAACTTTCAGCTTCATTTCAGAAGTTATCTCTTTTCCATTTACAAGCATTAAATTAGTAATTTTATTGCCTTTTTCATTCCTCAAGTCAATTTTATACTTCACTCCCCCAAAAATATCAAAAGTCACATATTTTCTTCCAGCACGTTCACCATTATACCGATATTCCGTATCTCCAGGCTGTATCGTGTCAAAATAGTCAGCAGCCCATTCCATATAATCTTTCAGTTGCTTTCCCTGTCATTTTATAAATTGTAACATCTCCACCTGCATATCTGTAATTGTAAACTATGTCCTTTCTCCTAATTTCCCCCTTATTAAGCCTAACATTTTCATAATTATATGCAAATGAAACCACGTCTGCTCCGCTGTAATAAAGTTCTACATCCGTTATAAACGAAGACAGCCCAGTATCTTTGGCAAAAGCTGCCGACACACCGTGAAATTTCCCTTTTGGCACCATATCATTTAAAGTTTCTCCCACTTTTTCATTTGCAATTTTACAAAGTCTGTTATGAAAAGGCTTGTAAATTTTTTCTATTTCTGGATCAGGCTCCTCATCTTTTACAGGAACAGTTGTCGAATCCTTGCTTATTAAACTGATTTTTCCATTTTCAATTTCAAACTTTAAATCGACTTCTGAAACAAAAAGTGCCGTATCTATGCGGCTCTGTAATTAAAACACCGTTAATTATTTCCTTTGGAACATTCTGATGCATGTGCCCTGCAACAATTACATCTATTTCAGGTACAGCATTTGCCAGATCCCTTACTCCAGTTTCTGGAATGTTATTTTCATTTTCAATTCCCATGTGAGCCACTACGACAATCGCATTTGCCCCTTCAGATTTTAATTTTTCTATTTGCCTTCTAGTTTCATTTATAGGCGATACAAAGTAAAAATCCTTCAAGTAGCCTGTATCTTCTTCAAACTGTGCCGACATTGGAGTTGACAATCCAATAACTCCTATTTTTATGCCATCTCTTTCAATGATTACAGAAGCATTTAAATATCTTTTTTTATTTTTTGAAAAATTAGTGTCATTTTCGGCATTTTCATTGTAATATAAATTAGCTGCCAATTTATTAAATTTCATATCTCTTAAAATATTTGACAAAGTTGGCATTCCAAAAGTTAAATTCGTGATTTCCAGGTACAAAGACATCATATCCCATGTAATTTAAAATTTGTGGTACAGGATGCTTTGGAACCATCGCAAATTTTTCTATCCAGTTATCCTGTATCGCATCCCCAACTTCCACTAAAATCACATTTTTATTTTCTTTTTCTAATTTTTTTACCAATGTTGAAATCTGTGCATAAGAACCTGACCTGTCCTCCTCATCTGCTCCCATAGTTCCAAGCCAACACTCTTCCATGCACATCACTTGTTCCAAGTATTTTTTTATATTCACTTCCCTTTTTATTTTTCTTTTTTTCTAAGCAAGCATCAATATTTTTCATTGACATAATTTTTATTTTTCCCTCTTCTTTTTTATTTTTTTTATTTTCCATCATATTTTTCCATTTTTCCCGAGCTTCATAAATTGAAAATTCCCTTCCATATTTCACTTTATTCAATTCATCCTTTTATGTAAAAGATTTTTTCCAAATCAATCCCATAGTCATTCGCAATCGCAATAACATAGTAAAAAACATCAAACACTTCCTCCTCAATTGTCCCTTTTATATTTTCCCCATCAAATCTCACATTTTTCCTAATATTTTCAGCCAGTTCCCCAAACTCTTCAATTAATTTTAAAACTAATCTTTGTCCATTTTCTCTTTTTTGCTGTAAATTTTCCTTATCCCTGCTTTCATCCAAAGTTCCTTTTTCTATTCTTTTAATCAGATACTGGACTTCCTTAAGCGTCATATCTTCAGCATTACGTTTCATAAAAATTTATCCCCTTTCTTTCTTATTCTATATACCTCAAATTTTTTAGACTTAAATCTAAAATTTTAGCTGAATGTGTTATAGCTCCACTTGAAACATAATCAATCTCCAATCCTTTAAAGCGATTTATATTATTAATGTCTATATTTCCAGAACATTCTATTATAGCTTTCTTTCCTATAACTTTTATGGCCTTTTTGATAGTTTCTATATCCATATTGTCAAGCATAATTATATCTGCTCCAGCTCTAACTGCCTCTTCTACCCCTTCTAAATCTTCAACTTCTATTTCAATTTTTTTAATAAAAGGAGAATATTCTCTAGCAAGTTTTATAGCTTTTGTTATTGAACCAGCGGCACTTATATGATTGTCTTTTAACATTATCGCATCAGAAAGATTATATCTGTGGTTATACCCTCCACCAGCTACAACTGCGTACTTTTCAAATATTCTCATATTCGGAACAGTTTTTCTTGTATCTAGTAAACATATGTTCTTATCGTCCAGTGCTTCTATCATTTTTTTTGTATAAGTTGCAATTCCACTCATTCTTTGCAAATAATTTAAAGCTACTCTTTCAGAAGAAAGCAATGCTTTTACATCATCTCTTATCTTTAGTATCAGATCTTTTTTTAAAAAAACTTCATCCCCATCCTTTTTTTATATTCAGTAAAAAAACAGGAGAACCATTTAACTCAAAAAAACTCTTCTAAATACATCAAGTCCCCCTAAAAATACCTTCTCCCTTGGAATATAAAGAAATTTCCGCCAGTCTATCATCCTTATAAATTGCATTTGTACTTACATCTTCTGAAGTAATATCCTCTTTTTAATGCTAATTTGATTGAATTATCCATTTGAAATTTATCTATTTTTCTCAAACTCATCTTCTTTTTATCCTTTGCTCTATAATATTTTTATTTTCTTTTATTTTATTTTCTATTTCAAAAACTTCTTTTTCAATATTTTTAAATGCATTATCTACTGTCACATTATTATAATTAGAGACGTTATTTTCAACATTAATCGAATGGGCTGCTCTTTTTCCAAACACAACACTTTCTAATAACGAGTTGCTTGCAAGCCTGTTTTGCCCATGAACACCCGTACAGGCAACTTCACCAACAGCATACAAATTTTTCATTGAAGTTTTTGAATCCATATTAACCTTGATTCCTCCCATTGTATAATGCTGAGCAGGAACTACTGGAACTTTATCTTTCAATACATTTATATCTTTTTTTATTAATTGTTTATAAATATTTGGAAATCTTTTTTCAATATCTAATTTTATTGTGCTAAAATCCAACCATTCATATTCAGATTTGTCTTTTTTCATTTCTTCCAGTATTGCTCTCGTAACTTCATCCCTAGGTTTTAACTCATCTGTAAATCTTTGCAATTTCTGATTTAAAAGTACCGCTCCTTCCCCTCTTACTGATTCCGAAATCAAAAAAATTTTCCTTTCATTATCTTTTTGTATAAAAATGTCGTTGGATGTATTTGAACATATGAAATATCCTTTAATTCTATATTATGTCTGATAGCTGCCGCTATTCCATCTCCTCTTATATGAGAAAAAAATTTGTAGTATTCTTATATATTCCGCCTATCCCTCCTGTTGCTAAAACTGTGAATTTAGATCTTTATGGAAAAATATCTCTTTATTTTTGACTACAATACCAAAGACAATTATTATTTTCTTCAATTATATCTAAAAAAATTCGCAATTTTCTATTATTTTTATGTTCTTTTTTTCCAAAAACTTTTTTTATAAGGCTTTCCATTATGTACTTACCAGTTCGATCTTCACAATATAAAATTCTAAATTTTCTATGTCCTCCTTCTCTTGTATAAAAAAGACCTTTTTTATCACCTGTAAATTTTACTCCCATTTCAATCAAAGTCTTTACAGCTTCTTCTGATTCATCAACTAATATTTCGACTGCTTTTCTGTCATTTTTATAATGACCTGCAATTAAAGTATCTTCAATATAGTCTTCTCTATCCTCTTTTCCCCTGCAAACAGATATTCCACCCTGTGCAAGATAAGAATTGCTGTCTCTAAGCTTCTTTTTTGTTATTAAGCATATATTTATACTGTCATCTAATGTCAAAGCACAAATCAATGCTGCAACTCCAGAACCAATTATAACCACATCGTAATTTTCAGCTTTCATTTCAATCCCCTGCCAATTCTAACATTCTTTCTAAAGGAATTAGAGCTTTTTTAGCTATTTCATCATCAACTTTCAGTTCATCTCCACCTTCCGTCAAAATTTTTTCAATTTTCTCTAAGGTATTTTTCTTCATACTTCTGCATATCAAAGTATCTGCAAAATGCAATTTCTTATTAGGAGCTTTCTTATATATTTCAAATCTAATTCCTCTTTCAGTTACAATTATAAATTCATCTCCCTCTTTTAAAGCCTCGGCGATTATCCCGCTTGTACTCCCGATATAGTCTGCTAATTTTAAAATTTCTTCCTTGCATTCTGGATGAGCCAAAACTTTTGCATTGGGATATTCTTCTTTTAATTTCTTTACATTTTCCAAATGCACTAAATTATGTACACAACAATAACCTTCATTTAAAAATAATATTTTTTTATTTTTTTTACTTGTTTTTGCAATATATGAGGCTAAATTTCCATCAGGAACTATGAAGATATTTTTTTCTTTTTAATTTACTTACAATTTTAAGTGCATTGGATGAAGTTATACAGACATCACAATGTGCTTTAATTTCAGCTGTTGAATTTATATAGCATACTACCGACAAATCGCTATACTTTTCTCTCATTTCTTTTATTTTTTTTATAGTTATCATATGTGCCATAGGACAGTCAGCATAAATATCAACCATATACACTGTTTTTTCTGGATTTAAAATTTTTATACTTTCACCCATAAAATATACTCCTGCCATTATTATTGTCTTATTTTTCAGCTTTGTCGCAGTCTTAGCTAAATAAAAAGAATCTCCAACATAGTCAGCAATCTCCTGTACATCTCCATCTACATAATAATGAGCTAAAATCGCCACATCTTTTTCTTTTTGTAATTTTTTTATTCTCTCTTTCATTGCTCTTGCTACCAAAAATGTGTCAAAATATAGTCAACACACTAGAATATTACTGCTTCATCGAGCATACTTTTGATCAAAACATACTTTTTTGCTCTCCACAGTCGTAAATTCCCGACTAGCTATCGGTACATATAATATATTCTCTTTTGCTATTAATCTATATAGTAGCATTTCTCCTTTTTTTATTTAGAATATATTATTTATGCTAAAAACAGTATAATTTTTTTAAGATTAAAAGCTCTAAAATATTTCATAAAATTTTTAAATACTGTCAACCCCTCTGCTTAAAAAAAGCTAAATTATTCAGAAGTTTTAATATTTAAAAAAATTACATTTGTAGATTTTGGTTTTCCAAGCTCTTTTTTCTCCTTCAAATAATCAATAAACATCTTTGTATCGCTTAAATGAGTATCGTTTCCTCTTTTTTGAGCCGTGATTTTTCCTAATGTTGTATATCCGTCTTTTCCTTTGGCAATATATGAATTTACAGCTAACATATAAGTTTTTTTAGCATCAATTGGTATCCATTTATTTGCTTTAAAGTCAAATACTTCTATTTTTTTTAACTCTTGTTCCAAGAGTCCCTTCCTTTGTTGCTTCGTATCTAATTCCCGCACCATAAGGGAAAGCTCCTGTTGATCCGCCATTTAATACATAATCAATCGCATCTTCCAAAATTTGCTTTACTTCTGCACCTGTAACATCTGTTATAAATACTGTATTTGAAGTAAATGGCAATAATGAATATGCCAAATCGTATGAAAAATCTCCGGGATTTAGCGTAATTCTTACATTTCCTGCATTTCCAATTACAAAATCAACATTTCCAGTTCCTGTATTTCTTAATTTATGCAAAACAGATTCCGCTACAAGAGTTGTTGCAAATGAACCGTCTTTATTATGTTCGCTTGGCACTCTGTTATCTGAACCTCCTGGAATTTCTTCAGTAATTTTACCAATTGTACGTTTTCCAAGTTCTGTTTTTTCCTTTTGGTATCTTTCTAAAAGTTTTGACTAAAAGCTGGATCATTTTTTTATGGCAACTATATTTTTTTATTATTTTTTTATTGAATTTAGAATCTTGCTTTTTTCCTTTTCATCAAGCTGAACAGCTTTACCATCAGCACCTTTCACTTCAAAAAAGTCATCTCCAATTAGCAGTTTTGGTGCAGGAGTCAATTCTGTAATTACTCCATTCTTATCAAATTTTGCTTTCATTTCACCAAGTAAATATGAATAATTCCACGCTTCTGCAATGTAGACAGGATTTCCATTAGGTGAATTTACTTTTTTAGGATAACTGTCAGCTTCAGGAACTAATCCGAACTGCTCAAATTCCTTTCCTAGCAAGTAATGCGTATCTCCTGATATAATCAAGTCAATTCCATCAACTTTTTTTGCCCAATTTCCACATTCTTTTTCATATCCTGCATGAGATAACAGCACTATTTTTATTTATTCCCTTATCTTGAAGTTCCTTTTGCATATTTTTCTGGCTGTTTCAACTTCATCTAAAAAAATTTAATATCTTCTCCTGGACTAGAAGACTCCTTCGTTTTTTTCACAACATCTATTCCAATAATTCCCTACATTTTGTCCACCAATATTTTTTTTATAATATAAAGGCTTCCATTTGCCTTCCAGTATGCTTCCCTTATCAGGCACAACATTAGATGAAACTACTGGTATTTTTTTAAAGCATCCAAAAAAATGATCTCAAAAAAATTTATTCCCATCATCAAATTCATGATTTCCCAGAGTATAGGCATCAAAATTAATCGCATTCATAAGTTCGGCATCTGCTTTTCCCTCAAATAACGTATAATAAAGAGTTCCTGTCACAGCATCACCTGCATGAACCACAAGAGTATTTTTATTATTTTTTTCCTAAAAATTCTTAATTTCCTGTCCTACTCTAGGTAATCCACCAATATGCACCGTAACTGTTTTTTTCCATCCAGCTTAATTGGCATTTTTTCTTCTTCCAGATGTGAGTGATGGTCATTAATATGAGCAACATTTAACTCAAATGTACTTTGAGAATTTTTCCCAGCTGCTTTTTTAATAGTTTTTGCCTCTAAATTTGCCGCTGGCAGTAATGCCAATACTAAACCTAACAAAAAGTAACTTTTTCATAATTTTTACCTCCTGCATTATATAATTTCTATTTTTTTCAAATTTTATATTTCCAGTTTAATTATAACTTGATTTTCAAAAAAATCACTAAAAAAATAATTTTTTTTTAAACATAGATTTCAAATAAATTTGACAATATTTTTTTAATAAACATGTGCTATAATTCAAAAAGACAATTTTTTTCATTGTTAAAAAAATAATTTTTTTAAAAGAAGGAAGATGATAAAATGAACATCAGAAATCTTATTAAAAAAATGATTCTAATTTTTTTGGAGTTATTGGAATCTCACTTACAGCTTTTTGCTGCACCTAGAAGAAATAACAAAGTCGTATATGTAAAAAGAACCACACGTAAAAGTCGTAAGAAGAAGATACATTTTTCGTGAAAGTTCCTAAAAAGAAAAAAATTCAAAAAGTAGTATATGTGAAAAAGAACCTACACGTAGACAAAGAGCTGCCGCTAGAGCAAGAGCTGCCAGAAGAAGATAATTTAATAACGTAAGATATTTTGAAAAGCTGTTTTAGTAAACATTAAGCATAAATAATTATATAACAAAAAGTTTTATTTATTAATTGATTTATTTTTACAGCAAGATTCTTACTATAAGAAAAAAATAATAACTTTTAAATAATCGTTGTTATAAAAGACAGCGGTTATTTTTTTATTTCAAATTAAATTCATTATTTTTTTTAAAAAAATGAAAAAGAAAAATTGAAAAAAATAACTATTAAAATGTTAAAATTAAGTATAGATAAATAATTTAGAAAAGGAGCGATATTTTAAATATCGGATAATAATTATGAATATAGTATTATTTGGAGCACCTGGAGCAGGGAAAGGGACTCAAGCAAAAGAATTAATTAAAAAATATGAAATTCCTCAAATTTCAACTGGAGATATTTTAAGAGCAGCAATCGCTAATAAAACTCCACTTGGACTGGAAGCAAAAAAATTGATGGATGAAGGAAAAATTGGTTTCAGACGATATTGTAAATGGACTTGTAGAAGCAAGACTTAAAGAAGATGACTGTAAAAAGGGTTCATTTTGGATGGATTTCCAAGAACTGTGGCTCAGGCTGAAGAACTTGATAAAATTTTTAGCAAAAATCAAATAGAGAAATTGAAAAAAAGTAATTGCACTTGAAGTAAGTGATGAAGAAATAATCGAAAAGAATTACAGGAAGAAGAGTTTCTAAAAAAACTGGTAAAATCTATCACATAAAATATAATCCGCCAGTTGATGAAAAACCCAGAAGACTTGGAACAAAGAGCAGATGATAACGAAGAAACAGTTAAAAAAAGATTGGCAGTTTATAACGAACAAACAGCGCCAGTATTGGATTTTTTTACAAAAAAAGCAAAAATAAAGTTTACAGCGTAGATGGTGCAAAAAAACTGGAAGAAATCACAAAAGATATAATTGATATTTTGGAAAAAAATAAGAAAAAAATATTATTTAGTGAAAATTAACTTTTAACAAATAAAAAAAGAAAAAAAGAAATTTAGAAAGAAGAAGAAAAAATGATAATTTACAAAACATTAGATGAAATAAAAATAAAAAAAGCTAATGAAATAATCGCAAGACTTTTTTTGAAGATGTATTGCCGAAAATATGTAAAAGGCTGGAATAAGCACTTATGAACTTGATCAAATAGCAGAAGATTATATTAGAAGCCAAGGGGCAATCCCAGGAACAAAGGGATATGACATAGGAAGTCCATATCCTCCATATCCAGCTGCAACTTGTATTTCTGTAAATGAAGTTGTGGTACACGGTATTCCTAGCAAAAAAAGCAAATTTTTAAAAAGAAGGGGATATTTTGACAATTGACACAGTGACAGTGCTTGATGGATATTTTGGGAGATTCTGCAATTACTTATGCTGTTGGAGAAATTGATGAAACTTCTAAAAAATTGATGGAAGTTACTGAAAAGGCAAGAGCTATTGGAATTGAAGCGGCACATGCTGGAAATAGAATTGGCGACATTGGGCATGCTATTCAAGAATATGTGGAAAGTTTTGGATTCTCGCTTGTAAAGGGATTTTGCAGGGACACGGAGTTGGAAAGGAAATGCACGAAGATCCAATTATTCCAAATTATGGAAGAGCTGGAACTGGAGCTAAAATTGAAAAACGGAATGGTAATTACAGTTGAGCCAATGGTAAACGTTGGAACTTATAAAGTGAAGATATTGCCTGATATGTGGACTGCCGTTACAAAAAGATGGAAAACGTTCAGCCCAATATGAACACAGTTTTGCCATTATTGATGGAAAGCCTGTAATTTTTAAGTGTAAGAGATTAACAAAAAATATAATGAAGGGAGAGAATTAAATTGAGCATACTGGCATTCATATTAATATTATTCGTGGCAATGGAGCATTATTACATATTAATTCTTGAAATGTACCTGAACGAAAGCAAATCCATCCAAAAAAACTTTGGATTGGAACTAGACTTTCTAAAAGATGAACGTGTAAAAAAAATGCTGGCAAATCAAGGGCTATACAACGGTTTTCTTGCCTCAGGATTAATGTGGAGTTTAACCGAAAGCGGAGAATTTCAATTTCAAATTGCAATTTTCTTCCTGATTTGTATTATCTGTGCAGCAATCTATGGTTCTGTAACAGTTTCAAAAAAAATATTCTTATTGCAGGGAATACCTGCATTAATGGCTTTTATTTTATTATTATTGCCATTGATAATTTCATAATTTTATAAATGCACCTGAAATGAAGAAAAAGTTTTAGGTGTATAAATAATAAAGGGGTCAATAACCCTCTTAGTAAACTTTTTAAAAAAATTTTAATATTAAATTATTTAAGATTATCATATCTTCAGCTAGTTCTATTGCTCTATCTCTGCCCATTCAGTCATTATAGAATAACATTCTTCTAAAAAATCCCATTCGCACCTTCAGTTTCACTATTAACTTTTTCTTTCTCTTTCGTTTTAACCATTCTCTTTCTTCATTACGAAGTTTAGTTTTTTTGTGTAGATGAAAGTTTTGACATTAATAATTTATAGACTTTGTTTAATTCATTATCCCAAGCATTTTTGAACCTCATCCATCATTTTCTGCCTCTCCAGTTGGACTCCTGTCCATAATAATTAGATGTAAATTCTTTTTTTCTTTTTGCTTTCCATTTTACTAATCATATCAGTTCTATAACCTGCAAAAAAATCATTGAACTTCCAATTAATGTTAAAATTAAAATCCATTTTTTTCATAATATTTCAACTTCCTTTCTAAAAATTTTTTTATTCTTATTTAACTATATCACAATTAACCAATAACAGTCTTTCTGATTAGAAAAATTAAAATATAATAAAATATAAATGGATTGCTTAACAACAATATATGTTATTCAGTAAATCTAATTTTCAAAAATTAACCTTTTTATATGTTTTTTTACTATTTTTTTATCAGGATTTTCAATTTTATCCTTCTCTTTTTTTCTTTCATTTTTCCAAAACTTCATCTAAAAAGTTTAATTACTCTTGTATTTTCAAATTCCTTTCTGTATTTGTTTATTACACTTTCATCAGCAGCTGCGAGCATTTGAGCAATAGACAGATAAAGTGCCAGTTCCGACTGCTCGTTAAAAATATACATCTTCATAACTTACATCCTTTGTTGAAACGTTATCCAGATAATATTTTACTGCACTTCCCACTCCATAATTCAACATATTTTTTTAGATATTTCTATTTCTGCAAATTTTAGTTCAAATCCCTCACATAGTCATCTGGAATACCAAATTCCTTTTTGATTTTTTTATCAATTTTAAAAATAATCTGCTATTCGCCGATATTTATCAGCTTCCTCCTTTTGACTTTTTCAATGTTTCTTTTTCCATCATCAAGGATTTCCTTTATGCTTTCAGAATAAGTCTGATTGTCCTCTTCATCATTTTCCGCTTCATCAGAATCATCATTTTTCATCTTCATCTTTATTTTGTATGATCCCATTTTTTTCATCATATAAAAAAATCCATCTGGAAGATCATTCGCTTCATTATTAATATTGTTATCTTCTTCATTTAAATAATCTCCCAATGTATTAAGAAACGAAAATCATCTCTAAATTATCATTTAATATTTCAACCAAATCCATAACTGGAGTTCCTTTATAACTTCTTTTTCAAAAGGTTGTAATACTTTTTTTAGAATTTTTTTCATCGCCCTTTAGTTTATAATAACTCAATTCATTTGATAATCTGTCAAATTTTGATGAATATTTTGAAATTTTGTCCATATATTGTCTTGCTTTTTTTAAAAATCCTTCTGTTCCCCAACCATATACGCACCAGCAATAGTTGCTCCCTAAGGTTTCATTTCTCTCATCTTTTTCATAAATTTCCTTCAGTTTTTTTGAAAATCATCACTTTCCTTCCCTCTTCTGTAAAAAATTTTTTTCATCTTTAATATCATATTGAAATTTTATAGTTTCATCAATAATATCCTGTTTTATCCCAATTTTAGAAAGCCTATCCTGTATAAGCTCTGCCCGTGTATATGCCAGCGATTTTGAATTTAAACTAAAAAACAATGGCAATGACAATAATATAAACAATTTTTTCATAAATTTCCTCCTGTTTTTTTATATAAATTTTATGTAAACTACTCCCACTTTTTAGAAGCGGGAGCTTTTGGGAAAGTATCTGCTTTTGTTAGCCAAATATATTTACCAAGCTCTTCGGGTAGTTCCTACCCTGTCTTTTTTTATTTCTAATATTTCAACATCTCTTTTCCAATGTTTTTTATATTCAGTGCCGCATTATAATCTCTATCAATTTCAATTCCACAGCACTCACATCTATAACTTCTTTCTGATAATTTCAGTTCCTCTTTAACATTTCCACATTTACTGCAAGTTTTCGACGACGGAAACCACTTATCTATCTTCAAAAATTGTTTCCCTAAAAACATCAACTTATACTCAAGCATCCTCAAAAACATTCCCCATCCATTATCTCCTACACTTTTCCCAAAATTTAATGCCTGGCTCATCCCTTTCATATTCAAATCCTCAACAACCACAGCATTATACGCTTCAGACAATTTTTTCGATAATTTATGTAAAAAATCTCTTCGACAATTTTTAATATATTCATGCAATTTTGATATTTTTGCTTTTTGTTTATACCAATTTTTTTAGAAAACTTTACTTTTTCTCGATAATGATTTCTGCAATTTTTTTCAATTTTTTTTCTCCAACATCCTAAAAATATCTTGGATAATCAGCCCTTTGGTTTTCAGAGCTGACAAATAATTCAGACATTGAAAAAAATCAAGTCCAATCACTTTATCATTACTTGGTATTTTTTTGAATTTCTTTTTCAAATTCCGTCAAAACAGAAACATAATAATTTCCATTACTATTTATTAGTGTTACCGACTTTATTCTATAATTCTTTGGTATTTCTCTATGATATTTTTAATTTTATTCTTTTTCAATTTTGGCAAAACCAAATACTTGTTTTTCCTCAATTCGTATCGAATTGTTCACACAATTTGTCGTGTAACTTTTAACATTATTCTTTTTAGATTTGAACTTTGGAAACTTCGCTCTTTTCTGAAAAAATTCGTAAATGATCGTTTTACATTCAATTGAGCATTTGAAAGTGCCAAACTGTCCACTTCTTTTTAAAAAAATTGGTTTTCGCTTTTCAAACTAGCAGGTGTAATTATTTTATTTTTTTCCAGTTCCTTCATAAATTTTATTAGCAATATACAAAATTGTATTGTAAACAAAACGAACACATCCAAAAAGTCTTGTTTATCAATAATTCTTGCTCCTTATTTGGATAAATTCTATGTTTGAATACTAAATTATATTTCCTTAAAGATTACACATCCTTTTGATTTTCGATCTTATTTTAATTATTTCTCTTCGATGTTTATCAAAATTGTATCTTGGCTTATCAACACCAATTTTTTACAAAAAGCAATTCATCTCACTTATAAGTCGGAGACTTCTTGCGCTATCTTTATTGAAAATAGAAATAATATTTTGTTTGTTACCAGCAGGGAACTCTTCTTTCCTTATTAAAGGCATTAGTTTACCATTTTGCCAAAGTCATATCTTTTTGATTTCCTCCTGGATCTTCCTAGCAGTCCAAAATTATCTTCCAATTTTGCCCATTACTGACACTAGCGCATATTCCTGTATTCCCTCGTCCATTATTACCTTCAAAATAAAGTATAACTTCAGCGAAGATTATAATTCCATTTTCATCCTTTGACATCTTCATTTAACATTATCCAATGTTCTACACGCTTATTATAGCTTGAAATTTCTCCCATATCAAATAATCTGATCTTGTTAATAATAAGTCAATTTTGTCTATGATGTTCCCTCATCAAAACTCTATTTTGTACTGGTCTTAATCCTTTAACAATTTAAAATAACACTACAGCCAACATGCTCATTAAAATCCTTTACCTAAAAATTTTTTGATACTTATCGCAGGATCACTATATTTTGAATTTCATCCATGTATTTTCATTCAGAATATTTCCTTGTTCAAGGCATACATGTTTTTAATTTTTGTATATTCATAAGGTGTCTATTTTCAAATAAATCAGATATTTTTATAGTCTCCACTTATTTTGTTCAAAAATAGTGATTAATCTTCTGTGCCAAATATAATTCTCTTATCATTGCTGAGCAATTTTCCAGTTTTCACCCGTTCTCGAATAATTTTCTCATCTTCCTCAAAATATTGCGTATCACGTATTTCATAATCCAACGCAACTGTTTCATCAATCAATTCCTGCCTAACTCCAAGTTTTGACAACGTTTCCTGAATCTTTTTCCTTTTGTGTGAATCCATATATTTCAAAATTCATCATTAAAAAAATATCCCTAAAATCAAGAATAATTTTCTCATCTTTACCACATCCTTAAAATTTTTGATAAAAAAACATCCCATTTAATATCCACTATATATTATAGTATATCCCACATTTTTAATTTTTTTAAAAAAATTTTTTTCTTGATTTTTTTGAAATTTAAAACATTAAATTTAACTGAATCCCTACTAACTTCAAAAAGAACTCCACAATCGCTATAAATCCCATCCATTAAAGTTCTACTTCCAAAGTAAACTATTGCAAATATAATTAAAATTCCGTATTTTTCGATTTTTATTGTAAAATTTTTCTCACTTTTTCACCAGAAAAAGAATAAATTATTCTTCCGCCATCCAAAGGTGTTATTGGTATTAAATTAAACATACCAAGCAGTAAATTTATTAGATACGTATAAAGCAGAATTGTCATAAAGATATTTTCAATATCCAAGTATTTCCCAAGATATTTCAATAAAAGAAGTGAAACTGCAGCAATAATAAAGTTTACAACTATCCCAGCTATCGCAACACAAAAATAATCCCAAGCCGATGCGGTCTTAGATTATCAAAATTCACTGGAACAGGCTTTTGCCCAGCCTACCAAAAAACTTAAATCCGCTCAAAAGTATTAAAATAGGCAAAATTATCCCTGTCAAGTCAATATGCTTTAGGGGATTCAAAGTTATCCTCCCATTCATTTTTGCCGTATTATCCCCAAATTTATAAGCCACATATCCATGTGCCACCTCATGAAAAAGTCATTGATATTACAAAAAAACCGCAAGTGAAATTATCATATCCCTTGAAATTTCCACCACAAAAAATTCTTGCAATAAAAATAAACAATAACTGCAACAATAATCCCCAATTTTATTCCCGAATACTGCGGATTCAAACTCTTAAACCTGTCATAATAGTCTTTTTAATTTTTTTCACAAAAATTTCCTTTCCAAATTTGACTTTACATAATATTTTTTTATTCATTACTCAAATTCATCACCCAAAAATCCAATTCCTATTGCATAAATTATATCAAATTTTTCCCAAAAAAATAACAAAAACATTTTAAAAATTTGATGGATTAAAAGTATTTAAATCTTTTTTTACAAATAAAAAAACAACCTTATATAAAAGTTGTTGTTTTTTTAACGAATAATTTAATCCTTGTTTTAATGGATACTCTACTTTAACAGAAGTATTACATGATAGATACGGGAATTTGAAATGAGTTTCAATCCTTGTTTTTAATGGATACTCTACTTTAACTAAAAGCAATTTAACATGTTGTAAACAGTTTCAATCCTTATTTTAATGGATACTCTACTTTAACTGAGATATTTTTTGAAAAAATTCTAGTTTCAATCCTTGTTTTTAATGGATACTCTACTTTAACATAGATCTGAATCAACATAGTTATTTGAATGTATCGATATTGTTTCAATCCTTGTTTTAATGGATACTCTACTTTAACTCCGTACTTTTTGAGAAAAATTCTTTATTTATCGGTATTACAGAGATTTTTTTCAGACATTAAAATCGCATTTTTTTGCTTAATTTTTTTGTTATTTTTTTGCGTGTTTTTAGCATTTTCCGTAACTCCTAGCCTGCATTTTTTTACTGGCTTTTCAAATAGATTTTTCCCTGATTTTTTTACTTTTTGGTAGTGGTAGGAATTTTTTTACTACAAACTTATTTTACCACATTTTTTTGATTTTTTTCAAAATTTTTTTAAAAAATGGAGTACCAAAACTGATACTCCAAATAACTTCTTTTTGCTACATTTTTTTGTTTTAACTATTTTTTTAAACATTCCAGTAACTTTTGCCAGCTAAGTCCTTTTGCTCCTTCTACAGTTTTATCCACTGCTTTTTCAGCACCTTTTTCCACATCTTTAACAATTTTGTTATTTGCTGCTTTATTAGCCAAGTCTTTTGCACCTTCTACTGTTTTTTCAAAAACTTCTTCAGTTCCTTTTTTAATATTTTGAGCAACTTCGCTTCCTGCAATTTCCTTTGTTTTGTCAGCAGCTTTTGTCAGCCAAGTCTTTTTGCTCCATCTACAGTTTTTCAATGCATCTTCTGCACCTTTTTTTAAATCATCAAATTTCATAATCTTTTTCCTCCATTTTTTTATTTATAATTATTAGATAACTATCTTTTTTATTCTACAGTTACTGATTTTGCCAAGTTTCTAGGTTTATCAACATCATTTCCCTTTAATTTTGATAAATAATATGCCAATAACTGATGAATTACGATTGTAGAGAATCCTGCATAATCATCTTCCACATCTGGAATATAGAATACTTCATCTGCCACTTCTTCCACAACTGTATTTCCTTCTTTTGCAATTGCAATGACATAAGCTCCCCTTGATGTAACTTCCTTTATGTTTGATACTGATTTTTCAAATAAGTCAGATTGTGTAGCATTTACAACAACTGGTACTCCATCTGTAATTAATGCTATAGTTCCGTGCTTCAATTCTCCCTGAAGCAAAGGCTTCTGAGTGAATATACGAGATTTCTTTAGATTTTAGGGCACCTTCCACAGCGATTACATAATCAAGTCCACGCCCAAGGTAGAACATGCTTTCGCTATCCTTGATTTTATCTGCAACATCTTTGATTTTTTCATCATATTCCAGCATTTTTTGAATACTTTGTTCCACTTCATACAATTTTTTTATATCCTCAACTGCTTCATCTTTTGTAATTTTTTTCCAAATTTATATGCAAAAATCAATTGCCATCAAAGTTTAAAATTACCATTTGAGTAGTGTATGCCTTTGTAGAGGCAACAGCAATTTCAGGTCCTGCCCAAGTGTAAATAACATGATCTGCTTCTCTTGCTACCGAAGATCCTACCACATTTGTAATTGCAACAACTCTTGCACCATGTCTTTTAGCTTCCTTCATAGCTTCAAGCGTATCCAAAGTTTCTCCAGACTGGCTTAACACAATAACCAATGTCTTATCATCAATTACAGGATTTCTATATCTAAATTCAGAAGCAATGTCAACATCTACACGAATTCTTGTTTTCTTTTCAATAATATATTTTCCAGCAAGTCCAGCATGATAAGCCGTTCCACATGCCACAATATAAATATCATTAATTCCGTTCAGATATTCCTTTGTAAGCCCTGCATTATCAAAATTAATGTTGTAATTTTCATCAACTCTGCTGTTTAATGTTTTTACAAGCACTTCAGGCTGTTCAAAAATCTCTTTTTCCATAAAAGTATTCATATCCACCTTTAGAAGCAGCTTCCAAATCCCATTCAATATGAGTTATTTCTCTTTTTTTCTCATTTCCGTCAGCATCCATAATTTTTTTACAGAATCTTTTTATTTCCACAATTTCATTATTTTTCAATCAAATAAACATCTCTCGTATATTTCAAAATAGCAGGAATATCAGATGCAATAAAGTTTTCTCCCTTTCCCAATTCCAACTATTAACGGACTTTCCTTTCTAGCCGCAATAATTCTATCAGGCTCCTTAACAGACATAATTCCAAGCGCATAGGCACCTTTTATAACTTTTAGCAATTTTTTTACTGTTTCAAGAATATCTCCTGTATAAAGTTCATCCAATAAATGTGCTACAACTTCTGTATCAGTTTCTGACTTAAACTCATACCCTTTCGCAATCAAATCTCTTTTCAACTCTAAATAATTTTCAATAATTCCATTATGAACAACAACTAATGTTTTATCCTTATTAAAATGGGGATGCGAATTTTCATCAGATGGCTTTCCGTGAGTTGCCCATCTTGTATGCCCAATCGCAACTGTCCCTTTAAGCGGATGTTTTTCCAGTTCATCAGCCAAATTTTTCAATCTTCCCACTTTTTTCACAATCTCAAACTTTTCACTTCCAGTATTAACAGCAATCCCAGCCGAATCATACCCTCTGTACTCTAACTTTTCCAACCCGTCAATAACAAAATCCTGAGCATTTTTTGCTCCAATGTAACCTACAATTCCACACATAATTTTTCTCCTTTAATAATATAAAATTACTAGAAAATGTTACTATAATAATTTTGTAATCCCAATTACTTGAAATTTTTGTATATTATTAAGGCTGTAACCACCTAAAGAGCATCCGCCGATTACTTCGATAACCCTTTTTCCTCGTCTTCTTTAGCCATTAATTTATTTTTTTATAAATTATTTCTAAAAAGCTGGCGCTTTTTGTATCTTTATTTCCTAGTTTAAAAGATTATAACAAATTTTTTTATATTTTTTTCAATATATATACGAATTTTTTTTAATATAAATAAAAAAATTATTCTACTTTTTACTTAATTAGTTTGAAATGTTTGTAATGTTGTGATATACTAAAACTATAAATTTAGAAATTTAAACAAAAACAAATTGGAGGATTTTTAAGATGAATAATAAATTGAAAAATGGGTATTTTAACAGCACTATGCTTATTTGCATTATCTTGTGGAAACGGAAATGGACAAAGCGGAAAAAGTATTATTTGAATCATCAGATAAAAAAATAAAAAGTATATGAAAATGAAGTCAACATCGAATTGGAAAAAAACTTATTTTCCAGCGGTATCTCACAAAAAGATCTTACACCTGACCAAATTAAGCAAATGAAACAATCTATTATTAAAAAAACATTGCTTTAAATAGAGCACTTGCAATTAAAGGTAAGGAAGAAAAAAACTTGACAAAGATAAAAAAATATACTGAAAAATCAAGATGTCATAAAAGAGCAATTATTGGCAAGCTTTAACTTTAGTTAATGAAGTTAATGGTAAAGTTAATGTTACTGATGAAGAAGCAAAAAAATATTATGATGCAAACCCTGCTGCCTTCACTCTTCAGGAAGATACTGCAAAATTACAGATCATAGCTTTTCAAAAGCTACTGACTCTGCAACAACAAAGCCAAGTATTAAAGGATGTTCTTGCAAATCCTAATAATTTTACTACATATGCACGTAAATACAATGCAAATATTCCTGGAGTTCCTGAAAATGGAGAAACTTCTGAAATTCCAGAAAAGCCGTCTAGGTGCTTTAGGTACAGCTATTAAAAAAATGTAGCGGCTGGACAAATTGTAAATAGTGTAGTTAAAGTTGACAATGCCCTATATATTGTAAGAGTATTGGAAAAAGAATTCTAAAAGGTGTAATCCCTTTTGAAAAAAAGTTAAGGAAACTATAAAGACTCAAATGAGAAATCAAAAAAAGACAAATTGAACAACAAAATTATTTGAAATCTGTATCTGATGAATTTAAACTTTCAAATATGGATGATGCAATAAAAAAATATTAAATAATATAAAAAAATTAAAAAGTTATAAAAAAATCCAGTAATAACAGCATTTCACAAAAGCAAGGGGCTTTGTCCCTTGTTAAAAAAATATAAAAATAATAAATGCTTTATTATCGTGATTTTATTTGCCTTTGTAAATGATAAAAAAATCACATTAAAAAGGAGGGTTTTTGTGAAAATTTTAAAAATACTTGCTAAGCGCTGTATTGCTAGTATTAGTCATATTTCTTTTTTTGGGATTATGTTTTCAAAGCAATATTGTCTCATTTATGACAAGATCCAAACATTCTGAATTTGAAAATGTAAAAATATTCTGTAAAAAAATAGCCAGATGGTTTTTGATAATTTTGCAGTTAATGGAAAAAAATCTTGGAAAAAGGACGTGCCACAGTTGGAATAGTACGAACTGGACTGTTTAAACTTGTGCCAAAATTGACAATTTCAATCTAAAAGCTGGAAGATGTAAATTTAGAGAGCATCTATAAAGAAAAAAATTCTCAAATTGATACTTTTACAGAAAAAAATAGATTCTCTCAGCGCTCAAGAAAAAAATCAGATAAAAACAACTGCTGACTTCATTAAGGAAACAACAGACAAAGGTTGCATCTTTAACAACTAATACTGATAATCTTATTAACAGCAAATGGAGAAAAAATATTGAAAAGACCAATATTTTTGAAAAAATTATGCAGAACTTACTGATTTGAAGAGCAAGGCTCAAAAAATTGTAGAATTAAATAATGAAATTAAGCCACTTGTGAAGTCTATAAATTCTGAAAAGGAAAATATTGAAAAAAATATTTCTGAAATCGAGCTGGAAAGGGATATTGCCCTTGCAAATGTTTCTGACAATTTGACTAAACTTGAAAAGGAAATTTCATTAAACGACTTTAACAATAATTCCAGCAGCAGTGTTCAAAATATGAATCTTTATATATTCCTAGATAAAGGGAAAAGATTTAGAAACTTCATTAAATACAGCTTTTAAAGGCTACTGCTCTTGTAAAGGAAATAAAAAGATTTAAATATTAGAATTTCAGATGTGGATATTAACGAAGGAAAAAAATTGTGGCTAAAGGATTAAATGGAAATCTTTCGCAAGTAAGCGGAGAAATTTTATTGCAGAATAATTCAAAGGCTTTAATAAAAGGTCAAAAATAATGGCTACGAAATTACTTATAACAAAGATAACTTTACTTCTAAAAACTTTATTTGCAGCTAATAAAAATAGGTTCACTTATTGAATATTCCAAAAAAATGATCTAATCGCAGGAAAAAAACTGTAAAAACTTTCTTCAGAACTTGTTATGGAAAAATAATAATTTTAAAAAAACTTGAATCATACTGTCTTGACTGATGAGGAAAAAAACATTGCTAACTCAAAAAAATTGAAAACTTTGAGAAATAACAATTATCAGCAAATTATGACAAAATATGAGGAAGACAATAAAAAAATATTGAAACATTAATTGATACTGTTTATGCTCAAAAGGACAAAAGCTTGACAAATTACAAAGGGATTTACTGTCACTTGGAACTATTATTGCAGTTGAACAGCCTGCTGTAACTAATAATGAAAAACACTCCACAAAGTAACAATCAAAAATAACAGTTCAGCAATCAATATTTTAAATAATAATGCAAGTTCCAGCAATACTAACAATAGTAACAGTGATAACAATAATACCAATAGCAGCAGTAATAATGCAAATAATAATGCAGAGAAGCAAAATAACAACCAGAATACTAATAAAATTAATATTGAAACAGATAAATTTTTATAATAGGCATACCGATACTGATATGCCTTATTTTTTTAAAAATATTATTTGTATAGTAAAACTAAACTTGAATTTTTAGAAAGGAATTTTTTTATGTTATTAAGTGTAAAAAAATATTTCAAAGGAATATAACAATGGAACAACTGCCTTAAAAAAATGTCTCATTCGATGTGGAAAAGGGGAGTTTATTTCTATCATTGGACCGTCGGGTTCTGGAAAAATCGACATTGCTTAGAAGTATTAATAAAATGATTGATATTTCCCAAGGTTCGATTTTATTTGAAAATAGGAATATTGAAAAATTGAAGAAAAAAGAAATCGAGCTTGTAAGGCGTGAAATCGGTATGATTTTTCAAAATTATAATCTTGTGGAAAGACTGACTGTTATTGAAAATGTGCTTCATGGGCGGCTTGGATATAAGTCGGTATTTGCTGGAATACTGGGGATTTATTCAGAAGATGAAAAAAAAGAGGCTTTTAACTTTTTAGAAAAGGTAAACATGACTAAATATGCCTATCAGAAATGTAACGAACTTTCAGGTGGGCAAAAACAGCGTGTGGGAATTGCAAGAGCGATAATGCAAAAGCCGAAAACTGCTTCTCTGTGATGAGCCAATCGCTTCACTTGACCCAAAAACTGCCGAAAATATAATGGATTATTTGAAAAAAATTGTTACAGAACTGAAAAATTACATGCATTGTCAATCTTCACCAAGTTGATATTGCAAAAAAATATTCCAACAGGATTATCGCCTTTAAATAAAGGTGAGAAAAATTTTTTTGATGATAAAGCCAGAGCATCTTACAGATGATATGATTGAATTTATTTATAAAGATGAAGAATTGGATTAACAGGAGGATTTTATGAATTTAAACGAAAAAAAGATATTTTTTTAAACAGAGATTTTATTCTAAAATTATATTTGTGCTAATAATTATTTTTACTTTACATAATATCCTCCATTATTTCAGGATTTCAAAATGGAATGGCATTCTCCTCAATTCCAGCTGGAATTTTTTGGCTAATACAAAAATTCATCCCTACACAAAATGCCCTCCAATATTTTCCAGAAATCATAAATTCTGCTTTGCAGACAGTTTTACTCGCCATAACTGCCACAACGATTTCAGCAATATTTGCCCTATTTCTCGCAATAATAGGCTCAAACTCAACTGGAATCAACATTTTTACAAAAATTATAACAAAAGTAATCGCTTCATTTTTTAGAAATATGCCAATTGTAGCCTGGTCATTAATACTTGTATTTTCCTTTAAGCAAAGCCAATTTACAGGCTTTCTGGCATTATTTCTAATAACATTTGGATATTTGACACGTGCCTTTTCTGAAACAATAGATGACGTTGCAGGTGATGTAATTGAAGCGTTAAAGTCAGTAGGTGCTTCATACTTTCAAATAATATTTTGCGGAGTCATTCCAAGCATATCTTCCCAGCTTTTATCCTGGCTTCTATTTTTCATAGAAACTGGAGTTAGGGAATCAACATTAGTTGGAATTTTAACAGGAACTGGAATAGGATTTACATTTAGCCTATATTACAAAAGTTTCCGTTATGATGCCGCCGGACTTGTAATTTTAGTCGTTACAGTCATTGTAGTTGGCGTAGAAATGCTTTCAAACAAACTTAGAAGTGAATTAATGTAAAATATTTGAATAATTCTCTTTATTATAAAAAAATCAAAAAGAAATAAATAAAATAAAAAAGAAGGTGAATATTCTTTTGGAAAAAATAAAAATAAAAAAACTTACAAAATCAAGAATCTATTTATACACAACTTTATCCGTATTATTAATTATTACAGCTTTACACTTTATCCACAATGGATTTTGGCGGTGTCAATATCATTGAAGCAACTAGACATTTTTTTCAAGGACTTAAAGAAACAATGTTTTTTTCTCCAAGTTTATCTGACAGATACACTTATGCCCAAAGTATTCAAAAGTCTTGCTGTAACAATTTCGCTAGCAGTCCTTACAACAATAATTGGCTCATTTATAGCATTATTTTTATCCTTTTTTGCAGCCCAAAATCTTTCCAGTAAACATTTATCAAAAACTATAAAATTAGGTTTATCCTTCATTCGAGCAATCCCAACAATATTATGGGTTATGGTCTTTTCAGTTGTCGCAAATGTCGGAGTAGAAGCTGCAATTATAGGAATGACCTTTCCACAGCATCGCCTATCTTGTAAAAGCCTATTCAGAAAGCATCGAAGAGATAGACAGCGGAATTATCGAAGCCTTGAGGGCAACAGGAGCTTCATTTTGGAAAAATCATATTTCAAGGAGTTTTTACCAAGCACTATAACTTCCATTTTATCCTGGACTTTTATCCGTTTTGAAATAAACTTTACAAATGCAGTTTTAGTTGGAGCTGCCGCTGGAGCTGGCGGAATTGGATACGATATGTTTATGTCTGGAACAATGTATTTTGATATACGTGAAATTGGAGTATTTGTATACTTAATATTTGGTGTAGCAATTATATTGGAATTTATTTCATATTTATTGAGAAAAAAATATTTGAAAAAAATTAAAATTTTTATTATATGAATAAATAAAAAAATCTCTAAAAAGAATTTTTACCTAGTTAGAGATTTTTTTATTTTATATAAATTCTAAATTTTAATATTAACGATGTCTTCTATTTACAAAACTCTTCATGTGTTTTAACTGCCAAGAATGAATCCATTTGCAATAATATTTCTACAGCAGTCCCAACTAGAATTAGTAAACTTGTTCCTCCAAGCATTACTGGAAGATTTAAGATATATCCAAACCATATATTTGGCATAATACCTAATAATGATAAGAATATTGCACTTCCAAATGTTACTCTTGTTGCAACTTTTTTTCCAAATAGTCAGCAGTTTCCTTTCCAGCTCTTACTGTTGGGATTGTTCCACCACTTTGCTTTAAGTCATCTGACACTTTGTCTGGATCAAAAAGCAATTGTAAGTGTATAGAAAAACGAAAATACTGTAATTAATATTGCAAATAGCAACAAGTAAAAAATTCCTTTTGGCTCAAATTGAGCTGCCAAGAAGTTTTTTAAACTTCCAGATTTCATCATTGAAACTAGAAAACGGAGGCGCTGCCATCAATACTGACGCAAAGATTATTGGCATTACTCCAGACATATTTATTTTTTTAATGGCAAGTATGTTCTCTTTTCCAACAGTACTTTGTCCACCACCAAATCCAAGACTCCCTTTTCCAGCATATTGAATAGGAATTCTTCTTTCAGCCAGCTGTACAATTACCATTAACGCAATAAATACTATAAATACTATTACTGATAATCCTAATAAAACTTTTCCCATTCCACTAGGCAATCCAGCATACATATTACTAATAACTGATGGCAATCCTGCAACAATATTTAAGAAAAATCAGCATTGATGTACCATTTCCAATACCTCTAATTGAAATTCTTTCAGAAATCCACATTAAAAAAATGAAGTTCCTCCTGTAATTAAAAACTACTGTACTAAGTACAAATTTTGGACCTGGTTCTAATACTAACCCTTGATTTTGCATTAATATTGCAATTCCGAAAAGATTGAATTATTGCAAGTACAATTGTTACATATCTTGACCACTGAGTTATTTTTATCTCTTTCTTTTCCACCTTCCTTTTTGCATTTCATCTATTTTTAGGGAAAAATTACTCCTAATAATTGAAATACAATGGAAGCATTAATGTAAGGGACAATTCCCAACGCAAAAAAATTGAAGCTCTTTCAACAGCTCCACCCGAAAAATAAATTTAAAAAATTGAGCAATCGCATTTTCCTTGCTGGAAATTTTTTTAAAAAAGCTTCTGTATTAATTCCAGGAACTGCTATGTAATTCCAACTCTTGCAACCATTATCATAAGTAATGTAAACGTTACCCTTTTTTTCTAACTCAGGTATATTAAAAAAATAGCTTTTTACCCTACTTGATACTGCTTCAGCTAGAGTCAATTCTACCACTCCTTTAGTGTATGAAGAAAAAGCAAGATATTAAATCTTACTTATCTCCATCTTCTTTTTTTATTATTTCCTGCTTTAGCTGAATATGATTTGATTTCTAATAATTCTACACTTCCTCCAGCTTTTTCGATTAATTCTTTAGCTGCTTTTTGAGATTCTGTGCGCTTTTACAGTTAATTTTTATTAACTTCTGCATTCCCTATAATTTTTTTAATAAGCTAGTAAAGTTCTTTTTCTTTTTACATAAGCCTCAATATTTGAGTTTAAGTATTCTTTTACAGCTCTTCTTCCTTTTTACATTTCTTAATGCTTCATCAGAATATTTTTTTAATAAATTTAGGGTTTTTAACTATTCCATTTTTCAACTAATGTTTCTAAGCTAACTACATCTCCATCGTTAAATCTTTCAACAATATCAGCCAATGTAATTGCTATAATATCTTTTTTTAAATGGTGCATTAGAAAATCCTCTTTTTAGGGATTCTTCTAATAATAGGCATTTGTCCACCTTCAAATATTGGTGATACATAAGAACCTGATCTTTGTTTTTGTCCGTTATGACCTTTACCAGCTGTTTTACCCCAACCAGTTCCGTGTCCTCTTCCTACTCTTCTTCTTTCTCTTTTCGATCCAGCAGCAGGTCTTAATTCATTAAGATTCATTTATCTTTAAACCTCCTCTACTTTAAGTAAATAAGAAACTAATTTAATTTTTCCTTCTATATCAGCAGTTTTGTTATGAACTGCGCTTTGACTGATTTTTCTTAATCCAAGTGATTTTACAGTCGCAACATGATTAGGCTTTCTTCCATTAATTCCTTTTACAAGTGTTACTTTTTACTTTTAGACATTAATTTTACCTCCTAACCTATTATCCTAAAAATTTCTTCAACTGATTTTTCCTCTAAGTCTTGCTACGTCTTCAAGAGAACGTAATTGTTTAAGACCTTCTAAAGTTGCTCTTGCAACGTTATCTTTAGTTTTTGAACCTCTAATTTTTTTGTAAGCACGTCAGTTACACCTGCTAACTCAAGTAATTCCCTAGTTGCTGAACCGGCAATAACTCCTGTCCCTTTTGAAGCTGGTTTTAATAATACGCTAGTTGCATTATATTTACCAATTTGCTCATGTGGTAATGTTCCACCTTTTAATGAAACATTTACTAGGTTTTTCTTAGCGTTTGCAATAGCTTTTTTAATTGCATCAGGTACACCGTTAGCTTTTCCTAAACCGATACCTACTTTTCCTTTTTCGTCTCCAACAGCTGCTAATACTGAGAATGAAATTCTTCTTCCTCCTTTAACAGTTTTAGAAACTCTGCTTATTCTTAAAAGTCTTTCTTTATATTCACTTTCTCTTTCTCTGTTATCTCTATCTCTAGCCAAAATAAATCCTCCTTATCTTTAGAATTTTAATCCTGCTTCTCTAGCAGCATCTGCCACAGCTTTAATTCTTCCTGTGTAAATATATCCACCTCTGTCGAATACAACAGCAGTAATTCCTTTATCTAATGCTTTTTTAGCAATTCTTTCTCCAACTTGTTTAGCTGCTTCAATGTTTGAACCATTTTCAATTTTAGCACCTTTTTCAATAGTTGATGCAGAAACTAAAGTGTTTCCTGTTGTATCATCAATTACTTGAACGAAGATATTTTGTAAACTTCTGTACACAGCAAGTCTAGGTCTTTCAGCAGTTCCAACGATTTTTTTTCTAATACTTCTATGTTTTTTTTGTCTTAATTTATTTCTATCAAATTTTTTTACCATTAAAATCTACCTCCTATCCTTTCTTACCTTCTTTTCTTCTAATTACTTCGTCAGCGTATTTAACTCCTTTTCCTTTGTAAGGTTCAGGCGCTCTCTTAGCTCTGATGTTTGCAGCAACTTGTCCAACTAATTGCTTGTCAATTCCTTCAACAGAAATTTTAGTATTTCCTTCAACTTTAAAAGTAATTCCATCTACTGCTTCAATTTCAACTGGATGTGAATATCCTAAAGATAAAGTCAATCCTTTTCCACTAGCCTGTACTCTATATCCTACTCCGACTAATTCCAATCCTTTAGAAAATCCTTCACTTACTCCAACAATCATATTGTTTAAATTTGCTCTTGTAGTCCCATGAAGAGCTCTAATACTTGGTAAATCATTTGGTCTTTCAAATGTAATTTCATTACCATCAATATTTACTTTAATTTCACTGCTTAATTCTCTTACTAATTGCCCTTTTTGGCCCTTTTTTTACAGTAAAAGTATGACCATCCTGCTTAACTTCAACACCAGCAGGTATAGTTATAGGTTTGTTACCTATTCTTGACATTGTTTATCCTCCTAATTTATAAAAATGCGTAAATTACCACACGTAGCAAAGAACTTCTCCACCAACGTTATGCTTTCTGCATTCCTTGTCTGTAATAACACCTTGTGGTGTTGAGACAATGGCAATTCCTAATCCACCTAATACTTTAGGTAAACTTTCTACAGATGTGTAAACTCTTCTTCCAGGTTTTGATATTCTTTTTAACCCTTTGATTACAGCTTCTCCATCTACAGTTTTTAAAAGATACAACTATATTTTTTTATAGCTCCTTCTTCTTTGATTTCGTAACCGTTTATATATCCTTCATTTTTTTAATATATTTGCTATACTTTCTTTAATTTTTGAAAAATGGTACTGCAACTTGTGCATGTTTAGCCATGTTTCCGTTTCTGATTCTAGTAAGCATATCAGCAATAGGATCTGTTAAATACATTAATTCTTCCTCCTCTCAAAATATTACCAACTTGATTTTTTTACTCCTGGGATAACTCCCTCTCCTGCTAATTGTCTGAACATAACTCTTGAAATACCAAATTCTCTCATGTAACCTCTTGGTCTTCCATTAATTTGACATCTGTTTCTAACTCTTGTAGGCGAAGCATTTCTAGGCAATTTAGATAATTCTAAAATTGCTTCTCTGTCACCTTTTTTAGCTCTTGCTTTTAATTCAGCCCTTTTAGCTGCATATTTATCAACTGTTTTTTCTCTTTTTAAGTTTCTTTCAACCATTGCTTTTTTAGCCATTGATTAAATTACACCTCCTTCAAAATAATACTATTTTGCAAACGGCATTCCGAATGCTTTTAATAAAGCTCTTCCTTGCTCATCATTTTCTGCTGTAGATACAATTGTGATTCCTAATCCAAAGATTTTATCTACTTTATCAATTTCGATTTCAGGGAATACGATTTGTTCTCTTAATCCTAATGTATAATTTCCTCTTCCATCAAATCCTTTAGGTGAAACACCTTCAAAATCTCTTACTCTTGGTAAAGTAATGCTGATTAATCTATCAAGAAATTCATACATTTTTTCTTTTCTTAATGTAACTTTTGCTCCGATTTTTTGTCCTTCTCTTAATTTAAATCCAGCTTCTGATTTTCTAGCTGCTCTTGCTACAGGCTGCTGCCCTGTAATTTGCGCTAATTCAACAATAGCCGCATCTATTAATTTAGGGTTGCTTGCTGCTTCTCCAATCCCCATATTAACTACTATTTTATCAAGTTTAGGTACTTGCATAATGTTAGATAGATTTAATTCTTTCATTAATGACGAAATGATTTCATCTTTATATAATTTTTTTGTAATCTTGGAATATTTTTTTCAGCCATTTATTACATCCTCCTCTCTAAAAATATTATATTTCATTACCAGATACAACTGATATTCTTACTTTTTTTTCCATCTCTTATTTCTTTTCTTACTCTTGTAGGTTTTCCTGCCGCTTCATCCCAAAAGCATTACTTTAGATGAGAAAAATTGGCATTTCTCTTTCTACAACTTCGCCTTGTGGGTTCATCGCATTAGGTTTAATATGTCTTTTTTTGATATTTACACCCTCAACAATTATTTTTTTCCAGTTTTTAGGGAAAAACTTTTAATACTTTTTCCAATTTTTTTCCTTTATCTCCAGTTTGTGTACTGTTTTTCATTACGTAACAAATCTTTTGATCTACCACTAATTACAATAACTGTATCTCCAGTTTTAACATGTAATTTTCTAGGTACTGATTTTAAGTTTGGTTTAGCCACGTTTAAACTCTCCTTCCTATAATACTTCTGGTGCTAGAGAAACTATTTTCATAAAGTTTTTAGCTCTTAATTCTCTTGCTACAGGTCCAAAGATTCTTGTCCCTCTTACTTCTAATGCAGTATTTAAAATAACTGCCGCATTGTCATCAAATTTTATATATGAACCATCTGCTCTTTTCAATTCTTTTCTTGTTCTAACGATTACAGCTTTAACTACATCACCTTTTTTAACGTTTCCGTTTGGTATAGCTTCTTTTACAGTTGCTACTACGATGTCTCCTATTTTACCGAATCTTCTTCTTGATCCACCTAATACTCTAATAACCATGATTTTTTTAGCTCCAGTGTTATCAGCGACATTAAGCATCGTTTGTTGTTGAACCATTTAAAATTTCCTCCTCTCAAATATTAACTCACGCTATTTGCTTTTTTTAATATTGAAAATAAAATATTATTTTTTAATTTTATTGATAAAATAGAACTATTTAGCTCTTTCTAAGATTGTAACAACTCTCCATCTTTTATCTTTACTTAATGGTCTAGTTTCCATAATTTGCACTCTATCTCCGATTCCACATTCATTGTTTTTCATCGTGTGCTTTATATTTTTTTAGAAGTTTTTTTACTCTTTTTATAAAGTTTATGTAATTTCATTGTTTCTTCAAGAACAACTACAGTTTTATCCATTTTATTAGAAACAACGATTCCTTCTCTTACTTTTCTTTCGTTTCTTTTATTTTCCACTCTTGATCCTCCTATTTACCAGTTTTTTCAGTTACAACAGTTTTTAATCTTGCTATTGTTCTTTTAACATCTCGTATTTTAGCAGTGTTTTGTAATTGTCCAAGAGTTTTTTTGAAATTTTTAAATTAAATAATTCTTGTTTCAATTCATTTACTTTAACTTCAATTCTTCCAATGATAATTCTCTAATTTCGTTAATTGTCATTACTTATCACCACCTACTTCTTCTTTTCTAACAAATTTAACTTTTATAGGTAGTTTATGTCCAGCTTTTCTTAATGCTTCTTTGGCTTTTTCTTCAGATACTCCGCCAACTTCAAACATTACTTTATCTTTTTTAACTACTGCTACCCAACCTTCTGTATTACCTTTACCTTTACCCATTCTTGTTCCTTCAGGTCTTTTAGTATAAGGTTTATCAGGGAATATTCTAATCCAAATTTTACCTTCTCTTTTAAACGTTCTGTTGATTGTTACCCTACAAGCCTCAATTTGTCTTGAAGTAATCCAACCAAATTCTTTAGCGGCAAGTCCAAATTCACCAAAATCAACTTTGTTTCCTTTAGTTGCTACACCACCCATTTTTCCTCTGAACTGTTTTCTATATTTCGTTCTTTTAGGTATTAACATATTATTCGTTTTCTCCTTCCTTTGTAGTAGAAAGAACTTCACCATTAAATATCCATACTTTTAATCCTAAAGCACCGTATGTAGTGTGTGCAGTAGCTGTTGCGTAATCAACATCTGCTCTTAAAGTATGTAGTGGTACTCTTCCTGAAAGTGTCCATTCACTTCTTGCAATTTCGGCACCATTCAATCTTCCCGATACCATAACTTTAATTCCTTTAATCCCAGCTTTTTCTGCTCTTTGAATAGCTTGCTGAACTGCTCTTTTATAAGCAACCCTTTTTTCAATTGCTGTTGCAATGCTTTCTGCTACCAATTGAGCATCTTTATTAGGATTTTTGATTTCTTGTACTTTAATTTGAACTCTTTTTACCAGTCAATTTTTTTCCAATTTTACTTTTTAAAAGCTTCGATTTCTTGACCTTTTCTACCAATTAAAAATTCCAGCTTTTCCAGTTTCTATAATAACTGCTACTTCTGTAGGCGATGTTCTTTCTATTTGAATAGAAGAAATCCCTGCATGGTAATAGTTTTTCTTAATATATTTTTTTATTTTTAAATCTTCATGAAAATTATCTACGTATTCTTTCCCCTCAGCGAACCATTTTGAATCCCAAGTTCTTGTGATTCCTAATCTTATCCCCCTAGGATCTACTTTTTGTCCCACAGACTTACCTCCTTATTTGTCTAAATTAATCTACTTTTTCATCAACTTCTACTGTGATGTGAGCTGTTGGTTTTCTGATAATATCAGCTCTTCCCATTGCTCTTGGGCTGATTCTCTTTAATACTGGTCCTTTGTCAATTAATATTTTTTTGAAATAAATAATTTATCAGGATCCATATTATTATTGTGTTCAGCATTTGCAATTGCTGATCTTAATGTTTTTTCTATGTATAATGCCGCTTTTTTATTTGTAAATCTTAAAATGTTCAATGCTTGCAATGCATTTTTCCCTCTTACAATATCAGCAACTAATCTTGCTTTTTGAGGGCTTAATCTTTGGTATTTCAATTTAGCTACAACTGCCATTCAAAGTCCTCTCCTTTCCAATGTATATCTATTAATTCTTATCTTTTAACTCTTAATTTCTCTAATTATTTAGCTTTTTTCGCATCTTTTCCATGTCCATAGAAAGTTCTAGTTGGTGCAAATTCACCTAATTTGTGCCCAACCATTTCCTCAGTAACATATACAGGTATATGTTTTTTACCGTTATATACAGCAAAAGTATGTCCAATAAATTGAGGGAATATAGTTGATCTTCTAGACCATGTTTTAATAACTTGTTTTTTACCTCCCAATGCTTCTATTTTTTCTAATAAATATGCATCAACAAAAGGTCCTTTTTTTAATGAACGAGCCATTCTTTCCTCCTTATTTCATTTTTTAAATCGAGAAATGTTACTCAATACATTTCATTTATCTAATTCCATGTATCAAGCAATATTTTTATATTCAGCCAAACTTCTATTCAGATATTTTGACTGGCACAGTCCATTTCTACGTTTTTCATTTAAAAATTTCATTAATATATTTTTGGATATTAAACTAATTTTTAAACAATTATTTTTTTCTACCTCTAACAATGAATTTGTCACTAGGTTTTTTACCTCTAGTTTTCTTACCAAGTGTAGGTTTACCCCAAGGTGTAACTGGTGATTTTCTACCTATTGGAGATCTTCCTTCTCCTCCTCCGTGTGGGTGATCCACAGGGTTCATTACAGATCCTCTAACGTGAGGTTTTCTTCCTAAGTGTCTATTTCTTCCAGCTTTTCCTAATGATACTAATGAATGTTCAGAATTTCCTACTGCTCCAACTGTTGCCATACATTCTTTATGAATCAGTCTTAATTCTCCAGATGGTAATTCCACGTGGCAGTAAGTTCCTTCTTTTGCAACAAGTCTTGCAGCTGTTCCTGCAGATCTTGCTAACTGTCCACCTTTACCAGGCATAAGTTCTACATTGTGAATAACTGTCCCTACTGGCAAGTCTTTTAATTTCAATGCATTTCCAGGTTTAATGTCTGCACCTTCTCCTGCTAATACAACATCACCTTTTTTAAGTCCGTTTGGAGCCAAGATATATCTTTTTTCTCCATCAACATAATGTAATAATGCGATATTTGCAGTTCTGTTTGGATCATATTCAAGAGTTGCAACTTTTGCAGGCACTCCAATTTTATTTCTTTTCCAGTCTATTACTCTATATAATCTTTTGTGTCCTTTATGTCTGTTTCTACCTGTTCTATGTCCATAGTTGTCAATTCCGTAAGATGAATTTAACGGTTCAACTAGAGATTTTTCAGGTCTTACTTTATCTAAGTCCTTATTAACTAATATCGACATATGCCGTGTCCCACTAGTTATCGGTTTTAATTTTTTTATTGGCATAACTTGCGTTCCCTCACTTCCTAATTTTAATATTTTATATTCTTAAAAAAATAATTATTATAAATTTCTATATTTTTACATAACTTGTTTATTATAGCATTTTTTTATTAAATAATTTCCACAAAAAATTTATTTATTTTACTTTTTTTAAAATTAAATTTCAAAATCAAAAATAAATTTTATGTATTAATTATCCTTCGTAAGCTGTAATTGATTCTCCAGCCTTTAATTTAACAATTGCTTTTTTTGATAGCAGATGTTTTATACATTGACATTCTGAATCTTTTTATTTTTTTGGTTTGATGTTTAAAGTATTTACACCTTGAACTTTTTACATTGAATAATTTTTTTCAACTGCTTCTTTAATTTGAAGTTTATTTGCTCTTTTTATCAACGATGAAAAACATATTCATTATTTTCTAGCAAAGTTCTAGCTTTTTTCTGTATTAATTACAGGTTTTTTTGATAATATCAGTAATATGCATTATGCCAACACCTCCTCGATAGTTGCAAGAGCTTCTTTAGTTAAGACTACTTTATCTTGTTTGATTAACCAGTAAACGCTTAAATCTCTTGTATTAATTGCTGCAACTTTTTTTCAATATTTCTAGTAGATAAGTATAGAAGTAATCTCTATCTACAGTATCAGTATCGTCATTTGTTACATATAATTGTTTTACACAGTCAAAATTTAATGCTTTTGCGAAATCAATAAATGTTTTTGTTTTTGGTGTTTCCAAAGCGAAATCATCTAATACGATTACATTTCCTTCACTAATTTTTTGTGCTAAAGCTGATCTTAAAGCTAATCTTCTAACTTTTTTATTTACTTTTTTAGCATAATTTCTAGGTTTTGGTCCGTGAACAACTCCTCCACCTACCATGTGTGGCGCTCTTGTAGAACCTTGTCTTGCTCTACCTGTTCCTTTTTGTCTAAAAGGTTTTCTTCCTCCACCTCTTACTTCTGCTCTTGTTTTTGTTGAGGCTGAACCTTGTCTTGCTTCAGCTAATTCTGCTACTAAAACTTCGTGCATTACGTGTTTATTTGGTTCAATTCCAAAAATTTCGTTATTTACTTCCACAGTTCCTGCTTGTGAACCGTCTAATTTATATATATTTAAAACTGGCATGTTATCCTCCTCTCTTTCCTATTAATATTTTTTTACCGATTTTTTTTGATTACTAAGAACCCGTTTTTTTGGTCCTGGAACAGCACCTTTTTACTAATAAAAGACTGTTTTTCTACATCAAATTTAATAACTTGCAAGTTTTGAACTGTTACTTTTTCAGCTCCCAATCTTCCAGCCATTTTTTTACCTTTAGGTACGTTACTGTTTGATGCAGCTCCTCCTGCGTTAGAACCTCCAAGTCTATGGTTTCTTGAAACCCCGTGCGAAGCTCTGTTTCCACCAAAGTTATGTCTTTTCATAACTCCTGCAGTTCCTTTACCTTTTGAAGTTCCAGAAATATCAACAAATTCGATACCTTCTAATACGTCTACTTTAATTTCTTGTCCTAATGTAAAGTCAGCTGGATTAGCTACTTTAAATTCCTTAAGAAATCTTTTTGGAGTAACTCCTGCTTTTTTAAATACACCTAATAATGGTTTAGTAGTATTTTTTTCTTTTTTATCTCCATAAGCTAATGTGATAGCGTTATATCCTTCTTTTTCTTCTGTTTTAATTTGTGTAATGAAGTTAGTTCCTGCTTCGATTACTGTAACTGGAATTAATTTTTCATTTTCAAAAATTTGTGTCATTCCGATTTTTTTACCTAATATCATTTTTTTATTTTTTTCCTCCTTAATATATTGGTTGACAATCTTTTGCCAACTTGTACTAAGCCTTACGATTGCTTAATTTCAACTCCCACACCTGATGGCAAGTTTAATGATGCTAATGCATTTACGATTTGCTGATTAGAATTTTTAATTTCTACAAATCTTCTGTGAATTCTCATTTCAAATTGTTCTCTTGAATCTTTATTTACGTGAACTGATCTTAAAACTGTATATTTTTTTAATTTTTTTGTAGGTAATGGAAGTGGTCCTGCTAATTCTGAACCATTTTTTTCTTAGCTACTTCTGCAATTTTTTTAGCAGATTGATCCAACAGTTTGTGATCATAAGATTGTAAATATATTCTTATTTTATCCAAAGTCTTTCCTCCTGTTTATTTTTACCTTGTTTTTTTAATAATCAGAGAAATTAGATTATCAAAATCTAATCTCTCCTTTTATTTAACTTGAACTATTTCCTATTACATTTCTAAATATTATAACAAATATTTTGATTATCTGCAATATTTTTTTTCCATATTTTAAGAAATTTACTGTTTAAAACTATTTAGTAATAGTTGCAACTTCTCCTGAAGCTACTGTTCTTCCACCTTCTCTAATCGCAAATCTTAATCCTTCTTCCATTGCAATTGGGTGAATCAATTCTACTGTCATTTCAATGTTATCTCCAGGCATTACCATTTCTACACCTTCTGGTAAGTTTACTTCTCCTGTAATATCAGTTGTTCTGAAATAGAATTGTGGTTTTGTATCCTGTAAAGAATGGAGTATGTCTTCCTCCTTCATCTTTTTGTCAATACGTATACTTCTGATTTAAATCCTGTATGTGGAGTAATTGTTCCTGGTTTAGCAAGTACTTGTCCTCTTTCCACTTCTTCTTTCTTAGTTCCTCTTAATAATGCTCCTATATTATCTCCAGCTTGTCCTGAATCTAATAATTTTCTGAACATTTCTACTCCTGTTACTGTTGTTTTTGAAGTTGGTTTAATTCCTACGATTTCTACTTCTTCCCCAACTTTTACTACTCCTCTTTCTACTCTTCCTGTTACTACTGTTCCTCTTCCTGTAATTGTGAATACATCTTCAATTGGCATCAAGAATGGTTGGTCAATTGGTCTTTCTGGTGTTGGAATATATTCATCCACTGCATCCATCAATTCTACAATTGCATCTATCCATTTTTGTTCTCCATTTAATGCTCCTAATGAAGATCCTTTGATTACTGGTACGTCATCTCCTGGGAATCCGTATTCGTTTAATAATTCTCTTACTTCCATTTCTACTAATTCTAATAATTCTTCGTCGTCTACCATATCTACTTTATTCAAGTATACTACGATGTAAGGTACACCTACTTGTCTTGCCAACAAGATGTGTTCTCTTGTTTGAGGCATTGGACCATCTGCTGCTGATACTACTAAGATAGCTCCATCCATTTGAGCTGCTCCCTGTAATCATATTTTTTACATAGTCAGCATGTCCTGGACAGTCTACGTGAGCGTAGTGTCTTTTTTCTGTTTCATACTCAATGTGAGCTGTGTTAATTGTAATTCCTCTTTCTCTTTCTTCAGGAGCTTGGTCAATGTTTTCAAAATCAACTTTTTCAGCTAGCCCTTTTTCAGCTAATACTTTTGAAATTGCTGCTGTTGTTGTTGTTTTACCGTGGTCAACGTGACCGATTGTTCCTATGTTTACGTGTGGTTTACTTCTCTCGAATTTAGCTTTTGCCATTTTAATTCTTCCTCCATTATTTCTTTAATTTTAATTTTTTTAAGATTCTATTTTATTTTTTGGCTATTTTCCTTGTCTTTCATCAATTACTTGTTGAGCAATATTTTTTGGAACTTCTACATATTTTTCAAATTCCATTGAATAAGATGCTCTTCCTTGTGTTTTTGATCTCAAGTCAGTTGCATAACCGAACATTTGTGATAAAGGTACTTCTGCATCAATAATTTTTGCATTATTTCTGTCAGTCATTCCTGAAACTTGTCCTCTTCTTGAGTTTAAGTCACCAATAACATCTCCCATGTATTCTTCTGGAGTAGTAACTTCTACTTTGAAGATTGGTTCCAATAATACTGGGTTAGCAGCTCTAAGTCCTTTTTTGATTGCCATAGATCCTGCAATTTTAAATGCCATTTCTGATGAATCGACTTCATGGTAAGATCCATCGTATAATGTAACTTTTATATCTTGAACTGGGTATCCTGCAACAACCCCAGCTTCTAACGCTTCTTGGATTCCTTTATCTACTGCTGGAATATATTCTCTTGGAATAGCTCCTCCAGTAATTTCATTAATAAATTCATATCCTTTTCCATGATTAGCTTCAACTTTCATCTTAACATGTCCATATTGTCCACGTCCTCCAGATTGTTTAGCATATTTTTCTTCAACATCTGTTGCACCATTAATTGTTTCTCTATAAGCAACTTGTGGTTTACCAACATTTGCTTCAACTTTAAATTCACGTTTCATTCTATCTACGATGATTTCCAAATGTAGTTCTCCCATTCCAGAAATCAATGTTTGACCAGTTTCTTGGTTAGTTGTAACTTTAAATGTTGGATCTTCTTCAGCAAGTTTTGAAAGTGCTGTTCCCATTTTTTCTTGGTCAGCTTTTGTTTTTGGTTCAACAGCTATTTGAATAACTGTATCAGGGAATTCCATTTTTTCTAGGATAATTGGCGCATTTTCAGCACACAATGTATCTCCTGTTGTAGTATCCTTTAATCCAACTGCAGCAGCTATATCTCCAGAATAAACTATATCAAGTTCTTCTCTCTTGTTAGCGTGCATTTGAAGCAATCTTCCCATTCTTTCTTTTTTACCTTTAGTTGAGTTTAATACATAAGATCCTTTTTCCAATACTCCTGAATAAACTCTGAAGAATGATAATCTTCCAACGAATGGATCTGTGATGATTTTAAATGCCAATGCTGAGAATGGTTCATCATCTGAGATTGTTCTTTGGATAGGTTCTTCAGTCTTAGGATCAGTTCCGTTTACTTTTCCTCCGTTAATATCCACTGGTGATGGCATGTAGGCAACTACTGCATCAAGTAATGGTTGAATCCCTTTGTTTTTAAATGCTGTTCCACATAATACTGGTACAACAGTTCCAGCAATTGTAGCAACTCTTAATGCTTTTTTGATTTCTTCTTCAGTGATTTCTTCTCCACCAAAGTATTTTTCCATCAAATCATCGTCAGTTTCAACTACAGATTCAATCATATGTTCTCTAGCTGCTTGAGCTTCATCTGCTAATTCAGCTCTTATATCAACTATTTCATAGTCAGCTCCCATAGTTTCATCTTTAAATAAATACTCTTTCATTGTTACAAGATCGATAATTCCTTCAAAATTATCTTCTGCACCAATTGGTAATTGAATTGGTACACCGTTTCCACCTAATTTTTCTTTAATATCGTTTACACACATATCAAAGTCTGCACCAACTCTATCCATTTTGTTTAAAAATGCCATTCTTGGTACGTTATATTTGTCTGCTTGTCTCCAAACAGTTTCTGATTGTGGTTGAACTCCATCAACTGCTGAGAATACAGCAACAGATCCATCTAATACTCTTAACGATCTTTCTACTTCAACTGTAAAGTCAACGTGGCCTGGTGTATCTATTATATTAATTCTATGACCATTCCAGAATGCTGTTGTTGCAGCTGATGTAATTGTAATTCCTCTTTCTTGTTCTTGTTCCATGTAATCCATCGTAGCAGCTCCTTCGTGAACTTCTCCGATTTTATGGTTTACTCCTGTATAGAACAAGATTCTTTCAGTAGTAGTTGTTTTTCCAGCATCTATATGTGCCATGATACCAATATTTCTAGTATCCTTCAAAGCAACTTTTCTTGCCATTTAATTTTTCCTCCTTATATTGTAAACTTCTTTTTTAAAAGAAGTGTATGTAAACTGCTCTAACTTCTAAAAATCAGAGCTTCTTGGAAAATATATTTATATATATTTACCAAGCTCTTTGGATAGTTCCTACCCTGATTATTATATTTTTTATAAATTCAATTCTGAAAAAATGAATTTTTTTAAAAATATAAATATCAAATATTTTTGCATACTTAATATTTCATCAAGCAAATTTAAGATTACCATTTATAATGTGCGAATGCTCTATTTGCTTCAGCCATTTTATATGTATCTTCTTTTTTCTTAATTGATCCACCTTCATTATTAGCGGCTGCAATTAATTCTTTTTTCAATTTGTTTACCATTCCGTATTCTTTTCTTTCTCTTGTGTATCTAACTAACCATCTGATTGCTAAAGTTTGCTGTCTTTCTTTTCTAACTTCAACTGGTACTTGGTAAGTAGCCCCTCCGATTCTTCTAGATCTTACTTCTAATTGAGGTCTTACGTTTTCCATTGCTCTTCTGAATACTTCGATTCCTTCTTCTTGAGTTTCCTCAGTTATTTGTTGCAATGCTGTATAAAAAATATGTTCAGCTAATGATTTTTTCCCGTCTTTCATTAATCCATTGATGAATTTAGTTACTACTTTATCGTTAAATTGAGAATCTGGTAATACATCTCTTCTTTCCGCTCTTCTTCTTCTTGACACTTATTTGTCCTCCTTACTTTTTTAAAAATTAATTACCCTTTTTAGCTCCGTATCTTGATCTACCTTGTTTTCTGTTTACAACTCCTGCTGTATCCAATGCTCCTCTGATTATTTTATATCTAACCCCTGGCAAATCCTTTGTTCTTCCTCCTCTTAAAAGAACGATACTGTGTTCTTGTAAGTTGTGTCCGATTCCTGGAATATAAGCAGTAACTTCAATTCCATTTACTAATTTAACCCTTGCTACCTTTCTTAAGGCTGAGTTCGGTTTTTTAGGTGTAGTTGTATATACTCTTACACAAACCCCTCTTTTTTGTGGATTACCTTTCAATGCAGGTGATTTTTTCTTTTTCTCAGTTGTACTTCTACCAAATCTTACTAATTGATTAATAGTAGGCATCTGTTTTCCTCCTCTCAAATTTCTTTGATTTATATATTTATTCTCGCGTTATTTTTCAAAACTAAAACTTTTTATAAAGCTCATTTCTTCAATCTACATTTGATAAAGCCCAATTTGACAAAGTTTTTATTACTTTTCCTGCTTTTCCTGTAAGCCACTTTATCAAACATAAGTGCATACCCATTTTAAGTATGTCGATTTACTCTAAAATTCACTTCAAATATATTCTTTTTCAAAAAAATATTTTTTTAAAATTTAGTTATGAGTTCTAACCTAAATATTTTATACTAAAATAGCCCTTTTTGTCAAGGGCTATAAAAGATTTTTATTTAATATTTTTTTAGGTATGTTAAATTTAGTTATAAGTACAGTTTTTATTTTTGTTTGTTATTTTTTTATTTCCCAGCCAAAATTTTTTTCTTACTACTTCCCTATCATCAAAAATGTGTTTTTTTCATTTCCAATTATTTGATAAGTTTCATGTCCTTTTCCTGCGATTAAAAAGGCTATCTCCCTTTTGAAGAAGTCTCATTCCATATCTTATTGCCTTTTTCCCTATCGGAAATAATTATATATTTGTCAAATGGATATTTTTTTCAGCAATAAGCCCTTTTTCTATATCTGCCAAAAATTTTTACAGGGTTTTTCTGTACGAGGATTGTCTGATGTTAAAATGATGTAATCACTAAATTTTGTTGCTGCTTTTTGCCATCTTTGGACGCTTGTCGTGATCTCTGTCGCCACCTGCGCCAAATATTGTTATTACTTGATTATCTGTAATTTGCTTTAAGGTTTTTTTCCAATGTTTAAAAGTCCGTCATCCGTATGTGCAAAAATCCACTACAATTCTTGCTTCCAGATCATTTTTTTTATTGTCTCAAATCTTCCTGGAACTGATGGCATTTCCTGTAATTTTTTTCACAATAAAATCCATTTTTTTGCCCCAAGCGACAATGTGCTGGCAACACAGCCAAGAACATTATACAAATTATATTCTCCCACTAATTCTATTTCAAATTTGTATTCTTCTTCATCTTTATTTTTTTACAAGGTTTCTTCTTTCAAAAATAATTATCCAAATTTATTTTTTTATTTTCATTCCATGATTTGTATAATTTAAAATATCTCCCCATACATCAGACTTCTTCATTTTTTTATACTTATAGAAATATAATCGTTATTTCCATCTTTTTCAGAATAAATTTTTTTCCCCATATTTATCGTCAACATTAACTATTCCTACACCATTATTTCTCAACATTGAAAATATTTTTTTCTTGGCATTAAAAGTAATTTTCCATAGTTTTATGAAAATCAAGGTGGTCTTGTGTCAAGTTAGTAAATATTGCAGAATCAAATTTAAGCATATCCACACGTCCAATTTGAAGGGCATGGGAACTTACTTCCATTATAAAGTAATCTGCACCTTTTTTTACACTTTTTATCTATTAATTTTATCAGTTCCAATGATTCTGGAGTTGTATTAACTGTTTCAAATTCTTCATCTAAAAATACGATTTCCAGTAGTTCCTATTCTAGCTGTTTTTTTCCAGAATATTTTCCAAAAATAAAAACTCGATGTAGTTTTACCATTTGTTCCTGTAATTCCAACTATTTTTTTATTTTATTTTTGCGGATAATCGTAATAATTTGAAGCAATTATTCCTAATTTTTTTACGTATATCTTCCACTTGAACAAAAGTTACAGAATCAGCATTTCTATACTCTTTTTACATTTACATCCTTTTCACAAACAATCATTTTTAGCTCCGCTATCAATAGCCTTTTTGAATAAAAATCATGCCCATCCACGGCGCTTCCTGTCATTGCCACAAATACAAAAATCCTTTTTCAATTTTCCGTGAATCATATTCAATACCCCTAATTTCAAAGTTTTTCACCCTTCTTGAAGCAACTTGTAACTTACATCTTTAAATATTTTATACATTTTCACATACTCTCCCTTTTCCAAAAAAATCCTGTAATTTCTAAAAATTTTTCATTTATTATACTCGAACCTCCTTAAAAACCAAACTAATAAAAAAATTGAGTAGAAACTAGGATTTGAGTAAAATTATCATAACTTCTAAACTTAACTTTTAAAGTAATCTTTATAAACAGCTGAAAGTTTAAGTTCATTAAATTTGTTTTAGCTTTTTATTAATTTAATTTTTGAGAGATCTAAAAAAATATCTTATAATATATTTTACCACTTTAACTAAAAAAAATCTAGAAAAAAAGTTGTTGACAAATTTAAAAAAATACTGTATAATCTTATTTGTAAGTTTACTTTTAAGTAAATATGCCTTGGTGGCGAAATCGGTAGACGCACAGGACTTAAAAATCCTGTGGGAATTTATCCCGTGCCGGTTCAAGTCCGGCCCGAGGCACCACTAATAAAAACTTTCATTGTCGCGGGATAGAGCAGCATGGTAGCTCGTCGGGCTCATAACCCGAAGGTCGTTGGTTCAAATCCAGCTCCCGCCACCAAATGCCTAGATAGCTCAGTTGGCTAGAGCATACGGTTCATACCCGTAGGGTCGGAAGTTCGAATCTTCTTCTAGGCACCATTATATTAATTAAGTCATACTTGCATTAATGTAGGTATTTTTTTATAAAATGTAGTTAGATAGCTACATTTTTTTATTTTACACTCGAATTTCATTTCAAAATTAAACTATTAAAAAAATCATATAAATTTAGGATTTAATACTAAATCCCATTTGAAAAAAATAAAAATTATATTTTTATTCTATTTTTTTAGAAAGAAAAAAACACTTGACTAATAATAGTTTTAAATTATAAAATAACATAAAGTAACATAAATCAAAATTTATAGATATTTTTGCAGGAATCTTTGCTCAATTTAAAGAAACCGAGTAAAATATTAGACTTTAGAAGAGGAAAAAAATATGAAAATATTAATAATAAGATTTAGCTCATTTGGGGATGTAGTGCTTACAACTCCAGTAATAAGGGCAATTAAAGAGAAATATCCAAAAGGCTGTAATAGATTTTTGCAGTTTATGATACTTTTTCTGAAAGCAATTTCGTTAAATCCTGAAATTAGGAATTTGATAATTTTTTTGAGAAAAAAAGAAAAAGTAAAGACCGAAAAATATATAAAAGATATGATAAATAGACTAAAAAAACAGAAAATTATGATTATGTCATTGATCTTCATTCTAAATTTTTTTGTCTAGAATTATTGGAAAAAGTCTTGAAAAACAGGCATACTCAATATTGCCGATACAAAAAAAGAAAAATGGTGGAAAAACTATTCTTGTGAAAAGTCAAAACTTATAACTTATAATGCAGATTGCACAATTGTTGAAAGTTATTTTACAGCTTTTAAAGAAATTGGGAATAAATTTTTCTGATGAAAATATAAAAAAATGGACTTGGAGATAATCTGGAATTTTTATATTGACAAGCAATCTGAAGAGAAATTTGTAAAAAAATATAATTTAAAAGATGGAAAATATTTCGTGCTAGCTCCTGGAGCCTCTAAGTTTACGAAAAAAAGTGGCCTTATTATGATGAATTGGCAAAAAAATTTTTTGGAAAAATAAAAAAATAAATTTGTAAATAATGAGGAGAAATTGAGAATTTTTGTGATTGGCGGGAAAGAAGATGCAAATGTTGTAGAAAGCTGATAAAGATGGACAAGTTATTGATTTATGCGGGAAAAATTTCCTTTAAGGAAAGCGGAATATTGTTAAAAATATGCAAAAGTGGCTGTTGCAAATGATTCAGGCCCATTTCATATAGCCAGAGCTGTAAAAGCCAAGACTTTTTGTATTTTTTTGGACCGACTGATCCAAAATTATTTTCCTTTGAAAAAAATACTTTTTTTACTGAATAATCCAAGCTGTCCACCACATTCACTTTACGGAGATGATAAATTTCAAAAAAATATACAGATTGCATGACTGGAATCTCGGTAGAAACTGTATTTAATAAAATTGTTAAAGAATACAATTAACAGACTTAATTTTATTTATTCAAGATTTCTAATATTAAAAGATTTTATAAAAAAATAAAAATTTTACCAATAATTACATAGTTTATAAATTATCAAATGATTCTATAAAAAAAGAAAAGTGTAAACTTTTTTTGTGTAAATAAACTAAAAAAACCTTATATCATTAGGGTTTTGTTATACATTTATACAAAAATTATATACACTCTCAAATAATAAAAAAAGAAAGAGAAAAAAATTATGAAAAATACTTGCATTTGAATCATCTTGTGATGAAACTTCCGTTGCAGTTGTTGAGGATGGGAAAAAAATTTTAAGTAACATTATTTCCACACAAATTGACATTCACAAGGAATTTGGCGGTGTAGTGCCTGAAATTGCCTCACGGCACCATATAGAAAATATTTTACCAGTATTTACTGAAGCTCTGGAAAAAGCCAGCTGTAAATTAAGCGATATTGATTATATCGCTGTAACGAACACTCCTGGACTTATTGGATCTTTACTTGTAGGCTTAATGTTTGCAAAATCCCTAAGTTATGCCAATAATATTCCATTAATTCCAGTAAATCATATTAATGGGCATATTTTCTCAAGTTTCATCGACAACGATGTAAAATTGCCTGCAATATCGCTAGTCGTGTCAGGTGGACATACAAACTTATATTATATTTATGAAGAAAATGGAAAAATAATCACTGATTTGCTTGGTGAAACATTAGATGATGCAGTTGGAGAAACTTATGACAAAATTGCCAGAATATTGGGACTGGAATATCCTGGAGGTCCGCATATTGATAGACTATCAGTAAATGGTGAAGATATTTCTAAAGAAATAAAAAAACCAAAAAGTTGATGGCTACAATTTTAGTTTTAGCGGAATAAAAACTTTCATAACTAATTATGTAAATAGCCAAAATATGAAAGGTAATCCAATTTCAAAGGAAGATATTGCAAAAATCGCTTCAGGAAATTATTGTAAATGTGCTATATGATAAAAATTTTTGATGGCTGTAAAGGAAAAAGGATGTGAAAACGATACTTGTTGCAGGTGGCGTTTCTGCAAATAGACGCCTTCGTGAAAAAAATTTTTCAGAATTTACAAATTTAAAGACTGATGAAAATGAGCAAATTCAAGTTCATTTTTCCTAAAATGGAATATTAGTACTGATAATGCGGCTATGATAGGAGTTGCAGCTTATTATGATTTAAAAAAATAATTCTCAAAGGTGAATTTGAAAACAATATGATGTGGATGCAATTTCTACTAAAAAAATTAGAAAATTTGCATATTTGACAATAAATTTTGATATTTTAATTTTAAAAAAACTTTAGATATTCAATTTTTAAGTATTCAACTTTAAGATTATCTAATACTATACTTGAACCCATTCAAAAATTAAACTCTTAAAAATCATATAAACTTAAAAAAATAGTCATAACTGTGAGTTCAGTTTTAAATCAGTTTTACTATATTTCCCATTTAAACAGCAAACTGGCTATGAAATTTTTTACAAGGGTCAAGACCCCTTGTTAGTAAAATAATATAAATATAACTTTTTTTAAACAGAGTTTAGTATAATATAATTTAAAAGAGATTTTTAATTATTAAATATTTTTTGCTCTTTCCAAAAACAATTCCTGCAATTTCACAGCTTCCCCGTCTTCTGTATTTGCTCCAACAAATTCAAAATCCTTCGGCAGCAGCTTTCTTAATCTCTCAATGGAATTTCCCATCGCATAACCTTTTCCAACCATTGTAAGCATTTCAAAATCATTTTCACCATCGCCAAAAGCTACCGCATCCTTCAGTTCCAAGCCTTCTCTTTCTAACAGGAATTTTGCCGCTGCACCCTTATTGGCTCCTTTTGCCATAATTTCCATGCAATAATCGGTAACAAAAATAACATTTACATCGTTTCTTATTTTCAAGATGGCTTTTTCCAAGTTTGTAAGCTGCTCATGTTCTCCAATGTAAAATATTTTTAAAATATCCAAGTTCTTTAATTCATCCTTTGGAACTTCCTTAAAGTCAACTTTTACATCCCTTGAAACCCTGTCATATACTTTTTGTGCTGTTCCTTTCGTAATAATCCAGTCGTTTCCTGAAAAAATATTTAAATGTGAACCTTCAGCTATGCTTTCATAATCCAGCCCCAAGATTGCCTCTGCCGCTTCTTTTGGCAATCCTTTTTCATAAATCATATTTCCATCTGCATCAAAGATTCTTGCGCCATTTGCAGCTATAATAGGAATTTTTACCTCAAGCTGCTCAGTTATATACCCAATCTGGTCATAACTTCTACCTGAAGCAATATAAAAGTTTATTCCTTTTTTTATTATTTCCTTTATTATATCTTTAGTAAATTTTGTAACATGATGCCCTCTGCTTAGTAAAGTTCCATCCAAATCACTGATAACTGCTTTATACATAAACTCCCTTTTCCTATTTTTTTATCTTTTTATAAATTAAATAATTCTCTTAATTTTTTTGCCATTCCATCTTCAGCATTACTTTCAATAACTTCCGTATCTGTTAATTTTTCAAGCAGCAAATAAATAGAATTTCCCATCGCAAATCCAAGACCAGTTTCTGTTATCAATTCATAGTCATTCAATCCGTCACCAAATGAAACTGCATCTTTTAATGTAAGTCCGTCTCTTTCAAGCAGCACTTCAGCCGCTTTTGCCTTATTGCAGTTTGCCGAAAACACTTCCAAACTTCCTTCGTTTGCAAATAAAAGACTTATATTTCCATCTCCAACCGCTTTTCTTATTTCATTTTCAAGTTCCAGCAGTTCATCATGATCTTCTCCAAGAAAAAATATTTTTGTAAAATTATGCTTTTTAAATTCTTCAGGAGTAATTTGTTTTGGATATCTAGTTCTATCAGGCTTTTTATTGTAAAAATATTCTCGCAAATCTTCAGTAACAAACCAATTTGGTCCAGAATATCCAGTTATAATTATATCTTTCCCAAACGACTTGTAATCAATATCCAAGACTTTATCCAAATATTCTCGCTTCAAGTTATTTGAAAAAATTTCATTCCCATTTTCATCAAAGGCAACAGATCCATGTGAAGTAATAAGTGGAACTTTTCACTCCAAAGCTCATCCATCGCTTCTTTTGCTCCTAAATAATTTCTTCCAGTTGCAATATAAAACTTTATCCCTTTTTTTAATAATAATTCTACTGTTTCCCTAGTAAATTCACTCACTTTATGCTCTGCATTCAAAAGTGTACCATCCAAATCACTTACAACAGCTTTTAAACATTTTATTCTCTCCTTCTTTTATTATGTAAAAATTTATAATACTAAAACTTCATTTAAAAAAACAGAAATTATGCTTTTATTTAGTTTTTTTTATTTAAAAAATTTATAGCAAATCTGCTATTATAAATAAAGAATAGTATAAAATATCATTGATATAACTATTTTTTTCAATTCTTTATTTTTTTAAAAACTATATTTTTATAAAAAAATAATTTTTGAAAATTCATTCATAAATTCCTCTTCATCAAAAGGTTTTTGACAAAAATGCCTTTGCTCCGGCTTCTTTTCCCATTTTCATATAATTTGGAAACATAACCATTGTACTGCAAATCATAATTCTAGCTTTCCTTATCCAAATCCGTAATAACTTGTGCAGCTTTTTAATCCGTGCATTCTTGGCATATTTATATCCATTGTTACAACAGATGGATTTACCTTTTTATACATTTCCACAGCTTCCAGCCCATCGCTTGCTTCATACACTTTATATCCCTGTTCTTCAAGAATATCCTTTATGTCTTCTCTAATATATGATGTATCATCTACAACCAATGCAATTTTATTCATTTTTTTCCCTTCTCTCTTTATTTTTATTTATTATTTTAATTCTCTGTAAATCTATTATTTAAATAAAAAAATAAAAATATTTAAATTTTATATTTTTTTACTAAATCTTAAATATTTCCCTTACTTTCCTTGCCATCCCATCTTCAGCATTGCTTCCAATAACTTCTGTATCTGTTAATTTTTCAAGCAGTCTATAAATTGAGTTTTTCATTGCAAATCCAAGTCCAGTTTGAGTTATCAAGTCATAATCATTAAATCCATCTCCAAATGAAACAGCATCTTTTAACGTCAGCCCATCCCTTTGAAGCAAAAATCCAGCTGCCACAGCCTTATCGCAGTCACTTGAAAAAGATCTCCAAAGCTTTTTTTCGTTTACAAATACGATATTAACTTCATTATTCGTTACTTTTCTTACTTCCTTTTCTATTTCCAGCAGTTTTTTATGCTCGCCTAGAAAAAATATTTTTGTAAAAGCAAGTTTTTCAAAGTCATTCTGCTCAATTTGCTCTGGATACTGCTTTCTATTTGGCTTTTGAGCATAAAAATAATCTCTGGCATCTTCTGTCACATACCAATGATTACCTGAGAATCCATTTAAGATTATTCCCTTGTCAAATGATTTATAATCAATTGAAAAAAATTTTTGTCCACATATTTCTGTTCAATATTATTCACGTAAATTTCTTTTCCATTTTCATCTACAATCCTAGCGCCATTTGACGTAATCAAAGGAATTTTTCAGTCCAATTTCATCCATAATTTCCTTTGCTCCGACATATCCACGTCCAGTTGCAATATAAAATTTTTATCCCTTTTTTTCCAGCAACAATTCAATTGTTTCCTTCGTAAACGGACTAACTTTATGTTCTTCATTCAAAAAGCGTTCCATCTAAATCGCTTATTACCGCCTTATGCATAATAAAAATTTCCTCCTACATTGATTTTTAGCACATTCCCAAAAAAATTGAATTAAAATTTTTTTAAAACTTGCAAAAAAACTAATCCAATAATGATACAATATTATAAGAAATCAAGAGTAAAAAAATAAACTTACGAGGTGAAAAAAATATGGCAACATTTGAAGATTATTTAAAATTTGAAGTGACTGAAGCAGAAGAAGATAAAAAGCAGCTCAGAATTATAGAAAAAAATTTCATTGTCAAAGGAAACAGAAAAAAGCTATTAAAAGCTATAGATAAGGATATTACAATTATTGCAGTAGCACAAGTTTATTGCCCAGACTGCCGTGCGACTATCCCTTTCTTAAAAAAATTCAGCGACTTGAATAGCAAAATAAAAATTGACTATCGTTCAAGAGAAGCTGCTAAAGAATTTTTTTCCAGATACAGATGAAAGAATTAAAATACCTACTTTAATTTCTTATGTTGATGGGAGATATAATACTTTCTGGAATGAATTTCCAGCTGTGGTAAAAAAGAAAAATGGATGAAAACCCAGAAAATTTTTGAAGACATTAAATACAATTTCAGAATTGGAAAATTTAATGCGGAAATTGAAAAAGAGCTGGTTGACTATTTAACTTCGCTATAAAAAAATCATAATATATTTTGAATAAAAAAAGTTCTGTTCTCTATACGAATGGACTTTTTTTATTTGAATAAAAAAAGGAGCTATTTCAACTCCTTGCTAAATAATATTTTTTTAAATTAATTTTTATTAATTTACAGAATATCCCAACTGATAATCCAAATCTTACTTCTTCTGTTTCTGTAGTTTTTCTATTAGATCCAGATTCCTTATAAGAATCTCTATAATATGGACGATATTTTACAAAAGGATTTACGGAAACTTTACCTTCTCCCGCTCCAAATGATTTTTTATATCCAGCTTCTGTAATTACACCAAGCATATTTTCCCAATAATATCTTGGATATCTTTCAAATTCATTTTCTAAGACAACTTTTCCATAAATTCCCGCAAATGACGGTGTTGTATATGATAAGTTTGCATAATAATCTTGATAAACTGATGGTTTAGCCTTTTTCCCGTTTCTTTGAATCTTATTCGTATCTCTATAATGATTTGTAAAATAAGTATAATAATCTAGGCTTCCCCATTCTCCCTTTTTAATATTATTACTTACTTCAAGATCCGCATTAAGTCCCCATCCATTAACTTTTGATCCTTTAAAGTCATTTCCGCTTAGATAATACTCTCCTCTTCTGTTCCCCTTAAATCTAAAATAAACACCTTCTACAGCCAATGTTACATTTTGTCCCCATACTTTCCTGTTGAATGTCGGTCCTACTGCAAATTCATTTCCAATTCCTGTTGTAGAAGTTTCCTTTGTAACTAAATTCTTATTTCTATAAGTATCATTTTTGCCATCTTATTTTCAATTTAACATCATCTGATAATTTTTTTTCCAGTCCCAATTTGCTATAAATTCTATCAGTTTTTCTAAAAGTTCCATACTGAGTAATTTTTTGTCCATTGAATCTATTTCTATTCTGATCCTTATCCCATCTTGTCGAGAATGTCAAATCCCAATCCCCTTCATCAACTAATCCAATTTTTCCAGAAAAAATACTTCTTACCCGTGTTCTCCCGCGATTATCCTTTTTAAACCCGGCAAATCCAATTCCATTCGCATCATCTCCAGTTTTATCCTGATAATTCTGCCTATATTCAGTAGAAATATTAATATTCTTCAGCACATCCTGATCCGCCTTAGCAAATCCAGAAACTGCCAGAATCAAAGTCAGCAGTCCCAACAACTTTTTTTCATAATTCATTACCTTCCTTTCAATTATTTTTATTTATTAACTATATAACTACAATTTATTCTTGACTTTATCAAAAATTTCAAAGTATCAAAAATATTTGTATATCAAATTACAATTTATATTAACATTTTTTTACTTAATTGTCAATAAATCAATTATATATTTTTTTTATATTTTCAATATATTTTATTAATGATTAATTACTCAATTTCAATCCCAGAATTTACTTTTACCTCCCTTTTTTTCCCATGTATAACAACCAGATCCACCTTTTTTTATACTTATTCACCTTAATCGACAATATATTCAGCCTATTTTCATAAATACACCGAAAAACATCATTTAACCTGCTATTCAGCACAACCACAAAAAAATTCTCCATAATTTTTTTAGAAGTCTTCTTATTTCCAAAAATTAATTCCTCCAAAGTCAGCAAAAATTTCATATTTACTAATTCGTTCCATTTCATTTTCAGGCATTTTTTTCCAGAACTGGTCTTTTTTTATACGGCGGATTTGAAAAAAATAAAATCATACTCTCCATTCACATTCTTTATATTTTTTTATTAATTGGAATTATTTTTCCCATTTTAAATCATTTATCTCTATATTTTTTTCTAAAGCAGCAAAAAACTTCCTCCTGAATTTCCACAGCAAAAAAATTTTTGAAATAATATCAAGTTCTGAAAGTAATAACGAAATTATCCCTTGTCCCGCCCCAATTTCTAAAAAATGATTTTTTTCCCCTTTCAAATTCTTACGTTTTCTGCTAAAAATATTTTTTTCATAAATTCCGAAAGCAAAATAGCATCTTCTGTTATTTTTAACCCTTTTTCCTCCACAATCATCTTTTTCCCGACACTTTCTAAATTTTTCAATATAACTCATTTTAACTCCTAGTCTTCAATAAAATTATACTATTTTTCCATTTAAATCTTTTGCAAGAGTTCAAAGTCTCTTTTTAGCAAATAATATTTTTAAACGAGATTTAGTATTAATATAAATAAAAAAACTGTCTTAAATATTTTTAGTATTTAAAACAGTTCTTTTTAATATCTTGTCTTCTATTTGACAACAAAAGAATCCTTGATAAATCAAATTTAACTATTTAAACAGAAAACTATTGTGTAATTCCCAACTGCTTATCTGCATATTCATGCGCAAGTTCCAATCTTACACGTTCTTTTGAATTTTCAAATGTTGCTTGTGTAAATGGTATTTCTGATGTTTTTGCAATTAAATAATATCCAGTTGCATCATTTCTTTCTAAGAATCCATCTACTTTCAATGCGAATATTTGATCCATTAGTTCTTTATTTATTCCAATTCCTGGAATCGCATCAGTTTTAACCAGCTTTTTAAATCTTTCTTTTACGCTAAAGTTATATTTATCTTGTTTTTCCACAGTGCTCCAAGTAACTTTCTTGCTTTGAATTTCAGCTTTCAAGTCTTGAATTTTCTTAATAACTTTTTGTTTTGATGCCTCAGAAATAGTTGGAGTTATTAAAATATGGCTAACTTTCGCTACATTTTCATTTTTTGGATCTTTACTTTGAATGTAAATAATATGATAACCAAACTGCGTTTTTATTGGTCCTACAATATCTCCAGCCTTACCATTTTTAACTGCATTTGCAAATTCTGGGACAAGTTTTGATAAATCCGCTGTTTCTCCTAAACTTCCGCCATTCTTAGCCGAACCAGGATCCTTTGAAAACTCTCTGGCTTTTTCTGCAAAATTATCTTTATTTGTAGTTTTCATAATTTCTTCAGCCTGCTTTTTAGCCACAGCGAAAATCATTTTCTCCAGCCTGATATTCTTCTCCAATTACATAACCGCCTATACTATTTTGAGTATTATAGCTATCCCTCTTAGAATCAAATCTTGCTTGCAATGCCGCATTATCAGGCTTATAAGTATCAATTAAATAATTATAGTATTTTTGAGAATAATCTCTTAACTGATCTACTCCTACTAAATCAGCATCTGCCTTTATTCCAGCCGCTTTAGCCTTATTCGCTATTTGTATAAATTTATTTAAATTTGTTTTTAGCATTCCTTTTAAATCATTTACCATTTTTTTGGCGAATAACCTTCTTGAGTTTGTGAAACTGCATTTATAATTTGTTCATTTACATCTGCATTTGTATATTTATACTCTCCATTTTGTGCCACAACTGCTGTTATGTTAGCATACATTTTTTTAAATTCCTCATCTTTAAACTCAATTTTTAGCTTTTTTTGCTTAGCTTTTTGCAATAAATGAATTTAAAAATCATAATATCCTTATCTTGCTTCATATTTTCCTTAATTTGATCTTTTACATCATCAAATTCTTGATTTTCAAAAGGCTTGAGTATATTTATTTCTTTCATAAGCCTTTTTAACTTCCTCATCTGTAACTTTATCATCTGCAAATAATTTTTCTCTCATCTTGTCAACTGTTTTTCTGATCTTTTTATCATTTTTTTAAATGAAGTAACGTTATATCCAACTGATCTTAAATATTGAGAAAATTCATCTTTTCCTAATTTAGACTGTTTTTGATAAGCCTTAAATTCCTTATTAACAGTTGAACCGCTTACTCTTATTCCCAAATTCTTAGCCGATGAAAGCAATATTTCCTTATTTATCAAAAGTTGTAAAACATATTGATTTATAATATCATCAGGAACATTTTTTTATATTCTCAGTATTTACTCCTGCTTGTGCCAACTGCTGCATTTTTTTGCTGATTAATCTCATTTAACTGACTTTTTTTAACGAATAAAGCTTCCCTTTCAAAAATCATCACGATAAATTTTTTTGTCCCGTTAATCGTTGCAATTACTTCTCTATTACCTTTTTGAAGCTTCAAAAATATTATTCTTCAAAAAAATAATATTCCAGTAATAAGCATTGCTATTCCAAACATCCCCATCATAACTGCTGATGCGATCTGAATACCTCTTTTTGTGACTTCTGAATCCCATTGTCTATCTTCCTTTCTTTATTCTCTCACTTTTTAGTCATTTTATTATTATAACACATAATACTTTATTTTTTTCTATCGTTTTTTTATCATCTGTAATTTATCCCTTTAAAAAGTTTAATAATTTATAAAATAAAAAAACTGCCTTGATATTAAAAAATCTCTTATTAATACCAAAACAGCCTAATTTAATTTTTTTATTTAAACACTTTTACTTTTTATTGAGTATTTGTTTCCCCGTCTATTTGAATTATAACACTTTGAATATTGGGAAAGTTTTTTTAAAATTGTATTTGTTACAGCTTGAGAAAAATCCATTAAATAATTCAGGATTTTTTTCAAATTTGCGAATGCCGCATTTAATTTTACAACTGTTGTATTTACATTATCAATTCTAAGGTTGTAGGCACTTCTAAATTTCATATCATCTGTAATATAATTTGAATTTCTGATAATTCCATTTATGAAATCCCCTTCAATTAAGTTCACTTGACGAGGAATTGCAATTTCTCGCTCATAAATTGTTCTTGTACCAGGATCAAATACAAATATAGAAATTTTTATTTTGAGTTTCCTCATTTTGCGCTGTTTCCTTTACTAAATTCTTGTCAACAGTTACATGTATTTCTTCGCTGTTATCCCTATCATATATATTCGTTGCAACTACTGGCAGCCGTTATTAAAATAAGCAATATTATAAAAAAATACGCTGCTAAAAAAATCCTTTTTTTCTTTTTTTAGGTTCTTCTTTTGATTCTTCTTTTTTTGGCATAAAATTCTCCTAATTTGGATAATATTTCCATTATTTAAAATGAAATTATCTAAAAATAACTTCTTATTGCACTTCCAATAGCATTTGCTGCTCTTTCTTGACCATCTGGTGTCAAGTATTGCGATAAATCAGAATAATTATTCATAAATCCTAATTCTACTAGTATTGATGGCGAATTACTTCCACGAAGTACTGCAAAATTTGCTCCAAAAACCCCTCTTCTTCTAAGTCCCTGTTGTATTTATAAGATTATTTAACACAGATTCTGCTATAGCCTGACTTGTTTTTTTGATTTTTTTCTTATAAAAAATATCGTTTAGAATAAAGTCTGAAAATGGCACATCCCCATAACTTCCATCAACTTTATTTTTCAAATTTGGCTACTTGTAGCGTAACTTCCCTGATCTTTTTTTACTAAAGTAGAATACTTCTGTTCCATTTGCCGATGAACTTGAACTTGAATTTAAATGAATACTTATAAAAGAAATCTGCATTTGCATCATTTCCAATTTTTGGCTCTTGTATCTAATGGTACAAAGAAATCCGAATCTCTAGTCATTATAACATTGTAATCCTGTCTTAAATTATTAGCTAGCCTTGTTGCAACTTGCAATGCTATATCTTTTTCATTATATCCATTTCCTCTTGCTCCTGAATCATGTCCACCATGTCCTGGATCTACAACTATTGTATATTTTTTATTCCCTCTTGAAATATTACTTGGCTGGCTTTGCGGCTGAGCCTGTGTTATTCTCGCATTACTGCTATTATTATTATTTACTTGTCTTTGTGGAGCAGTATATCTTGGGTTTTGTGCTGCTGCAGCTTGACCATTACTTAATGCTACTTGAAATTCTCCACTTCTGCTAGTAACCTGGTAAGTTACAGATGGTTTTAAATACACATACACAACCACTATTCCATTGCTTTCAACTGTATAAACTTTACTTATATACTGGTCATTTCTATTAATGAATGCCGGTACGCTGCTCTCCATTTTGGCTATCTGAAAAACTTAACATTAGCACATCTTCATTTCCTAATTTTGTAACAGAAGCATTTGGAATAATCTGTTTATTTTCCCTAAATGTTCCGATAAGCTTCCCATTGTTATATGAAACATTTTTTAAAGTGTCGGAAAATGTAATCGCACTTACAAAAAAAGCAGCAAAAAAACAATAATATCCTTTTCATTTTTTTCCTCCTATTTTTTTTACTATTCATTTCAATTATTTTTTTAAAAAAATACATAAATCTCAATAAACATAACATCTCTAAATTCTTATTTTGTTTCAATTCTTTCAACTGCTGATTTAAGAACAGTCATTCTTGCATTTTTATCAATTTTCATTTCCACAGTATCTGTAAAAAAACATTTGTAATAGTTCCTTGGATTCCTCCAACTGTAGTTATTTTTAGCTCCTACTTTTAAATTTTTCCATTAATTCAGCTTTTTTTGTTTTTTTCTTTTTTATTTGCAAAGTATGTTGGTAAAATCAATACTGCCAAAAATACTACATAAATTATTATTACTCCCATTGAATTCTTATCCATAATTATTTATTTCTCCTCCTTCTGAAATTCTAAAAATCTTTTTTTAATTATACCACAATTTAGATTATGTTTCAATTTTTTTTAAAAAAATTATTTTTTTAGCTAAAAAAATCTTTTTGTGAAATGATTATAACTTTTAATAATAAAAAAATAATATTAAAGTAAAAATGACTATCTCAAAAAAATTGATTTCAAGACAGTCATTTCGTGATTAAAATGAAAAAAATTATTTTTTTAGTCAACTAAATTAATAGTTATTTAAGTTAGTTTATTATTTATCAGAAATTGCAGCTACTCCTGGCAATACTTTTTCCTTCCAAGTATTCAAGAGAAGCTCCTCCACCAGTTGAAATGTGTGAGAATTTGTCAGCAAATCCTAATTGAATAGCTGCTGCTGCTGAATCTCCACCACCGATGATTGTTTTAGCATCAGATAATTCTGCGATTGCTTTACATACACCAATTGTTCCTTTAGCGAAGTTTTCCATTTCAAATACTCCCATTGGTCCATTCCATACCACAGTTTTAGCACCTTCTAAAGCTTTTTTGAATAATTCTACAGATTTTTCACCTATATCTAATCCCATCCATCCATCTTCAATGTCATCTACAGAAACTGTTTTAAATTCTGTATCATTTTTAAATTCTTTTGCTACAACTGTATCAATTGGCAATAATAATTCAACATTTTTTTCTTTTTGCTTTTTTTGATTAATGAAGCGGCTAATTCTACTTTGTCAGCTTCCAATAATGAAGAACCTGTGTTTTTTACCTTCAGCTTTTTAAGAAAGTAAACATCATTCCTCCACCGATAATTACTTTATCAGCTTTTATCCAATAAGTTTTCAATTACACCAATTTTATCAGAAACTTTTTGCTCCTCCTAAAAATAGCAACTAATGGTCTTTCAGGATTGTCAACTGCTCCACCGATAAATTTAATTTCTTTTTCTACTAAAAATCCTACTGCAGAATCTTTTAATATTTGAAGCAATTCCTACATTTTGAAGCATGTGCTCTATGAGCAGTTCCGAATGCATCGTTTACAAATACATCTCCAAGTGATGCCCAGTATTTTCCTAATTCAGGATCATTTTTAGATTCTTTTTTACCATCTAAGTCTTCAAATCTAGTGTTTTCAAACATCAAGATTTCTCCATCTTTTAGTTCAGAAACTGCCTTTTCTAATTCTGGTCCTCTAGTTTCAGGAATAAATTTAACTGGTTTTCCTAAAAGTTCTTCCAATCTTTTTGCAACTGGCGCTAAAGTTTTTTTGAGGCTTTTGTCAGCTTCTTCCTTAACTTTTCCCAAGTGAGAAAATGCGATTACTCTTCCGCCATTTTCCAAAATATATTTTAAAGTTGGAAGAGCAGCTGTAATTCTATTATCATTTGTAATAACTCCATCTTTTATTGGTACATTGAAATCAACTCTTACTAATACTTTTTTTACCTTTTTACGTCTAAGTCTTTTTAAAGTTTTTTTAGCCATTTCGTTATATCCTCCTAAAATTTATTCAAAAATCTTTTTTTTTCCACTTGAATTATACCACTCTTTAATCTGATTTTCAAGCAATTTAATATATAATCTCAAAAACATTTTTTTAACATTTTAAAAAAATAAGTCATTTTTATGCCTATAAAATCAATATTGGATTGTTTAATGACTTGATTTTTTTATTTACAAGGAGTCAATACTTCTTGCTTCAGAACGTTTGCTTTTATTAAAATACTAAAAAAATCTATACTTTTTACAGCTCTAAAATTTGTTTTAATTTAACTTCATCAATTTCTGATACTTTTTTTATCGGCTTAGGATTTTTAGGATATTCGGAAATAGCTTTTTCAAACCAAGTGACACCAACCCATTTTCCAAATTTGTATCCAGAATTTTCAAAAAAATGCAACTTTTTTTAAATCCAAAGTAATTATGCAATTTTTCACTATTTTCGTTAGGATAAGTTACAAGCGCATAGACATTTACAATATTTTTGAAGCTTTCAGTATTTCAATCAAAATTTTTATACAATTTTTTTCCCAATTCCATTTCCTGCATAATTTCCATCTGTATAAACCGAAAGTTCCGCATCCCACTGATAGGCAGCCCTGCTCCAAATCCTATGTGCATAAGCATATCCAATTATCTCATTTTCGTATTCACAAATAATATACGGATATTCCTTTAAAATTTCTCTTATTCTTCCTTTAAATTCCTCGGCTGAAGGTACTTCATACTCAAATGTAATTGTAGTTTTTTTCAACATACGGCTCATAAATTTTTTTAAGATCTTTTTCAGCATCTTCTTCAGTTGCAAATCTAAAAAAATCAGATTTTCTTTTTTTAATTTCATTTTCCCAGCACCTCAATGTTCTTAATTTTTTTCTTTTACTAAATTTTATTCTCAATTTTTTTTGATTAGTAATAATTTTTTTAAATTCATATAAAATATACTAGCATTTTTTTAGTTGAATTTCAACAGAATAGATTGCTTATTCTTGACACTCATAAAAAAATAAGATATAATTTTATTGAAAAAAATATTATTAGAAAAGGGATGGTTCAAATATGAAAAAAACGTTATTAATTGGTGCATTTTTTTATTTTGCAAGTTTAGTTTCATTTTTCAGCAGGAGCAGGAAATGACGTAACAACAAAAACCAGAGGTGTACTTTTTAAAAAGTTCACAAGTTGTAGCAGCTATGATTTGTTGCCACCTCCACCAGCAGTTGACAGTATAGCTTTTTTTAAATGACAAGGCTCAATATGAAAAAAAGGAAAATTATTAAGAAATACTGAAAGAGGAAAAACAGGCATATAATGATGCGCAAGTCGAAGGAGATGGAGTACCTCGTGCTTTTTCTGAAGCCTTTGGATACACAATTTCTGCTCAAACTACCCTGAAATTTTTTTAAATTAGTTACAAAAATTACGTGAAGATGCAGGAGATTTGGCAACAAGATCTGCAAAACAGACATATATGAGAATTCGTCCATTTGCATATTTTAAAGAATCTACTTGCCGTCCAGAAGATGAAGCAACTCTTTCAAAAAAATGGATCTTATCCATCAGGGCATACTTCAATCGGATGGGCTACTGCATTGGTATTGGCTGAAATAAATCCAGCAAGACAAAGCGAAATTATAAAACGTGGATATGAAATGGGGACAAAGCCGTGTAATTTGCGGTTATCACTGGCAAAGCGATGTGGATGCAGCCCGTGTAGTAGCAAGCACAGTTGTTGCAACATTACATTCAAACAGCGAATTTAATGCTCAATTAGCTAAAAGCAAAAGCTGAATTTCAAAAGAATTAGCAAAAAGAAAATAATAAACAAATCTATCATTATGACTAAAAAAATAGTATAAATTCAATAAATAAAAAGGGCATCTAATTTTTGATGTCCTTATATTTAAATAATGAATAATTTTTTTATAAAAAAATGGCGTACCCGTGAGGAATCGAACCCCAAAGCCTTCTGATCCGAAGTCAGACGCTCTATCCAGTTGAGCTACAGGGTACAACACAAAAAAAGTAAGTTATAAAAACTTACTTTGCTAATACTTTTAGTATTTTAGGGCTTAATGTTTCTTTGTTTTTTTAACAAGATTTTTTTAACTTGATCGTTATTTTTTTCCCTTTTAATGTTTTCATTGCTTTTGTACAAACTCTTACTCTAACTTCTTCATTGTTGATAGTTAAAAGCATTGTTTGTAAATTTGGTCTCCAAATTCTTTTTGTAGCTTTGTGAGAGTGGCTCACTCTATTTCCATAGCTTACTGTTTTTTTCCAAAAAAACTTCACATCTTTGCATTTTATTCACCTCTACTAAATATTTTTAGCAGTTCTCCTTTCATCTTTATTTTTTTTAACAGTCCTGCTGTTTTTATTATAACATATTAACTTAACTATTTTAAAAAATCGTTATTCAGTTAAAATTATTTTTACATATCGCATTCTATTTTATCATATTTTGATAACTTTTACAAGTTATTCTGATATTTTTTTACTTTATTTCAAAAAATTTTTCCTTTATTTTTTTCAAAAAAATTTGCTTTAAATTTGGTGGAAAAATAATTTGGTCCCTTTATAACTTTCCCGTCTTCCCGATAAATCAGTTTCCATTTTCATCCAATTTGCTAAGATTACTTCTGTGGATTTCCTCAAAAACTTCATCAATCATCTTGCATTCCGTGCTCAATAATTGTCCCGCAAAGGATGTAGAGCATATCTCCAAGTGCATCTGCCACTTCCACAACATCTCCCTTTTGAGCCGCTTCCAAATATTCTCCATTTTCTTCAGCCATCAAGTCAAATCTCAATTTTTTTCCAATCCATCCTTTAATTTTTCCAATCGGCTTTTCAGAATTTCCAAGTTTATAAATTCTGTGAAATTCTTCTACACATTCAATCTTTTCTTTTTCATCTATTTTTTTATTTTCCTTTCAAATCTATATTAAAAATCATCGTGCTTATTATAAGCAAAATCAGTATTTTTCACAATATCCGTATACAAAACTGCTGCCACATAAAATCTTGTTTTCTCCAGAAAATTCAGTTTCATTATCTTCTAAAAACTTTTATTTTTTTATCATTTTTTTTTATTTTTTTGAATCAAAAAATTATTAAAGATTATTACTAGAAAATAACGATATTATTAGCAATATTACAGGTAAAATTCCAATATTTTTTTCTGAAACAAAACTTTTATTACTGAAGAAAAAAATTGATAAATTTAATCCAGTTAAAAAGCGAATAAACTACAAAACTTGACTTTATAATTTTTTTGCTTTTTGTTAATTATAATTTTATACAAAAAAATGTTAAAAAAATATTTCTAAAATAATTACTGCAATAAATAAAAACGACATTTTATCTAAAAACTTTGCTTCATCTTAAAAAATATACATAATTTTTATACATTTCAGCCTATAAATTTAACATCTGTGACAGCAGAATGGAAATCATTATTCCACAAAACACCCAAATCTTACTGTTTGTAATTTCATCGTTAATGAATTTTTTTCTACATCATCATTTAATTTATTATTCTGCAAAAATTTTTCCTGCTTTCTAAAAAAGTAAAATTGCTTTAAAATCAGAAAAAAACTCCAACTTTAAAAGCATTTTTTTTACATAAATATTTTTTTGAATATAATTTTATTTTCTTCTTCCCAAAAAGTCTTAAAATGTAAATAAACAAGTTTACAAAGTCTAAATATAAATTTAATGCACCAACTATTTCTATTTTTATTTAAAAATTTCTGAATCTTCTTGAGCCGCATAAGCAACAATGTTATTTCTTATTCTATTTACATCAACTGCAATAAAAAAATTGTAAATATAATTACTCCGATTATTGATATGAACAAGTCAACTCCACTATTTTGCAAAAAGATATTTATTATGCTTACTAAAATAATTGCAATTAATCCAGCAACTAGAATTGGTGTAAACTTTGTCAAATTTTCTCTAGTCAAGTATCCATAAACAGCCAAAACTGCAAATAACACAAATGTTCCCAAAAAAATGCCGAAACTATAATTCCAGGAGCATAGACAATTCCAAGAACTGAAAATGTCAATCCATTCAAGAACGAATATGCAAGAAACATAAGTCTTAACGTACTTGAATTAGCCTTATAAACTAACGCAGTAAATCCGAACACCACAGCTATTTCCAAAATAGCAAACAGCCAATACATTTTTAAAATCCCGTATGCAATCGGATTACCTGATACCAGCCCTGTATACACCATATAACCTGTAATCCCTGTCACAAGAAGTCCCAGTACCATCCAAAAGCATACTTCCACAAACTTTTTGCACCTACAACTCTGTTTAAATCATCATAAGTCATTCTTGCTTGTCCACCATATTCATTATAACTGTCGTTATTATGATTATAAGTTTCAATTCATCGTAATCTTTTTTTCATAAAAATCACCTCTTATTTATAAACTTTTTTTATTTAAAAATAATTTAAATAATTTTTAAATTCTATAGAGTTTAAACTAAAACCTATATCTAAACTATTATAATAATACCACTATATATTTTTTTAAGGCTTTTTTTATCTGTAAAATCACTTACATTATATTTTATTCTTCAAGGGGCAAGCCCCTTATTACTGAATAAATCTTTCTGCTTTTTTTATTATTAATTTAACTATCATTCAAAATTATTTTTTTAAACGGAACTTTTGATTCTTCGATTAAAATATTAACAATTTCATCAACAGATACATTTTGACTGTCTTGAGAACCGAATCTTCTTACGTTTACTTCGTTGTTAGCTACTTCATTTTTACCAATAATTAATTGTACTGGTATTTTTTGGTCTCCATTTGCTTCCCTAATTTTGTATCCAATTTTTTCCACTCTTGTGTCAAGTTCAACTCTAATTCCTGCATTTTGAAGTTTTTCAAACACTTCTTTTGCAAATGGAACTTGTTCATCAGAAATTGTCAAAATTCTCGCTTGAACTGGCGCTAACCAAGTAGGGAACGCTCCTGCATAATGTTCAATCAAAATTCCAAGGAATCTTTCTAAACTTCCGTACATTGCACGGTGAATCATTACTGGTTCGTGTTTTTCCCCATCTGCACCAATGTAGCTCATTTCAAATCTTTGTGGTAAATTGAAGTCTAACTGGATTGTTCCACATTGCCAAATTCTTCCAATCGAATCTTTCATCTTAAAGTCAATTTTTGGACCGTAAAATGCTCCATCTCCAGGATTCAACTTGTAGTCAATTCCTTTATGTTCCAAAGCTGATTTTAAATTAGCTTCTGCCATTTCCCAAATTTCATCAGAACCAATTGCTTTATCAGGTTTTGTCGATAATTCAATATGATATTCAAATCCGAATAAAGTATAGAATTTATCGTATAAATCAATAATTTCAATAATTTGTTCTTCAATTTGCTCTTTCGTACAAAAAACATGCGCATCATCTTGTGTAAATGCTCTAACTCTCATAAGTCCATGCAAAGCTCCACTAAATTCGTGTCTGTGAACAAGTCCCATTTCTCCGTATTTTTAATGGCAAATCTTTGTATGAATGCAAGTTATTTTTTTGTATGAAATTATTGAACCTGGACAGTTCATTGGTTTTTATTGCATAAAGTTTTTTTCATCAATTACTCGATGTATACATATTTTCTCTGTAATTAAACCAATGTCCTGAAATTTCCCATAATTCTCTATCTAGCATAATTGGTGTTTTAATTTCCTGATATCCTCTTTTTTTATGCTCAACTCTCCAAATTTCTTGCAATTTATTAAACAATTCCACACCTTTTGGCATGAAAAATGGGAAACCTGGTCCATGTTCATCCAAGAAAAATAAGTTAAGCTGTTTTCCTAATTTTCTGTGATCCCTTCTTTCAGCTTCTTCCATCATTGTCAAATATTCATCCAGCTCTTTTTTAGATGCAAAAGCCACTCCATAAATTCTTTGAAGCATTTTATTTTTAGAATCTCCACGCCAGTAAGCTCCAGCAGTTGACATTAATTTAAACGCTTTTAAATATCCAGTTGATGGAACATGTGTTCCACGGCATAAATCCACAAATTCTCCTTGTTTGTAAATGCTAACTTTGTCAACTCCCAAGTCATCAATTATTTCAACTTTATAAGTTTCACCCTTTTTCAGCAAAGAATTTTTTAGCTTCTTCAGCACTCATTTCACTTCTTTCAAAAGGATAATTTTCTTTTACAATTTTTTTCATTTCATTTTCAATTTTTTCCAAATCTTCTTCAGTAAAAGGTCTTTCAGGGTCAAAGTCATAGAAAAATCCATTTTCCACAACAGGCCCTATTGTAACTTTTGTATTTGGGAATAATCTTTGCACAGCTTGAGCCATTATGTGAGCCGCACTGTGTCTTATAATTTCTATTCCCTTTTCACTTGTATTAGTAATTATTTCAATTTCTCCAGATTTATCAATAACATAAGACGGATCAACTTGCACACCGTCAATTACAGCTCCAACGGTTGCCTTCCCAAGACTGCTCCCAATACTTTTTGCAAATTCCACAACAGTCATCGGATTTTCCAACTGTCTTTTACTACCATCAGGCAAAATCATTTCTATCATTTCCATACCTTCTTTCTCTCTTTTATCTTATAAATTAAGGCTTAGCAAGCCTAATTATATAGTTAGTTATAATTATTTATTATAGTATAATTCTTGCTTTTTTTCAACCTAAAAAAATACATAAAAAAATTAAATAACATTTAAATATGTACTGTATAATTAAATGCAACAAAAAAATGTATAATGAGGTTTAATATAAAAAAAGTCAAATATAAAATTGTTTTTTTATTACTAATAATGAAGTTACCTTCCTCTTTCAATAATTAGTATTCTATTCCACCCCTAAAAGCCTTAAATACAGCATCTTCAGCTGTAGAATAAAAAATCAAGTTAAATGCACCTATTAAATCTGGTGGTACTGTCGCCAAATCAGTAGCCGAAGTCATTGACAACAATACTTTTTTTGCCCCTGAATCTAAACATACTTGTAACACATTTGCAAGTTCACTTACTTTTATTATTGTTCCACCGATACTCAAATCTCCTAAAAATTACCGCACTTGAAATAATAGGTTTATTTAATGCAGCTGAACAAATAGCGATGTATGTAGACAAAGTTAAATTTGAAGTCATTCCAATGCCTTTTAAGTCTTGATAATTTACAACATAATCATTATTTTTTGTGCTAATTTCTCCACTTATTAATTTCCCATTAGCTCTTAAGTATTTAAATGCCATTTCAGCTGATTCCTTTGCTTCACGATTATTTCCTAATCCTGCTTTTTCAAATTTTCCTGTTCCTTTTGTCATCTGAGTCTCAATTTTAAACAATCCAATCATTCCACTTTTTATACTTGAAACCGTATACAAATGACCTGGTTTCCCAATACCTTCTGGAATTAAACTTCCACTACTTTGCTCCGGAACAGGAACATATTCTTCATTAAATTTTTCATTATCGATATACGAAAAATTTACGTCATAAAATTCCATCCCACCTATTTTTTTAGTTGCTCTTTAACTCTTCTTCTCATTTCTAGTGAAAAATCTTAATATCTTTTCAATTTTTTTCTTTTTGTAAATTTTTCCATGTGGATAAATTATTTTTTTACCATTCAGAAACAGTTTTTTTGACTGCAATCACATCTCTTTGATTTAATTGATTTCCTAATTTAAAATATTTATCATATGCATCTGCATAAGAAATTTTACGTAATTCTCTCATAATTTCTGCATAATAATCTGTTATAAAGCCATAGTCATCAGTAAAAAACTCTGGTCTATATTTAGGAATTTCCCAACCAGGTAAATAACAGTGCATTCTATCTAAGAATGCTGTATCTCTTCCCATTACATGAGGAAATGGTTCAAATAAATTAGAAGTTTTTAAAACAACATCTACACTCTGATTAATATTTCCTATAAAAACCATTCCAGCACTTGCATTTTTTTGTTCTTTCCCTCGTGCAAACGAACCTGATGCCATATAATCTTTCATAATTTGGACTCCATCTTGATCCTTAAACTTCATTCCTGCCACCTCATCAAAGGCTACACAGTCCCAAAGTCCTACAAGTCCCATTGTTCCTCTTCCCATATTATAAAAAAGATTCGCTACACTTGTTTGACCTCCTGATACAAGTATACTGTTAGGGACTTATTTCCTTATAAATATGTGATTTCCCAGTTCCACGAGGCCCTAGCTCACAAAAATTATAATTATTTTCTAACAATGGTATCAATCTTGACAAATGAAGCCATTTAACTCTTTCATCAAATTTACTAGATTCCATTCCTGTACTTCTTAAAACAATATCTATCCACTCTTCATCTGTAAATTTTTTTCTCTTAAAGTTTTTAAACTCCTCAAAAATCAATTTCTGGCATTTGTACAGGTGTTAATTTTTTTATAATTACAGGATTCCCTTTTTTTATCGTCTTCATCATAATAATATTCCAACTGAATAATACACCAAATACCTCCTCCTAACAATCTCTCGTATTTAGAAGGATAAACATCTGATATTGGAACACCTTTTTAACGATAAATTGGAAAATTCAGCTTCATGTCTATTCTCCTTAAAATTTAACTTTACAGTAACCTTGTCAATTATTGTATAAGATCCATTTTCTCTTAATTTTGATTTTTATTCTTTCAGCTTCATCAGGTCTTACATAATTTTTGTGCCAAGATTTTTTTACAGTTTTCATTCCTTCTTCTATATCTTCTTCATTTTCTGAAGAACAATACATTCCCAATAAATATTCAAGCACATATATAGGAACATTTGCCCCTTCCCTTATGTCAAATCTTTTTCTAACTATTTTTTTCCAGAAAAAAATATTTATTTAACTTTTCACTTAATGTTTCTCTATCTTTGTCATTATTAACCTCTTTTAAACAATCATTATCCTCAAAAGTTTGACAATAATCCTATTCACTTTTTCCTCCTTTAATATATCTTCATTCAAACAAAAAAATTATTTATCAAAATCCAAAAATCATCTGAAAAATAATATATCTATTATTATTTTTTTCTTTCTTCAATTTTGGTTTCTATGTTTTTTTACAACCAAATAATAATCTTCATCTTTTTTTATATTTTTTTGTTTATTAAAGTAAATCTTAGTTTTTTTATTCTTTTTACAGTTTCAGTTTCTTCACTATTTGCTTTATAATTTTTCTATATTTGAAATTATACTCTCATTACTATCAATAAAATATATTTCAAATTCTGTAGGGTTTTATAACATCTGTTACAGCACTTTTTTTGAAGAAAATCAAGCGAGATTTTTCAAATTAGTTATTTTGTTAATTTCTGATATTAAACCAACTTTTACCAATTCCGTGTCTACTGATCCTTTTTGCAGTTTTTACTTTTATAACTGGAACAATTAACTCTTGTAACGAAATTCCGCCATGATAATAATTTTTGTCCACCACCACTAACCTTAAATACACTAGAAGTATTCGGTGAAATTACTTTTTAAATTTTCATTTTTATTATTTAAAACATCTGACATATTTATTTCATTTGTACCAATTTCGTCATAGTCATTTTTCTGTTACTATATATCTCCTATTCACAACATCATTTTTACTAGAAAAGTTTTCTATTTTATCACATTCCTCTATTTTTCTTTTTGTAAATAAATCCATGATCTGCTGTTACTATTATATTATTAATAGATTCCACTCTAAGTTTTTTTATCAAATTCATAATTTCTTCTATCGCTTTTTTTGACACGCCTCAAACACTTCATTTTCAGTATTTGCCTTATCTCCTATCGAGATCAATTTGATTATGATAAATATAAAGTTTTTTTCTTATTTCTAAATACCTCTCTTAGTTCATTTTTTTGAATATCTAAACACTTCATCAAAATCTAAAAGCTACCGCATTTTTCATCATAACTTTTTAAAATCTTTTTCTCTTTTTACTCTGTCGTTACAAGCTTTTTCCATCAATAAGTACTGAAAAAAATCTCCATTTTTCGACCTCTATTTCTATTTTGTTATGCGGAAGCAATCTTGCCATACCTAATTTTGTGACAGAAGGTATAATCCCTAACTGATATTCTATTTCAGCATCTACAGTTTCATCTCTACTCATCTTATAAAATAATTCTCTCCCCGTTTCATACCTCAAAGCATCAGAAATTATTACGACAATTCTATTTTTATTAATTTCAACATAATTTTTGTAAAAATCCTTTTTGTAAATTTATTTTTCTTAGGAAGCTCTCTATAATTAAGTAGGTCATTAAATTTTTATATTTGCAGGATTTAAAAAAATTTATCAGTATATTTGGTTTCTAATAATTCTAACAACCTACTATACTTTTCACTATTTTCTGTTAATTGATCATAGTAATAACAAAATTTTTCTATAGTATGTATCAATCATATAATCTTTTTGAGCATATTTTTTTCTATTATTTCTAATAAATCACTACAAGTTTCAAAATTTGTATTTTTTTATTCCTTTGTAAGCATATTCCAATATTTTATACTCTATCTTTAATTTTGAATTATCAATATTTTTTTCTCTTCGTAATTCTATTATCTCTTCTATAGATTTATCTTGCAACTTTGCTGAAAAAAATTCTCATCAACAATTCTTTCAACTATCCATTTCGTTATTTTTTTCATCAGGAAAAATCAAATATATCAAGTTCCAAAAAGATATTCAGGTAAAATATTTTTTTAAAAATATTTATCTCCATCTATGATAGAATAAACTTCTGAAACAAGATTTTTTTAAAAAGTTTCTCTATATTCAGAAATCTGTCGCAATCTATTTAAAAAAATACCATAACGGTACTTCTTACATAGTTCCTTAAATCTAACAGGAATTTCTCTTGTTATTTTTTTCAGAAGCATAAGTTAAAAAAATATTCCAATAAGTAACTTAGTTAAACTCGGATCATCATCAACATATCCAAATCTTAATCTACATAATTCCCAAAACTTCTCTTCAAGATTATATTTATTAAACTCTACAAGATATCTACTTTCTTTTCTGTTTTTATCAGTAATTAAAATTCTTACTACATCATCAAATCCCTCAAATATTTCAGCTTTTGAATTAGCAATAACTCTCATCATAATAATTTCAATATCTTCTTTTTTTATTAACTCCCTTCTCTTCTACCAATTTTTCAAATTTTTTTCTCTTCGATCTTTTGCTGTAAAAAAACTTTCTATGTCTTTCCATAACTTCTTTAAACTCATCATTTAAATTTAAATTTTTGAGCTATTATTGAAATTGGATCTGGTGAAAATAATTTTGAATACATTATAGTATCAGCAAGATGATTATCCCTGTCTTCACTTCTCTTAAAAGAGCATAAATCAAATAATTACTCTCCTTATCATCTCTTTCAAGAAGTAATTTTGTCTTAAATAACTCATCTTGTTTCAATCTCAATAACTTAACATTTTCCAATTTCAACTCTTCTATCTCTGACAGGAATTCTTGCTTTTCATCATACCAAAAAAACAATTCTTCTTCCTTCTTTCTTAAATTCACTATTAAGTACTTTTTGTAATTTGTTCTAAATTCAATTTTTCTCACTCCATGATTTTCTATATTTTTTTAAATAAAAAAAGCCTCATTTATTTCTTTTTTTAAATAAAAAGAGACTTATAAAATCTTTATTTTTTTAAAAAATTATCTAACCTCAGTATCATTGTTCTTAATTTATTTTCTGAACTAAATTCTTTTTACTAGTGTCAATTAGATTTCAATTTATTCTATAACTCATAATGACCTTTACATGATGCTATTATAATCGCATTATTTTCTATTTTATAAACAACTCTATTTTTTTCATCAATTCTTCTGCTCCACCAGCCACTCAAATTATTTTTTTAATGCTTCAGGTTTTTCCAATACCTGTATACCAATTTCTTTGTATATCTTTTTATTATATTGTTTATTTTTTTTCAGAATTTTTTTATCTTCCTGCTGCCATTGGCAGTAATCACTAAGCTTTTTCCTCCCACAATATTTTCACGTTATCACTCCTCAATCAAATCATGTTCTACTAATTTTGCTTTTCCTGATTCAATATCTGCAATAACTTTTTCTAAATATTTCATATTACTTTCAGAATAAAACGGATCTGCAGTAATTTCAAAAGGTATTCTTTTTTTCTTTAGTAACTTTAGTGGCAAATATCGTAAATGCAGTTGTCATTGACATTCCCATTTCACGGCATATTTTTTTCCATTTCTTTTTTTAATTTTTTTCATCAATACGAAAAATTAATCATTGCCTGTGCCATATTAATCACTCTCCTTAATTACAAGTATACTCTATAATTTTTAATTTTGTCAATCATTTTCTTTACAAAAAAACATACAATATATATATGTTGTGTTAAAATCATTTCTTTTATTTAATGCATTCATACACAACAATATTAATAATACAAACTATTACTAATACCGAATAAAGTAAAAAAATCTATTTTTATCAAAAAAATTTTTGTATCTCCACCTGTTTTTCTTCATATTTTCTAGCATTCCAATTTTTAGAAAAATTCAAAATAAATCCAACTACCTAATGTTGACCAATAAAAAGAAATAATTCCTTCCGATTCAAGCATTATGTAAAACCAAAACTGATATATCATATAAATTATTAAACCTAAAATAATGAACAATAACTCATTTTTCTTTTCCTGTATTTTCTTTTTGTTTTCTTTCTAAAAGTATTCCATAATAAAAATTATGCCTAAACCCAGACCACCTGTAAGAAATACAGAAGCCATTAAAAATTAATCCCATAAATAAATTTACAATCATTTTAATTTTTCCTTTCTTTAATAATGTTTTTTTATGTCTCTTTATTTAATTGTTATTGTCCTTTTTGCCCCAAATTTTATATAATTTTCGAGACAGTTTACAAATAATATTTTTTTATATTTATTTTACCTTCCCCAATATCTCATACTTTTTCCCATCACGACCAGTCTGCACTTTTTCATAATTGACTTTCACTCCGTCATCCAAATCAATCGAAATATATTCTGAAGACAAGTGATTCATTTTTTCATCAAATTGTTTACATTCATCAAGCTGTGATTTTATTTTTTTCAGCTCCTGCTCAGCTTTTTTTCTGTTGTTATTACTTTCAATTTCATCCTTCAGAAAACTTGCCCTTCTTTCATAATGTTTCTGTAACTCATGCAAATATCCAATTCTAACCTTTGCTGTAGTCTGTTCATTATAACGGTGCATATAAATCAATGCCTTAAATCCATTTTTCTTTCCTGCATCATAAAAGCCAGTAAATTGGTCTTTTCTTGTATCTTTTCAAATGATCGTCATAAAAAAACTTTTCAAGAAATATTCTCTTATAATATCTTTTTGGAGCATCATTTTTATTAGACAAGGCCTGTGCGATAAATTTAAGATTTTCTTCAAGTGTTTCTTCTCCATAGACTGTTTTTACAAATTCTACAAATCTTATAACAATATCATCATTAAAAATATTCACTATCAGTAATTGGAATACAGTTATCTTCATCAGGGATAAATTTGCTATATTTATTTTTTTATCAAATTCTCCCCCTGCAAATACAAGACCTTCCTCATCAAGCGAATAACGCCCAAACATACATCCAACAGCATAGGAAATAAATTGTTTTACAACATCTGCTTTTGTCAGAACATAGTTATTCCCTTTAATTTCATCATTTATTTCATCATCTGTATCAAATATTTTTAGCTATTGTTATATCTTTATCACTTACATCTGAAGTCAGTTCATCCTGAAGTCCATAAATATCAATAAAAAAATTCTGTTTAATTCCTCTTCATTTTTCCTTCAATTTTTAAAAAACTGATTATTTGTAAATTCTTTATATTGACTATATGCTTCTTCTATTGATGTTATTTGTGTTTTTTTCAATTTTCTTATTTTCAACATTCCCATTTTCTCCTATTTTTTTACATTATCAAATTCTTTCACATATCTTTCAATATTAACCAATGGACTTACTTTAAAATCCCAAGCTGTTTCTTTTTGAATCCCATTCCTTTTTGGAGATATTAAAATTTTCTGTGACTAAATTGTTGATTTTTTTCAATTTTTATTGAACTACCCTCTAATATAACAGGAAGATTACTCATAGGACCTTCATGATAGTCTAATGTTGGAGAAATAATTTTTTTAATAAATAATTGATTATTTTTGTATTTAAAAGTCCAAATAAATAATAAAAAAATTTTTATAATCTTTTATAAAAATAATTAGACCCCTTTGTTTCAAACATGTTTCCAATTGGAGAATATCTAAATGAACAATCTGAACTAGATACAGTAGACCAAGTTAATGCCTCTTTAAAAATAATAACTTGGATTTCTTATAACTGAATTTTTTTAAATTTTTTTAATTCAAAACCATCATTTTCCCAATTTACAATTATTTCCTGATTACCATACCACTTTCTAAAACTTCCACCTTTATTACAAGGAAACCACTTTTTGTTACTTTTAAATGCCTCTTGTGAATTTGAAATCTTATAACCAATTTTATTGTAATTAACTTCATTCCATAATCTTAAAAAAATCTATTATTGTCAGCTGTAGCTAATCCTTGTTTTGCCTCACCGACTTCTCCTAATTTTTTTGACTTTTTTTCAAATATGTCTCTTACTTTATCACTCACCCAATATCCTATTGGCATTCCTGGTATTTTTTTCAAAAATTCTCTTCATTTGCTTCATAAAAAATATCCACAATTTTTTTATTTTCTAATGCTTCTAAAACTTTTTTTACTTTGAAATTCCATATCACCTTTATAATCTTCTAGTCTTATAAATAAACCCTTTGAATCCTTTTTTTAGAATTTCCAAGAACAAATGTTATTACATCAACTGTTGCTTCCTTGTAAAATGATCCTTTCGCAATTTGAATCAAACTTTCTATTTTTTTATTTTCAATAATATATCTTCTTAACTCTTCATATGTTTTTATAAACATCCATACATTCGGTGTCATCCATCCAGAATATCCATCTTCAATAAGAAAAATCAAATACTCTTACCATAAATACAGAAAAACAGGTCACCTTTATAATCCTTATAATTTGTTTCCACAAATTTTTTTCAATTTTGGATTATATTTATTCAAATACGGTGGATTAGTACAAACTATATGATATTTATTCTTCAATATTTTTTTGCAGTTTTTACTATCTGTTTCATTAATGAGTAAACGTTCTCTTTCCATATTTCTCCCGTTAAACTTCCTACATATCTTTCCTTACATTCATCCAAATATTTATCAAAACTATCATAATCAAAATTTTTCCACTTTTTATTAAGCTTCCAGTTTCTCCTGCATCTTCAAATATTCTTATTAAATATTCCCTCAACTTGATTTTTGTTTATCATCTATTGTTATTCCATCAAGATAAAAGTTTGTTCTCAGTTCATCCATATTTATTTTTGAATTTTTTTAATATTTTTTTACTTTCATTATCAAATAATGAATAACTTTCTTCAGTATAAGTTACATTAGGAGATATTCCTCTTGTGAAAAAAATCTTTTATCATATTCTCTACCTTTCATCATTACTGCGAAGTACGTCAACTGATAAGCTCTTTTATCTATATCAAGTCCATAGATATTCTTTTTCTATTATATTTTTTTACAGCTTCTCTGTCACTATACCCTGCTTCCCTGTAAATTTCTATTAGTATATCAAAAGCATGAACTAGTATATGTCCACTTCCCATGCAAGGTTCTAAGAATTTTATTTCTTCAGGAGATACTTTTTCATCTATATATGTGATTTCTTCATTTTTAGGAGTTACGAAATATTCCAGTTTATCTTTCAGCTTACTGTCAGGATTTCTTTCAATCCAATATTTTCCCAAGGAATTCTGTATCATATATTTTACAACCCAGTCAGTAGTAAATATTTGTGTTGCTATTGGTATATCTTCTTTTGAAATAGTACCTTTTATTCATTCCGACTATTTCATTTTTCTTTTCATTATAATACTGATAAAAGCCATCCAATAACTTCTACTTGACTTCCAATTTCTTTTTCATCTGATGAAATTCCTATATTATTTGATATTCCTATATTATAAAGTCCTGCTAATCCTATTCCATTATTTTTTTATTTTCATTATTTTTTTATTTTTTTAAAAATTCTCTTCTCCAACTTCATCCACTAACTTTCTCAAAATCCCTCTTCATCATTTATCGATATTGGCAAAAGCAACTCTGAATAATCTTCAGCTTCTTCAAATAATTCAGGCAGTATTTCATTAAGTTTATTACATTTTTTTATAAATAAAAAAATTTAAAGAGCTCTTCTATTTTTGTTCTCTTCTTTTTAACTTATAAATATTATTTTTTTTCATCATTTGAAAATTCCAGGTCTGTATCAAATACTTCCCTTATTATTTGAGGTTCCTGTCATTTTCCCTGTCAGAAGATAAAAATTCTTATTCCATCAGGAATATAATCATTCACTTCCATAAATCTAATAGCAATAATCCTGTTAAACCAGGTATATGCTATTTCCTCAACCAATTCATTAAAAAAATCTTTTTGAAGTTTTCTTTGTCATTCTCTTTATTATTTCTTCTTGATTCTAATACCTCAATTAATTTTTTTCTCTGATTAACTTCCTTTTCACTAAATTCATGCCCATTAATTTTTTTAGGTAATCTGTTTTTTTCTACTTCTCCCTTTTTCTATTCCTTTTTTTGTAATCCCTATCAATTCTAACTTTCTTTTTATATCATTTTCCATTTTTTTCTTTTTGCATTCACTGCAAAAATTTCTCAATGCTACTTTTGTCCATTTTTATTTTAAACCTTTCAAATATAATTTTTTTAAAAAAATTTTCTTTTACTAATTCTGTTATTTTTTTCTTCTGAAATGTCTTGCAATATTTGAATTTCTGATGATTTTTTTCTTCTATTACTTCAAAGATTTCTTTATTATCTTCTATTATTTTTTTCTTTTTATACTTTTTTTCTTCTTTCTTCAATATTATATTTGGTTCATAATTTTTTTGTGTTTTTTTGCATAAAAAAATTCTAATTTCTTTAAAAACAAAAATGATATTTTTCCGAAATTAATTCAATATTCTCAATGATATTAGGTAATAATATTATTATGTCTATAATTTGAGGTAAATCATATCTTGAATTAAGTTCAAAACTGACTCTTCCTTGATATATATTATCTTGAAATCCTTTTTCCTAAAAAAATTCTGAAATAGCTTCTAAATCTATTGGTAACTTTTTCCTTTTTCTTCTTTACTTTTTATTTAACTGAAAACTAATCTCAACATTTAACATGATATTTCCTCCATTATTTAAATATTATATTTATTCTTAATCTAAAATTCCACTTCCACAATTTCACTGTCTTCCAGTTCTTTTTTTCCAGTTTTTTTCTCAATTTTTCAAGATAACTTTCTATATCTTCTTTGCTTTGTATTTTCCATACTCTATCTTTATTTATTTTAGCAATTCCTATTACTTTTGGTTTCTTTATTCTTATTGGAATTGCCGGACTTTCTTCTACTGCATCATCTGTTTTTAAGTTTGCTCTTATTTCCTCTTCCTGTTTTTTTCAAATTCATCAGAAGTTTACTTTTTCAAATTTGAAGCTTCTTTTGTCAAAAGTTTCTATTTCCCTTATATTTTTCCGACTTTTCAGCATTTCTCAAAAATTTCAGAAAAAGCTTTCTTCAACTTTTTAGTAAACTTTTCTTTTAATTTTTTTCATTTTTCCGTATACAGTCTATCCAATGTTATTTCTTTTTGTTTCTTTTATTTTTCTCTAAAATGGGATTTCTTCTTTCAGACAAAAATCTGATTATAATTTTCAGTAAATTTTTTTATTTAATTCATTCAAATCTTTAATTTTATTATATGGTTTTTATCATTCAATATTTTATTTATTTCTCTTACAATTTGTTCAATCTCTTCATCTGAAAAAAATAATTTTTTTAGAAACAGTGTACTTTTTCATACAGTTTAACAGACTCATCCCATATTTTTTTCTGTTCTCCGGCAAAAAAACTTATCTATAGGTTCCACATCTTCAACATAATCACAGTAGTCATCTTCATGACCTAAAAACCTCATCAAATATTTCTCTTGTATCTTTCAATACGAATATTCTTTTTTTAAAAAGTTTTTCTCCATTTTCCAATACATCCTTGCCTGGATAATTTTTTTATTCTTATAGTTTCTTTCCAAATCTTCTATTTCAGTAAGTTTTTTTCCCTTGTCAGCTCTTTAAAAATCCTTCACCATTTTATCTGTATCTTCTGAATCAATATTTTTTTCCAAACAGCTCATCTGCAACATTTTTTTCATTGCTCTTATACTTTTTACTATCTATCTTTTTCCTTTATTTCAAGATAAACTCTTTCTCCACTGTCTTTTTTTACAATACTTTCTATAATATTTTCAGAAGTTTCATTTAACAGGCTTAAGCTGTTTCCATTTCTTTTAAGCTCTATTTCCCCATCTTTAAATGCTCTTGCAACTATCCATTCAATATCTTTATCATTCCATCCAAAAGGAGCTTTTGAGAAATAATCCTTTACTTCCTTTATGTTTATCTTCAGTCCCTTGTCCTTTTTTTAAGTTTTATATGATTTACAACTTCCTGTATTGCATTTATGTTATCTTTCTTTCTTTCAGCAACAAGTAATGCATCTTCTCTCTCTTCAAAAAAATTTCCCTTATGTCGTTTTCTCCCATAGACTTTTGTAATATAGTCCAGTTTGTTATATACTTTATTTACTAATTTCCCTAATGCTTCTGTTATCTTAGTTTTATAGTCCTTTGCATTAAGAGAGAGGTTATTTCCTCCTACATAGTATTTTGCATTTCTAAGAGCCTCTTCCAGCATTCTTTCTGAACGTTCTATATGTTCCTTACGCTCCTTATTTTTTTATCATTTCTAATTTTATTACCTTCTGAAACTTTGTCAAGATCTCCTGATTTTTAAAAAAATTTTTTTCTATTTTTATATCTTTCTCAATTTCATTTATATAGAAACTATTTTCTCCTAAATCAATAAATACTGAATTTTCCTGTAAACTTTTTCATTAAAAGGGAATTTTCATTTCCACTATAACTAGAATTTGGAGTTACTATATTTACTCCTATATCATATATTTTTTTCCTCTTGAATTGTCATCAACTTTCTGATTAAAGGAAAAAAATTATATTCTCTAAATTTAGGTGACTGATATTTTTTTCTCTGAATAAAATTTATCAAATATTTTTTTCTGAAATTTTTCTCAATATTTCATTCATATCTACATCAATTTTATCAATCATTTTCTCTACTTCCTGCTCTTCATTTGTTAGGAATATGTAAATATCTCCAGATTTTTTTGTACAAGTGTCTGTTTTATAAGTACATCCAGCGCTTCCTTTACCTTTTTCCTTTAACACTATTCTGTCTTCATTTATATTTTCAACCATTAATGTAGTAATATTTTTCCAATGTTCCCTTTATTTCTTTAACATACTTAATCATAAAAAGAACTTTAAGTACATTCACATTAAAGCAGTTTTCTTGATTTTCAGGATTGATATAACTATTTTTTTCATAGCGTTTGTTATAATAAAGGGAATCTGAGGGCATCTAAAAATATTTTTGCAATCTATCATAAAATTTATCAAAAGAAACAAGAATACCAGTTTCGCATTCCATATATCTTTCCACTCCTTTTTTTGAGACATATCAAGCATCGAACGTTCTCCTTCAGATATATGTTTACCACTTGAACTCTTTTTACGAATTGAGTTCAAAACAGATAGCAGTATTTGAAACTGATACGGAATAAAAGGATAAACCTTTTTGAAAAATCTTTTTACATCCGAATAAATTTTCTTTTTCAATTCCATCATCAAATATAACAAGGTTTTTTTATTACAGATTCCTTTTTCCTCATAAACTAGAGATAGTTCTTTTTTTCTGCATATTCGTTTTTTTCTAAAAATTCTCTTTTTTTATAACTTCTAATACATCTGTGGATGTCAAGCTAAAGCCTAGTTTTAAATCTACCCTGTATTTTAGAAAAATCATTTCCCTTTATTTCTGTAATAGAATCTATAGCCTGCTGAGAAGTTACTACTATCCATGCTTTTTCCTTTACAGTATACTCCTAAATCCTCTGTTATAGTTTGTAAATTCAGCATCAGATCTGTATTTTTTTATTTCCAATATACTGCCCAACTTCATCTACAAAAAAATATTACATGATGATTATTTCCTTTTGACTTAATATATTTATCGATACTTTTTGCAAAAATCTTCTATCGAAATGGAATAGTCTTTTTTTAGAAAAATTCAATCCAGTTATTTGCTTCCTCTTCTGTCATAAATCCTATTTCTACCAAAAGCTTTTTTTAACTTTGGAAGTTTCAAAGTTAAAATTCTTTCTTCTCTCTTCCCAATTTTTTTTCTGGAAATTTTTTTCAAATTTTTCTTTAAACTCCTCATATTTTTCCAGCTGAAACCAATTCCTCTCTAAATCTGCCACATATGGCTTTTGGTGAGAATCCTGCATTTCATTAAATGCTTTCAAAAAAATACTTTCAGAATATCATCTTTTCCTTTATTTCCAGTACTTTCACTTTTTAGAATCAATATTAAATAAAAATAGAATCAGTCGAGATTTGACAAGCTCTTTTTCATATCTGCAATAACCATTTCATCCTTTATTTTATTATCTTCTACAAAATAATCTATCGCTCTTTTTCCCATCAATCTCTTCATTTGAAAAATAAATAAGATAGTATTTTCAGCAAATGTGACTTCCCACTTCCAAAAGAAACCACTTATCCAGACACCTATATCTTCCGTACTTCCATCAATCCCTTTACTATATGCTGAAAAAAATCCCTAAAATGTTTCTGTAATTCATTTGTTACTACATATTCTTCCAGTTCCTGCTTTTTATTTTCTTTCCCTTCCTGTCCTATTTTTATTACCCTTCTATATTTCTATCAATAGGTTTCTTAAACATCTCTCTTATTTTCATAAACTCTTCTGAAGCTATATTTTAAAAAGCTCCATACACTCCTCTCTATTTATATATTATTGTTTTATGATTTTTTTATAAAATTTGTTTAACCCCCAACCTATTTTCTATCCTAATTTATTTTCTCAAATTACTTTTATCAATGGAAAAAGCCCTGTAATAATTATCATCTTTAAATTCTCCAAATAATTCCAGTGACTGTCCATCATATTTTCCTGGATAAAACATTACTACTGGAGCTTTATTAAAGCTTTGATGCAGATTATTCAATATTTTATGTGAACGCACAAACGGAAATATTTTTTTCCAACTCCCGTTAAAAAAACAATAGCTTTTTCAGGTGTATTTTTCTTCTATATATTCTGTAAAATAGTCATTGTTATCACTCATTCTAAGTAAATCATTTACAGATTCCACAAGATAGTTCATTCCATCATTTTTTTCCATTTCAAAGCAGTCTTCCAGATAGCCTTCAGATTCCAGCAGTTCAATCATCAGGTCATACACATCATAAACTTTCAGTTTATATCCATCTCAAATTCCTTATCCTTTTTTTACTAACTTATCTATATATTCCCTTACAAGAATTTCATCTTTAGGATCATAATCGAAAAACATAATATGCAACTTCATTTCCAAGTCCTTTACCATTTAAAAAAAGAAGTCTTTCCTATTTCACTTTCTATTTTTTTCCTAAATTTTTTTCTGTTTTTTTGTCATTACACTTCTCCTTTTTAATGCTTTTATATATATTTCCATATTATTTTCCCTTAATAATTTTTTTCCAGTTCATAATCTAAATAAACTTTACCATATAATATCTCTTTGTTTTTTTCCCTCAAGTAAACCTGCTTCTTTTAAATAATTTCCATATGTTCCTTGCATTCTTTTCAGTGTTTTTTTCACTAAACTTTGCTACCTCTTCATTTTGTTCTGCTTTTTCCTTCAGAAACTTCATAACAACACCTGGATTATATTCTTTTGTCCCAAGCAACAGCTCATTTCTGTACGAATTGTATACATATTCAAAAAAATAATTTATCAGTTCCCATTATAGATAAAAGATTTATTACTTTTTGAGTTCCCGTATCACTTTCAAAAAAATAGTTCCTTTATTTCTTTTGGAAGTACTTTTATTCTTTTATTTATCTCACTCATAATTCTTTTTACCATAATCTTTAGAAGGTGCAGAAAAAAATATTTTTTTCTTCCTGCATTTTTCTTATCTCATTCTCATTTTTTTCCCATCTTTCAAAAAAATTCTAAAAATTTTTTTAAATTCTAAAAACCAGAATCCTTTACTTACAATTCCAGCACTGTATTCTCTTTTTTTCCCATTTTCTACCCCTTAATTACATTAATTTCTGTTTATTTCTTATTAAATATTATATCATTACTTTTATATTTTACAAATAAAATTAATAATCTTTTTATTTCAAATCTTTTTTTAATGATAAGCAATTTTTGTACTAAATTTCCATTTAAAAAAATCAAAAAAATTAATATAAAAATCATAACAAATCTACTTTTATACTATTTCCTATCAGAATAATAGATTCATTATAAATCCTCTTGCCATAAAAATAAATAAATTTTTTTCAAACTGGATTTAGTATTACACATAAACAAAAAAAGGAACTACCCAAAATCATAGTTCCTTTTATCTTAACAAAAAAATTATATTTAATCTTTCAATCGACCATCCTTACTCATAATCCCCATCTATCCTCACTTTTCGCAAAATCATCCCCTCTTTTGCATTCAAATCCAACTTAATTTTCCCATTTGAACCTGTTCTAAATGTTCTGCCTTCTGTTACCAGGTCGATAAATCTTTCATCCTGATAATTTGTTTCAAATTCCACGTTTTTCCCAGCTGTTAAATGAATTGTTTATTACAACAATGATTAATTGATCTTCGATTACTCTTTCGTATGCAATTACATCTCGTTCATTGTCGGCAAATACTTCTCTAAATTTACCATAAACAAGTGTTTTATTTTTCTAATCTTATTCTTATTAACTTTTTGTACCATTCAAATAAATCGCTGTCGACTTTTTGTTCATAAACTTCATTCTGATTAATATGTGATGGATTTTTTTCATTATCATACAAAAAAATTCCTTCCATAACATTGGCTTTCTGCAGTATGGGTCTGTTGCTCCCCACATTCCAACTTCATCACCGTAAAATAGCATTGGTGCTCCAATATAAGTCATTTGGAATATTGATATTAATTTTAATATATCTTTTGGCTTAATTGGGCTGTTTCGCCAATCTATCGTTGTATTTGGATGATTATTTGAAGCTAGGTCAGGACGAATTCCATTGTATCCTTTTTCTAACTGCTTTCCTTCTTCCAGATTTCTTCCAATTACATCATTTACAATTCTTGAATAAAGCCTGTCAGTATCGTGTGAACCGTTTAGATTCTGACTCGCCTGTAACGCCTGATACGGATACCAAGTTCGTTTTTCTCGAAGTTCATTGAAAAAGTCCTGTGCCTTTAATTTATACCTTACTCCACCTTCACGGCTTTGATTTATGAAAAATCCAATAACTGTTTTTAACCATTCATAGTTCATTACAGTATCAAATTTATTTCCGCCGTTAATATCTCCTGAAGCATTTCCCCAAAGTTCGGCAGTTATGTAGGAATCCTTCTTGCTGCCTTTTACAACTTCTCTCCATTCATTCCAGAAATTTTGATTTTCAAGGCAGTTTGGCACATCTAAACGCCATCCGTCGATTCCATCGTCTTCCATCCAGTTTTCACTTTCTTTTCCATCAGGTCCGTACATCCATTTTCTTGTAATATTAAAAATGTATTCTTTATATTCCTGATTAAAAGTGTTAAATTCAGGAAGCGAGTCAAATCCACCCCAGGCGTTATAAATAGTTCTCTTTCTATTTGCTATTAATGTTTCAAATGCCTGCTCATCACTCATATCATCTGTAATTTGAACATGCTGTCCAAAATCTGTAAATTTATACCAGTCCTTATATTTAGAATTTTCTCCATCTGCAAGCACCATATTAAATGTCCAGTGTTCACTGCTGCTATGATTGAAAACTCCATCAAATATTACACGAATACCATTTTTATGAAATTCCTTTATCAAGTCAACCATTATCAAGTCTGACTCTGTCCAAACCCAAGTAGCTGGATCTTCTGTTTCTCCATATCCATTTTTTCCTCTGTTTTCACCCTTTAAGTTCACTTCCAGAAGTTTTTAGCTCGTCGCTTGTCGTAGCCTTGTTTCCAAGCACATCCACGTATGACTTATTCCCATATTTATTATTCCTGTTAATTTCCACGCCATGAGTTTCTCCGCTTGTCTTTATTGTCCCAAAATCTGGCGAAATATGTCTAAAGTCATTTGCTCCATACTTATGGTTCTGATACGAGAAAAATACTGGATTTAGCCACACAGCATTAATTCCAAGCTCCTTCATATATGGTATTTTTTCCTTAATTCCCTGTAAATCTCCACCGTACATTCTGGCATATTTCAAGCTGTAGTCAATTTCACGTTCTCCCAGCTTTTCCCATATTGTCTGTTCCCTAAAGTCAGATGTCCATCGGTTTCTATCAAAATGGCTAATTACATTGTTACTTTTTTCCCATTTATATTCCTCCACAAAATTCTGTTCATGAAGTATGTTAGGCTTAAATGCCTCTGGTCCAAATTCATTGAAAATTGGATCATTGTAATGATTTCCATTGTAAAATCTGTCTGGAAAAATATTATACCAGATAGCTTCTTTTGCCCAGTTCGGCACATTAAACAACTGTATATCTTTAGAAGTTGTATTTACAACAAGTCTTTTGGGCTTGCTGTAGCTTAATGTCGTTCCATTAAAGTAGGCTCTTGTGCCATTATCCTCCAAAATAAAATAATATAATAGTTTTTTTAGCTTCTTTTTCCGAAGTTTATAATTCTTTCAAAAATAGTCAAATCCATTTGTCTTATCCTGATATCTTTCAAGTTCGTAAATCATTTCATAGTTATCTTCTTCGTGTAAAACAATGCTTATATATGCACGTTCCACATCGTTCATCTGAGTTCTTATTTTAAACTCATACTCACTGTCAGACAATTTGTTGAAATATTGCAAACTGTCGTATTTATGAACAATCGCCTTTAAATTTGTATTTTTATCAATCGCTTCATAAACAAATTTTCCAGTTCCCAAATCTCCTTGTGCGAATAATGCTCCATTTTCTCCTATTACAAGCTTACTATTTCTATTTTCAGGATACCATTTTCCATCAATCAAGTATTTGTATTCATAAACTCCTTCAGGTGAAGCCAATGTCACTTCGTAATTTGTCCCTTCAAAATGATAAATCGGCTCAGTATCGGGCTTCCAGCTATTAAAGTTCCCCGCAATTTCAACTTTATCCGCCTTTTCCAATCCAAAATCAGAAATATTCAAATTCATTCTGTAAAATTTCATTTTAGTTAATGAAAATGTCTTTTTAGATGGCGAATATTCCACATAAATATCTATTCCCTTTTGAAATCCTGTTATTGATTTTGGTGGTAAATTTTCGCCTACCACAGCTTCAAATTTTTTGGCAAATGGAGCTGTATGGCTGTAAGTTACACCGCTTATTATACCATTTTCTTCATCCTTTATTTCAAAAGAAATAGCTCCCTGATTCAACATTTCCCCATTTATATATATAATTTTTCCCATTTTTGCTTTAAATTCTCTTCACTATAAAAATTTATTATCTTTGTAAATTATTAATTTATAACCCATTTTACTCTCCTAATTATCTGCTCTCTAATTTAGTTCAAAAAAATACTTTATATGCTCTGTATGTTTCATACAAGTCCGCTTTTGATGAAATTTCAAATAAAGAGTGCATTGATAAAAAGTGCCGGCCCTGCATCTATCGTTCTAATTCCATAGTAAGCCAGAAACTTCGCAACAGTTCCTCCTCCACCTTCATCAACTTTTTCCAAATCCGCCCTGATTGATATTTAATTTCATTTTTTTATCAAATATTTGTCTTATTTCCTGAATAAATTCAGCATCTGCATCATTTGCCATAGATTTTTCCACGGCTTCCAGTATATTTAGCGAATGCCAGTCCATAAGATAGCCGAGCTACATTTTTCAATATCGTGAACAGATTTATACACAGGATTCATTGCAGCAGTAACATCTGATGACAAGGCTTTAGAATTCCACAAAGTTTCCCTTAATATCTGATCATTATAGTTTTTTTCTGTAAGTGAAAGCATTTTCCCAACAATATATTCAGGCAATGTCGACTTCAAGCTTGTCGAACCTTCACTTCGATTTCTTCCTTATCTGTCAAGTAAACCATAACAGTTTTTTTCTGTTTCCTCTATTTCAAAGCAAAGCTCTAAGCGAAGTAAATGCACAAATTCTGTCATCTTGCCCGTATCCTCCAATCATGCTCTGATCAAGCCCCACATCTCGCAATTTCCCAGCAGGCACAACTTCCAGCTCTGCAGTAAAAAAGTCATCTTCTTCTATTCCATAATCTTTTTTCAATTTATCAAGTACAAACTGTTTTATTTTTTTATTTACATTTTCATCATTTACAGGCATATTCCCAAATAACAATTTTAACTCTTCACCTTTTTATTACATCCCTTGCCTTTCTTTCATCCTGCACATTATACGACAAATGCGGCAATATATCAGGCACGCTAAACACAGGCTCATCATCCCGCTCTCCAATTGAAAGCGAAATTTTCTCACCATCCTTCAGAAAAACTACACCGTGCAATGCCAACGGGTCGCATGACCCATTGATACTTTTTAATTCCACCATAATAATGTGTATTCAATAGTGCAAATTCTTCAGCTTCCATTATTGGATTAGGGCTTCAAATCCAGTCTTGAGGGAATCAACGTGGAAACAATCATATTAATACCGCTTTTTATATCATTTCCAACAATTACCGCAATAATATTTTTTTATTTCTATTGTTAAAATAAATTTTATCCCCCTTTTTCAATTCACTTTTTTTATTAATATCGACAAATCCATTTTTTTATAAGCTCTTTTTCTGTCAAATCTACAAATTCACGCTCAGTCTTTGCCAAATCCAAATATTTTTTTATAGTCTTCAGCAAATTCAAATATTACTTTTTTTGTTCATCTGTATAACTTTTTCCACAAATTTTTCCTTTGTCATTTTACTTCCTTTCCCAAAGTTTCAATTATAGCAAAAAAACATAATAGATATATTCAACAACCCAAGTTTTTTTTATTTTATTAAATTCTAAGTTTGCGTGGTTATCGAACAGATCTAATAAATCAACATTTAAATAAAAAAATAACAAAAAAACGGTGGCTTGAAAAAAATATCCCGAATCAGCCACCTTCTTTCCAAACTAAATTAATTTTTTTCGATTTATTTAATTTTATTTATCTAACATATCAAATTTATTTAACTTCGTTTAATTTCTTTTCCAATTCTTTTTCCAGCTTCTTCATATCCTGGTTTTCCTAATAATGCAAACATATTTTTCTTATATGCTTCTACTCCAGGCTGATCAAACGGATTTACACCTAAAAGGTATCCACTTACTCCACATGCTTTTTCAAAGAAATAGAATGTATATCCTAAGTGATAAGGAGTTACTTCAGGAATATTTATTCCTAAGTTAGGCACATTTCCATCAACGTGCGCTAAGATTACTCCATCAGTTGCTTTTTTATTTACATAATCCAATGTTTTTCCAGCAATAAAGTTCAATCCATCAAGATTTTCCTTGTCACTTTCAATAACAAATTCCACTTCAGGTTTTCCAATAGAAACTACTGTTTCAAAAAATAATCTTTGCCCTTGTTGAATATATTGACCTAATGAGTGTAAATCAGCTGAGAAATCTGCTGAAGTTGGATACAGTCCTTTTCCTTCTTTTTCCTTCAGATTCTCCAAATAATTGTTTCCACCATTCTGCCAAATAGTGAACTCTTGGTTCATAATTTACCATTAATTCCAAATCTTTCCCTTTTTCTATGCAAGATGTTTCTAACAATGCATATTGTAAAAGCCTGATTTTCATCCATATTTTTTTGTTTGCAAAGTCATTCATCGCATCTTTTGCTCCAGCCATTAAGTCATCAATGTCAATTCCAGTCATGACAATTGGTAAAAAGTCCTACTGCAGTCAACACAGAAAATCTTCCTCCAACATTGTCAGGTACAACAAAAGTTTCATATCCTTCAGCTGTAGCAAGTGTTTTTAATGCTCCCTTCGCTTTATCTGTTGTGGCATAAATTCTTTTTGCGACTTCTTCTTTTTCCGTATTTTTTTCTTCCAGCATTTTCTTGAATACTCTGAATGCAATTGCAGGTTCAGTTGTAGTTCCAGATTTTGAAATTACATTTACTGAAAAATCCCTATCTCCAACTACATCGATTAAGTGTTGTAAGTAAACACCGCTCATATTTGTTCCTGCAAAGTAAATTTCAGGAGTTTTTCTCTTATCTTTTGGCAAGTTATTGTAAAAAACTGTGTGATAAAAAATTCAATTGCGACCTTCGCTCCTAAATATGACCCTCAATTCCAATTACAACTAAAAACTTCCGAATCATTTTTAATTTTTTTCAGTAGCCTTTTTAATTCTGGCAAATTCATCTTTATCATAAGTTTCAGGCAAATCAACCCATCCTAAAAAGTCATTTCCTGCTCCAGTTTTTGAAGTCAATACTTCATTTGCCAATTCCACATAAGGCTTAATTTGTTTTAATTCATCTTCGTTAAAAAAATTTTTGCAAATTGATAGCTAAAATTTAATTTCATTCTTTCTTATCTCCTTAATATACAATTTTATTTTTAGTCCATTGAAAAAGTTTGTAAAATTCCATTAATAAAGGTTTTATCAATTTTAATCTTCCGTTTCAATTTTTTTAGCAAGAGATTTTAAACTCATCACTTAAATTTTATACCCATTACTTTTTACAATTTCCTAATACAATTTTATTTCCTAAATTTTTTTGAAAATCAAAAAAACTTTTTATTTACACATAGTAACACAACCTTAAAAATCGAACAAAAAAATAAGTCTCTATAATTTCAATTTAATATCTCGATTTTTGAAAGCAGTTTCATAATAAACTTGCCTAATAACCATATAGTTTTCAAATTACAAGCCAAAAAGCTAAGTTGACAAAATAAAAAAATATACAAAAAAACTTTCTTCCGTTTTTAAAGTAATTTTTTTACCAAACTATTTTTTTCAATTAAAGTATAACAAAAAAACAAACTTTTTTTTCAAACTTTTTCCACTTATATTTTACAATTTTAAAAAAATTTTTTTCCTGAAATTTTAAGTTTTATTATACAAATATCCTTAATATCTAGTCAATTTCCCTTGCTTATTGTCCCTTCACATTAAACTTTTCATCAAAAATATGTCAAATCTGCAAAAATATCCTCTTTTTATAAATCCATATTTTTTTCATCAATAGCCACCGCTTCAGCAGGATAGGAAGTTGCCATTCTGAGTGCTTCCTCAAGCGAAATATGAACTTCTTCCACTAGATTTTGCACCCCTTTTATCATAACAAGCGAAGATCCCCCCAAAGTCCCTTCTGGAGAAATACATTTTCCATCCCTATACAAAACTCTGTTGCCTTCAAACATAAATTCCGTCATATTATCTGTTCCAGCAGGGCTAACTGCATCTGTCACAAGATAAAGCCTATCCTTCATTATTTTCTTAGCAATTTCCACAGAAGCAAAATCTATATGAAGTCCATCAACTATTATCCCGCAATTCGTAGTATCATTATTGAATAAAAAAATCCAACAACCCCAGGCTCTCTCGAATCCAGTCCTCTCATTGCATTATACAAATGAGTTCCGCAATTATAATATTCCTTCTTTTCTACACACTCCTTATAAGTTGCATTCGTATGCCCAATAGCCACATTAATCCCAGCATCCCTCAATTTCTTCAAATGTTCAACTTTAGCCTTTTCAGGTGCTATCGTTATTATTCTAGTAACTTCTGGTCCTGCCTTAGCTATTTTCTCAATCATCTCATCCGACAAAACTCTTATATATTCAGAACGATGAATCCCCTTTTTTTCCACACTTATATAAGGCCCTTCAATATGAAGCCCCAAAACTCCAATTTCCTCCTTATCCTCCATTCCCTTCACAAGTTCAATAGCCTTTTCTATTTTCTCATCTGGAGAAGTTATAAGCGTAGGCAAAAACGAAGTACACCCATATCTTTTATTAGTTTCATTCATTATTTCCAACGCTTCCCTAGAAATATCATCATTAAACAGCACTCCTCCGCATCCATTAATCTGCAAATCAATAAACCCTGGCGACAAAATCATCCCTTCAACATCAATAACTTCCTGATTTTCTAATTCTTTTTTATCAATCAAAGAAAAATCCATTATTTTTTTTATAAATTTCCCTTCCAAGACAACCGCATTTTCCCCAATAAATTTCTCCCCATCAAATATCTTTTGCATTTTTTTATAATCATTTTAAAAAATTTCCTTTCATATTAAATCACAACTTACTTGATTAATATTTATACATTTATTTATACTTTTAAACCTGTTTTGCCAATTCTATCAAATATTTTTTATATTTTTCCAAATCCAAATTCTTAGCCTCAATTTCCTTAAAATACTTATAAGTCTTAACCTTTATATCCGAAGCTGCCATCTCATCAATCACCAGCACTGCCCTTCTATGCAGCTGCAAAGCCGAAATTGTCCAAAGATGATTAACTCCGCCTTCTACTCCATGATAAACTGCACGGGCCTTTTTATACCCATTTGCAAGAATCATAACTTCCTTTGAATCCATAAGCGTCCCCACACCAATTGTCAAGGCTGATTTTGGTACTTTTTCAATATCATTGTCAAAAAATCTGGAATTTGCCAAAATTGTGTCATAAGTCAGATCCTTGTCACGTGTATGTGAAGAAAGCGATGAACCTGGCTCATTAAATGCAATATGCCCATCTTCTCCAACTCCGCCCAAAAACAGCTGAATTCCGCCAGATTTTTTTATTTTTTCCTCATAATTATGACATTCTTCCTCTAAATCTTCGGCACATCCATTTAGAATATTTATATTTCCTTTTTTTATATTAATATGCTTAAAAAAAGTTCTCATTCATAAAATAGTGATAACTTTTGCGGATCTTCAGGCCTTAATCCACATATTCATCCATATTAAAAAGTTACGACATTTTCAAACGACAATATCCCTTCATTATACAAATTTATCAGTTCCCGATAAGTCGCAAGCGACGTAGAGCCCGTAGGAAGTCCCAGCACAAAGGGCTTTTCCTTGTAGGCTTAAATTTTAATATTTTTTTAGTAATCTGATAAGCACTCCATCTTGCCACTTCATCAGCATTTTTTTAAGATAATTACACGCATTTCATTCACATCCTTAATTTAAAAACTTTAAATTTTCATTAAAATGTTTCTTACTACTATTATATACCCTTTTTTTATTATGTCAAGTCTATTTTATCAAAATTTTTGTTTGGAAAAAAATTAAAAAATTGTATAATTTAATTGGTGATGATAAATAAAAAAAGCTGTAAATTACAGTAATTAATTAGGAGGAAAAATATGAAAAACATATTTAGTGACAGGCAGTCGCTGGCTTTATTGGCTCTAATTATTTAAAATATATTTTAAATAAATATAAAAATGATGATATTAGAGTAATTGTAGTCGACGTGCTTACCTATGCAGGAAATTTAGGCACGATTGCCAATGAAATTAAGGATGAAAAGAGTAAAAATTTGAAAAGGTTGATATTCGTGATCAAAGGAAATTGCCAGAATCTTTTCTGAAAATGAAGTTGACTTTGTTGTGAATTTTTAGGGCGGGAATCGCATGTTGACCGTTCTATTGAAAATCCGCAAATTTTTTTGGAAACAAATATTCTTGGTACGCAAAAATCTTTTGGAAAATGCAAAAAAACGTGGACCATTGCAAAAGATGAAAATGGGTATCCAGTTTACAAGGATGGGGTAAAATATTTACAAGTTTCAACTGATGAAGTTTACGGAAGCTTGTCAAAAGATTATGACACAGCCATCGACTTAGTAATTGATGATGAGGAAGTGAAAAAAGTTGTAAAAAATAGAACAAATTTAAAAACTTATGGAAAAAATTTCTTTACAGAAAAAACTGCCCTTGATCCAAGAAGCCCGTATTCAGCTTCCAAAGCAAGTGCCGACCACATTGTAATTGCCTACGGCGAAACTTATAAAATGCCGATAAACATTACGAGATGTTCAAATAACTACGGTCCTTACCACTTCCCTGAAAAATTAATTCCGCTTATGATAAAAAACGTGCTGGAGGGTAAAAAATTGCCAGTTTACGGAAAAGGAGATAATGTAAGGGACTGGCTTTATGTGGAAGATCACTGTAAAGGAATCGACCTAGTTTTAAGAAATGCTGACATTTATGAAATTTACAATATTGGAGGCTTTAACGAAGAGCAAAATATTAACATTGTAAAATTAGTTATTGATATTTTAAGAGAAGAAATTGAAAATAACGATGAATATAAAAAGGTTTTTAAAAACTGACTTGCAAAAATATAAATTATGATTTGATTACTTATGTTCAGGATCGGCTTGGGCACGATATGAGATATGCCATTGACCCTTCAAAAAAATTGCAAGAGATTTAGGATGGTATCCAGAAACAGACTTTGAAACAGGTATCAGAAAAAAACTGTAAAATGGTACTTAGAACATCAGGACTGGGTAAATGAAGTAGTTTCAGGAGATTATCAAAAAAATATTATGAGGAAATGTATGGGAACAAATAATTAAATTCATAAAAAAAGGAGTAGACTAATGAACAATTTTACAATAAAAAGAAACCCCAATAAAAAGGCTTAGCAGTAATTGAGCTAAAAGTTTTTGGAGATGAAAGAGGATTCTTTATGGAAACTTATAACAAAAAATCCTTTGAAGAATTGGGACTTACAATGGACTTCGTTCAAGATAACCATTCAAAATCTAAAAAAGGCGTTTTACGTGGACTTCACTTCCAGACAAAGCACACTCAAGGGAAATTAGTGCGTGTGATAAAGGGAAGCGTTTACGATGTGGCAGTTGATTTGAGAAAGGACAGCGAAACTTTTGGAAAATGGCATGCGGTAAAATTATCTGCCGAAAATAAACTGATGTTTTATATTCCAGAAGGCTTTGCACATGGCTTTTTAACACTTGAAGATGAAACAGAATTTACTTATAAATGCACAGATTTATATGCTCCTGAATATGATAGCGGAATTTTTATGGAATGATGAAACAATAAATATCGACTGGAAATTTGAAGAATTTGGAATAAACCCCGATGAACTGACAATTTCTGAAAAAGATAAAGTTCAACAGAAATTTGACAAAAACAAAAAAATTATTTTTGGATGATTAGTCAAAGTAAATCATTCATATAAATAACTTATTGCTTCTTTAAAAATATTTTTTTAAAAAAATATTTTTCTTTTAAATTGAAATATGAGCCACTCCTGCCTAAAAAAAGCGGGAGTTTTTTTGAAAAAAATATGCTTTTTATCAATCCTGCTTAACTATTTCCACTCTGAATTTGTATCTTTTCTGTATTTGAACACTCGTTTCACAATTTTTTTATTCAAATTTTCTATAACATAAGTTAAAAAAATTCTTTTTTTATATTTTGTTAAAATTAGTAAAAAAGTTTACTTTTTTTCAAAAAAACTTTTTATATAATTAGGTAAAGGCTAATATAAGGTTATTGCACGTTATGCTAAATCCTATTTAAAAAAATAGAATACATATCTTATTATTTTTTTAGTAACGGATCAACTCCTTCTTGGAAAAAAATTTATAAATCTATTATTGTAATGGGAAATAGTATTAATTAAAGATAAAATCGATATTTTATCTGTAAAAAAATTAAAAAAAGTTAAATTATAGATAAAGAAAAGAAATGTATAGTTTAAAACAGATTTTTTTGATTTTTTTAGAAAGGAAGAAATATGACAAATAATTTAAAAAGAATTTAAGCAAGAATTAAAATCATTTGCTAAAAAAAGTAAAAGATTTTAAATACACAGATTCAGCGCTTATCACATTTTTTTATTAACTGGTGCGATAGGAAAAAAAGTGCGTCAGTTAATCACTTTTCAGAAGGAAATGATATTGAAATTCAGCCAATAGCGAGAAATACTTCGATTAAAAACAACTTGGGGAGGTTGGCAATATGGAATAAATGGATTTTACAATAATTGGCAAGGGCATTATAAGGGGCATGGAGATAAAGTAAAAGATGTTAAATATATTAGGAGTACAGATCCTTTATATAAAAAAATAGTGACAGATCATAGTAATAATGATAGCAACAACAATATTAATAATAATGATAATAGTAATGCTGGAGCAGTTCATGCAAATAATGGTGAAATAATAACAATGAATAAAACTTCCTCTCTTCAACGCCAGATATTTCCATAATAGGTGGAATAGATTCTCAAACTAATAAAAAGTACAAAATTTGGACTTCTCGCTGAAAAATGGTGGTGTCATTAATGCACAAAAAAACTGGATAAAAAGTGACAGATAGTCCAATGAATACTGTTTCAATTAATAATGCAAAAAAATTGATTTAGAAGGTAGCAAAGTAGAATATAAAGGAAAGGGGTACGCACTATATACTGACAGTACAAGTAGTTCTACAAATGCAATTAATATGAAAGATGCGACACTGGTTTTTAGATGGGAAAGCCATTGGATATGTTTTTTTGATCAAGCTAGACCAAATGTTGTAAATTTTAACAATACTAATATTGATGTGCTTTCTGGTGATGTAGTTATTGCAGATTTAAGAAATTCTATAACACCTATTGTTATAGATATAGAAAAATAAGGCTGGTAATGATAGCCTGAAAAAGTCAGTTGCTTAGGGGAAATAATATAAATATTACAAGTTCAAATGGAAAAACAAATTATAAATATGCTTTGGTGGATGATGCTACAATTCAAATAAAATCAGCAGTTGATAAGGCAAATTTAATAAGTGATTCAGATAGCGAAGTATTTACAAAAAGATCAGTATATCAAAATTCAAGATTGCATGTTGAAACGGAATATGGTTCAGTAAACGCTTCCTTAAACACTGCACAAATAAATGCAATTGGTGACAGATTTCTAGTACCAGTGGGACTTGCAATTGCTGGAAGTTCAAAATCTGTTGATAATAGTACGACAGAAATTGGTAATAAAGGTAAAGTTTTTGTTGACAGAACAGATGCTGGCCAAGGTGGAGTAGGATTTTTAGCCGATTATGGATGGCTTAATAACTATAATGCTGGTAAATTAGAAGTAGAGTATAGTAGTGTGCCAGGTGTAACAGTAACACCTAATGATGGAGCAGTTGGAATGTATGGAACAAATAATTCAAATATGGTAAGTTCTGGTCCAATACGTGTTGGTGGTAAAAACTCATTTGGAATTTTGGGACTTTCGTATAAAATAGACGCTTCTACAGGTTTAGCTATAGATCCATCTAATGAACCTTATTTTAATAGTGCTTTACATCGAGAAAATTTTGGGAAAATAGATATTATGAATTTACCATGGGGAGAAATTTCAATGTATGGTGATGGAGCAGTTGGAATATTTACAAAAAATAATAGTATCGACCCGACAATAAAATCTATTCCATCTACATCTAAAGCCTGGCTTGTCGGTGTAAATGAAGGTACTATTACAATATATGGAAATAATCATGCAATCGGAATGGGATCTAATTTTGGTGCTGTTACAAATTATGAAGGTGAAGATCCTAATACCCATGTCGTTCAATCTGGAATAATTAATGTACTTGGTACACAATCGTTTGGAATGTACGGAACAAATAATACTGATTTGAAAAATTTTGCGATAATAAATGTTGCTCCAACTTCTCCTGGAAATGAATCGATAGGAATGTATGGAGATGATCCAGAAACAAAAGTATATATGCTGGAATTTGAGAATGGAAGAAGAATTGTAAGAGATAGCATAATAAATATTGGACAATCTTCATATGGTATTTTTGCTAGAAACATAGAAATGAACGGTGGTACGATAAATGTAGGAAATGACGGAGTAGGAATTTATTCGCAAGGACCAGATGTCGATCTTACTGGAGGAAAAATTATTGTGGCAAATAACAATGCAGTAGGAATATACATTGACGATGCTACTGTAGCTCCAAAACCTACGATTGTTAAAGGAAATGTAGATATGAAAGTTGGTACGGATTCAGTTGGATATTTGATAACAGCTTCAAATACTAAGATGGATATAAAAACAAAAGCACCTAACGATGTTCATATAGGAGAAAATTCAGTTTATATCTATTCAAAAGCACCGCAAAGTTTAGGTGGAAAAATTGAGACTGAATCAAAACTTGTGACTGATGGAAGCAACAGCTATGGAATTTATTCATCTCAAGATTTTGTAAATCGTGGGAATATGGACTTAAAATCAGGAACTGGAAATATTGGAATTTATTCATCTCAAGGAATTGGACAAAATTATGGAACAATTGAAGTTGGTCCAAGTAATGTGGCAACTGGAAAATATGGAGTTGGAATGGCAACAGGAAATGGAACAGTAGAAAATCATGGAAATATCAATGTTACGGAAAATAACAGTGTTGGAATGTATGCTTCGGGTTCTAGTGCAAAAGCAATAAACAGAGGAACTATTAATTTGAAAGGTAATGATACAGTTGGAATGTACATTGACAATCATGCTACTGGAGAAAATTATGGAACAATTCAGACAACGCCAACTGCAAGTGGAACTGGAATAAAAGGTGTAGTTGCAAAAAACGGAGGAATTATTAAAAATTATGGAACAATAAATATTGTTGGAAGTGGTAATACTGGGGTGTATACTGACGTAGCCAGTGCATATCAAGTTCAAGGAGGAAGTAGCAATACTTCAACAAACGTATCTTCACTTGGAACGGCAGTTAGTATGACCGTAGCAGAAAAATCAGTAGTAAAAACTCCAGCGCATCCAAGTCCAGTATCAATACCGATACCAGCTGTACAAGTTGAACCATTAATAGATAGTGGAAATGTAATTTTGCCACAAGTACCAGGAAGAAATTTACCAGGTGATAATCATAATTATAGAATAAATGATTCAAGTGTAGAAATGTATGTGGATACTTCAGGAATAAATCATACAAATCCTATACAAGGTTTGAGTAATTTGCCAGGAATTACAGACATAAATTTAATAATGGGAACAGAAGTTACTAATTCTTTAAATGCAAAAAGCGATTCAAATAGGAGATAATATTTTACAACCGTACAACAATACTTTAGGAAGCGATATACCAACTGGAGCTAAGGTAAATACAGATTCAATAAGTTTAACTTGGAAAGCACATTTAGTAGAATCAGGAAATGTGACAGCACCAATAAAAACCGTATATATGATAAAAATTCCGTATACTAATTTTTGCAAATAAAAAAATGATACCGATAATAGAAATTTCTTAGATGGGCTTGAACAGAGATATGGCGTTGAAGATGTTAATTCTAGAGAAAAAAACAAATTTTTTTAATAGATTAAATGATATAAGAAAAGATGAAACTCACATATTTAAACAAGCTGTAAATGAAATGAAAGGTTATGAATATTCGAATACTCAGCAACGAATTAATGCGACTGGAAATGAATTGGATAAGGAAATTGGATATTTACAGAAAGATTGGAAAAATTCATTTAACAAAAATGACAAGATTAATCTATTTGGAATGAGAGATCAGTATAAAACAGATACAGCTGGAGTTGTGGACTATGACAGTGATGCCTATGGAGTAGCTTATGTTCACGAAGGCAAAACATCCAAAACTGGAAACGCTTCTGGATGGTATGCAGGAGCTGTTACAAATCAATTTAAGTTTAAAGATTTAGGAAAATCGACTGAACAAGATACAATAATTAAAGCTGGAATATTTAAAACAATATCGCCAAAAAATGATCAAAATGGTTCATTAAAATGGACAATTTCAGGAGATGTATTTGGTGGAATAAATAGTATGCATCGTAAATTCTGGGTTGTAGATGATACATTTGAATCAAAGGCTAATTATTACACCTATGGAGCAGCTTTAAAAAATGAATTAGGCTATGATATAAGATTGTCTGAAAAAACTCATTTGCGACCTTATGGAGCTTTAAAAATGGAATATGGACGATTTACAGACATAAAAGAAGATAATGGTCAAATGAATTTGGAAGTTAAAGGAAATGATTATTTTTCAGTTAAGCCTGAAATTGGAGCAGAGTTTAAATATATTCAGCCACTAACTGCGGGAACTCAACTTTCAGTGGGACTTTCGGCTGTGTATGAAAGCGAACTTGGAAAACTTAATAGATTAAATCAGGCTAGAGTTCGTTATACTACGGCAGATTGGTATAATTTGAGAAATGAAAAGGAAGATAGAAAAGGAAATGGAAAATTTGACTTAAATATTGGAGTGGGAAATACAGGATTTGGCATAACAGCAAATTTGGGATATGGTACGAAGGGTAAAAATATCAGAGGCGGACTTGGATTTAAATTGAGTTTCTGATTTTTACCATTAAAATTTGATATAATTGTTTAGCAAGGAGCCATCTCATAAGTGAGATCTGCTCCTTTTTTTAAAAAAAGACAGAAAAAAACTTCCTTCACTAAATCAAAAAGTCTTTCTGTCTAAATTATTTATATTAATCAAACTGGAACTAATCTATTTTTTTCTGATAAACTCTTACATAATCAACTTTCATCTCTGTTGGAAAGTCAACATCTCCATCTTCTCCAGTTTTTTTACTCAAAGCCACATTTATCATTATAAAATATGGTTGGTTAAATGGATTTTTGCAATCCTTTTTTTCTCTAATTCCTTGTAGGTAAATCTTTTATATACTTTATTGTTAAATAACCATTTTATTTCTTTATCATCCCATTCTACCGCATAAGTATTAAAATTTGTCAACTTTTTCTTTAGACCATTTACCTATTTTTATAGTCACTGCCTTCAAATGATTCATAAGTATTGTCACTTCTTAGAACATAGAGCTGTACCTGTAACACGGTTCATTTCACCGCCATCAGTTTCCACTATGTCAATTTCACCGTTCGCTAGTTTTCCAGCGACCTGAGAATATCCTTCAGGCCATAGCCAAAATGCAGGCCAAGTTCCAATCCCCTTAGGCATAGTCGCTCTCATTTCGATTTTACCATATTTAACATTATAAAGATTTCTTGTGTGAATTGCTCCTGAACTATAAAAGAATTTTTTTCTTTCAACCCCTATCCACATTTACTTTTTTTATCATTTTCCTTTTTCAATGTTATAACCATATTACCATTTTTCAACTTTAACATTATCTCTCAAATAATACTGTTTTTGCATCAAATCCATACTGGTTTACCAATTTCCCATTTTCATCAACATAATTACCAGCATTCCAAGGATTTCCATTTTCCCAGTAAGCCCACTTTGTACTGTCTAAATGATCTCCATTAAACTCATCATCCCAAACTAATTTCCAACTTTTTACCTTTTTACTTTAGAAATGAATTTATCTAACTTTCCTTTTTTTAGTTTTTACACTATTTTCAACTTTATTTAAATTCCTTCAATTTTTTTTCTTTTTGCCTGAACTACACTTGCTTCAACTTGCTGAGAACTCATTGTATTTTTGGCTATCTCCCATGAGAAATGCCATATTTCCCATTAGCATAAGCAAAACTGCTCCAAAAAAATATTTTTTTTCATATTCTATATCTCCTTTTTTTAATTTATGAATCGAACTCAAAAAAGCCATGACTATTTTTACTCAAACTCTAAGTTTATACATTTTTAACAGTTAAATTTTTAGATGAATTTGAATATATATTACACTCTATTATAGCACTTTAATAATAAGAATTTCAACATTTCAGTCAAATTTATACTATTCCCCATTTAAAAAGCAAATATTCATTTTAATTATTTGAAAAATAAATATTAGGTTTAATCTACTGAAAAAGATTTATAGCATATCCGTTATTCAAATAAGGTTTAGTATTAATTATAAATTCCTTCTAGCAAAAGTAAATTGTTTTTTTATTAATAATAAAAAGAAACTACAATTTCTGTTTTTTTATATTTACTCATACATTTTCTATTTTTTTACTTTTCTCTCCTTATCAAAAAAACCATCCCCACTTATTAAAAATACTTAATTGCCGATTTTACGTGAAACATCATTAATTTTTCTTGATTTATACGAAGCTTTTCCATGCTCATGAAATATTTCAACTTCTGGAAAAATAAATAACTTTGTATTTCTGTCCAATTCTTCGACACAAATCATAATCTTCCATATACATGAAATATCGCTCATCAAATCCACCAATCTCTTTCAATGCCGAAACTCTAGAAAAAAATAAAAACATCCTGAAAAGAATTGGAACCTCCATCATTTCATCAAAATTAGCCCATTTCATTTCATAATCATAATCCATTTTTTTCAACAATATTTTTTTAAATGGCAAAAAAATCTCCTAAAAATAAGATTTGCAGGTGTTGGAAACAATCTGCAAGTATAACTGAATTTCCTTCAAAATCTCTAATTTTTGGCCCTATTTGCCCAATTTCATTATGATTTTTTTCATATATTCAACAATTTTTTTCAATTATATTCTCCTCGAAATAAATATCCGCATTAATAATCAAATGAAATTCTGATATTTTAGAATTACTGATTAATTTATTAATAACTACATTATGTCCAGCTCCAAATCCTTTATTAGAATTATTAAAAATATATTCTATTCTAGCATCATCAGTCTTTTCAAAAAAAAACTTCAAATTATCTGTTTCTGAATTATCTGATATCCACAACTTAAAATTCAACTTAATCTTTTGAAAACACTTAATTATCCTTTCCAAATCGCTTGCTGGTGTATTATATGTTACAATACAGGCTGTAAAATCATACATAAATAACCTCGTTTATCTTTATTTATAAAATTCCTCATAAAACAAAAAATGGCGTCCCCGGTTGGACTCGAACCAACGACCCTCTGATTAACAGTCAGATGCTCTAACCGGCTGAGCTACGGAGACACACATATTTAAAAAAGTTTGGCAACTACCTATCTTCCCAGGACGAATCCAAGTATTTTAGGCACTAACAGACTTAACTGCCGGGTTCGAAATGTTTCCGGGTGTATCCCTGTCGTTATCATCACCAAACTAGATATACATACTGTCCATTAAGACAATGAGAAATAAATAGCAGCAGTAAAAGATTATCTTAAAAGCAGACGTAATATTAGTACTAGTCAGCTGAATGCATTGCTGCACTTTCACCCCTAGCCTATCGACCATATGTTCTCTATGGATACTACGAATATTCATCTCAAAGTCGGCTTCCCGCTTAGATGCTTTCAGCGGTTATCCGTGCCAGACGTGACTACTCAGCCATGCCACTGGCGTGACAACTGATACATCAGAGGTCTGTCCAACCCGGTCCTCTCGTACTAAGGTCAGATCTTTTCAATATTCAGGCGCCTGCAGTGGATAGGGACCGAACTGTCTCACGACGTTCTGAACCCAGCTCGCGTGCCTCTTTAATGGGCGAACAGCCCAACCCTTGGGACCTTCTCCAGCCCCAGGATGAGACGAGCCGACATCGAGGTGCCAAACACTTCCGTCGATATGGACTCTTGGGAAGTATCAGCCTGTTATCCCCGGGGTAGCTTTTATCCGTTGAGCGACGGTCCTTCCATGCGGAACCGCCGGATCACTAACTCCTACTTTCGTACCTGCTCGACCCGTCAGTCTTGCAGTCAAGCTCCCTTATGCGTTTGCACTCTTAGGCTGATTTCCATCCAGCCTGAGGGAACCTTTGAACGCCTCCGTTACTCTTTGGGAGGCGACCGCCCCAGTCAAACTGCCCACCTAGCACTGTCTCCGTTGCCAGATTAGAATTCCGACAGCATATGGTTGGTATTCCAACAGCGACTCAGCAATGGCTGACGCCATCACATCACAGTCTCCCAACTATCCTATACACATTGCCAGAACCCAATGCCAAGCTACAGTAAAAGCTCCACGGGGTCTTTCCGTCCCTACTGCAGGTAGCCGGTATCTTCACCGGCATTACAACTTCACCAGGTCTCCAGCCAAGACAGCTCTCAAATCATTTCACCATTCGTGCAGGTCGGAACTTACCCGACAAGGAATTTCGCTACCTTAGGACCGTTATAGTTACGGCCGCCGTTCACCGGGGCTTCAAATCGGAGCTCTCACTCCTCCTCTTAACCTTCCGGCACTGGGCAGGTGTCAGCCCATATACGTCGCCTTTCAGCTTAGCATAGACCTGTGTTTTTGGTAAACAGTTGCTTGAGACTCTTCACTGCGGCCTGTTTCCCCTGGGAGCGCTTCTCTCCTTCAGGTATGTCAGGCACCCCTTCTCCCGAAGTTACGGGGCTATTTTGCAGAGTTCCTTAGCTAGAGTTATCCTGTCGGCCTTAAGTTTCTCACTCTGTCCACCTGTGTCGGTTTACAGTACGGGCGCTGGTTCTCATCGATAGAAGTTTTTCTTGGCAGTGTAGGATCTGCGACTTATGCAAATGCACTTCCCCGTCAGGTCTCACGTTTAGGCGTGCGGATTTGCCTGCACGCCCACGCTGGGCCCTTAGAAAGGCTAAACCGTCAGCCTTCTCGCATACCTTCCTGCGTCACTCCGTCTCTCAAGCGATAACAGCGGTACAGGAATATTAACCTGTTTTCCATTCGCCGTCACAATTTTGCTTATGCTTAGGTCCCGACTTCCCCAGGGCGGACAAGCCTTCCCCTGGAAACCTTGGACTTCCGGCCGGCGGGATTCTCGCCCGCCTTCTCGCTACTCATTCCTGCATTCTCGCTTCTGATACCTCCAGGACGGCCTTGCGGCATCCCTTCGACGGCCTACAGAACGCTCTCCTACCAAGATACAGTGTATCTTCCGCAGCTTCGGTTTATGTCTTAGCCCCGTTACATCTTCGGTGCAGGCACTCTCGACCAGTGAGCTATTACGCACTCTTTCAAGGCATGGCTGCTTCTAAGCCAACCTCCTGGTTGTCTATGAATGTCCACCTCCTTTCCCACTTAGACATAATTAGGGACCTTAGCTGGCGGTCTGGGCTGTTCCCCTCTCGTCCGAGGACCTTGTCATCCACGGACTCACTCCTGAACATGATATATGGTATTCGCAGTTTGCTTGATTTCGGTAAGCAGTACGCCCCCTAGATCATACAGAGCTCTACCCCCACATATCTCAGTTCAAGGTCGCACCTAAATGCATTTCGGAGAGAACGAGCTATCTCCTAGTTCGATTGGCTTTTTCACCCCTAGACCTATCTCATCTCCCAACTTTTCAACGGCGGTGAGTTCGGCCCTCCACTGAGTCTCACCTCAGCTTCAGCCTGGACAGGCCCTAGATCACTAGGTTTCGCGTCTATGGCTGGCGACTTGTCGCCCTGTTAAGACTTGGTTTCCCTTCGGCTCCGTCTATTAACCTTGCCACCAGCCATAACTCGCAGGATGATTAACCAAAAATCCACGCAGTCACACATGATGTGCTCCTACCGTTTGTAGCACACGGTTTCAAATTCTGTTTCACTCCCTTGCTCAGGGTTCTTTTCACCTTTCCCTCACGGTACTCTTCACTATCGGTCAACAACAGTATTTAGCCTTACGTGATTTGGTCCACGCTGATTCACGCCAGATTCCTCGTGCCTGACGCTACTCAGGGTGCTTCCAGTCTCCATATATGCTTTATGTTCTACAGGACTTTCACCTTCTCTGGTTCAGCTTCCCAGCTGATTCCACTTACACATATACAGATTAAACATTATGACAATCCGTTAATGGAAGTCCCGCAACCCCGTGCCAGCAACGCTGTCCGCTTGACACTGGCACGGTTTAGGCTTTTCCCCGTTCGCTCGCCGCTACTTAGGGAATCGTTTTTACTTTCTTTTCCTCCTGCTACTTAGATGTTTCAGTTCGCAGGCTTACCGTTTTCACGCATGCCCTCCAGGCATGCAGGTTTACCCATTCGGAAATCCGGGGATCAATGATTATGTGCATCTTCTCCCGGCTTATCGCGACTTATCACGTCCTTCATCGGCTGTTGCTGCCTAGGCATCCTCCGTGTGCCCTTATTAGCTTTTATATCCAGAATAACTTTTTACTCCAGTTCAGTTATAATCTTTTACCTACTATTCATTTCCCATTGTCCTAACAGTTATAAAGATATATAAAGAAGCAGTGCTTGTTTCTCCTTAGAAAGGAGGTGATCCATCCGCACCTTCCGGTACGGATACCTTGTTACGACTTCACCCCAATCACTATCCACACCTTAGATGCTTTCCCCTTGCGGTTGGACCGGCGCTTCAGGTGCAGACAACTCTCGTGGTGTGACGGGCGGTGTGTACAAGACCCGAGAACGTATTCACCGCAGCATTGCTGATCTGCGATTACTAGCGATTCCAGCTTCATGAAGTCGAGTTGCAGACTTCAATCCGAACTTGGACCGGCTTTAAAGATTGGCTTGGCGTTGCCGCCTTTGCAGCTCTCTGTACCGGCCATTGTAGCACGTGTGTAGCCCAGATCATAAGGGGCATGATGACTTGACGTCATCCCCACCTTCCTCCTGCTCTTCGCAGGCAGTCTTGCTAGAGTTCCCAACCTAATGATGGCAACTAGCAATAGGGGTTGCGCTCGTTGCGGGACTTAACCCAACATCTCACGACACGAGCTGTCGACAGCCATGCACCACCTGTCTCTGCGTTCCCTAAAGGCACAGCCTGCTCTCGCAGGCCTACGCAGGATGTCAAGATCTGGTAAGGTTCCTCGCGTTGCGTCGAATTAAACCACATGCTCCACCGCTTGTGCGGGTCCCCGTCAATTCCTTTGAGTTTCAGCCTTGCGGCCGTACTCCCCAGGCGGATTACTTATCGCATTAGCTTCGGCACGGACACTCTTCATGCCCACACCCAGTAATCATCGTTTACAGCTAGGACTACCAGGGTATCTAATCCTGTTTGCTCCCCTAGCTTTCGCACTTCAGCGTCAGTTACCGTCCAGTGAACTATCTTCATCATCGGCATTCCTGCACATATCTACGAATTTCACCTCTACTCGTGCAGTTCCGTCCACCTCTCCAGTACTCTAGCCACATAGTTTCCAGGGCAGGCTTGCGGTTGAGTCGCAAGTTTTCACCCTCAGACTTATCTGGTCGCCTAGATGCCCTTTATGCCCAATAATTCCGGATAACGCTTGCGACATACGTATTACCATGGTCGCTGGCACGTATTTAGCCGTCGCTTCTTCTGCAGGTACCGTCATTTTTTTCTTCCCTGCTGAAAGCACTTTACAATCCGAAAAACCTTCATCGTGCACACAGAATTGCTGGATCAGGGTTGCCCCCATTGTCCAATATTCCCCACTGCTGCCTCCCGTAGGAGTAAGGGCCGTATCTCAGTCCCCTTGTGGCCGTCCACCCTCTCAGGCCGGCTACCTATCATCGCCTTGGTGGGCCGTTACCCCACCAACAAGCTAATAGGACGCAAGGCTCTCCTGCAGCATCTCTTTTCATCAGGCTGGACATGAGTCCGCCTGACTTTTACCAGGTCTTATCAGTCGTTTCCGTCTGTTATCCCTGACTGCAGGGCAAGTTCCTTACGCGTTACTCACCCGTCCGCCTTGGCTAGGGCTGTGCAAGCACAGCTTCGCCAAAGACTTGCATGTGTTAAGCATTCTGTCAGCGTTCATCCTGAGCCAGGATCAAACTCTTCATTCAATATATTTACATATATTTAAATTTCACCTAATTAGTCTTGACGTTATCTTTTTCAAGATACTTGACTTTATTGATTATACACTTAATTGCTTCTTTATGTTATTAATATCTCTATTGTCCGTTGATACATTTTCGTATCGACAAGATATATATTATCATAAAAAGAAAAATATTTGTCAACTACTTTTTTTGAAAATTTTTTTGATTTTTTTCAAAGGTATATTGTCTAATTAAGTGCAACAAAAAAATGTATAACCATTATTTCTTTAAATAATTCATCTATTTTCTACTTTTCTTTCAAATATTTTTTTCTATACCATTCACTATTCCTAATACCATTTTATTCTGATATTCTGATGTTGACATTTTTTTATCTTCTGTGGGATTTGACATAAATCCTAATTCAATTAATGTATTAGTTACTTTCGACCAATTTGTACCTGTAAGGTCATCTCTATAGGAAACCCCACGATTTTTTGCTCCTGTTGATTTTATGTATTCGGATAAAACATCATGCGAAAATTTATCGCTGGATTTTTGAACACTTTGCGTGTAGCGATTTTTTTGTGAAGAAGTTAATACTGAAGCTCCATTTACAGAAGAATTATCTACTCCATCTGCATGAAGTCTTACATACAACGTGCATCCTGCTTCATTTGTTTTAATTGCACGTTCTTTATTACTAATATTTACATTATTTGTTTCACGTACCATAAACACTTTATAACCCTTACTTTGTAATGCATCTCTTAATTTTAATCCTACTTCAAGTACAAGCTGGTATTCATATTTTTTCGTTGCTATTCCCATTGCTCCAGATGAAACTTTTGGCTTTTTTTCCAATGAGCCTGGTGCAACTTCTTCTAAGCCTGGATCTCCTTTTATTTGATGTCCAGGATCAATACAAATTAATTCTTTTTTTCCAACATCTGCAATATGGTTTGTATTTTCAGTATTTATTGGAGCAACTGCTGTTGTACTTAATGTTAATATTGATAACATCTTTTTTATTATATTTATCATTCCTTCTATCATAATTTCTCCTATTTTTTTACTTTTTTTATAATTTACCAAGCAATATTTGTAATTTCAATCTTTTTATTTTAATATTTTTTTCCCAAAATCTTTTATCTTTAAAAAAATAAAAACTATCACAGCACAAAAGATAAAAAAATATTTCAAGATTATTAGCATTACTATTACTTTCAATACAATCCTGTCTTTTCTTAATATCAACAATACTTTCACAGTTTATTCTCCCTGAACTGCTTGAATGAGAACCACGACTTCTCCAAAAAGATGACGAATTTTCTTGCTCATCATCACCAGATTTTTTAGATTTTCCATCTCCTTCTCCATCTGAATGTCCTCTCGAATGCTCTCCACTACTATGTTCTCCACCATAGTGACCACCATAATGATGACTTCCACCACTTCCATGAAAATGACCATGTCCACCACCATGAGAATGTCCGCCACCACCTCTTCTTACTAATTTTTCCATGTTCTCCTCCTCTTATTTATCTATCCATCACACTTTTTTAAAATTATATGATTTATCAAAAGCATATCCAAACCCTGTTCTTAAAAAATTATTTGCTCTTTTTCTATTAAAAATTTTTTTAATATTAAACTGTTTTTGATCTTCCAGAATATTTTCGTAACAAATAAATCTGTATTTACAAACTTTCGGTGTTTCTTCTATAAATTTTAAAAAAATTTTTCTTCAAACATTTCTTTATTATCTTTTTATTTTCTCCAATTCAATCAAAAAAATACATTTTTTTAGTGCAGAATATCTATTATTTGAAACTTTTAACTTAGAACAAGTTTGATCATACTTTTGTTTAAGTTCTTTAAAATATTCATTGCTTCCCAATGATATTTTGAGTTTTTTTCTTTAGTTAATTCTGATTTTGAATTATTCACCTCTAAATTTAAATCTTCTGCTCCTAAAACATTTTTTTGTCTTCTAAAATTTCCATTTTTCTCAATAACTAATTCAGGCATTTCTCCCAATTTTTTTCAGGAATGTAATAAATTTCTTCAGCATTATAATCTTCAATATAAACAGAAATATATGGATACAACTTATTCGTTCTCTTTTTTCAAAATTACTAATTCTTCGATAAATTTATCATCCATAATCAAGGTTTTCTTCAAAGAATCAATCAAAAACTTTATAATAATTATCCACATCTTTAGTCATAAATTCATACTCATCAAAAAAATAAATTATTTTAACTTTTAATGGTCTTTCCAGTAATTCAACTTCGCCATACTCTCTTTTAATAATTTTCCTAATTTTCTCTGTATACTTATCATATTCCTTTTTCAAATTATCTAACTTTCATAAAAAAATTCATACTTTTTCAATGTTCCTTTTTAAAGAAAAAGGCATACAAATATTTCTGCTTTTCAATTAATTCTTCATTCATCTTTTTCAATTCCTTTTCGATATTTAATAAATTTTGTTGCATTTCCAATATTTTTTTCTCTAAAGACATTCTTCTCTCGCTTTCTTTACCCTCCCACATTTTTTTACAACTTCAATGATTTCAAAATTTAATTTCAATCTAATTCTTCCAATTCTTTCACATCATATTTTCCCCATATTTTTCATACTCATAAGACTGATTAATTCCATTCATAAACACATCTCTATCCTCAATACCACTTGTCAAACTTTCCTTCAAAAGAAATTTCAATTCCAAATCATTAACCACTCTTCTTTTCATCGCTGATAAATAATCATTTCTATTAATTTTTTGCCAATCCACACACATTCCCAATCTTTTTATCAACATCTGATCCAACCAAATCCTAGTAGCTCTCCCATTCTACTTTCTATTCTTCAAATCCCTTCAACTCCTCACTCTTCGAATCCCACTCTTCCATCGCTTCCATCTCGTCACTATCCAATCTGTCAAATTCCTCCTGAATTTCCATCAACTTTCCAACATCATTTTTTCGCCCAGCTTCTTCATAATCCTTATTCAATTCTTCCCGTTTTTCTGAGATTTTCTCCATTTTTTCTTCCAATTTTGCAATATCTCTTTTCAATTTCGAGATTTTTTTAGAAAGTTCCTTTTGCTCCTGATATGACAATTTTTGTTCTTCTTTGGTCTCAATGTCAGTTGCAGTCGGATTCGATTTATTGTTTTTCAAACTTTCCTTGTAATCTTCGTAATTTCCTTTAAATTTCGTAAGCCCATTTTCATCAAGATAGTAAATTGTATTACAAACTGTGTCTAAAAAGTGTCTGTTGTGAGAAACGACTAACATTGTTCCGTCAAAATCTTCCAATGCGTCTTCTAAAACTTCAATTGAGTAAATATCCAAATGGTTTGTCGGCTCATCTAAAATTAGGAAATTTGCTCTTTGCATATACAATTTTAAGAATGAAACTCTAACTTTTTCTCCACCGCTTAATTTTTCTACTTTTTTCAAAACATCATCGCCTGAAAACAAGAAAGCTCCCGCAAGTGTTCGCAAATATTCTTCCGTCAAATTTAGGGAATTATTAATTTCCTGTAAAATATTGTTTGCTGGAGTCAAATCCATGTGATTTTGGTCGTAATAGCCGACTTTCACACGAGAACCGTACTCAACTGTTCCTGAATCCTGTTTCAATTTATTTACCAAAATTTTTAGTAAAGTCGATTTCCCAATTCCGTTTTTTCCAATAATTCCAACTCTTTCGCCACGAAATAACTGAAAACTTACATTATTCAACACTTTTTTGTCATCAAAACTTTTTGAAATTCCATTCACTTTTAAAACATTGTCCCCAGTAATCGTATCTGTTTCAAATTTTAATTTCATTCTTTGCGGATTAAAAACAGGGTCGTCCATTCGCTCGATTCTATCTAGAATTTTTTGTCGCCCTTTTGCCTGTCTAGCCTTTATTCCAGCACGAAATCTGTCAATGTATTCTTCCATTTTCTTAATTTTTTCCTGCTCTTTTTCGTAACGCTTCATTTCCCCTTTCAAAATCATCTCTTTTTGAATGATAAATGCAGAAAAATTTCCATCATACTTATGCAATTTCTTATTCTCAATTTCAAAAATTTTGTTACAAACATTATCCAAAAAAATCCTATCATGTGAAACAAGCAAAAACGCCTTCGCATACCGTTTCAAATAATCTTCTAACCACTCAATTGAAACCAAGTCCAAATGGTTTGTCGGCTCATCTAAAATTAATAAATCTGGCTCAGACAACAACAATTTTGCAAGTGAAACCCTAGTTTGCTCTCCACCACTCAAATCTTTTAACACCAAATTGTAATATTCCTCAGTCAGCTCCAGCCCTGTCAAAATCTGTTTTATCTTATACTCAATATCATATCCGCCCTTCGCCTCATAAAGCGACGACAACTCCGCAGACTTATTAATCAATTTTTCCAGCTCATCATTTTCAGCCGTTCCCAAAAGCAAATTAACCTTCTGAAGTTCATACCAAATTTCCCTCTCTTCTGCAAAAACCGACATCATCTCTTCATAAATCGTATTTTTTTCATCCGAAAAACTCATGATTTTTGCGACAAATATCCAATTTTCATCGAAGCACTTTTCACAATATTCCCAACTTCATTCAAATTATCTTCCGCCCCATCAATTCGCTCTCTATCAAGCAACATCCGAATAATCGTCGATTTCCCAGCTCCATTCACCCCAACAAGCCCAATCTTATCCTTCTCCTCAATCGTAAAATTAATATCCTTCAATATATATTCCCCAGCAAACTGCTTATACACCCTATTAAATTGCACTAAACTCATCAAATTCCTTCCTTTTCTCTATTTTTTTATCAAATTATTTTTTTATCCTATATTTTAATTTTTATTCGTTAAATTATATCATTTTTTTGATATTTGTTTACAATGTTTGGGAATTTCTCATTAAAGAAATTTTTACTTTTTAAATTTGACAATAATATTAAACTTTGATATAATTTATATATATACTTTTTTTAAAAAGGAGGTAATTTTATGAACAAAAAAAGAAAAATTAACACTATTGTTGGTTCAATTGGAGCATTTATTGGAGTTTTTTTGTGTTTATAACCTATATTCCTCAAATTATCGCTAATTTAGGAGGAGAAAAAAAGCTCAGCCTTGGCAACCTCTTACGGCTTCGATTTCTTGTCTAATTTGGGTTATTTACGGATGGACTAAAGAACCTAAAAAAAGATTTTATCCTTATTGTTCCAAATTTAGCTGGTGTAATATTAGGATTTTTTTAACTTTTATTACAGCTTTTATAAATTTTTTTATTTATAAAAAAATGAAATTTACTATTAAATATTTTTATTATACTTTTTATTTAAAAAAACAAAAAGAGGTTTTTATGCCTCTTTTTTTATTTTATCAGAAATTTTTATTTATTTTTTTCTAGTATATAAGCAAAAAAATATAGTTATTTCGAAAAAGTTTTTTTCTAGTATAAGTTGAAAAAAACTTTTTAATTTAGTATATAATTTCTTGTATATATTAATATAGGTGGTGATAAAAATGATAAAAAGAGCAATATTTAAAAAGAAATTAGGAAATTTATGGATAAGCCGATAATAAAAGTTATTACTGGTATGCGTAGAAGCGGGAAATCTATGATTTTAAAAATTAATATCTAAAGAACTTGAAGAAAAGGGAATTAATAAAGAGAATATTATTTTTTTATTAATTTTTGAGTCTTTAATGTTCGCCGAATTTGCAAATTTTTCAAAAAAATTATATAGCTATATTATTGAAAAAAATCAAAAAAATTTAGCTGGTAAAATTTATATTTTACTCGATGAAATTCAGAAGTTGCTTCTTGGGAAAAAGTAATAAATTCATTGCTAGTTGACTTAGATTGTGATATTTATATCACTGGTTCAAATGCTAATTTATTATCTTCAGAGTTGGCTACCTACATTGCAGGAAGATATGTTGAAATAAAGGTTTTTTTCCTTTATCTTTTAAAGAATTTATAGATTTTTTTCCAAAATTCAAAAATCCAGAAAAAAATTTACAGCAATGAAGAATATTTTTGAAAAAATATTTTGCAATTTGGAGGTTTACCTGCCATCCACAATTTTAATCAAGATAAAACTTCTATTTATCAATATTTGACTGATATTTATAATTCTGTCTTGCTAAAAGATGTTGTTGCAAGAAATAATATAAGGGATATTGAACTTTTAGAACGAATAATTTTATATATTTTTGATAATATTGGAAACATTTTTTTCTGCCAAAAAAATTTCAGATTTTTTTGAAAAAGCCAAGGTAGAAAAATTAAGTGTTGAAACCGTTTACAATTATTTAAAAGCACTTGAAAATGCGTATATTATTTCAAAAGTTCAAAGATATGACATAAAAGGAAAAATCCATTTTAGAAACACAAGAAAAAAATTTTATCTTCTTGACTTAGGGTTTAAAAACATTCTCAATTAGGGCTACAAAGCAAACGACATCGCTAGTCATCTTGAAAAACATCATCTATTTAGAATTATTCAGAAGAAAAATACAATGTAAATATCGGAAAATTAAAAACAAAAAGAAATTGATTTCATCGCACAAAAAGAAGATAAAAAAATTATATATTCAAGTAACTTATCTTTTTAGCCTCAGAAAATACCATTGAACGAGAATTTTTCTCCATTAAAAAAACATTGAAGACAACTATCCAAAAATATGTTCTTTCTATGGATAATTTAGATGAATATAATATAAATGGAATTCTGCGAAAACGAATTATTGATTTTTTTATTGGATTTATGATTTTTGGAATTATAGTAAAAAATTTTTATTTTAAAAATATTTTATTTTACTGACTTTTTATAATACAATGACATCACAAATATGAAAAAAATTTTTATCCAAAAAAATTTTTCAAAATAATAGATAAAAATGAAAGAGAACTAACTGGTCAAGTAAGTTCTCTTTTTACGATTTTCAGAAATTTTTCTTAAAAAAATCATCTTCTCATAATATTAACTTTCAATTCCCCCAACAATTTTTTTATCACAAAAAAACAGTTGAAATCCAAAGTTTTTCATAAATAAATTCTTTTCTCTCATCAAAATTATTTTTCTCCAAAGTAATATCCAAAAAAATTCAAAAAAATCTTTTTTTCAATTCCCAAAGCAAAAGCGTAAATATACATTTGCTGAAAATTTTCAATTAATTCATCTTCACTTGAAAAAGTGGGAACTTCTAATTTTTCAAAATTTAAAATATATTTTCTGAATGATTCAATTTCATTCATGGCCAAAAGTCCATTTTCAGTATATCGCACGATTAATTTCTTGTAAATGAAAAAAATAAAATTACAAATATCAGTGGAATTAAAATATAAAAATCTTAGTTCAAATATGAATGCAATATTTGGCAACATAAAACTATACAACGAAAAATAAAAAAATACCAATGCAATAAAAAAATTTTTACTATTTTTTTGGGATATACTTAGAAAAATATCGGTAAAAATGATATTCTTAGCCAAAGACTTTCCAAGAAAAAAACGATTATTGCGACTAAAACTATAAGTCCAAAATTCCTTCCCCACTTCCAAATTTTACATCTTTACTTGTCATTATAATTGAAGCCAAAATAACTCCAAAAATAAAAAAATATAAAACCCTGAATTTTTTTCTTGTAAATTATAAATTCTTCCAATTTTTTTCAGGCCACCAAAATGAACCCAAAAAAACTTTTTTTCTTTGTCCTTTTATAAATTTCAAACATTTTTTTCAAAAAAAGGATCTAAAGATTTTTTTGATTATATGAACTACTCGAAGAGCCGTTACTCGAATTATCCGACGAACCCTTTAAAATTACATTTATCAAAAAAAGCTACTAAAAAAATTATTAACACTTGCAAGACTTGTCTAAAAATCTCTTTTTCTCCTATCAACATTCTTTTTCATCCATTTTTTTGGCAATTTCTCTCTATTCCAAAAAAACTTTGATAATCACTTAAAATCCCATTTTCAGAATCCGACAAGCTATCTAAAACCCATCGCTCTTCTGAAAAAAAGCTCATCTTGTCTGTAATAATTACTTTTAGATTTTTTTCTAAATTTTTTTCTTATACAAAAATATCCGTTTGAAAAATCCATATTTTCAAAAAAAGCTTTTCTCTTTTCGCAGTTATAAAATTTTTTTCTCAACCAAAGAAAAATATCCCAATATGAAAAATTTTTTTCTCCGGCCTCGAATTATTCAAAAATCCCCACTCCCATTGCAGAAATACTTTTTTTGGAACTTTTTAATTTTGGTAGCACATCTTTTTTTGAAAAAAATTTTTACCCCAAAAATTTTACTGTCCAAAAAGCAGTAAATCAGTAAAACTGTAATCGCAATTATATAAATAATTGTTATTTCTCTCATAAAAATCCTCCACTAACAACTATAAAAAAATTAACAAATAATATTTATTATATCATATTTTATTCTAAATCCTATTTGAATAACAAATACATTATAAATCTTTTTAGTAAATTAAATTTGATATTTACTTTTAAATTCAAATAATTAAAAATAAATATTCGCTTTTTTTAAACGAGGAATAGTATTAAATGGGAAATCGTATTAACCACTATATTTAAAAAAACGTTTAATTTTTTTGAAAATAAATTTATTCAATAAATAAAAAGAACTACTCAAGATTTCAAGTAATTCCTTTTTATTTACAAAAATTTTATTTTATTTATTTTATAGCAAGAATTTTTACAACTTGCTAAAAACTAATTATTTTTTTAAATTTTTTTATTTTCCACCAAATAATTTACCAATCATTCCAGTTAAATCATCCATTACATTTCCATCTTTATTCGCATCCAATAAATTTGTAATCATGCTCATAATCCCGCCTTCTCCAGCAAAAATTCAGCGTAAGATTTGAAGTTAAATTACTAATTCCTTGTGCATCCAAATTATTTTTCCTTTTTTTCTGTTGTCCCAATGCTCCTAAAAACCAATGGTGCTAAAGTTTCTAACATCTTCAAACTTCCTTGTGCATCTAAACCGCTCGACTGAGAAACAGCATTTGCCACATTTTTGCGTATTTCCACCAAATAAATGGTTCAAAATTCCTGCTCCATCTTTTAAATCTGGATTTTGCAAATAACTTCCAAGATTATTTAATACTGATCCATCGTGCTGTTCCAACGCTTTATTCAATCCTTGTGCTTTTTCGCTATTATTTGCATTTTTTTATTAACTCTCGCTAAAAATTGCTGGTAGAGTCGCTACTCCATTTCTCGCTTCTGTCTGCTTCCTCCAACTTGCTCGGCTAATTTCCCTAAATCTTGTCCTTGTAAAAGTCCTAATAATGCTTCTAAATTCATTTTACCTCCATTTTTTCTTAAATTATTTACTTTCTCCCAATTTTGTTAATGCTTTTTCACTAACTTTTTTCTTATCAATAAAAATTTAATTTTTGGAATACTTGTTACTGCCTTTTTCATCTTCCGATTCCCTAGCAAAAAAATATAAGTTCTCCTGTTGCAGGATCTATTCTTATTCCATAAATTATGCCATTTGTATAGGTTAAAAAGGCTTGATAATTCCTTTTTCTCCCAAATTTGACAAAAATTTTTTTGTATAAATTGCTCTAGCTTCTGAATCCTTAATATTTTTCATCAGACACTTGTATCAAATTTACAACCATATTTTCAATAATTCCCAAATTTGCCCCATTTACATTATTAACCTTTAAAAATATGCTAGTTGCACTTAGCCCACTATAATCAAGTGCATAAACGGCATTTCCCCTTGAATGTATTTTTAGCATAATAATAATTTTTATTTTCATAAGTTAATTTTTTTCAAAATTTTTCAATACTTATTTTATTACTTTTTAGATTTTTTTGAAAAATATTTCAATTATTTTTTTCTATTGAATTATTTGAAAAAAATGTTTTCCTTTGCAGTTTTACTTTGTATATTCTCAGGATTATCTTTTTCTTTCGCTTCACTCCCTTTTTTTATCACATCCTGCCATAAAAAAATAAATAAAAAAAGTAAAATTATATTCATTTTTTTATTCAGCATTTTTTTATTACCACCTATTTTTTTTATACAGCAAAACCACTTTAAAAACTAAACTTAAATATTATATTCCCATTACTTTTTTTAACTATTACTATTGGAAAAAAATAGTTACTTATATTATTTTCTTTAAAGTAATCTCAAACTCCATAAAAAAATAGAAGTTATATTAAGTCAAACTTATAACTAATCCGCTATTTAAATGGAAAATAGTATAAATTCACTGCTTAAATGAGAAACAATATTAATTTTTCAGTTCAATATTAAAGGGATTATGTATATTTGATACATTATACAATATTAATCTTAATTTTTTTCCACATTTTTTTCATAAAAAAAGACTATTTATAAACAAGCTAAACTTATTTTTAAATAGTCTTGGATTTTTTTAACTAAATTACGGCTAAAACTATAAATATATAACCGTAATTTTTCAATTAAAAGAAAAAAATTTATTATTATTTTTTTCAATTCTTGTATAAGGCATTAAAGCGATTTGTCTAGCTCTTTTAATTGCTTTTTGCAATTTTTTTCTTTGAACTTTAGCTTCTAATCCTGTTACTCTCGCAGGAGAGATTTTTTTCCTTATCATTCATAAAGTTTTTTTAATAATTCAACATTTTTATAGTTAATATCTTCTACTTTAAATTTAACTTTTGGTCTTCTTTTTCTTCTTTTTAAATTCTGTAACTGGTTTAGCTCTCATTAATTTTGCACCTCCTAAAAACTTTTATAGCAATTTTTTTTATAAAAACTTGCCTAGTTACTAAAAACGGAAAATCTTCATTATCATCCGTATCGTCATCATTTTCATATGTATTATTATGAACTGGTTTTACTTCCACTATTTCCGCCATTTCCATTATAAGGCTGATTTTTGCTGATACCCGCCATTATTATTGCTAGTTCCTGAACTTTCAACAAATTCAAAAACTACTTACAACAACTTTTTGTAGATTTTTCTTTTTTTCTCCGTTTTGTTCGTAACTGCTTACATTCAAACGTCCTTGCACAAGAATTTTTCTACCTTTTTCTAAAAATATTCGGCAATGGTTTCTGCTGTTTTTTTCCCAGGCAATACAGTCAATAAACTCAGCATCATCTTTCGTTTTTTGCACAGCCAGCGTAAAACTAGTATATGCTTTACCTCCTGAAGTATACTTTAATTCAGGATCTCTTGTCATTCTTCCCATTAATATTACTACGTTCATAAATTCCCCTAATTATAATATTTTTTTAACCTCAAATTTTTTTGTATTTATCAATTATAATACTTTAAATTAGTCGTTTTTTTAACAATCATATATTTTAAAAATTGATTCATTAATATTTAATTTTGATTCAATTTCAGTAAATTTAGTTCCATCTGCTTGGAATGTTGTTAAAACATAGTATCCATTTTCTTTTTTTCTTAATTGGATAAGCTAATTTTTCTATCTCCCCAAACTTCTGTCTTAACTTCAGTTTGCTCCTGCAACTTTTAATGTTTCTTCTACAAATGCAACTCCAGCTTGTTTTTCTTCATCTGTTAATTGTGTAGATAAAATAAACATAATTTCATAATTTCTCATTTTCTTTCTCCTTTCCTATGGCTTTTTTTAGCCCTACTTCTAAAAATAGAGCAGGTTCTATAATTATACCAAAAAAAGCCTAATAAAATCAAGTTATTTTTCAAAATTTATTTAAATTCTTTTGATATTATATCAAAATATATTCTTAAAAAAACAAAAAAATTTCAAGAAATTCTTTCTTTTTAAGTTTATTATTGAGATTGACTTATATCCTAAAGTTATTCTACTTTATAAAGTCATCAAAAATTTTGTATTTTACTTTGACAATATTAGACTTTTAAATTTAATTACTCTTCAAAAAAATGGCGGTAATACAAAAATCTCCTGGATCTTCCACTTTTTCTTCTTCTTCATAATCATTTTCTTCATTTTTTTATAATTAATTTTTTTCGTTATTTTTCTTCTTCTTTAACTTTTTTTCTTCCGATAGCGCAAATCTTATTGTTTGTGAAGATTTTGCATTATTTGAAAAAGATTCTTCTTCAAAATCTGTCGCCACTAGTGATACGCTTATTGTACCTTCCAATTCAGGTTCCATAATGTAACCCCATAATAAATTAGCCTTATCATGTCCTGCTTTTTCTGAGATTGTTTGAGCAACTTCCTGTATTTCCTGCAATCCAATATCTGGACCAGCTGTAACGTTTATCAAGATTTTTCTTGCACCTTCGATAGATTTTTCCAATAGCGGACTGTTTAATGCCTGAGCTGTTGCACTCTTAGCTTTTTCATCGCCATTTGCTTCCCCAAATCCTAGCATTGCAATTCCAGAATTTTGCATAATAGATTTTATATCTGCAAAATCTAAATTTACAATTCCTTGTTTTGTAATCAAGTCAGAAATACCTTTTATTCCCATTTTTAAAACTCCATTTGCCTCTTTAAATGCATTCATTAAAGAGATATTCATTCCAGGTATTTCAAACAGCCTGTCATTCGGAATAGCAATTAAAGTATCTACATTCTCTCTTAAATTGTCAATTCCAAGTGCAGCGTTATTTTTCTTTAACGGCCCTTCAAAACTAAAAGGCTTAGTTACAATAGCTACAGTTAAAATTCCCATTGCTTTTGCCACTTCGGCAATAATTGGAGAAGCTCCTGTTCCAGTTCCACCACCCATTCCGGCAGTTATGAATAACATATCTGTACCTTCCAGAACGTCTTTTATTTTTTCTTCTGATTCCTTTGCAGCAATTCTCCCTTTCTCAGGATCTGCACCGGCTCCCATTCCTTTTCCTAAAAGTACTTTTATAGATGCCTTTGATCTATCTAAATCTTGCTGATCTGTATTTATTGCTATAAAATCAACAGTCGTTATATTGCTCTCTATCATATCGTTTATTGCATTTCCACCTGCTCCACCTACTCCCACTACCTTCAGTTTCGCTGCATTGCTAAAGTTATCCATTTTTTCCTTGCTACTCAAATTAACTTAATAACTTTTAAAGTAGCTTCTCCTTTCTCTTAATTTCACGTAAAATATCATTTCACAATAATTTTATCTATAAATCTCAAATCCATAGAAATTACTGGTCCTTTTTTTCTTATTTTTTCGTATAATCTATATGCTTCTTCATATTTTTTTTCTGTTACTGTTGTTTCTGTTATTATTCTTACATTATTTGTAAGAAGTATTTCGTAATTTTTTTCAGATTGCCTTATTTCTGAAATCATAGCATAAAAGTCTTTGTTTTTTTATTCTCGAAAGTATAGTCTTCATTGCATTTAGACTTTCATCATCTGTGTAATCTATTATAGGAATATTTTTTTGCAGGTTCTTCCAGAATATCACCATATATATTTAAATCCTTGTCTGCTAAAAGTGTTTCATTTCCCTTTTTTATATAAACATATGGCTCTCTTTCCTCCAGAACAACTTTAATTTTACTTGGAAAAAAGTTTTTTTTACTGATACTTTTTTTACTCGCACATCACTTTTTTTATATGATTTTCAATATCATTCGTATTTAAATATACGATATTTTTTTCCCCTTCATTTGTTCAAGCTGAGCTACTATATCCTGTCTAAGCAGATCAGACTTACCTTCCACTAGAACTTCCTGAACTTTAAAAATAATCAGTCTCAATAAACATTTTACCAAAAAAACATTATCCCTGCCAATAAAAAAACAGTAAAATCAATACTTTAACCGGTTTTTTTCATTTTTAACTCCGTTTTTTTATATTATTATACACTTTTTTTGAATTTTTATTCAATATCTTAAATAAATTTATTTAAATTTATTAATAAAACCGCTCCAAAACAGAACTAAAAGACTATAATTCTTTATTTTAGAACCCACATTTTAAAAATTTTTTTAATTTAAATTTTTATTAACTTTTTAGAATTATAATCTCTGTTTCTAATTTTATTCCAAACTTTTTCAAAGACAACTTCCTTAACATGTTCAATAACTGAAATAACATCATTAAAAAGTAGCATTACCTAAATTTGTAACAAAAATTTGGATGTTTTGTGGAAACTGCTCGCATCTCCAACTCTATATCCCTTCAAATCAGCATCAGAAATTAATCTTCTGTCAAAATTTTTCCTTCTGGATTTTTTTAAATGTACTTCCTAAATTTGGCAAATCCAATGGATGTTTCACTTTTCTTTGTTCCTTTTATCCTCTGAAGCGACCTTTGTCAAACCCAAATCCAAATTTAAAAAGAGCAGAAACTACAATCCATTTATTTTCCTTTATTTCAGTAGTTCTATATTTAAAGTTCAAATCTGTTGTCTTAATTTTTTTACAATTTCTCCATCATTTTTACAAACTTCAACTTCCTCAATACAGTCAAAAAAATCTCTGTTCCATAAGCTCCACCATTCATATTGACAAGCCCACCAACAGATCCTGGGATTCCAGTAATATTTTCCAGTCCTGAATAATTATTTTTTTCCATAAATTCTATCAGATCATCTAAGTCCAGTCCAGCTTCTACCCTTACAAGATCGTAGTTATTCTCTTTATTTTCATCTCCAGCTTTTTTTCTTCATTTCTAACTTTTTTTCAACTGTTATATTTTTCAGTCTTTTTTTAACGACAAAAAAACTTATATCTAAATTTCCATCGTTAATAAGAGTATTTGTTCCATTTCCCAAAAGGAAAAATATTGCTTCTAGTTTGTAAAATTTCCTTTAATTCATTTTTTTATCATCTATGAAAAATAAGCTCTTTTTGCAGTTCCGCCAACTTTCATATTTGAATATTCCTTCATTTTTGGCATTTTTTTATTATTTCCATTTTTCTATTTTACTTCTCCTTTTTTTGGATTTCTACTTTTTAATTATATTTATTTTTCCATCTTTTTCAAATCATCCGCAATTGCATGAGCTACTCCTGATACACTTCCAGCTCCCATAAATACATAAGTATTTCCGCTATTTCTATCATTTTTTATAATATTTTCAATTTCCTCCTGAGTTTGCACCCTCACATTTCCTCCGATTTTTTCAGCAAGCAATTCTGAAGATACTCCATAAGTATTGTCTTCACTTGTCGCATATATTGGAAGCAGAATTAAGTCATCGGCTTCCTTTAATGAAGTTACAAAGTCATCAAAGAAGAATTTTGTACGGCTATATCGGTGCGGCTGAAAAATTACAGTTACTTTTCCCTTTTCAGTCTTATGTGCCGCAGTTATTGTAACTTTTACTTCTGTTGGATGATGTGCATAATCATCAATTATTCTTAAATTATTATCATAAATAACTTGGTATCTTCTCTTTTGCCCCTTTAAATTTTTAAAATTCTTTCCTTTACTTTTTTTCATATTGCAATTAAATTCGTGGGCAAAAATAAATTACTGGAAGCTGAATTTGCAACATTAGTGCTCTCCAGGAATGTTCAAGCTGAATGTTCCCAAATCTTCACCTTTTTTTCACAACTTCAAAACTTGTTATTCCATTTTCCACTCTTATATTTTTTTAGCATAAATATCAGCAGTTTCATCCTTTATGCTATACCATGCTATATTTTTTTATTCTTCAAATTAAGCTCAACTTTTCCGACAGTATCTTTACAAAAGAACTGCAATTCTTTCTGTACTGTCGATAAATTGCTCAAATGATTTCTTTATATTTTTCAAATGTTCCGTGATGATCCAAGTGATCGGCTTCTACATTTTGTTACAACAGAATATTTTGGTTTTATATACAAAAATGAATTGTCACTTTCATCAGCCTCAGCAATAAAAATATTCTGAATTTCCAATTTTACTGTTACTTTGAATTTCAGGAATTATTCCTCCAACTACGATAAATGGCTCTTTTTCCAAAAAGTGCCACGCTCATCATTGAACTTGTAGTAGTTTTTTTCCGTGAGTTCCCGCTACAGCGATTCCATCAAATCTGTTCATTATTTCCGCAAGCGACTGTCCTCTTTTTTTATTTTTATATTATTGTCAACAATATATTTATATTCTGGATTTGTTTCTTTAATTGCTGTTGAATATACAAATAAGTCTATTCCCTTATCTTTTACATTTTCTTCAACTTGCCCAATGTAAACTTTTATTCCCATATCTTCCATATCTTTTGTCACAGCTTTTCTTTCTAAATCTGAACCTGCCACATTAAATCCATCTGCTGCTAAAATTTTTGCAAGTCCACTCATTCCAATTCCATTTATTCCGCTAAAATACACGTTATTTACTTTTGTTAGCATAATTTCCTCCAAATTTTCTCTTTCCTGTTTTATAATTTATTTCTATGTTCTCTGTTTAAAGTCCCATTTCATTTACTATTATTTCCGCTGAATTTCCCTTTTTCAAGGTTCTTACATTTTCACTCATAAATTCCAGCATTGAAGCCTGTCCCACTATTGACAGAGCCTCATCTATCGCCTCTTCTGCAGTTTCATTTGTAAATATTTTTGCACCATTTACATATTCCAGCACATCTGCATTTTCCTTTTGTCCGACAAAATCGTATGGAATCAATACCGATGGCTTTTCCAGCTGGATAAGCTCAGAAATAGTTGAAGCACCAGCACGGCAAATTACAATATCAGAAGCGGCCATCAGTTCCGGCACATTTTCAAAATACGGCTCAACTACCGCTGTTCCAAAATCTCTTATTCTGTAAGTCGAAGCCTCATAATTATCCTTCCCAGTTGCCCAAAATAATCTTATTTCTCCATCTGATGAAAGTGTTTTCCACTTTTTCAAGATAGCCTCATTTATATTTTTAGCTCCCAAGCTTCCACCAATTACAAGAATTACTTTTTCATCATCCTTTATATTCAGTTTTTTTCTTTCTTCAGCTTTATTTTTCCCATAAAATTCTTCCCTCAATGGATTTCCAGTCACAACAAATTTGCCTTTATATTTTTCCTTAACACTTTCAAGCGTATTTTCAAAAGCGACAAATACTTTTTTTGCCCCTTTGTAAAACCACTTATTTGCTTGACCCATTGTGTGATTCTGCTCCTGAAGGTAATATGGTATTCGCAAGACATTAGTCGCTACCAATACTGGTATTGTTATATAATTTCCAAATGCTATTATTTTTTTGTAGGTTTTTTTCCTTCTTTAGCGACTTTTATCGTATCCATCGTTGCTTTCATCATTTTAAATACAGATTTTATACTTCTTAACGGCAATACATCAAGTCCTATAAATCTAAAGTTTTCCTTTGGCACAATGTCCTTTTCCATTCTATGCTTCGTCCCAATAAATAAAGTATCTATTCCCTTTTTCCCTTACTTTTTTTGCAATTGATAAGGCAGGATAAATGTGTCCACCTGTTCCACCTGTAGTAAATACTACTTTTTCCATCGCTTATTCTTCCTCTCGTTTTATTTGATTTATTACATCATATAGTCAATTTCATTTAACTCATCCAGCTGATTTCCCATTTCCTGCTTATAGACTGTTCTTATTATATTATAGACAATGCCCAGCATCAGCATCATCGCAACCATTGTACTTCCACCGTAGCTCATCATTGGAAGCGGGATTCCTGTAGAAGGGATTATTTTACTTGTAACTGCCACATTTCCAATTACCTGTGTTGCAATTATTATAAAAAAATTCCAGCTAAAAGATATTTTTGCATACAAGTCTTTTACTTTTTTTAAAAGTAATCCCAATTATAATTAATAAAGTCGCATATAACCCAAGCAGAAATAATATTCCTAAAAAAATCCATTTTCTTCAGCATATCCCGAAAAGATATAATCTGTATGTATTTCTGGCAAAAAAATCCATATTTTTTTGGAATCCATTTCCATAAAATTTTTCCAAAAATCTTACCGTTAGATATTGCAATTAACGACTGCGTTGTCTGAAATCCAATTTCTTTAGAAGTATGCTCCGCAATTCTGCTTGCCCTATACCCAACTTTTCATTACTCCAAACCATCCTAAAAATCCCGCCTAGTCCCGTATAAAGTGCAATTATTGAAAATTTCAATTCTGAAACAAGCAAATAAGTCATTCCAATTATTGCAATCTGAACTGTATTACTAAATGATTTTTTTCAAATAAAAATAAGAAACATATAGACTCCTGTAGTTCCCATTATAACTATACTTGACAACCATGGATGCTTACTTATCTTATTCCGTATTTTAAGATTATACACAAGTGTTGAAAGAACTACAATCAATATCAGCTTTACAAATTCCGAAGGCTGAATACGCATTCCCATTCCAAGGTCAATCCAACGTTTAGCTCCATTTTTTTAGTTGTTCCTATCACTAAGACCATCACAAGTGAAAAAAAGCACCTATAACATATAAATATTTTGTTATTTCCCTGTATTTTTTTATAATTAAGATTAGCAGTAACCAAAAAAAGCCTAGCCATCCAAAAAAATTAACCATATCATTTGTCGCATTAAATAATAATAGCTTACTTTATTTTTCATTTTGTGCCCTTGGAGCACTAAGGCTTTGCCATCGTTATGATGCTAAGTGCTGAAAAGTATTAAAATTACTATTATAAATCCTGTCCCTAATATTTTTTTCCTATTCAATTTTTTTCTCCTAAATTCCATTTTTTTCCAAAAAGAAAAACTATTTCCCAATAATTTTTTTCTGTCAGTTCCTTAAATACTTTTTCCCTATGTTCAAAAAACTCTTGAATTGGCAAAAAAACTAGAAGTCGCAGGTGAAAACAGCACTGTCTGATCCTTTTGAAAAAAATCCACATTTTCCTTTTAAATAATTCAGCACATTTTCAACTGTCTCTAAATTTTTTTATAATTCTTATATCCAACTTTTTCCATATCATCAATCAAAAATCTGAGCATTATCTCCAATCAAATAAACAAAATCAACTTTTTTTCCTTAACTCTTTTTAATTAAAGGCATATTATCAATTTTCTTATCATCTCCACCTAAAATCATAATAATTGCATTATTAAACGAATCAATAGCCTTCAATGTCGATTCCACATTTGTTCCTTTAGAATCATTAATAAACGTTGTATTTCCTTTTACAAAGAAGTTTTCAAAGCCTATGCTCCAATGCAGTTGTCGTTTTCAAAAAAATTCAACTAATTTTTTTCATTTTCCACATTCAATATTTTTTTGCCGAACTTATTAAAAAAACAGCATATTTTCCAAATTATGTTTCCCTTTTTAACGACAATTCATCCGTTTTTCATCAAAATTTCTGAAACTTCATCAATTTTTTTCTTCAAAATTTTTGAATTTCATCAATACGGCTATTTAAATTCTTCATTACACGGATATTATTTTTCATAAACAAAAACTGTTCCCTTTGCCTGTGTACTCAAATATACTTTTTTTGAGCCTTTACTCTTTCATTTATTTCACTTCTTTTATACAATTCATCAAAAAACCTTATCATCTAAATTAATCAATGCAAAGTCATCTTCAGTCTGCTTATCAAAAATTGCAAACTTTGTAATATAATAATCTTCTACTGAATTATATCTTGTCAGATGATCTGGCGTCAAATTTATTATTCCAGCGATATTTGAATGAATTTGCGGATTATTCTCCAATTGATAACTGCTAAGTTCCAGCACAACATAATCCAGCTCTTCCTCATCAGCCACCAGCTTTGCAAATGAAAATCCGGCATTTCCAGCAAGTCTGGCACGAAATCCAGCAAAATTTAAAAGTTCTGCCATTTTTGTCGATGTCGTAGTTTTTCCATTTGTTCCAGTAAATGAAATAATTTTTTTATATTTTTTTATCCACATACTTATAAGCCAAATCTATTTCTGAAATAACTTTAACGTTCTTTTCCTTTGCAACCTTCAAAAGTTCCGCCTTCCAAGGAATTCCAGGACTTTTCACAACAAACTCAATTCCTCCTTCATTCAAAAGTCTAATCCCTTCCTCTGACGGCAATGCAACCTTATCATCTATCAAATACACTTCATATCCATTTTTTTCCAGTAATTCCTTCGCACCAAGCCCACTTAACCCAGCACCGAATACAATCCCTTTTTTTATCCATGTGATTTCTTCCTCTCTATTCATTTCTATATTTCCAAATTTAAAATCCCTAAATATTCAACTAAACTGAACCTCCCACGACTAAAGTCGCAGGGTTCTAAAATCTTTAAAAATATTCAAAAATTTTCTAAGAAGTTTGATAGCTTTACACTATCCTTATTCTTTTTAGGCGTGTCCAGCTCACCTCTATTGTATAGGACGCTTAAGTCCACAACTTTACTTTTTTTCTTAATATATTTAATGCTCCATTACAATCTGCATTTAATTGATAGCCTTTACTTGTTTGATATAGTCCTCTTTTTATTCTTTTTTTCCACTGAATATATATTCTTTTTGATTTTCTTTATCATATATTGAATTTCATCTCCATCAAAGAAACTTGCTTTTTGATGTATAACTTTCTTCTTGCAGTTTAACTTCTATTCCATATAGTTTACATAAATATATTAATTTATCTCTTAATTTTCCATATGGTATATTTACAAAGTTTTGATTATTTATACTTCCAATATTTGAATTTCTTTGAAAAATCTTCATTATATCCTAGAACTATTTTTTTCCTATATCATTATTAAAACAATAATTTATAATTATTCTTGTCGCTTTTGAAAGATAATCATTTATACGATTATTTCTCTTTCTGGCTATTCTCTTTTGCCTTAATGTTATATGCTCTATCTTTTGCTTATCTTTTAATGCTTTTGCAATTTTTGCATTTATCTTATTATAGTATTGATTTATTGATTTTAATTTTCTACCATCTATTATGAATGATGCTCCAGCATTTGTAACACAAGTACAAAGATTGTCTATACCTAAATCAACTCCTAGTGCATTTTTCTTTATTTAATTCCTTTGAACTTCTTCTACTTCGTAAGTATATTGAATTTCAAAGTACCTAGAATGTTGTTTTGGTATTATTCTAATCTCTTTTATCTTCTTGTCTTTTTAATACTGGTGGTAGTTTTATTGCGATTTCCTATGTGTCTTTCTAAATGAATTTGAATAAGGAACTACCAGCATATCATCTTTTAATCTAACAAAACCTATAACAAGAGTTGTAAATCCATCTTTAGCAAGATATTTAGGTAATTTTATTTTTACCGTTATATTTACGATTTTTAGCAAGTTTTAAAAGTCCAAAAAAATGATTTGAAACTTCCGTCTACTTCTTTTTAGAATTTGTTGAGCCATATTAGAATTTAACTTCTTATAGTTCTCACTGTTTTTAAGCATTTTATAGTTTTCTTTATAACTTAAATACTTTTTCTTATTAAAATAATACTGTCTAATATTATATATAGCTTCATTAGTTAAGTTCTTGGCTATATGAGATAAATATTTTAAATTCCTAAACTCTTTTTTACTAAGATGTTTTACTTGTTGTTTTAAAGTTAAATACATAGATATCACCTCCTTTTCATCAGAGATATTATACCATGTATTCTACATTTTATCTGTTTATTTTTAAATATTTTTAAAGTTTTTAAAACCCCACAACAGTGGGAAGCGTCGTTCACATAAGTTCGCTACTACTTATGCAGTTCTCGTGGCATATATACTCCTTAATAAATTAAGGAGATTAACCTTGAACTTCTTGTTATCTCTAACAAGCACAGACTATATCTTATCCATATCCTGTTTCAAGGACTTAGGCGAAACCACTTCCAATACCAATCGCTTGTATTGTACTCCCCTCACGAGGGATAGTCGTTGAACTTTCCTTTTCAGGATTAGCTGCTGATTGTCTATTATCATAATGTTTAGGATTTAACCTTGCACCATCTAGTATATTTTTTCTGCTTTCGCTACCATCACACTTATACCATATTTTCACTTAAGTATTATGTTGTGGTCATACTAGCTTTAAGAGTTCCCAGCAATTCAGTTTCTTTGTTGCACGGTTTTGCTCCGTGTCTACATACAAGTTTCCCTATATACTTACTAAAATTTTTGTGCAATTCATCTCACGACTAAAGTTGCGAGTGTTCTTGCACTATTTAATAAAAACATAATTTTTTTCAAAATTTAGAAATTAGATTGCAGGGGAAAATCCCCTGCTTTATTTATCTTAATTTCAAAATTACAAATGTCAATAAGCATGTCATTATTGAAACAATCCAGAATCTTATTGTAACTTTCGTTTCAGGCAATCCCAATAATTCAAAGTGATGATGAATTGGCGCCATTTTAAATACTCTTTTTCCAAAAAGTTTTTAAAAGTGCCAGACTTGAATCATAACCGACAATGCTTCCATAATAAATATGAATCCTGCAATTGGAAGCAATAATTCCTGCTTTATAAAAAAATAACTATAATTCCTAAAATTCCTCCCAATGTCAAAGAACCTGTATCTCCCATAAATACTTGAGCTGGGTAAAAATTATACCATAAAAATCCAATTAATGCTCCAATTACCATGTAAGATAAACTATTATTTCAGCGACTTGCGGAACATAGTAAAAGATTTAGGTATTTTTGCATATTTTTACATTTCCAGTCAAATAAGTTATGATTAAAAAGTGTGATACTTACTACAATTGTAGGGTCCGCTTACAAGTCCATCTAATCCATCTGTTAAATTTACAGCATTTGAAGATCCGATTATTACAAAAGCTATAAATACAAAGAATAAAATTGGTGTTATATAAAAAATAAGAATTTTTTTATTATTGGATTAACTATTGAAAAAAATCAATTGTTTTATTAACAAGTCCATATTTATAGACAAACCAAAAATGTCAATGCTGTAATTATCATTTGTCCCAATATTTTTTTCTTTCCAGAAAGCCCATTCTTATGTCTTGTTAATTTTAAATAATCATCGTAAAATCCTATTGTTGTAAATAAAATTGTAATTATAAACAAAAACACAATAAATTTATTTGTAAAATTTCCAGCAATGGCAGTTGCAAATAAAATTGCTCCGATTATTAAAAATTCCTCCCATTGTAGGTGTTCCAGACTTGTCAAAATGCGATTTAGGCCCTTCTTCTCTCGCTGTATCTCCATATTTTTTCTTTTTTAGCCAAGCAATAAACGGTTTTCCAAAAATCAGCATAAATAAAAATGCTATCATAAATGCTACAGAGGCTCTTAACATTATTGATTTAAAAAAATACGTAAAAACTCCCCAGCTGTTTATAAATAAATCTTGTAATAAATATAACATTATCTTTTATAGAATCTTCTTATTTTAATAAAAAAATTCTTCTCCTTTCCAATTTTAAATATTTATTTTTCTATGATTTCTTCCAGTTTCATTCCTCGTGATGCCTTTAACAGCACTACCTTTTCCGCTGAAATCTGTCTTATTTTTTCTTTTATTTTTTCCTTTTCATCAAAATGCTCAAATTCTCCATTTTTCAAGGCTTCATTGATTTCAAAATTCCCATTGTCCATATTTTTTTATTTTCAACATTTTCTTTTTATTTTTTTCAAATAAACTTTTCATTCTGTTTCCAAATAAATAAAGTTTATCAAATTTTTGTATTTTTTTATTGTATTAAAAAGATTGCTATGAAGCTCCAGTTCATTTTCCCCTAGTTCCAGCATATCCCCCAAAAACTACAACTTTTAATCTATCATTATATATTTGGGAAAATGTTTCAAGTGATTTCTCCATAGACATTGGACTTGCATTATAGGCATCATTAATATATGTTGTGTTGCCGTTTTCAATTATTTGAAACCGCATTCCAGTCAAGCCAATATTTTTTACAGCTTCACCGATTATTTTATCTTCCATCCCGAATTGCTTAGCCACAGCGATCGCCATAACTAAATTTAGCACGTTATGTTCTCCCAGAACATTCGTCTTATAATTTCTTTCAACTGTACTTTGACAAATTTTCCCAAAATATTTCAGAAAAAATTCAGTTCCACTTTCGTTAAAATGAACATCTCCATAATAAAGATCAGATGTTTTCTCCTTGAACTTATTATTTTCCAAACTTAAAGCCCTTACAACTTCAATATTTTCAGCCTTCACATTTTTTAAATACTCATCATCGCCATTAATTACAAGCATGTCTTTAATGTATGGAATAATTTCCGTTTTTGCCAAAAATACATTTTCCTTCGTTTTCAAAAATTCCAGATGCGACTCCCCAATATTTGTAATTACATTAATATCAGGCAATGCAATTTGCCCCAGCAAATCAATTTCTCCAAAGCCGCTCATTCCCATTTCCAAAATGATAAACTCATCATCCTTTTCAGCACGCAACAAAGTGAAGGGCAGTCCAATATGATTATTGTAATTCCCTTCAGTCTTTTTCCCTTTATATTTTTGTGAAAGCAAATGGTAAATCATGTCCTTTACAGTCGTTTTCCCATTGCTCCCTGTAATTCCAATTACTTTTATATCTAAATTTTTTCGCCATTCCCTAGCAAAATTTTGCAGGAATTCAACACTATCCTTTACAAAAAATCGCACGGTCAGCATATTTTTCATCAATTTTCACAGCTTCGCTATCGTAAACAGCAACAGCTCCCTTTTCCAACGCTTCATTAACAAAATTATTCCCGCCTCTAATGGCAACAAAAACATCATTTTTTTCAAGCTCCCTTGAATTGATTGAAACATTTTTTATTTCAAGATCTAATGTTTTTTTCTTTATTAAAAAAGCCTTTGAAATACTTCACTTTTTATTCATAAAATTTCTCCAAATCCTATCTATTTTTAATACTTTTTTTATAATAGTTCACATTATAAAAATTATATCATTTGAAAGCATTTTTTTCAATATTTTTTTATTTTTTTCCAAATTTTTCTAAAAAGAATTTACCTTATGTTCCAACTGATTTAAAAACTAAGCTGGCAAAAAAACTATAATTATTTTTTTCAAACATTAAGTTTATATGATTTTTTTAATAGTTCAATTTTAAACGGATTAGAATATATAAACAAAAAAACTAAACTTAAAATTTACTATTATAAGCAAACCTTTTTTTCTGTTTTCATTTTTAAACTAATAATATCTAGTTTTTCAAATTCTGTCTTGCCATCCATTCAAATAAATGCTCACCTTTATCATTCACAGGCATATTTCTAAGGCTGTAAATCCAGCTCCAGTGTCCATTGTACTCAGTTTCACCAATTTTTACATTTGGATAAGAGGAAAGTATTGCTCCGTATTTTGAAAGAACATCGTAAACTCTTTTACTTGTATTTTCGTAGGAAATAGTCGGATCATTTTTAGCATGAACCATCCAAAGCGGTTTTATTTCTTATTTTCATCAAATCCTGTGTAGTAGTTGCAACTCCGCCAGAAGTAGTAGCTTTATCAAGAGCAGTGCACTTGTACTAAATCTGTAAAAATAATCTGGATATTCAATCATCATTCTAAACGACATATATCCACCAGCAGAAGCTCCAAAAATATAAATTCTATTTTTATCAATATTATTTTCAGAAACAAATTCATCAATCATAGCCTTTACTGATTTTATGTACCCCTTGGTATAATTATTGTACCAAGTGTCATCAGCCTGTGGTGCCACAACATAAGCCCCGCCAAATATCTTTTGTGTTTTATCTTCTGCAAAAGCCACTGCCCCACGATTTGCTAATTTTTGTGAAACATTATTCCGATAATCCTTGTATCCGCCTTCACCATTTCCATGAAACCAGATTATAAGCGGATGTTTCTTCCCATCATCTTTATTAACAGGTTTAAAATATTGATAATTCACTCCACTTTTAGACTTCGCCGCTACAAACTTATCAGCTTCCTCATCAACAATTTTCCCTTGTATATGAAATCCTGTTTTATAATCCTTTATTTTCTTTTTTTGATCCACTCTATACTCTAAATCCATCAATACATTTCGAGAAACATCCCCTGTAACATAACTCAAAGTATTTGCTCCAACCACATCTTTTCCATATTTCAAATTAATAACAATATTTCCCTTGTCATTCACATAAATATTCTCAATTTCCCTCTCAACTTCAAATGTCCCCAATGATTTAGTCTTATCGTCTAGCACAATTCCAGCGTCTTTTGGCAAAGTTCCTTTAGCAAAAACTTTAAATGTATCTTTATCAATTTGCTTATTTGGAATATTTTCCCCTTGCCCTTTTGTATCAATTTCAATCGAAACTATATTCTGCCCATAATCGAATATTTTTGCATTTAACGAATACGAAATAAGCGGAATAGTCGGAGCGGGAAATTCACTAGAAATTCCAAACACACTTACCAAAAGCAAACCTACAAACACCAATACCTTCGTTCTCATAGCCATCACTTCCTCTACAATATTTTTTATTTCAAATTTAATTGATAAAATTATTAAATAAAGTAAAAAAATTTAAAAAGTAAACTATTTTATTTTCAACTTCCTATATCTATTCACCGCCGCAAAAATTCCTGCTTTCTCAGCAATGCCAAATTTCCTGGATGCCCTGTGTACGAAGAAATTGAATCAAGCCCGTCCTTTTCAATCTTTTCATAAATCCTATTAGCCGCTTGTGAAAGTGTTAAATTTTCATTCAGCACTTTATTTTTAAAATAGTCAATCATTACAGCAATGCAGTTTGTTTGGCTGTCATCCACAAGTTGCTCCAGTCCTGAAATGTCGATTAATTCCTTTCCATATAGAATGCTGTGTTTTCCTTTGGCTTTTGTTTTATCTAGTTTTCCAGATTGTAAAAAACTTTTTTTGAGTGGAATTCGCTGTGTAATTCCTTGAAATTTATCATTTGGAGAAAATTCTCGCTTGTTTTCATCTGATTTTGCAATCTCTTTTGCTTTTTCCGTTACATCTTTTGGTACATATTCATCCATCATTATAACGTAATTTGCCACATCAAAATAATCTCCAGAGCCACCGACAATCAATATCGTAGAAACTCTAAAATTGTCATAAAGTTCCTTTACCCTGTCAATAAACGGTGTTATCGGCTCTTTTTCCTTTGCAACAAGTTTTTGCATTCTTCCATCACGAATCATAAAATTTGTGGCTGAAGTGTCTTCATCTATTAAAAGTAAAGAAGTTCCGTATTCTAGTGCTTCCGCTACATTTGCTGCTTGTGAAGTGCTTCCACTTGCATTTTCAGTTGAAAAAGTTCTAGTGTCTTTATTTCCTGGCAAATTGTTGATAAATCCGCTGATATTTACTTTTTCTACATTTCTTCCATCTTCTGCACGTATTTTTACTGCATCTGTTTCAGAAATTATGAATTCACGTCCATCTTGAGCAATGTGATTGTAAATTCCTCGTTCGAGAGCTGCTAGTAAAGTGGATTTCCCATGATAGCCTCCACCTACAATTAGAGTAATTCCTTTTGGAATTCCCATTCCAGACACTTTTTTTCCACTTGGAAGATTTAATGTAATTTTAAATTTTTCTGGACTTTTGAATTTTACTGCATTTTTCATAGGTTTATCTGAAATTCCGTTTTCACGTGGAAGTATTGAATCGTTAGCTACAAATGCGACTAATCTTTTTTCTTTCAATACTTTTCTTATGTATTCTTGGTCTAACACTAAAATTATTTGCTCTTTTAAGGATTTTTTTATTCAAATTATCATATATAATAGATTTTTCAACAATTTTTAGGTAACTGTTCAAAAAAATAATTTTTTTGTGCGACTTTTTCCCATTATTCGTCTACCTCTTGCTGGCATTCCCATTTCAAATCTAACTTCGATTTTATCTTCCTTTATCAAAACTGATGTTCTTTCCAAAATTTCTTGCCCACATCTATCAATAAAAAAATCCTTCCGCTTCCTCCAGTTCCTGAACTATCATTTCCATTTTTCTGAATTTCCTTGTAAAAATTTCTTGTAAGAAAAATCTGAAACTGCAATATTTTTTTCTCCTTTGTATCTGTTAATTCATAAGGAATTCCTGAAATTTTTTTCTATCCATTATAATTCGCATTCTTGAAGGCGAACATAAGGATCTGATTGGACGTGGTCAATTGCAAGAACATACTTTGGAAATTTATATTCTCCCTTTAGCGACTTATATGCTGAATAACTTTTTTTCCATCCATTGAAAAATAATATTTTTTTCTAACTCTTTATAATTTTTTTCATTTTTTTACAACCCTCCTAATAATTTTTTTACATTGTTATTTATACCAATTTATTGAAAAGTCCATTATTTACAAATATTTATTTCTACCATAATTTTACCACATTTATCTTTATTTCCCAATTTTTCTTCTTAATTATAAAAAAACAGGCACTAACCTGTGAGGCTGAAATATTCAAGGAGGAATTAACAGCTTCTATGTAATACTATTAAACTAGAAAAATTAAAAGTCTAACTAGAATAATAAATACTAGAAAGTCACTGTTAATCATAACTTGGCATCTCCTTCCACATTTTAAATTGTGAGGTAGCGAAACCTCACAGTATTATAACAAAAAAATACCCTTATCAATTAAGATCAGAGTATTTTTTTATTATATCCAAATTTATAGAATTAATTATTTTAAGATATTTTTTTACAAAAAAATTAAATTATTCTCTAAATTTTTCATGATACACAACGTATCCACCTATAATCCCTATTAAAGAACCTATTATCGTGTTATAAAGTCTCCCTTCGGCAAATAAAAAAGGACTTTTTGTAAATAATGTACCTGCTTCTGACAAAAAAATTGTAAGTGGTGTTATAAAAATCATTGCTATTCCATAATTTCTTGGAACTAAATATTCGACAATAAATTGGAGGATTATTATTAACATACATATTTCCCACGGATTTTTTGCAAATAAAAGTATTCCCCAGCAAAAAACGACTCCTATTAAAGTTCCAATTATTCTTTGAATACTTCTTTGGAAAACATGTTGAGTTGAATTTCCTTGCATTACGGCGATACAAGCTACTGCTACCCAATACGGATTTGTCAAATTTAAGAAATATCCCACTCCTAAAGCTATACTCAAAAATATTCCAAATATGATTGCTTCAATAATACTTTTTCTTATTTCTTGCGGAGTATGAGGAATATTCAATGTTTTTTTCTAGATTTAATTTCTTTTTCACTATGAAACAATACAAAAATACTACTAAACATGTTGACAATGTTCCAAAAGTCATATAACCTATATTTTCTGCAATTTTGTAAATCGGTTGATGTGGAATTGAAATAGCATTTGAGCATATCATTACAAAAAAAGAAATCTTTTGGAGATTTTTAATTTAAAATGCGAAACCATCCAGTGAATAATTCCTGCTGTTATTCCAAATACTACAACTGAAACTACCGTGTTAAAACTAAAAAACCAATCCAATCGTATAAACTGATATAAATCCAAATGAACACCCCATTAGCATTAAGATTTTTTTCAGAAAACGAACCTTTTAACGGAAAAATATACAACTAAAATTGTCGCTAATGAAGCTGTCATTCCTAATTTTAAATTATTTGATAATAATCCAATTAATATCGGTACTGCCATTGATAAACTTGCTAATAATGGTAAAATCTTTTTGGAGCATTACTTTTTTTAATTTTAAATTTTTCAATCATAATTTTTACTTACCTCCCTTTTTAAATAATTATAATTTTTAATCTGTTATTTTTTTTACAACTTTACACGGAACACCAGCTGCTACAACTCCAGAAGGAATATCTTTAGTAACGACGCTCCCTGCGGCAATTACAACATCATTTCCGATTGTGACTCCTGGCATTACATGAACTCCTGCTCCAAACCATACATTATTTCCCACCGTTATTGGCTTTGCGTATTCAAGTCCTGCATTTCTCTGTTCACTGTCCAAAGGATGTCCGGCCGTATAAAATCCACAATTGGGAGCAACAAATACATTATCTCCAAATTTTACTTTTGCTCCATCTAAAATCACAACATTATGATTACTGTAAAAATTTTCGCCAAGTTCAATATTATAGCCATAATCACACCAAAATGGTGCTGTCACCGTGAAATTTTTTCCTGTTTTTCCAAGTAATTTTTTTAAAATTTTATTTTGCTTTTCAATTTCTGACGGTTTCACTAAATAATTATACTCATGGCACAATTCTTTTGCTTTCGTTCTTTCTCTCAAAAGTTCTTCATCATAATTAGCATCCTGAACCTCCCACGACTAAAGTCACAGGGTTCTAAAATCTTTAAAAATATTTAAAAATCTTCTAAGAAGTTTGATAGCTTTACACTACCCTTATTCTTTTAGGTGTGTTCAGCTCACCTCTATTGTATAGGACATTTAAGTCCACAACTTTACTTTTTCTTAATATATTTAATGCTCCATTACAATCTGCATTTATGAGTTTACCTGCGCTTGTTTGATATAGTCCTCTTTTTATCCTTTTTCCACTGAATATATATTCTTGTGAATTTTCTTTATCATATATCAGGGATTTCATCTCCATCAAAGAAACTTGCTTTTTGATGTATAACTTTCTTCTTGCTTCTTAAATTCTATTCCATATAGTTTACATAGATATATTAATTTATCTCTTAATTTTTCCATATGGTATATTTACAAAGTTTTGATTATTTATGCTTCCTATATTTGAATTTCTTTGAAAATCTTCATTATATCCTAAAACTATTTTTTTCCTATATCATTATTAAGACAATAATTTATTATTATTCTTCTGCTTTTGAAAGATAATCATTTATGCGATTATTTCTCTTTCTGGCTATTCTCTTTTTGCCTTAATGTTGTGCGGGAGGTCTTTTTGCTTATCTTTTTATACTCTGTAATTTTGCATTTATCTTATTATAGTATTGATTTATTGATTTTAATTTTTCTACCATCTATTATGAATGATGCTCCATTATTAGTTACACAAGTACATAGATTGTCTATACCTAAATCAATTCCTAGTGCATTTTCTTTATTTAATTCCCTTTGAACTTCTTCTACCTCGTAAATGTATTGAATTTCAAAAGTACCTAGAATGTTGTTTTTGGTATTATTCTAATCTCTTTTTATCTTCTTGCCTTTTTTTAATACTGGTGGCGACTTAATTTTAACTTCCTGATGAGTTTTTCTTAAACGAATTTGAATAAGGAACTATCAGAATGTCATCTTTTAATCTTACAAAACCTATAACAAGAGTTATAAATCCATTTTTATCAAGATATTTAGGTAATTTTATTTTTTTATTATCATATTGACCATTTTTTTAGCAAGTTTTAAAAGTCCAAAAAAATGATTTAAAACTTCCATCTACTTCTTTTTAGAATTTGTTGAGCCATATTAGAATTTAACTTCTTATAGTTCTCACTGTTTTTTTAAGTATTTTATAGTTTTCATTATAACTTAAATACTTTTTATTTTGAAAAATAGTGTTGTCTAACATTATATATAGCTTCATTAGTTAAGTTCTTGGCTATATGAGATAAATGTTTTAAATTCCTAAACTCCTTTTTACTAAGATGTTTTACTTGTTGTTTTTAAAGTTAAATACATAGATATCACCTCCTTTTCATCAGAGATATTATACCATGTATTTTTATCTGTCAAAAAAAGTAATATTTTTTTATTTATTTTTAAATATTTTTAAAGTTTTTAAAACCCCACAACAGTGGGAAGTGTTGTTCACATAAATACGCTACCATCTATGCAGTTCTCTTATGAACTTCTTGTTATCTCTAACAAGCACAGACTATATCTTATCCATATCCTGTTTCAAGGACTTAGGCGAAACCACTTCCAATACCAATCGCTTGTATTGTACTCCCCTCACGAGGGATAGTCGTTGAACTTTCCTTTTCAGGCTTAGCTGCTGATTGTCTATTATCATAATGTTTAGGATTTAACCTTACACCATCTAGTATATTTTTTCTGCTTTCGCCACCATCACACTTATACCATGTTTTCACTTAGATATTATGTTGTGGTTATACTAGCTTTAAGAGTTCCCAGCAATTCAGTTTCTTTGTTGCACGGTTTTGCTCCGTGTCTACATACAAGTTTCCCTATATGCTTACTAAAATTTTCGTGCAATTCATCTCACGACTAAAGTCGCGAGTGTTCTTGCTTTATTTAATAAATCATTCCTGCTATCATTTTTTTCTTTTTTTCAGTCATCTGCTCCTTTCCTGAATTTCCATTTTCTGAATTTCCTTGTAAAAATTTCTGTAAGAAAATCTGAAACTGGTACTACCTTTTTGTCCTTTGTACGTTAGTTCGTAAGGAATTCTCGAAATTTTTTCTATCCATTATAATTCGCATTCTTGAAGCGTGAGCATAAAGGATCTGATTGGACATGGTCAATTGTGAAGAACATATTTCGAAATTTATATCTTCCTTTAGGACTCTATACGTCAGAATACCTTTTTCCATCCATTGAAAATAATATTTTTCTAAACTCTCTATAATTTTTCATCTTTTTACAATCCCTCCAATAATCTTTTTAATGTTGTTATTTATACCAATCCATCGAAAACGTCCATTTCTTTACAAATATTTATTTCTACCATAATCTTACCACATCTATCTCTATTTCCCAACTCTTTCTTAATTAATTATATAAAACCCCACAGGCACTAACCTGTGAGGCTGAAATATTCAAGGAGGAATGTGAACAGTTCTATTCAATCTATTAAACCAGAAATCAAAAGTACAACTAGAATAATAAAATACTAGAAAGTCCCTATTAATCATAACTTGTGCCTCCTTCCACATTTTTAAATTGTGGAGGCAGCGAAACCTCACAGCATTATAACATATACCCCTATCAATTAAGATTAGATATTTTTCTACAAATGTGAAGAATATCTTTCTTATTTAATTTATTATACCATCACATTTTATTATTCAGATCTTTATTTTTATTAAATAACGAACACAAGTTAAATCATTCTCTAAACTTTTCATGATATACAATATATCCACCTATAATTCCTATTAAAGAACCTATTATCGTAGTTAAAAGAGTCTCCCTTCGGCAAACAAAGAAGGACTTGTGAAATAGATGTACTTGCTTCTGACATTGTAGAGTGGAGTTATAAAATCATCGTGCTATTCCACATAATTTCTTGGAACTAAATATTCGACAATAAATTGGAGTGATTATTATTAACATATATTTCCCACGGATGCAAATAAAAGTATTCCCCAGCAAAAACGACTCTATTGAAAGTCCCAACTATTCTTTGAACACTTTCTTTTGGAAAACATGTTGAGTTGAATTTCCTTGCATTACGCAACCCAGTACAAAGACTACTGCTACCCAATACGGATTTGTCAAGTTTAAAATATCCCACTCCTAAAGCTATACTCCAAAATATTCCAAATACGAGTAAGCTTCCAATAATACTCTGATTTCTTGCGGAGTAAGTGAGGAATATTCAATGTATTTTCTAGATTTAATTCTCTTTTGCACTAGAGCAATACAAAAATACTTTCACTAAGCATGTTGACAATGTTCCAAAAGTCATATAACCTATATTTTCTGCAATTTTGGTGAACTCGTTGATGTGGAATTGAAATAGTACATTTGAGCATATCATTTATCAGAAATCTTTTGGAGGTTTTGATTTCAGATGTGAAACCATCCAGTGAATAATTCCTGCTGTTATTCCAAATACTATAACTGCAAAACTACCATTAATTTCTTGGAACTAAATATTCGACAATAAATTGGAGGATTATTATTAACATACATATCTTCCCATGGATTTTGCAAATAAAAGTATTCTCACAAAAAACGACTCCTATTAAAGTTCAATTATTCTTTGAACACTTCTTTGGAAAACATGTTGAGTTGAATTTCCTTGCATCACGGCGATACTAGCTACTGCACCAATAGCGGATTTGTCAAATTTAAAAATATCCCATCCTAAAGCTGTCTCCATATTCCAAATACGATTGCTTCAATAATACTTTTTCTTATTTCTTGCGGAGTATGAGGAATATTCAATGTTTTTCTAGATTTAATTTCTTTTCACTATGAAACAATACAAAATACTACTAAACATGTTGACAATGTTCCAAAAAGTCATATAACCTATATTTTCTGCAATTTTTGTGAATCGGTTGGTGTGGAGATTGAAATAGCGATCAGAGCATATCAGTACAGAAATCTTTTGGAGTTTTAATTTAAAATGTGAAACCATCCGGTGAATAATTCTGCTGTTATTCCAAATACTATAACTGGAAACTACCGTGTTAGTACCAATCCAATCGTACAAACTGCAGTATAAATCCAAACGAGCATACCAGTAGCTTGTTAGATCAAAATAAGACAGCACAATCGGAAAATATGCAAGCTAAAATTGCGCTAATGAGCTGTGCATTCCCAGTACAAATTAGTTTGACGATCAATCAATTAATATCGGTACTGCCGATTGATACACTGCATAATAATGGTAAATCTTTTGGAGCTACTAATTTTAAATTTTTCAATCAATTGTGAAAAAAAGGTAAGTCCTCATAACAATACAAAAAAATAACCGCCGTCTTTTTACAACAACGATTATCTAAAATTTCATAAATTTTTTTCAGCAATAAACTTATTTAAAAGTTAAAATTTACATCAATATCAATATTTATATCTCCCATTTCTAAATCTCCTTTCTCTCAACACGTTTTTTTAATACGTATTAAGTGTTTTTTTAAGAAAATTTTTTTATTAGGTTTTACCCTAATAAAAAAATCTGATTTCTATAATTCTTCCAAATACTCTACTACAGCTCCTACTACTGATAAGCCACCTAATAATAATCCTAACATATTAGTACCTCCATAATTTTTATTTGTTTTTATTTCTTATAACTTACAAACCAAGTATAACACGTATTCAATCCGTAGTCAATACCTTTTTTTAAATTTTTTTATTTTTGATTAATATTTATCCACGGTATCTGTTACGATTCCTTTTGTAATATTTACATCTTCTAACAATCTATCTAACACGCCCATAAATATCTCCATTCTTAAATATATTAAAACTGCTTTAAAAACTAGAATAAAAAAAGTTATGATTATTTTACTCAAACCCTAAATTTATATAATTTTTTTAGTGATTTAATTTTAAATAGGTTTGAGTATATTTTATAAAAAAATGAAGGAAGTTTTATCAATTCCTTCATTTTTTTATTCTAAACTTTTTTTAAAAGTTAAAGTCTATATCAATATCTATATTTATATCTCCCATTTCTAAATCTCCTTTCTCTCAATACGTTTTTAATACGTATTAAGTGTTTTTAAGAAAAATTTTTTTATTAGGTTTTACCCTAATAAAAGTCTGATTTCTATAATTCTTCTAAATATTCAACAAACTCTTTTTACAGGCTCCAACTAAAAGTTTAATCCACCTAAGACTAATTTTTAACATATTGGTACCTCCATAATTTATTTAATTTGTTCTTTTTTTGATTTACAAACTAAGTATACCATGTATTTGATACGTAGTCAATACTTTTTTAAATTTTTTCAAAATATTATACATTTTAATTTTTGTACTATTTCCCATTTGAATAGTAGATTAGTTATGGTTTTTTAACAAGGGAGACAAGACTCCTTGTTAGCAACTAACATAAAATATAATTTCTGTTTTAACTTAGCATTAATTACCTGTACAAAAAATGGCTTTAATACAAGCCAAATTTAGGTTTTAGACCCCTTCGTTTTTGGGGTTATCTATATCAAGATAGCGACAAGGACTGGAACTATGAAGAGTTTTAGACCCCTTCGTTTTTGGGGTTATCTATATCAACACAATGAAGCAAGACCAGCAATATTTTGGTTTTAGACCCCTTCGTTTTTGGGGTTATCTATATCAGATATAAAACTAATACAAAGAACGTAGAAAGTTTTAGACCCCTTCGTTTTTGGGGTTATCTATATCCCATCCGAATATTGAATGGGATATTTGTCGATATAGAGAACCCTCTATTTATATTTTATCACAAATTTACCAAAAATCAATACTCTAAGATACGATTTTGCTTTTTTTAATATTTTTTTCTCCGAAAGCTAATTCTCCTGATAAAATTTTTCATTTTATTAAATTGGTCGTCTGTTAAGGTTAAAGTTCTAACAGATGATTTTTGAGGAACTAGCATTGATAATTGTTTTTCAATAACATTTAATTTTTTTCTTTTGTACTTGTACTTACAATGTAAACTGATTTTTTTGTATTTGATAGTAGCCTCTTTTTTTATTATCTCTTTTCTAAAAGTTGTATATTCTTTTTCTTTCTTCTCCTGTTTTCATAGGAAAAATCATACATCAATAAACCCACATAATTAATACTCATAATCATCAATCCTTAGTTCTGGTATTTCAATTTTTGTATTTTCATCAATAAAAATAATTTCTGATATTATCTAAAAAAATAATCAATTACCTGTGACAACTCATATTTTTTTATTTTTTTCCAATACACTTTTTGAGTTAATATTAATAATAGATTTTTGTCTCAATTCTTTACTTAACTCAAACTTTCTTCTTTTTGATTAAAAATAAACAACATAATCTACCATCGGTCTAAATATTTCAATAATATCATCTGCAAAATTATAGTTATTAAATTGTGATTTATGATGAATACCCAAACTGGGATGAAAAGCCTTTGGCAACAATTTTTTTGAAGAAATTAGACTTCTTAAAAGTGCATAACCATAATTTAAAAGCCGAATTTATGCCATCATCATTAAACCTTTTAAAATTTTTTTCCAAAAAGTTCCTGAAAAATACATTCTCGCCGCAATTGCTTCCTGGTGTTCTGCTTCTTTTTTTCTTTAGAAATATTTTTCTTCATACATTTTTAGTTTTAATACTGTACTTTCCAATTTCTCCAAAAAAATTGTAATAAATTTCTTTGATTCTTAATTTTTTTGAATTACTATTTTTTTCCCAAATTTCATCTTTTTTTATGTCTAGCCAATTTACTTGTTCATTTATTCTCATTGTTACTTGAAAATGATTATACAGACCTAATGAATGAAGCACTGGTTGATGTTTTTTTCATTACATATTATTAATGGAATATTTTTTTCTCACTTAATCTTAATTGCAATATTCCTGTAATTTTACATCTACAATTTTCAATTATTATTGCCAATATATCTTTTAACGAAATTTTATTAACTTGCTTATTATTCTCTATCTCAATATTCGACATAACAAAGGTGATTGTTTGAAATCGATAATTCATTTGCATTTGTAATATGAACAACACTAGACATAATTAGTCTCCTTTTTATTTTTTTAAGATTTTTTTATATTCTAACATCATTTTTTTATAAGTTCACATAAATCTTCAGAGTTTCTTGTTGTTACTAATCCATTATTTTTTTAAATGTTTTATTTTTTTTCCGAGTCTACATTTAATACTTCTATTTTTTTCACTATTATTTACATGAGGTATTTTTAAGTTCTATAATAAATCCATATTTCTTAAATATGTCTTTTATAGATTTCATTACTGCATTTTTTTAATTTTCTATCATATTTTAATAAATTTCTCAATTCTTCAAGTATTTCTAAAATAGATTTTGTTGCATCAGGAATATAATTAAAGTGAGTATATAATTTCTTATTTCTAACCCTTTTTTTCTTCCGATTTTTTTATTTATTTTTCTTTGTTCTAGCTCTTTTTACCTTCTTTTTCAATCAAAAAGTCAACATATTTAAAAAACTATTGCTCCATTTTTATATTTCTCATTTTTACTATTATCAAAATTAAATATTTCATCAATATACTTATCTTCAGGATACTCTCCTTTTTAATTTAAATTGTAAATCTCTTTCCCAAAGTGAAGTATATCCTGCAAGTCTGTGTAATATTCTAAATAACAAACTCTGCAATAAATTCAAATCATTAAATTCAATCTTATTTTTTTAATTGAGTATAATTTTGTATATTTTTCAATAGACTTTTTTTATAATCATTAAAAATCTTTTTTTCATTGTTTTTAATTAAAAAATGGTTTTTGATTATAATTTTTTTATGAATACGTTCTTGAATTTTATAAAAAAATCATTTCTTTTTTTAATTCATTTTGTAAATTTTTCATATTTTTTTATTTCTTCTTTTTGTAATCTTTTAAATCAGACTTTTATCCACAATTTTTTTCAAGTAAATCTAAAATACCATATTTTTTTTAATATTGTAAAAAGATCTATGTTTTATAACATTTTCACCATCAGCAAATATTTCACTAAAATTATTTAATTGATTAATATTTCTTATTGAAGTTTCAGTTTTTAAAAATTTTTCCTATATCTTCAGGCTTCAAATTAAAATTAGCTCTCACTTTATTATTATCCAAACTTACCAAATTAACTATGTTTAATTCTTCTGAATAAATTTCATTTTTATTCATACTCTCATATTTTTCTAAATTTCCTCTTAAGTTAGTTAATTCTCTATAATCAATAAGTTTTTAGAAGTAAATAAAAAAATACTCATTCTATCACTATAGTTTATTTTATTTATTTTAATTTTTTTTATATATTCATATATTTCTTCTGGCATTTTAGATAAATTACTTCCATTATTTTGCCATAATTTTAATTTTTTTCATCATAAGAACTTTTTTTATTAGTTTATTACTTCACTTTTTTTCTAAATTCAATAAATATTTCAATGAACCTGATTCTTGCAAGTAATTAATAAATCCTTTTTAAAAAAATATCTTTTTGTACAAAAATCAACATATATATCCTTATCTTCTTCTATTTTTTTTCTCTATCATAATTAATCTGGTGTAAACTTTGTAATTTTTCAAGATATTCTGTTGGCGTATTTGCTTTTTAATGTTTCAAATTTTTTTCTAATTTATAAAATTTTGTTTTCGTATTTGTTCCAGCATTTTTATTTATTTCAATAATTTCCCTAAATATTTTTTTTCAAAATTATCATTATTATTAACAAATTCTTCAACAAATTCTCCATAATAAATATTTTTTTAATAAATAAATTTGTGAATCTCTAAACTTTCTTTTTCTTTTTGGAATGTTAATGTATCCTAAATTTAAAAGCATTACTTCCTTTTAAATTATCTATTCTATTATATAATTTTTGTAAAAGATGGAACAAAAGGAATATTCTTATTCACAAATTTAAATTCTATATTTTCTAAATATTTTTTTATTTTTCCAACTTTCCCAATAATCAAAAAAACACCAGCACTATTTAATTGTCTAAATATTTTAAGTTTCAATTCTCTTTTGTCTGTTTCTTTTTCAAAAAAATGTTCTTTAATAGCCTTGAAACTTCAATATCAGAAAAAAATTAAATATATTTTTCAGAATTCGTATTCATATTATAATGAACTACTCTATGCCTGATACTTGTTATTGCATTAAGCATATTTACAAAAAAATTGCTTTTAATTCATCTTCATCAGCATCATCAAAACTATCTCCATAAAACATTTTTTTAAATTTTTCTTTTATGTCGTAAATTCCTTTTTTTGAAAAACTTTTTATCTACAACTTTTTCAAAAAAATACTTTTTATTTGCGATGTCTTCTTTTACTTTTTTTAATGTACTACTTTCTTTTTTTCTTTCATCTTCAGTTAAATCTTCTTCTATTTCATAAAAAAATCGTCATCATTAACTCCAAGAATATTTCTTAGTGAAAAAGTATCCAAATGATGAAACACCTATCATACTTCTTAAAAAGGCTTCCTTTTGTCTATTTCTCATATTAATATCGCTCGTTGCTATATCCCCATTTTCCATATGATAATTATATTTCCCACAATTTCTAACATAATTATTTAATTTATTTTTCAAAACTTTATTTATAACTAATTTTTTTAGTTTATTATATTCAAAAAAATATTTTTTTATTTTATTTTCATAAATTTTGCTTACTCTATAAACATTTCCCTTTAATAAATCATTTACTTCTATTTCTACAAAATAGCAAAATACATTTTTTTATATTCTCATCATCTAATTCTTCATTTTCTAAAAAAATATTTATAAAAAAATTTGTGATTTTGTTAATTCTTTTTAATTGTAAATTTTTCTATATTTTCTAAAAATTTAACAAATTTTTTTCTTTTTCATTTGATCTTATTATCTGATTATATAAAATTGATATTCCATCCTCACCTTTTTTTCAGAAAAATTCACTCTCTCCAATTATTTCATTTTGATAAAATTCTCGTACAATTGATTTTAAATGTGTTTTTTTAAAACTTCTTCTATCTTTGAATATAATTCTTTTTATATTTTTCTTCAGTATATAATTTTTTTCAAACGCTTCTCTTATGTTTTTCTTCAAATTTTTTTGAGATTTTCAGATTTTTTTATAATATTCATAAATACGGCTTCTTTTTATTTTCACCTTTCACATTACTATATTTATCATCTCCTATCTTGATAGAGTCTTTTTATAATTAAACTTTTATTTATTTTCAATGATTTTTTTCTATTGCTTTTATTTTTTTGCTTCTTTCTTAACAAAGTCTTCTCCAAATACTTTTTTTCAACTTTTCTGAATCAAAAGTTATAATTTCTTCTTTCTCAGTTTCCTTTATTTTTTTAATTCTAGTATTTCTTTTAATACATCAAAGATTTCTTGTTGGTTTTTCTTACTTTTTTTACATCATAATAATCTATTTCTTGATTAATATCCTTAAATTTTTTTGTCTTTTTTTAGTATATTTTTTTCATCTTCTTTTCTTAAAATTATTTCTGAAAAAAATATTTTTTTAAATTAGTTCTTCTAATTTTAGTTTCTTTCTCTGCATCTTTATCTTTATTTTTTTACATTTTCAGGATTTTTTTATAATTATCTAATTTTTAATTCCTTTAGTTTCTTTAGTCTTTCTTTTTATTTCATTTATATTTTTTTATTATTTCTAAATTTTACAAGTTTTCCTTCATCTTCAAATTTTTTTATGAGATAAACCATCAATTTTAGTTACTTTCATATTTTACCCACTTTCTAAAAATTTATATTAAATATACTCAAATAATTAAAAAAATTGAAAAAAATATACAATATTAAAATTATTCGAGTATTTCTAAAACTTTATTAATTAACATAAAATTATGAATCCAAATTAAGTACACTACTCAATTCCCAATTCTTTTTTTAATGCTTTTTGTAATAATTGTGAAAAAAATTAATTTTTTTCTCTTGAGTTTACTATATCTAACCAAGCTGGTATATTTACAGTTTTCTTTTTCAATACATTTGTTACTTTAGCCGCTTCATAAACAGGATCTACTGAAATCACTTGAATAAACTGATTTTCTTTCAGACTTTTATATCTTCTAATTTTGCTGGCTCTGGAAATTCTTTTTCATATCTAACAAATCTGCTAAATACAACGCTAAACTTTCTCTAATCGCTGTACTTACTTTCTCTAAGTCTTCAGAATATGTTGCATAATAATTTATATTTCCATCTTCTAATCTATCAAAAATCTACAAGTCCAATATAGTACACTCCATCTTCTTTTGTTACTACTGCTGGATACATCACATCTCTTTTTAACATTTTTTTACTCCTTATCTGTATTAAATACGTATTTTGTTTTTGTGAGAAAAAAATTAGTCTAAGACTAAAAAATTTTTACAAAGATAAGAAGTATAGACAAGGGATTAGAATTTAATCCCTGATTGTCTTTCAATACTTCTCAAAGTTCCTAACGGAATATCTTTTTTTGGATAAGGTACTGTTACTAAATTCCCATTTGGCAGTCTATATTGTCTATGGCTTCCTCGTGTTCTTACTAGTTCTCCACCGATTTTTTTCGATTATTTTACAAACATTTTTTTAGCACTCATCGCTAAACCTCCCTAAATTTATTTACGTTGAATAACGTAAAAACCTCTTCATTATGTAAATTATATTTAAGGTTTTCTCCCATATAAAATAATCAATCAGTGATTTCCCTTATCACGTTATTAGTATACTACATTTTTTTGGACGTAGTCAATACCCTTTTTAAACATTTTTTTGATTAAAATATAATTAGAAATAGTCAGGCAAGTTGATAATATTCCAAAAGTCATATAACCTATATTTTTCTGCAATTTTTTTGAATCGGTTGATGTAGAATTGAAATAGCATTTGAGCATATCATTACAAAAAAGAAATCTTTTGGGGACTTTAATTTAAAATGTACAACTGTCCAATGAATAATTCCCCACTGTTATTCCAAATACTATAACTGAAACTACCTTGTTAAAGCTAAAAACCAATCCTATTGTATAAACTGCTCTGTTATTTTTTTTTACAACTCTACATGGGATACCAGCCGCTACAACTCCAGAAGAAATATCTTTCGTAACAACGCTTCCTGCTGCAATCACGACATCATTCCCAATTGTAACTCCTGGCATCACATGAACTCCAGCTCCAAACCACACATTATTTCCAACAGTTATTGGTTTTGCATACTCAAGTCCCGCATTTCTCCGCTTACTGTCCAAAGGATGCCCCACCGTATAAAATCCACAATTTGGTGTAATAAACACATTATCTCCAAATTTTACTTTCTTTCCTTTAAAAGCTCCTCATCATAATTCGCATCATAAATCATTCCTGCCATCATTTTTTCCTTTTCAGTCATCCCATTCTCCCTTCCTAAAAACCATATATCTTTTTCTATTTTTACCCTCATTTTATCACACTCTCCTTTCATTTCCCAAATCATTTTCCTTGATTGGATAAAAAAAATACCCAATCAATTAAGATTGAAGCATTTTTTAATTAGTTATAGCATACTTATTTTCAAAATTCATAGCAATATATCGTAAAATCTATGATTAAGGATGAATCACGTTGCCAAATTCTTCTTAAACTTCCTGAAAATTAAAATTTAATCCCAATCTATCGCCTGTTGAGGTATATTCCCTAAATTTATAAATTAATGGTTTCCATTTCTTTGTATCAATGTGAGAATCATCCTTCATTATTTTTTCATCAACAAAAATCCCCTGTATTTCGCAGGTTACTACGGCAAACCAGTCTTTTTTTTTGAACATCTGTAACTTTTACCTCTATGTGAATTGGACACTCCTTTATTCTGACAGAATTTACTATTTCACCAGCTAATTCAGTAAATCCTGCAATCTTAAACTTATCTTCACAATATGTATATCCAGGATTTTGCTTTACTTCTGATATTTCTGTATCGCCTGTAAATTTTTCAATCTTTTTCACACTTTCGTACAAGTTTTCATCTGGAACGTTAAAAGTTACATCCGATCCAGCTTCAATATTCTTAAATCCTTTATTTCCAAATCCTATTCCCACAATTATTGATTTTCCAAGTACAAATGAAGATGATAACGGAGTTACATTGCTTTTGCCTGTTTCTTTATCCTTTGTAGTCATCAGTAATACTGGAAATCCATAATAAAACCCATTTTTTTCTAATTTCTTAAACATAATTACCACTCCTCAATATATGAAAATTTTTATGTATCTTTTTAGTAATTATACTCCCCTAATCTTTTTTCTCAATTTGCAAACAAATATTTTATCATTCAGTTATTTCTATCAAATTCCCTTCACAATCCTCAACAACGCTCTCATAATAACCATCTCCAGTCGTCCTAGGCCCACTTAAACATCTAAATCCATCATTTATAAGTCTTTTTGTCAATTTATCAACATTTTCTTTGTTCCCAACGCTAAAAGCAAGATGAATAAAGCCTTCATTCATTATTTTATCGTTTCTTTCCGAAAGTTCAGGACGTGACATTATTTCAAGTCGTGCTTCACTATCGGGAAAAATTAGGAAATAAGTCTGTAATCCAGTATTTTTATTATGATATTTCTCATTTGCCCTTGCTTCAAAATATTTCTCATAAAATTCCCTTGTTTTTTTCCAAATCTTTTTACATAAATTGCTACATGATTTATTTTCATAATTAATCCTTTCAATATTTTTTTATTTCAATCCTTCTATTTCTTTTTTTCAATTTGACTTTTTCCATCAACTAAATCCCATTTTTTTCATAGAGTTTTTTTCAATTCTTGTCATAAACATTCCAAGTAAAGGTCCAAATAAAACCATGCTAATTATCGCTCCTTCACGCAGACTCCATTCTAAATTTCTATTTTTAAAACATAGCCTTATTAGCAGCCCCAAAAATTAATAAATGTACAAGATAAAACAAATAATTCAAGATTTTATCCTGTTTTCCTCTCTCCCGTCAAGCCAACTTATAAGTAATGCTAAAGCCAATGTAAACAGTACATTATTTGAATTTAGTTTGAAAAAAAGTACTGCCGACTGGAACAAGTCAATCTACCCTCATACCAATTTTTCCCTTTACATTTTTTTATTTTTTTTCTGTAATTCTGATTTTTTTAAGTTTCTCAGTTTCATTTTAAAAGTTCCACACAAAAGCAAAAGGGATTCGTTATTTTAAAAATCCCCTTACTTTTTTTACTAATTTTTTTCAATAAATAATTTCAAATGCTAATCCAAATCTTCTCCATTGCTTGCAATAACTTTTTTTATACCAGTCAAATGATTTTTTCTTGCTTCTCTTTAACGTTCCATTTCCATCGTTATCTCTATCTACATAGATAAATCCGTAACGTTTTTTCATTTCTCCAGTTCCCGCACTTACCAAGTCAATAGGTCCCCAAGTTGTATATCCCAGAAGTTCCACTCCATCCAGTTCAACTGCTTCCTTCATTGCCCTTATATGATCTCTTAAATAATCTATTCTGTAGTCATCTTCCACATATCCATTTTCATCTGGAACATCCACAGCTCCAAGCCCATTTTCCACAACAAACAGCGGTTTTTGGTATCTGTCATAAATTTCATTTATTGTTGTTCTAAATCCTAATGGATCTAATCCCCATCCCCAATCTGTAACTTCAATGTACGGATTTCTCATTGTTTTTAATAAGTTTCCTTCTCCAAGCTTATCAGCTTCGGCAGAAATACAACGAGTTGTATAATATGAAAAAAACTTACAAAAATCAACTGTATTTTTCCCTTAAAAATTTCTTCATCTTCACTTGTAATTCCAACATTTATATTTTTCTCTTTCAAAAAAATTTCTTAGCATAATTAGGATAATATCCACGAGCCTGAACATCAATGAAGAAATAGTTTTCCCTGTCTTTTTCAAGTGCAACCCAGACATCTTCAGGCTTAGAAGTCAATGGATAAAATTTCCCAGCCGCAAGCATACATCCGATTTTGCTTTCAGGATCAATTTCATGACCGATTTTTTTGTAGCCCAAGCACTTGCCACTAATTCATTATGCGCTGCAGTATACAAAAACTTGATTTTTATTTTCTCCTTTTTTTCAAAAACGATTCCTGCTCCCATAAATGGTGCATGTAACAAAATATTAATTTCATTAAATGTAAGCCAGTATTTTTACAAGTCCTTTATATCTAGTGAAAAATTACAGTACACAATCTCTTGTAAAAATCAATAACTTTTCTGTTTCTCCATCCACCGTATTCCTTGATTAAATGAATCGGAAAAATCAAAAGTGAGTTATTGTAACTAATGGCTCAATCCCATATTTTCTACATTCCTTAAATACATTTTCATAAAATTCAAGTCCTTTTTCATTCGGAGTTTCTTCATCTCCATTCGGAAAAATCCGAGTCCACGCAATCGACATTCTATAAGTCTTAAATCCCATCTCAGCAAACAATGCAATATCTTCCTTATATCTATGATAAAAATCAATCGCTCCTTTAGCAGGATAAAAAAAATGTTCATCATCAAATTCCAGCATTTTTTTCGCTCCCCAGTAATCACAGCAAGCCTATCTTCCCCAACTGGTGACAAATCCACATTGGCAAGTCCTCTTCCATCCACATCATAAGCACCTTCAAGCTGATTTGCAGCAGTAGCCCCACCCCACAAAAAGTCTTTTCTAAATCCCATCTCTATTTCCTCCTTAATAATTTTCGTATTTTTTTAGTTATTTAAAAATCAAAAAGCAAAATTAGAAATATATCCAGTATACAATTAACCTTAAAAATAAAAAAACTATAAAAATAAATAAAAAAACAAAACTAAAAGGGAAAAATATTCATTTAGAGCCATTCCCCACCATTTCAGTTTTGTCTAACCCAAATAGCAATAATCTAAAATTTACAAGTTTATAATTTCACATATTCTTTACATAGTAATTATACCCTAACTTTTTCATTTGTCAATAGAAATTTATTTTTTTGTTTTTATATTATTTAATAAACAATATTTAATTTAGTCTAATCTGAAATTTAAAAAAATAGTACTAAATGTAATATCTC